>ERZ1292630.983-Hain-H41-02um-R3-983-length-28711-cov-9_pt1 | contig 28711 bp, 27 predicted proteins | sample MGYA00564408_ERZ1292630 | MGnify/ENA primary metagenome ERZ1292630 (study PRJEB36523, sample SAMEA6512641) | groundwater metagenome | collected 2019-01-08 | study: AquaDiva: Metagenomics assemblies of 32 groundwater samples
TCAATTTCATCTACCGCCACGAGAAGTTGTTACCCATGTATCCGTCTAGTACACGTTCTTGGCATTTCCTCGCGGATGGGCTAAGGTGTAGCCACTTCGCTCACGCTTTTCCTATGAATATCAACCGAATCAAAGGGACCGGAATCGAGCTGACCGACGCCATCAAGGACGCCGTCGAGAACGAGCTCACGACGCTCGATCCGATGATCGAGCGCTGGGGAGATGCCGCCTCCGCCGACGTCGAAGTCGGCAAGACCTCCCAGCACCACCACAAGGGCGAGATTTTCCGTGCCGAGGTGAACCTCACGATTCCCGGCAAGCTCCTGCGCGCCGAAGACGAGAACGAGGATCTCTACCTCGCGATCAAGAACGTCGCGCTTACCCTCCAGCGCGAACTCAACAAGGAGAAGGAACTCCGCGGATAAGCCATGCTCAGAACGTATCCGCCGTCATGAGTGCCAACGACGAAACGCCCGCCAAGAAGAGCCCCTACCCGCTGGCATCCCGGGGCTCCAAGGAAGGCCGTCCAAGCGAGATCGCTGTCGGCGGTTTTTCATTTGGCGGTCCGCGGATCGTCGTCATCGCAGGACCGTGCGCCGTGGAATCGCCGGAACAGATCATGACGATCGCCAAGATCGTGAAGGGGATGGGCGCGACGATGCTTCGCGGCGGCGCGTTCAAGCCCAGGAGCTCTCCGTATAGCTTCCAGGGCCTGGAAGGCGCGGGCTTGGGCTATCTGAAGGCCGCCGGAACGGAGAACGGGATGCCGGTCGTCTCCGAGATCATGGATGCGCGCCACGTGCCGATCTTCCTGGAGCATGACGTCGACGTCCTGCAGGTGGGCGCCCGCAACATGCAGAACTTCACGCTGCTCAAGGAGCTCGGGAAGCTGAAGAAGCCCATCCTGTTCAAGCGCGGAGCCGGATCGACGGTCGAGGAATGGCTGTGCGCGGCCGAATACATCCTGTACGGCGGGAACCCGAACGTCATCCTGTGCGAGCGCGGCATCAACACGTTCGAGACCGCGACGCGCGCGACGCTCGACATCTCCGCGGTTCCGGTCCTGAAGCACGCGACGCATCTTCCGGTCATCGTCGACCCGAGCCACGCGGCCGGGCGTCCTGACATCATCCCGGCCTTGGCCAAGGCCGCCGTCGCCGTGGGCGCCGACGGGCTGATCATGGAAGTGCATCACCGGCCGAACGACGCCATGTGCGACGGCAAGCAGGCCGTGCTGCCGGAGGATTTCTCGATCCTGATGGATGCCCTGAGGAACGTGGCGCCGGCGGTCGGCAGGAGCGTCTAGCATTCACCTATGGACGGACAGGACCTCATGGACAAGAAAGTGCTGGGAATCATCCCCGCCCGACTCGGATCGTCCCGCATCCCGGAAAAGATGCTGGAGGACATCTGCGGAAAGCCGCTGATCCAGTGGACGGTCGAACGCACCAAGGAAGCCAAGTCGCTCGACGCCCTCGTCGTCGCGACCGATTCGGAGCGCATCGCGGAAGTCGTGCGGCGCCTCGGCGTCCCGGTCATCATGACGCCTTCGGAGCTCCCGACCGGCACGGACCGCGTCGCCTACGCCGCCGACCGGTTCGCCGATTTCACGCCCGACATCGTCGTCAACATCTGGGGGGACGAGCCGCTCTATCCGGCGCAGGCGATCGACGACCTCGTCGCCCTCATGCGCGAGGACGCATCGCTGCGGGTCGCGGTCCTCGGCGACCGGATCACGGACGAGACCATGCTTCACGAGCCCAGCATCGTCCAGGTCATGACGGACCTCCAGGACAACGTGCTGTATTTCACGCGGTCGGCCGCGCCGTACAGGCACAACAAGGACGCGAAGCTTCACCACTATCACGTCATCGGCGCCTTGGCGATGCGCAAGGAATTCCAGGACGCGTTCCTGAAGCTCCCGCAGACGCCGATCGAACGCTACGAAGGCGTCGAGCAGATGCGGATCCTCGAGCACGGCATCCGCATGCGGATCGTCAAAGGCGACTACCGGAACCTGGGCGTCAACACGCCGCAGGATCTCGAGCGCGTGCGCGAGATGATGGCGGCGCGCGTCGTCGGCGAAGTCGCGGAAGCCCACGCCGTATGAGCGTGCCTGACCTGAAGGAAGCCGCGCGGAAGGTGCGCCTGGTCGTGACGGACGTCGACGGCGTGCACACGTCCGATCTGGTGACCATCTACGGTAAACCGGACGCGGATCGGAAGCTCGTCTTCGGGCTCCACGTCGGCGGCAAGGCGGCGCGCCTCATGCCATGCGACGAAGCCGGCGCCGAAGTGATGCATTATCTCGCGAGCGCGGAGGACGGCAGGATCGAGGGCTACCAGTTCTTCACCGGAGACGGCATCGCCGTCAAGGAGTGCCGGCGCAACGGCATCCCGGTGGTGATGGTGACCGGCAGGAATTCTCCCGCGATCCGCCAGCGCGCCAGCGATCTCGGCGTGGAATGCCGGACTGGCGTCAGCGACAAGGTGGGGGAGGTCGGACGCATCGTGGCTTCGCTCGGCATCGCCTGGGACGAGACCCTCTTCATCGGCAACGACGTGCAGGATCTGGCGCTCCTGCGCCTGGCGGGATTCTCCGCCGCGCCGTCCGACGCCGTGCAGGAAGTCCGGGACGAGGTCATGTACGTTTCCGTCAAGAAAGGCGGCGAAGGCGCCGTTCGCGACATCCTCCAGCGCCTTCTTGAGTTCAAGGGGTTGTGGCAGGAGATCGTGAAACGCGAACGGACGCTCGGTTAGTCAAGAACAAAAGCGAATGTCACTGCTACGGAAGATTTTCGGCGATCCGAACGCCCGCGTCGTCGCCCGCCTGAGCCCCGTCGTCGAGAAGATCAACGCCTACGAGGCCGAGGTCCAGAAGCTCTCCGACGAAGGCCTCGCGGCCAAGACCGGTGAATTGAAGCAGCTCCTTTTGCAAGGCGCGACGCTCGATGAGCTCCTGCCGGAGGCTTTCGCGTCGGTGCGCGAAGCCGCCCGCCGCACGCTCGGCCAGCGCCACTACGACGTCCAGCTCCTGGGCGGCATGGTCCTGCACCAGGGCGGCATCGCCGAGATGCGCACGGGCGAAGGCAAGACGCTCGTCGCCACCGCCGCCGTCTACCTGAACGCGCTCGAAGGCAAGGGCGTGCACCTCATCACCGTCAACGATTACCTGGCGCGCCGCGACGCCGGCTGGATGGGCCAGGTCTACCATCGCCTGGGCCTGACCACCGCCTGCATCAACCACATGATCGCGTACCAGTACGACGCGCATTACAAGGTGGAGCACGGCACGGAAGAGGAACAAGCCAAGGACGCCGAGCGCGACGCCACGGCCAGTTTCCGCGTCGACATGGATTTCATGCGCCCTATCGGCCGCAAGGAAGCCTACCTTTGCGACATCACCTACGGCACCAACAACGAGTTCGGCTTCGACTACCTGCGCGACAACATGGCCACGCGCCCGGAGATGATGGTCCAGCGCGATCTGAACTACGCCGTGGTCGACGAGATCGACTCCATCCTGATCGACGAGGCGCGCACGCCGCTCATCATCTCCGCGCCGGCCGAGGAATCGTCCGACCTCTATTACCGCTTCGCCGACGTCGTCGCCCTGCTCGAGGAGGGCAAGGACTACAACGTCGACGAGAAGATGCGCGCCGCCACGTATACCGAGGACGGCCAGAACCGCCTTTCGAAGGCGCTCGGAAGCGACCCGTGGAAGGCCTCCGACATCTCCTCCATCTACCACCTTGAAGCCGCGCTTCGCGCCAAGGCGCTCTTCCATCTGGACAAGGAATACGTCGTCCGTGACGGCAAGGTCGTCATCGTCGACGAGTTCACGGGGCGTCTCATGCCCGGCCGACGCTATTCCGAGGGATTGCACCAGGCCATCGAGGCCAAGGAGCACGTGAAGATCGAGCGGGAGAGCCGCACGCTCGCGACCGTCACCTTCCAGAACTACTTCCGCCTCTACAAGAAGCTCTCCGGCATGACCGGCACCGCCTCCACCGAAGCGGAGGAGTTCGCCAAGATCTACAAGCTGGAAGTCACCGCCATCCCCACCAACAAGACCGCCCAGCGTCTCGACGCCGGCGACCGCGTCTACAAGAACAAGAAGGGCAAGTTCGACGCCGTCGTGCAGGAGATCAAGGCCAGGAACGCGAAAGGCCAGCCGGTCCTGGTCGGCACCATCTCCATCGATCAGAACGAGGAGCTTTCGCATCTCCTCGAGATCGAAGGCGTGCCGCACCAGGTGCTGAACGCCAAGAACCACGAGCGCGAGGGCGAGATCATCGCCCAGGCGGGCCGCAAGGGCGGCGTCACCATCGCCACCAACATGGCCGGCCGCGGCGTCGACATCATCCTGGGCGGCAACCCGTACGACGGAGCGCAGGCGGCCGAGGTGCGCGAACTGGGCGGCCTGACCGTCATCGGCACCGAGCGCCACGAGTCGCGCCGCATCGATAACCAGCTGCGCGGCCGCGCAGGACGTCAGGGCGACCCGGGCTCCTCGCAGTTCTACGTCTCGATGGAGGACGAGCTCATGCGCATCTTCGGCTCCGACCGCATGAAGAACATGATGGAGAAGCTCGGCATCCCCGACGACATGCCCATCGAGAGCGGCCTCGTCTCCAAGTCCATCGAGTCGGCACAGAACAAGGTGGAGGGCCACAACTTCGACATCCGCAAGCATCTGCTCGAATACGACGACGTGCTCAACAAGCACCGCGAGGGCTTCTACCGCCGCCGCCGCGAGATCCTGTTGTCCGACGACGAGACGGTCAAGTTGCGCGTCTTCGAGATGGTCGAGCGCGAGCTCGAGCAGGTCGTCCTCTTCCACGCCGCCGGCGACGACGAGAAGGCCTGGAACCTGGAGGAAATCTACGAGGTCGTCTCGACGATCTGCCCCGTCCCGCCGGAAGCCCGCGTGAAGATGGACGGTATCCACCACGCGCTCGAGGCCAAGGGCGACAAGCTCGCCGGCATCCACGCGCGCACCGCCATCATCCAGTACCTGACCGGCGTCGCCCGCGCGCAGTTCGACCGCGTCGAGCGCGAAATCGAGCCGAGCCTCTTCGTCCAGGTCTGCCGCGGCTTGTCGCTCCGCGCCATGGACACCTTCTGGATCGAGCACCTCGACGCCATCGACCACCTCCGCAAGGGCATCGGCCTGCGCGGCTACGGCCAGCGCGACCCGCTCGTCGAGTACAAGAAGGAGGCCTATCGCATGTGGAACGAGCTCCTGCACGCCATCGAGCGGCAGATCGTCTACTCGGTCTTCAAGGTGCAGGTCGCGGCACAGATCGCCCCGTCGCTCCTCGAGCGCGGCGGCATCACTTTGAGCGCGCCTGCGAAGGATTCCAATGTCACCCCGGCGGAGGCCGGGGCCCAGACTTCCAAGAAATCACCTGCCACCTCCATCGACCCCGGCCTCCCGAAAGTCGGCCGCAACGACCCCTGCCCCTGCGGCAGCGGGAAGAAATACAAGAAGTGCCATGGGGCGTGAGCGCCGGAAGAAAGGCGACGGTTGACAAGCCGTCGTTTTTTGGTATCGTCGGTGCGGAGGGACTCACATGAGGATCATCACGATCAACGCCTGGGGCGGACGCTCGATGCATCCGTTGATGCGCTTCTTCCGGCACCGCAAGGAGGAGGCCGATGTCTTCTGCATCCAGGAGGCGTTCGACTGCGAGCAGTCCGTCCTCGACGCGAAGCGCCCGGACGAGCACGTGCGCGGCGACATGTTCCGTAGGATCTGCGGCGAGCTGCCGGACTTCACCGGCGCTTTCGCGCGCTTCGAGGATGATCCGAGCCGCATGAGCCTGGCGGTCTTCGTCCGCAAGTCGCTGCCGATAGCCGCCATCGAGGACTTCATCGTCCATGTACCCGCCTTCCCGATGGACGACGGCAAGGCGGTGCTCTCGTCGCGGAAGCTGCAGACCGTCCGCATAGGGCGCGACGGCGGCGATCTCCTGATCGCCAACTACCACGGCCTCTGGGTGAACGGTCCGAAGACCGACACGTCCGAGCGCATCGCGCAGTCCCGTGACATCGTCGCGGCCCTCGCGAAGCACCCCGGTCCGAAGGTCCTCGTCGGCGACTTCAACCTCCTGCCCGACACGGCCTCCGTGCGGATGCTGGAGACAGAAGCGGGACTCCGCAACCTGGTCGTCGAGCACGGCGTCACTTCGACGCGCACCCCGCTCTACCGCCACTACGAGAATCCGGCCGAGCCGAACTTCGCCGACTACGTCATGCCTTCGCATGACCTCGTCCTGAAGCGCTTCGAAGTCCTGCCGGATATCGTCTCCGACCATAGCCCGCTTTTCGTCGAATTCGCCTGAGCCGGTCGCATGACCGGCTTTTTCATTTACTGCCCGATGCCTCCGTTGAGGCCGACGCTTTGACTTCCTGGGTCTATGATCCTATGCTGACAAGGCAGTTTTCATATCGATGACGGACGAAAGACGCCTGTACATGCCTGAAGTAGCCGCCATCCGCACGATCGTCGAGACGCCTACGGAAACCGTATCAGCGCCGGAACATCGCATCCTCGCGCCCCATGTCCGCAGGCACAGGGCGTTTTGGACGACTGACGACCGCGAGAACGAGGGCGGCAACTGGGACGCGCTCGCAGCCGAGAACGAGATCCATGCCGCCATCTCCACGTTCAACGAGGCGAAAGAGGAACGGAAGAGCCGTGAGAACGTCGCGTTCCTCATGGGGCGCCTTTCGCCGGGGACGCGCGTCCTCGATCTCGGCTGCGGCTACGGTCGTCTCGCGAAATATCTCTTGCCCGGCATGCGCTTCGAGGCCTACGTCGGCGTCGATTGCTCACCGGTCATGCTGAAGAAGTTCCACGAGCGCTATGCCGCCTCGGAAGCGGAGCGCGCGACGCCGCTCGTGCTCGCGCTCGGAGACATCGATCGCATCCCGCTCAAGGACGCCACGATCGACGCTTGCATCGTCTCGGCCGTCTATCTCCATAACCACAAGGACGTCACCCGCAGGTCCATCGCGGAGATCAGGCGAGTGCTGCGCCCGGGCGGCCGCGTCATGGTGATCAGCTCGTTCCCCAGCACGAGAGGACTGACAGGCCTTCAGGGATGGGCGTACCTCTCGTGCCTAAGGCTCATCGGCCAGGGGCGCAAGAACGGTCCGGTCCGCTATTTCACGCGTCGAGAGGTCGCGGAACTGTTCGCGGGTTTCCGAGATGCCGTCATCCACCCTTTCGGATTCTCCGTCCTGCCGAAGACCATACTCGGATTGCCTACCGCCTGGCAGGTCCGCTATCGCCGCTTCTACGACCGCCTGCACGCCTTCCTGGAACGCCGCCTCCCGGAACCGGTCCGCGCCTTCTTCTGCGTGCATTTTGACGTGGTCGCGAGCGTCTGACGCGCCGAATGGCATGGATCGTCCGCCTCGTCGACATCGGCGCACCTGTCGATATTTATTCGACGCCTGACGGCTTGACATCACGCTCGTTTTTTGATACTTAACGGTTGTTCTCGACCAAATCCGACGGCTTGACCTAAGCCAGAAAGGCATCATCGTGACCGAACTCTTCATCCATCATCCTTTCGGAATCCAGGCATCGTATAGGTTCTCTTCCCATGCCGGCACCGCTCCCGACGTCTTGGTCGTCAGCCGCGATCCAGGTAGCGCCAACGCGCTGATCCCGGTGATCGAACGGCTTCGGCAGGACGATCCGGCCATCGACATCAGGTTCCTTCCAGACCTCGTCGCCAAGCAGATCTTCCTGAAGCGCTACGAGCTCGAGGAAGCGCCGCTTGAGGCGCCGCCGAGAACCGTCCTGACCAGCGCCTCGGTCTCGTGCAACGAGCTCGAGACGCATGCGCGGACCATTTACCCCGGCGTCCCGCTGGTGGCCGTGGAGGACAACTACTTCACGTCCTACGCCTGGCTCGAGCGCTTGCGCGCGCTTCGACTGCCGTTCCCGGAACGCTATTGCGCCATCGACGCGGTCTCCGCCCGGAAAGCCGTCGAGACGTTCCCGGAGCTGGCCGGCCGCGTCGTCGTGACCGGCCAGCCGGCCTGCGACGTCATCGCTTCGGAGCGTACCGCCGACATCGGCGCCGACGCCCGTCGGCGACTCGGCGTCGGCCCCGAGGAGAGCGTCGTGTTCTTCGCGTCTTCGCCCGGGCTCCTTCAACTCGTCCAGGCCATGGCCACGCGCCTCGGGTCGATGAAGACGCCGTTCCGGTTCGTCTTCCGTCATCATCCTCGCGATTCCGTGTCCAAGGAAGCGTACGAGTCGCCGCTCACTGAAGCCGGAGTCAGGATTCTCGACGTCGGGACGCTCACGAACGCGCAGGCCCTCTGCATGGCCGACGTAGTCATGACGTCCTTCTCGAGCGATCCGCTGCTCGCCCTCTGCCGCCGCAAGGCGGTGGTCTACCTCCGTGATCGGAAGTACTTGAGGATGGAAGGGTCCGACGAGCTGTTGCCGCCGCCCGTGGAAGCGGGCGTGGCCGCGATGATCGACGACGTCGATGTCCTCGCCTCGATCCTCACCGGCATCCTCAGCGACGTATCGAAGAGGCTGCGGCTGGACGCGCCCGGCTACTACCGGCTGGACGGCCAGAACGCCCGACGCGCGGCCGACGCCGTCCGACGCTTCATGACGCCCGTCGCCGAAAACGGCCAGCAGTAAGAGCCGCGACGCCTGCGCCCGCCGTCATTGAATGACGGCGGGCCTTTTCTTTTCGCGTTGAAACTCCTTCCCCTTCGTGCGTGGTATGCTATGCATGCTTTCCCATCACCTTTCGGCTATGGAAGAGTTCACGTCAGCGCTACGCCGTCTCAAGGCGTTCAACCGGATGGTCGCGCATCATCCGGAACTTTCGGCTCGATTGGTCGGCGGCGAGCATGATTTCCTGCAATGGCGGCAGGCCTCCCTGTTTTCGGCATTCCGCGAATACCATCTGCGCCCCGTCGAAGCGCTCCGCGTCGCCGAGACCGAAGCGAAGATCACGCCGGGCTTGGCTGCGGCCGGCTTGGTCGCCTGCGCGCTGACGGCTTGGGCCGCGGCGTTCCGCAAAGCGGACGTCATGGTGTTCAGCGTGGACAAGATCAGCTCGAAAGGCGGGCGGGATTTCCGTCTCGAAGGCCTCTATCGGTTCCTGGAGACGGAAGGCCTGGCATACGTCGAGATCTTCCACGCGCGCCTCGGCCGCGCGTTCTTCCGGCATGCCTGGGCCCGCAAGCGCAGCGCGGTGTATCACGAAGCGTTCGATTTCGCCGCGATGATCCGGTTCAGGCATCGCGGCGACGCCGAGGCGCGCCGCATCGCCTCCGCCCTGCCGTGCGAGGAGTTCGACGAGGCCGACCGCCCCTTCGTCCGCGCGCTGGCCGAGAAGATGCTGCGCGGCATCGTCGTCTCGCGTTTCAGGATCAGATGGTATCGCCGCGTCATCGCGCGGCTGCGGCCGAAAGCGATCCTCTCGATCGACGACACGCGTCATTACCACGAGGCGTGTGCCGCGGCCCGTTCGCTCGGCATCCCGTTCCACGCCTTCCAGCACGGGCATTTCACGAAATATCACGTAGGTTGGTTTTCCGCGGAGGCGGGCGGAAGCGACGGGATGCGACCTGACACCCTGCACGTCTGGAGCCCGTATTGGAAGAAGGAACTCCTGCGCTTGGGCACGAACTTCAAGGAAGGCGAGATCCGCATCGGCGGCGATCCGAAAGGGGACATGAAGTCGTCGGAAGCGAAACCATACATACCGCCGCCCGTCGACGGTCCGATCGAACTTCTCGTGCCGTTCGAGACCGAGGCGCCGCGCGACGAGATCGTCCGCGATCTGAAGAAGCTCGCTGATTCCGGGAAGGTCAAGATCTGGCTCAAGACGCGGCCTGACTGGGATGTCCGCGTGCAGATGCGGCTCTACGGGCTCGAAGGCGCGGACCCCGCCCGCGCGGAAGCGGTGGCGGATGCGGCGTCCGTCTTGGATCGGATACATGCCGTCTTGGGCGTCTACACGTCCTATCTGTATGACGTCCTCGCGATGCGAAAGCCGGTCTTCGTCCTCAAGACCTCGATGGACGGTCTTGATGGGATGGTCCTGAATGGTCTGGCCGACGGCTTCGATGCCTCTGCGCCCGATGCGGCGAAGCGCCTCGCCGATGCCTGTCGGGAAGCCGCGCCGAAGCTTGCGGAACGCGCGGCGAAGTATCTCGAGGGCAGCGGCGATCTTATGACGACGCTGGAGGGGTTGGGACTCGGCGGCTCAAAAGAGCGGAGGCGATGATGGTCAGGATCAGGCCGCAGGACTTGGCGATGAGCTTGGCGACGGCCGCGCCCATGAGTCCGTAGGGTCGGACGAGCAGCAGGAGCGAGACGATCCAGACGACGGGCGTAATGACGCCTGCGGCCGCTCTTCCGCGGATGTCATGATGCGCGGTGATGAAGGCGAATGGGAGGTGGGCCGCGCCGATGGGTATCTGCGCCGCCATGAGGACTAGCGCGTACGGTACGGCGTCCATGTAGGCAGGGAATAGCGACCGGAAGGCCAATGGCGTCACCAGCATCGCCACACCGGCGAGCGGGATCATTGCGAAGAAAATGATCGCCGTCTTTCGCAGCATCGGAGCGAAGCCGCTACGGACAGTCTGGCCGGCGAACTGCGGAAGCGCGAGCGTCCTGACGTTCGAGACTACGGCATCGATCTGTTCAGGGAACGCCTGGGCCAAGGCATAGACCGCGGTCGGCGCGGCGCCGACCGCCTGGAAGATGACGATCTTGTCGAGGTTGGCCGCCGCGCTCCCCAGCGCGTTCAGGAGGCTGACGTGCGCGCCGAAGCGCAGCGCAGACGGTTCGACGTCGTCGTTTCGCGTGCGCCCTCGCAGGACGGAACGATAGGCGGCATGCGACGTCAGCGCGGAGCTGCCCATGAAAGCGGCGACCAGCGCGGCGGGATGTTCCTGGAAAAACGTCAACGCGGCGATCATCGCCGCAGCCGGGATGACGGTACGGACGACGTTATACGCCGCCGACGTCCGGAACAGTTTGCGTCCGCGCAGGAACGCGGCGTAGAGGCCGGTACTCTGCGTCACCGGCAGGAACGCGCCGACCGCGAGCAAGGCCCAGCCGAGCATCGCGCTCCCGTGCCAGAAGTACCAGCTGGCGCCGGCGAAGGCTGCGCCAGCGATCAGCAGGTTCCATTGGAAGGCGCGTCGGACCAGGACGCGCAGCGTCCCGTCGCGGCCCCGCGCGGCCGCGCCGGCCAGCGCTTCCCCCAGGCCCGAAAGGGTGAAGCCCGCCAGGGTTCCGGCGATCGCCAGCAGGTACTTATAGGATCCGTAGGTCTCCTTCGGCGCCAGGTTAGCGAACGCGACGACGATGATCAGCGATGACAGCGTACCGATGGCGGAACCGAGCGACAGCCAAAAACCGCCCTTCGCGGCGTAAACGACGTCAGTCCGCAACATCCGCTGAAGCCTCAGCAACGGCGCGTTCATCGACGATTTCAGGCGAGGATGCATGATCATAGCGTACCATGAAGGAGGCTTGTGGGCTTCCAGCGCCGATACTATAGTGAAGACCATGGCGTCACCTTTGAAGGGAATCCTGCGACGGATCGTCGAACGGTCCGGCTACACCCTCATGAACCTGAAGGTCCTTCGCGATCCGCAGCGGCAGAAGCCGATCACGCGCGAGGATTTCTTCAACCTTTATTTCTCCAAGGCGGACCCCCGCACCTTCTTCTTCGTGCAGGTCGGAGCGAACGACGGGAAGACCAACGATCCCATCTACCCGTACGTCACCCGATACGGGTTGTCCGGCATCGCCATAGAACCGCAGGCCGACGTGTACGAGATGCTTACGAGGACGTACGGATCTTTCAGAGGGGTCCGGTGCGTCCATGCCGCGATCGGGGCCGTCACTGGAAGGATGCCGTTCTATACGGTGAAGCCTGGGTTCAAGACGGAAAAGAATTTCGCGCGCGTGACCGGCATCGCTTCGTTCGACGAGGCGGTATTCAGGAAGACCCTGAAGAACAAGCTCCCGCCCGGCGCCGAGGCGGACGCCTACATCCAGAGGACGCTTATCGACGTCCTTTCGTTCGAGGACCTGGCGCGGACCTACGCCGTCACGTCGATCGACATGCTGCAGCTCGACTGCGAAGGCTATGATTACGAGATCCTGAAGACGTTCGACTTCGGGCGGTTCTCGCCGAGCCTCATCAACCTCGAGAGCATGCATTTCTCCCAGGACGTCCGTTTGGCGTGCGAGCGGCTGCTCGCGGAACAGGGATACCGGACCTTCCGGACCGCGAACGACATCTGCGCCTATCGCGTCTAGGTATGGGGTATCTCGATTGGGAGGTCCTCGACGGCGTCGACGCTGCGGCGTTCCGCACGGCGCGGCCCTATCCTTGGGTGAATCCGGCGCATGCCCTCACGGACGAAGGTCGGAAGGCCTTGCGCTCCGAGCTTCCGGCCACCGAGCTTTTCCGGGCGACGTTCGGCATGGAACGGGCGTATGGGCAGAGGCCGCATGACCGGTATGAGCTGCGATACGACTCCAGCCTGACGTTACCGAAGCCCTGGAAGGATTTCATCGCGGAACTGTCCGGCGCGCGGTACCGGCGATTCGTCGAATCGTTCTTCGGTCGGAGCGATATCGTCCTTCGTTTCGAATGGCTCTTCGCCGGCAGAGGCTGCTCCGTTTCGCCCCACTGCGACGGTCTCCGCAAGGTCGGCGCGCAGATTTTCTATCTCGACGATCCGGAGGAATGGGACCGCGCTTGGGGCGGAGCGACCCTGGTCCTCGACGACGACGGGAAGATGGATTACCGATCGGCGCCGGACTTCGACGACTTCAGGCAGGAATACGCGGTCGAATCGGTCGGCAATCGCAGCCTGATTTTCGCGCGCGGCGATCATTCCTGGCATGCCGTCCGTCCGCTCGCCTGTCCCGAAGGCAGGATGCGCCGACTTTTCACGGTCGTCGTCGAGAGGAAAATGCCGCTCCGCACTCGTATCAGGGAGCGCCTCATGCGTTTCTTCGTCCGCGCGTCTTGACTCCGCTGGCCCCGCGCACGGTCCGGTGGTAAAATCCCGCCATCGATTTTTATCCCCACATACGATGCCTAGCCTCCAGGAGGTCCACGCGCGCCTGCGCGCCAAGAAACGCGAGAAAAGCGAGATCCAGAAAGCCTTCAAGGACGAGCTCGTCAACAATCCCCGCTACCAGCAGGTCGCCGAACAGCTCAAGACGCTGAAGGAGGAGAGGAAATCCATCGAGAACCAGGCCTGGGCCGCCGCGTCCACAGACGCCGATAAGCTCGACCTGCTCGGTCTCGACATCAAGTCCGACAAGGAACTGCTCTCCGACATCGCCCTGAACATGTACACGAAAGGGGAGACAGTCGAGGTCATCGACGAGTACGACACGCGCTGGGTTCCGTCGTTCACGGTCAATTTTAAGAAAGACGACGAGCGGCAGGAGGAGCCCTCTTCGAAGAAACCTGCCGACCTGTCCGCCGAGCCCTCGGCGCAGGTGGAAGCCCTGGAACCGGACTTCGCGGCCTAACGCCATTCCCTCCGTATGGACGAGAAGATGATTCGGAAACTCAACACGGCCATCTCCGCCGTGTTCATCGTGGCCGCCGCGGTGCTCTTCAGCGCGGCCCTCAAGAACCGCGAGAAGGCGGAGACGCCGTTCGACTCGACCTCGAACGCCCCGTCGACCGCCGAAAGCGCTACGCAGGCCTACGACGACCTCGACGGCATGAAGCGCCTCGTTCTGGCGGCGGACTTCGCCAGCTGGACGCCCGGCGCCGAAATCGACGACGAGAAGGTCCGCGGCGGTTCACTGGCCGTGAGCGGTCGGATCGCCAAGGCCTTTCTCAGCGTGAAGGCTTCAGGAGACGGCAAGCCGCTCACGAAGTACGAGAGCGTCTTCGTGAAATTCAACGATGCCGGCGGCCACCTGTTCCGCCCGCAGAGCCTGCCGACTCAGGCCGAAGACGACGCGACCGCCCTGCTCTTCGACCTCGGCTCCATGCCGGTCCTGCCGACCGTGCCATACGACGAGACGCGTACGCCGGATACGGCCGACGTCACCGCCGTGCTGAAGGACGGCAAGACGGTCAAGCTGACGGCCTTCATCTCCTCGCTCCGGCCGGCGCTGCTCGAGGACCTCACGCTTTCGTACGTCTGCGTCGAAGGCGGCGACTGCTCGATCAGCCTGAGATAGGGACATCGCGTCGCCGAAAAAAAACTGCCGCGTAAGCGGCAGAGTGAGTCCTAGGGGGCGGTTTCGAGCGTCTTCTGGATCTCGTCCACGGTCAGGCAGGCTTCTTGATAGTCCACGTCCGTGATCAGGACAGCACGCACCTGCTCGACTGGGACCTTGCGCCGCTCGGCCGTCTTCACGATCATGCGCTCCTCCATCTCGCGGTAGTAGGGGAGGATCGGCGGGAAGTAGCAGAGGGCCGAGTAGAGATGGGTGATGCACTGGCTCAGGTGGCCGTCGGTGTACCCGCGCTGCATGAAGCCCAGCATCTCCACCGTCGGCACCATGCGGTCGATGCCTTTGACGAACATGGCTTCGATGGTCGTGCAGGCCAAGGCCTCGAGGAGATCGTTCTCTTCCCTTGCGCGCCCTTCGTCGGGATAGAAGCGATCGAGGTACCAGCTGATGGCGGCGCGTTCCGCTTCGTCTTTCGCCAGGATCTTGTCCGGCGAATAGACGTGTGAACCCAGGCTCTTGCCGTTCTCGTCGATCGGCGACTCGTCCCCGGTGATCAGCTCCATCATGTCGTGTTTCAGGCCGAGGATCGCGCTCCTGCCGGCGTCGACTTCCGGGAAATGCCGCGAGGCGAGCTCGTGGCAGATGATACCCGTGTGCCAGCTGTGGCCGGCGACGTTGGGAAGCCGCGTCGGATCGACGGACTCGGCGAGCTTGCGCTGGGCGTTCTCGATGTCCCAGCGGCCGCCCGTGTTTTCCTGGGCGTACCGGGTGAGACGGTTGAGCTGCCAGACATAGAAGATCCAATCCACGTCGTTCTTCACGCGGTCCGGAGGGATGCGCGAGCGCACCTGTTTCAGCACCTGGATTGACAGGCTGAGAGCTTGCGCGCGCCCTTTGGCGATAGGGTGTTGCACGTGCGGCCTCCTTGTGGCTGCGATGGTTTTGCCAAGATCGATGTCACGAATTAGAATGAGCGGACAGGTGAATACTGTACGCCGTTCCGAGAATTGTCACTGTGGATAACCCTTGCCATCATGCCTCCCGAACAGCACGAATCGAAGCAAGGAAAAATCATCGCCGTCATCGGGAGCATCGGCTCGGGGAAGAGCACCTTGGTACGGGCTTTGCACGCCCATTTCCAGGTGCAGGTCTTTCTCGAGGGCGAGACCGACACCTTTCCTGAATTCGTCAAACGCAACATCGCTTCCGGCCAGAACGGCTTGCAGACGCAGCTCCATTTCTTCAGCCAGACCATCGATCAGTATCTGGACGCGCTGGCGCTGAAACGGGCGGGAGAGGACGTGATCATCGACACCTTCTGGCTCAGCAACCTCTTCTTTCTCCACACCGCGTTGCCGGACCAGGTCGAACATGCCTTGTTCGAGCGTCTGCTCGCATGGGCGGAACGCGTGTTCCCACAGCCGGACGCGACGATCGTGCTCGATGCGCCGGATGATCTCCTGATCGAGCGCATCAAGGAACGCAATCGCGCTTTCGAGACCGGCGCGGCGGACGTCTCCATCGACGTCGCGCGTCGGTATGACGCCTATTTCTCGTCCCGCGAAAACCGCGATAAGCACCGAGCCGTCATGATCGACGCGTCGGACGTCGACGTGCGCGCGATCGGCGAGAAGATGGGATTGAAATCGAGAATCGAAGCGCTTGTCGCCCCGGTCCCGCTGTGATAGCGTCGCCGCAGGTCATTTCTCGGACCGAAATGGAGAGAGCGACGATGCATGAAAAGAAGACGCGAATCGTTCTCCGGCATGCGTGCACGCTGAAGAATTACGCCGCAAGCGGCGACGGTGAGCGGACGGTCCATGTCCCGCCCGGCACGTACGACGTGGAGTACAAGCGCCTGCCGTACGTGGGCACGGACATCGTCGTCCTGAAAAGGGCGTTGCCAGGGCTGCCGCTGGCCGAGTTTCTGGAGCGCACGGCCAGATCGCCGGATGACCCCGAATACATCGAGATCGTTTCGGGCGATGAAGGCCCGGACCGCCCCTGACCAGCTTCCTCGAAGCGGTCTTTTTTGTTTCGACGTCCGCGCCGCGCGCGACCGGCAAGCTTTCCGCGCTCTCGCGGAAGCCCGCGCCTTGCGTCCGGCGTAAAAGAAAAATCCCGAACCAGGTTCGGGATCAGCCGGCCTTCTTGGCCGGCGCGTTCGAAGGAGAGGACATGCGCTTGCCGAGTACGTCGGTGACCTTGAGCGTCAGGAAGCTGAGGACGAGCGAGCCGCCGCTTGCATATAGCGTCCATGGGAACGCGATATGCGGGGCGAGGAACATCGCGGCGCCGAACAGGATGGCGGCAAGGCCGATCGTGCGGCGACGCCGCGTCATCAAGAAAGCGCCGAAGGCGAGGCAGATGAATCCCAGGAGCGCTCCGAGTCCGAGGGCGGCCGCGGTTCCCCAGGCGCCCGACCGCGCGGATTCGATCTGATCCGGCCAGCCGAGGGCCTCCGGATGCCGCCACTGGACGATGGCCTGCGCGCCGGTGACGAGCGCCGTCGTCAGGAACGCGAAGGTCAGGAACGAGAAGAATGGTTTCGATCCGCTCGAAGGCATGTGTTTCCTCCCATGAAAGGTGCGGCAGCCAGCTTAGCTTCTCGCGGCCGAAAAGTCAATTTCCGGCTTCTACGTACGGCGTTGCCTTTTTTTTGAGCCTTCTTTATACTTCCTCCGTACTTGTGGATAGCCCGACTCTTCGCGCTGATCTGAACCGACTTTTCCCCTTATGACACAACGCAGCGGCCGATCGTTTTTTTACTACGTCGCGCTTCCGTTCACCTGGCTCGGCAGGGGACTGGGCCGATTGATGAAACCCACCCAGCGCGGCAAGACCCGCTGGGCGTTTTTCGCCGTTCTCTTCCTCACGGCGGCTTCCGGCTTCCTGGCGTATCCGCAGGCTTGGGACCGCGGCGCCGATTTCTATGACGCTCAAGTCGTCGAACGGTTCAATTTGCCGTCGAAACTGAAACTTCCGCATTTCCGTAACGTGCCGTTCAAGCTCGGTCTGGATCTCCAAGGCGGCACGCATCTCGTCTATGAAGCCGACACGAAGGACATCCCGGACTCCGAACGCGCCGCCGCTCTTGAAGGCGTCCGCGACGTCATCGAGCGCCGCGTCAACGCGTTCGGCGTCTCCGAGCCGATCGTCCAGACGAACAAGGCCGGCGACCGCTGGCGCATCATCGTGGAACTCGCCGGCGTCCGCGACGTCCGCGACGCCATCCGCATGATCGGCGAGACTCCGATCCTGGAATTCAAGGAAGAGAATCCTGTCGAACAGATTCCGCTCACCGCCGAAGAGCAGAAGAGACTCGACGCTTTGAACGCGGGCATCCGCGTCAAGGCCGACGAGGAACTCAGGAAGGCGAAAGCTCCGGGCGCGGCGATGACCTGGGAAAACCTCGGCCTCGTTTCTGAGGCGGTCCAGCCCGAGCTTTGGAAGTGGGCCGACACGCACAAGGGCGTCAAGGCTCCTCAGCTCGTGGAGCAGGCCGACGCCTGGAACGTCCTGCGCGTCAACGCGCGCGACGCCGAAGGGAAGGAGGTCAAGGCCAGCCATGTCCTCATCTGCTTCAAGGACGCGCAGGGATGCGAAGAGCCCCTCTCCAAAGAAGCGGCGCTCGACCAGATCGACAAGCTTCGTGCGGAGCTGACCCCGGAAAACTTCGCGGAGAAAGCCAAGGCCTACTCGACCGACCCGACGGCGTCCGGCAACGGCGGCGACCTGGGATGGTTCGCGCCGGGCATGATGGTCAAGGAATTCTCCGATGCCGCTTTCGCGATGGCGAAAGGCGAGATTTCAGGGCCCGTGGAATCGCCGTTCGGCTACCACCTCATCTACAAGGCCGACGAGCGCCCGATCGTGCGCTACGACCTCGATCGCGTGCGCTTCCCGAAAGCGACGGTCACGGACGTCCGTCCTGACGCCGAGCCGTGGAAGAACACCGGCCTTTCCGGCAAGCACGTGCGCCGCGCCCAGGTCGAATTCGATCCGACCTCCAACCAGCCGATGGTCACGCTCTCCTTCAACGACGAAGGCAAGCAGCTGTTCGCCGAGATCACCAAGCGCAACATCCAGAAACTCGTCGCCATCTATCTCGACGGCGAGCCGATTTCCATCCCGCGCGTCCAGCAGGAAATCTCCGAAGGTACGGCCGTCATCTCCGGCGATTTCGACTTCAAGGAAGCCAAGCTGCTCGCCCAGCGCCTGAACGCCGGAGCCCTGCCGGTCCCGATCCAACTGCTTTCCCAGCAGACCATCGGAGCTTCGCTGGGCCAGGACTCGCTCGCCAAGAGCCTCCATGCCGGCCTCATCGGCTTCCTGATCGTCGTGGCCTTCATGATCCTGTACTACCGCCTGCCGGGCGTCCTCGCTTCCATCGCCTTGGGCATGTACACCGTCTTCCTGCTCGCCGTCTTCAAGCTCTGGGGCATCACGCTCACGCTTTCGGGCATCGCCGGCGTGATCCTCTCGATCGGCATGGCCGTCGACGCCAACATCCTGATTTTCGAGCGCATGAAGGAGGAGCTCAAGAACGCGCGCCCGCTCGATTCGGCCATCGCCGAGGGCTTCAAGCGCGCCTGGACGTCCATCTACGACTCCAACATCTCGTCGCTCATCACCTGCGCCATCCTGTACAGCTTCACCTCGAGCTCGGTCCGCGGCTTCGCGGTCACGCTGGCGCTCGGCATCCTGATCTCCATGTTCTCGGCCATCACCGTCACGCGCACGCTGCTTCGCCTGGTCGCTCCATGGGCGGCCAAGCATCTCTGGCTCTTCAAGTAAACGTATGCTGCGCATCACGCACCACCGCCGGAAATACTACTTCCTCTCGGCCGCTCTCACAGGCCTTTCCTTGGCCGCCTGGCTGGCATGGGGCCTCAAGCCCGGCATCGACTTCACCGGAGGCTCCCTCCTCGAAGTAGGATTCGCCGGAGAGCGCCCTGGAGTGGAGGAGGTCGTCGCGACCGCCATCGCCTCGACAGGCAGCGAAGAGCTCACGGCCCAGCCGCTCGGTGAAGATGGCATGGTCCTCCGCATGCCGCCTCTCGAAGAGGCCGGCCATCAGAAGCTGTTCGCCGACCTTCAGACCGCCTACGGGAAGGATGGCGTCACGATCGAGGAAAAACGCTTCGAATCGATCGGCCCCTTGATCGGCGAAGAGCTTCGCAAGAAGACCGTCTACGCCCTCGTCGGCGCCATCATCGCCATCGTCCTCTACATCACCTACGCCTTCCGCCGCGTCTCGCACCCGGTCGCGTCATGGAAGTACGGCACCGCGACCGTCGTCGCTCTGGCGCACGACGTCATGATCCCCGTCGGCGTGTTTTCCGCCCTCGGCCACTTCCATGGCGTCGAGGTGGGGGCTTGGATCGTGACCGCGCTCCTGACGGTTCTTGGCTTCTCGGTCCACGACACGATCGTCGTCTTCGACCGCATCCGCGAGAACCTCTCCCGCGCGCGGCGCGAAAGCTTCGAAGACGTCGTCAACCGCAGCCTGAACGAGACGCTCGGACGCTCCATCAACACCTCGCTGACCGTCCTCCTGGTCCTCTTCGCCACCTACTTCCTGGGCGGCGAGACGACCAGGAATTTCGTCCTGACGATGATCGTCGGCATCGGCACCGGCGTCTACTCCTCGATCTTCCTGGCGAGTCCTCTGCTCGTCTCCTGGCACCTCCGCGACGCCGGAAAGCGCTGAAACGAGGGGATAGGAGCCGCTTCCAATCGGGCCGAAAATATGCTACGCTTCCGTCGAACACGGAGGCGTAGCTTTTTTTCTGTGATATTGCCGCAGATCGTCATCGACCTCTCCGGAGTCTACGGACTGATGGACAAGCCTCTTCCAGAGATGTACTGGACGATTTTCGTGTATGGCGGATGGATTCCGATCGCCGTCATCTTCTGGCAGGGCTTCTCGAAGATGTGGCTGAACTCCAGGCAGGGCAAGTACGCCTCGACCATCCAGTATATGCTGCTCTCCATCAGCATCCCGCGGATGAACGAGCAGAGTCCCAAGGCCGTCGAGCACATGTTCACGCACCTGGCCGGCACGTACTCCAGCCCGAACTTCAAGGAGAAGTGGCTCCAAGGAAAGTTCACGCCGTCCTTCTCGTTCGAGTACGCCTCGATCGACGGTTACACCCAATTCGTCGTCCGTACCCCCGTCCAATACCGCGACCTGGTCGAGGCCGCCATCTACTCTCAGTATCCCGAGGCCGAGGTCGTCGAGATTTCCGATTATACCAAGGACGTGCCGCACGAACATCCGAATCCGGAATGGGACTGCTGGGGCACCGAGTTCGTGCTGGCGAGACCGTCCGCCTACCCCATCCGCGTCTTCTCGGAGTTCGAACATTCCCTTTCGCAGGAGCTGAAGGATCCGCTCTCCAGCCTTCTTGAGACGCTTTCGAGACTCAAGAAAGGCGAGCAAGTCTGGATCCAGATCCTCGTCACGCCGCGCGACCAGGATTGGCGCAACGAGTCCCTGACCCTCACCGATAAGCTGAAAGGCCGCCCGCCCAAGAAGAAGCCGACGCCGCTCTGGCAGACGACCGTCGAGTCGGGCTTCAGCATCGTCACGGCCGGTATCAGCCAGGTCGTCGGCGTCGGGGCAGAGGAGGAGAAGAAGCCTGAGAAGAAGGAAGATAACAAGGTGATGAACCTGTCGCCGGGCGAGAAGAAGATGCTCGAGCAGATCGAGATCAAGGCTTCGAAGATGGGTTTCGGCGCCAAGATACGCTTCGTCTACGTCGGCAAGCGCAACGCCTTCCGCAAAGGACCGATGATCTCGATGGTCCGCGGCGCGCTCGGCCTGTTCGGGTCGTCCGACGGCAACAGCCTCAAGAACTACGGCAAGGCCGCCCCGAAGACCGATTACTTCTGGCAGCGCTGGAGCGCGGAGGAGAAGAAGACCAAGATCATCAAGCGTTTCTCGTCCCGTTCGAGCGACGGCGCGAGCAGGTTCGTGATGAACGCCGAGGAGCTGGCGAGCCTCTGGCACTTCCCGCAGATCCTCATCAAGGCACCTCTGCTCAAGAAGGTCGAATCCCGGAAGGTCGAGCCTCCTTTCACCATCCCGCTCGCGCCGGACGAGCTTCCTGAACCGAAAGAATGAAAGCTATGGCCGCCATAAACGTGGAACCGTACAACCACGATCACGAGAACGAAGTCATCCCGTTCGCCCAGACGAACTTCCGCGGCGAAAACCGCCGCTTCGGCATCAAGACGGACGACCGCCGCCGCCATGTCTACGTGATCGGAAAGACCGGCATGGGCAAGACGACCTTGCTCGAGAATTTCGTGCTCTCCGACATCTACGCCGGCCACGGCGTCTGCTACGTCGATCCGCACGGCGACACTGCCGACAAGATTTTGGACTTCATCCCCCCGTGGCGCATCAAAGACGTCGTCCACTTCAACCCGGCGGACATGGAGTTCCCGGTCGGCTTCAACATCCTGGAGATCGCCAACGAGAACCAGAAGCACCTCGTGGCCTCGGGCCTGATGGGCGTCTTCAAGAAGATCTGGCCCGACGTCTGGTCGGCCCGCATGGAATACATCCTGCTGAACTGCGTGCTGGCGCTCCTGGACACGCCCGGATCGACCCTGCTCGGCATCAGCCGCATCCTGGCGGACAAGGATTTCCGCAAGAAGATCGTCGAAAACGTGAAGGATCCGGTCGTGAAGGGCTTCTGGGTCAACGAATTCGCGAAGTACACCGACAAGTTCGCGTCGGAAGCCATCGCGCCGGTCCAGAACAAGGTCGGCCAGTTCCTCTCGAACACCGTCATCCGCAACATCGTCGCGCAGCCGAAGTCCACGATCGACATCCGCAAGATCATGGACGAGCGCAAGATATTGATCGTCAACCTGTCGAAAGGCCAGGTCGGCGAGGATTCGTCGAAGCTGCTCGGCGGCATGCTCATCACGCGGCTTCAGCTCGCGGCCATGGAACGCGTCGACCAGCTGGAAAAGGACCGCCAGGATTTCTACCTGTACGTCGACGAGTTCCAGAACTTCGCGACCGAATCGTTCGCCAACATCCTGTCCGAAGCCCGCAAGTACCGTCTGAACCTCATCACGGCCCACCAGTACATCGAGCAGCTCGAAGAGGAGGTCGCCGCCGCGGTCTTCGGCAACGTAGGGACCATCATCGCTTTCCGGGTCGGTGCCGGCGACGCCGAGCATCTCGCCAAGGAATTCGCGCCGACGTTCGTCGAGGGCGGCGAGGACCTCCTCAATCTGGCGAAGTTCGACATCTACCTGAAGCTGATGATCGACGGCGTCGCGTCCACCGCGTTCTCGGCTTCGACGTTGCCGCCGATCGCCAAGCGGACCGACAGCCGCGACAAGGTCGTCGCCTCCTCGCGCGAGCGTTATTCGATGAAGCGCGATGATATCGAGAAGAAGGTCAATCAGTGGAGCGGCTTCGACGAGGAGACAGGGACGTTCATCCCGAAGGGTCCCGCCGCCGCTGCGGGCGCGGCGCCGACCGGCATGCCGTTCCATGATCCGGAACGACAATACAAGGCGACGTGCTCGCGCTGCGCCAAGGAACTTAACCTGAAGTTCCCGCCCGACCCAGCTCGTCCGTTCTACTGCAAGGAATGCCTGCCGCTTGCCCGAACCGAGGCCGCCGCCGCCCCGCGTCCCGCGCTGCGGCCTCCTGCCCCATCCGCTCCGCGTCCGCCTGCGCCTAAGCCGGCAGCTCCGTCTGCGGCTCCGCGCCAGGAAGCGCCGCGTCCTCCCGCGCCGAAACCGCCGGCTCCCGCGGCTCCTCGTCAAGAAGTACGGCAGTCTCCTCGCCAGGAAGCGCGTCCGACGCCGCCGAAGACAGATACATCAGAGGCTCCGAAGCCAGAGCGCTCGCCGCTTCCGCCGCCGAAGCCGGGAATGTTCGGCGGAAAGATCCGCATCGTGACGGGCGCTGATGAGCCTGACGTGCTACCGGCCTCGAAGGACCCGGCGGTCTCGATGTCCGCAGCGCCCGCTCCTGAACCCGCCGAACCTGCGCCGGATGCGACTCCGAAAGCGTCGGCAGCGGTTTCGGTCGAGCCGCCTAAATCGACTTCTGAAGCCCCGAAAGCCGCACCCGCGCCACCGCGACCCAGGATCATAGGTCCGGGAGAATCCGTCCGTTTCGATGACGACCAAGCCTCGTGAATACTGGGCTTTTTCGGTCCGGGGGTCGACGAACGGTAAGTTTTTTGCTGTACTGCCGTCTTAATCAACGTAGACACTGAACCGTGGACCGGATAAAGGAAGCCTTGCTTCTCGCCCGAATCCAATCCGGAAGCGGTACGGCGTTCATCGAAGCGTACGATTTTTTCGCCCCGAAGCTCTATCGGCACGCCCTGTTCCGCACGAGCTCGCCGGAAGTCGCTGATGACATAGCCAGCGAGACGTTCGTGCGCGCGTGGGAAGTCGTACGCGAGAAGTCTACCGAGATCCGCCACCTGAAGGCCTTCCTCTACCGCATCGCCGACAACCTGATCATCGACCATTATCGCAAGAACTCCCGCGCCGCCGTTCCCATAAGCGAGGAGATCGAGGAAACGCTGAGGGCGCCTGGCGACCCGCACGAGCGGCTCGATCGGACGCTGGCGGGAGAGAAGATGGCCCGGTTCCTCGCACAGCTCCGGCCGGAGACCCGCGACCTGCTCGTCATGCGATACATCGACGACCTGCCGATCGAGCATATCGCCGAAGCGACCGGCAAGAAAAAGAACGCCGTGTACGTAGCCATCCATCGGGCCGTCAAAGAACTCAAGAACCTATGCGCTGGAACGCCGTCCGACAACTGAAGAGCCTTCGCGGCTTCCCGGTGCCTCCAGGGGCGCTGGTTTCCGGCCGCCTGCGGCTCGTCGCGCGGATCGAAGCCGCTCCGATGCTCCGTCGGCCCTCGGCGTGGTTCATGGCGGCCGCTTGGCGTCCAGCCGTGGTCTCGATGATCGTGGCCGTCGTCGCCACCGGCGGCGGCACCGTCGTCGCTGCGCACGACGCACTGCCGGGCGAGGCGCTCTATGCGTTGAAACTCGCCGCCGAAAACGTGCGTGAGCGCGTGGCCGTCACGTCCAAAGACCGTTTCGCCGTGCAGGCCGCGCACGCCTCGTCGCGCCTGGCGGAGACGGAAGAGCTCCTCGAGCGCCAGGAGCTCGGAGAAGAGGACCGCGCCGCGCGGGTCCGCGCGGCCATGGATCGTTACGAAGGCCACGTTTTCGTCCTGAACGAGATCGCGGCGAAGATGGAAGACGTCGAGGACGTGCGGGAGAAGGCGCGTAAGACCGCCGAGGGGATGGTTGATCGGCATATGCGCCTCGTCGAATCGGCGACGCGCGCGGAGGCCTCTGTCGCCTCCATCATGCTCGACCCGATCGTGGCGGCGCTCTCGCTCGAAGACGACCTCGCTGAACAGGATTCGACCGATGACGTCGGCGACGGGGATGATGATCGCGAAGGCGGACTCCGCCGTCGCGAGCGCGCGGAGAAGATCGGCGAGGGACTGAAGCGCATGCGCGTCGGCTTGGAAGACCGCCGCAAGCGCGACGATCCTTCGAGCGGACGGGAGAATCTCCGGCAGGACGACGATGCCGACGAGCGCGCTGAAACGCGCTGAAAGGCACTTGAAATATGGTCCGAAAAGTGGTATACTGCCTTCGGTATGCCGCTGTCCCAGCTCGTTCAGAATCCCGTACTACGGATCGACTGGCGCGCCTGCGCCTTCATTTTCTTCATGATTACGGCGCTCGGCTTCGTCGCCCCTGTCAGGGCCGGCGAGCCGAGCGCTTTCGATTCCGACGGCGACGGCTACGATGACACGACGGAGATCGCCAACGGCTGGTCGCCGTACGGATCGGGGCGCCTCGCGGCGAACGACGCGGACGGCGACGGGCTCTCGGACGGCGACGAGATCGCGCGCGGCACCAGCCCGCTCGCGGCGGATACGGACGGAGACGGCTATGCGGACGGCCAAGAGATCTTCAACGCCTACGACCCGCTCGACGCAGCGCCGAAAAAGATCAAGAAGCGCATCGTCATCTCGATCGACAGGCAGGAGCTGACGTATTACCTGGGAAAGAGCGCGGTCGCCACGCGCCAGGTCTCGACCGGACGTCCCGGCCACCCGACGCCTCTCGGCACGTACGCCATCCTCGACAAGAAGCCGCGTGCCTGGTCGGCCACCGCCAAGCTCTGGATGCCGTACTGGATGCCGTTCATCGGCACCAAGTACGGATTGCACGAGCTGCCGGAGTGGCCCGGAGGCAAGAAAGAGGGGGAGGACCATCTCGGCACGCCGGTCTCCGGCGGTTGCATCCGACTCGGCGTCGGCGCCGCGAAAGAGCTCTATGAATGGGCTGACGTCGGCACGGAAGTCATCATCAGCAAGACCTGACGGCTACTCTGTGCGGGGGCCGTCTTCTCTGTTAATCTGGAATAGAGATATGTACGAACTTCGCGACCCCATCCATCAGACCATCGAGTTCGACGATGACGAGAAGGCGGTCATCGACCACCCCGTCTTCCAGCGCATGCGCTACGTCCGCCAGCTCGGGCTGTCGTACTTGGTGTATCCGGGCGCGACGCACGACCGCTTCAGCCACATGCTCGGCGCGATGCACGTCGCAGGCAGGATCTGGGACAACATCGCGAAGGTCAGCCGTGAAGCATTGCTCGAGATGTTCAGTGACGCGGACCTGAAATACTTCCGCCGCGTCTTGCGTTTCGCCGCGCTGCTCCATGACGTCGGCCATGCGCCGTTCTCGCACGCCTCCGAACAGATGATGCCGAAGTTCGGGGCGCTCGAGGTCGAGAAGCCCTGGTACAAGGAGCATGACCCGAAGCGCATGGCCGAGCACGAGGACTATTCGGTGATGATGGTCGGCGCGCTCGGCAAGGATCCGGACGTCCCGCTTTCATCCGACGAGTCGCAGGACATCGCCTCGCTGCTTCACCATGGCGTGAAACCGTCCGCGAAATGGAAGAAGCGGTTCTCGGGTAAGCGCGCCGCGGTGCACGATCTCCTCAGCTCGCTCATTTCCGGCGAGCTCGACGTCGACCGCATGGACTACCTCCTGCGCGACGCCTATTACACGGGCGTGGCCTACGGCTTCTACGACATGGACCACTTGGTGCGGAACCTGGGCGTCGCCTACCTGCGCGGGCGCCCGACGCTGACCATCGACTCGACCGCGATGCGCGCGTTCGAGGACTTCCTGCTGGCGCGCTACCACATGTTCCTGCAGGTCTACCATCACAAGACGATCAACGGCTTCGACCATTTCCTGAAGCAGGCCTTCGTCAAGCGCGAAGTCCTCATCGACGTGCCCGGTACGGTCGACGGCTATCTGCAGATGCGCGACAGCACGTATCTGGAAGCGCTGTTCGCCGCCGCTCGCGATCCGAAGAACGTCTGGTCGCGGCGGTTCGTCGGCCGCAAGCCTGCCAAGCGCCTGTTCACGGCCAGCGGCGACCACCCGGAATCGCGAGTGACCATGCGGAAGCTGCGCGCCTCTCTCGCCAAGGAGAAGGTGCCGTTCTTCGCCATCGCTTCGCACCAGTACCTCTCGAAGCTCGACTCGTTCCGCAAGCTCGGGAAGAAGGGCGAGCCGCGCCTGTACGTTCGCGAGAAGAATCTCGGCCGAGTCGTCTTCACGCCCGTCGAGCATTACAGCGCCCTCCTCAAGAAATACAACGAGGTCATCGACATGATAAACCTCTACGTCCTGCCGGAGCACTACGAGGACGCCATCCGCGTCGCCGAAAAGCATCGCTGAACCCTGGACAGATCCGCTCCGGCGTGGTAACTTCAGGCGTCCTATGGCATTCAAGACGCTGGAGCACATCCTCGCGGGAGAGCCGAAATACAGGCTTTCCCAGGTCCGTGAAGCGAAATACCGCTCGCTGGTCTCTTCGTGGTCCGAAGCGACGACCCTGCCGCCCGCTCTTCGCGAGAAGCTCGACGACGAAGCGCCTATCTCATGCCTGACGCTCGCGACGGAATCGATTTCCTCCAAAGGGGACACGACGAAGTGCGCCTTCGCGTGCGCCGACGGCCAGCTCATCGAGACCGTGCTGATGCGCCACGAGAAAGAGCGCAATACGGTCTGCGTCTCCAGCCAAGCCGGCTGCCCGATGGCCTGCGCCTTCTGCGCGACCGGCACGATGGGCCTGAAGCGCAACCTCACCTCCGACGAGATCGTCGATCAGGTCCTTCACTTCGCGCGCAAGCTTAAGACGGAGGGCGATGTCGTCACCAACGTGGTGCTGATGGGCATGGGCGAGCCGATGCATAATTACGACCAGATGATGGAGGCGCTCCGCACCATGAACGACCCGAAAGGCCTGGCCTTCGGCGTGCGCAGGATGTCGATCAGCACCTGCGGCATCGTCCCCGGCATCCTCAAGCTCGCCGACGATCCGATGCGCGTGAACCTGGCCATCTCCCTGCATGCCCCGAACGACGCGCTCCGCTCGAACCTGATGCCGGTCAACAAGGCTTACCCGCTCGCCAAGCTCTTCGCCGCGATACGGACGTACATCGGCAAGACCAACCGCAAGATCATGTTCGAATACCTGCTGATCGACGGCGTGAACGATTCGCAGGAGATCGCCGAGGAGCTGGCCGATCTGCTCTGCCGCGAGAACCCCGACGGCAGCGGGGAGCCGACGCCGCTCTACCACGTGAACCTCATCAAGTATCACACGACGGAAGTCCTCGGTTCCGCCGCCGAGCGTTTCGGCCTGACGGTCGATCCGACGACGGGCAAGGGCACGTTCCCGTCGAGCCCGGTCAAGCGGCGCACGGCCTTCCAGCAGGTGCTGTACGACCGCGGCATCTCCGTCACGCATCGCATCACGTTCGGAGAAGACATCGACGCGGCGTGCGGCCAGCTCGCCAACAAGACGAATTGAAAAAGACCCGTTCCTGGTCAGGGGCGGGTCTTCGCGATGCGGAGGAGGCGGTGGACGGCGGTGATGATGCCGCGGACCGCGGCGGTCTCGGCGCTCGTGAGGCTGAGGCGTTCCGGGGTGAGCAGTCCGAGCGCCTCGCGGATGACCGGCGCCAGGTGCTTGTCCTCGCGCTCCATGTCGTACATGTCGTCCGGGCCGAAGTCGAAGGACAACAGCCCCGGCAGGGGACCCGCTTCGAGGCCGGAGAGAGCCACGCCGAGCGTGCACAGGGCGCGGGGATTCAAGCGGGCGGCGGCCATCGCGAGGGCGTCGCGCCAGCGGGGATCGGCGGCGGCGAACCGCTCGACTTCGTCGCAGAAGATATCGCCGGCCGGAGCGGCCGGACGCTTCGTCGGGGTCCTGAAGGTCACCACGAGATTCGATGCATGCATGGGGAAAGGAGCTCCTTTTCGCGGCCTTTTGCCGACCGCGGACCATACGTCAAAACGGCCGCCGTGTCAAGGCCTTGTACTAGACGGATACATGGGTAACAACTTCTCGTGGCGGTAGATGAAATTG
>ERZ1292630.984-Hain-H41-02um-R3-984-length-28702-cov-11_pt1 | contig 28702 bp, 26 predicted proteins | sample MGYA00564408_ERZ1292630 | MGnify/ENA primary metagenome ERZ1292630 (study PRJEB36523, sample SAMEA6512641) | groundwater metagenome | collected 2019-01-08 | study: AquaDiva: Metagenomics assemblies of 32 groundwater samples
TTTTGAGAACCGCCAATCCAAACGATGAAAACAACAAATGCAATTGCGATGGTCGCAAAAATAATATTTTTTGTACTCATATTTTATTTACTTACAACTCACTACCTACTACTTACAACGGATGCAAATACCCCGCACCTGTCATTTATTGTCTGTTGTTTGTTGTCTGTTGTTAGTTGTCTGTTAATTTCCAAAACGAAGCATGTTCTTGATCATCCCCGCACCACGGCGCACGAGCGTGCGGGATTTTTCCTTGTATGAGGTGAGCTCGCGTACGAGCTCGTTGCGCATATCGTCGATCGCCGCATAGAGGTCGTCTTTTTCCGAAGTCGCACGAAAATATTTTCCCCGTACGAGCAGATTTACTTCGGCGCAAAACACATCGCCTGACTGGTGGTGCCTAGTTGTTTTGCCAATCTCGACTTCCGCGGTCAGGGTCTCACTCTTGTGCGGCATCGCAAACTTCTCAACGCTCCGAAGCTTTTCCTCGACATAAGCCGAGAGAGCGGTCGTGAGCTCGATATTCGTTGTTTTTATATTGATTCTCATACAGTAAGTATAGCACATTCAATATTCAACATTCAATATTCAAAATTCTACCCAATATCCGGCACCGACAAAATCTTCCCCGACGAATGATGTCCGGAAATGATGCGGATCTGCTTAGGCTCTATGCCAAAGTGGCTTGCCGTGAGCTCCAGCACGCGCTTGTTCGCGCGGTTTTGCTCTGCCGGCTCCTTGACCGATACTAAAAAGGAATCCTCCGCGCTCGCCTCGAATGATTCCTTTTTAGCTCCCGCCACAACGCGAACTCGGATGTACATACAGATAGAATATTGAATATCGAATGTTGAATATTGAATGAATACGAATCCTGCTCCCCATTCCATCTTCAATATTCCATATTCAATATTCAATATTCAATATTCAATATTCCTTCCATTATATCACCTCCACCATCACCATATTGGTACCGCCGATATGCCCGAAAGGAACGCCCGCCGCGATGACGACCTTGTCCCCTTTCTTCGCAAGCTTGTTCTTGAGCATATGCGCACGGACAACTTTCATTACATCATCGACAGTTGTAAATGGCTCAACCTGCACAGGAAAACATCCAAAGACCAAACTAAGCTGACGCACGACGAAATCCTTTGGACTCAAGGCGATCACCTTGTGCTCGGGGCGAAAACGAGACACCATGCGCGCCGTAAGACCGGATTCTGAGAGCGCGATGATAGCCTTCGCTCCCACTCTGGACGCAGCGCTCACTGTGGCAAAGGTGACGGTATCAACGATTCCCCTCGTTTCATCGACATGTTCGCAATTTCCCAATATATCACCGTAAAGCGCATCATGGTGCGGATAATTTTTTTCAATCATTTCGGCGACCTTGGACATCATCTCCACCGCCTCCACGGGATACTCACCAAGCGCGCTTTCCTCGGAAAGCATCACCGCGTCAGCGCCATCCAAAATAGAGTTCGCGACATCGGAAACTTCCGCGCGCGTAGGCACCGGAGACTTGATCATCGACTCCATCATTTGCGTCGCCACGATTACCGGCTTGCCTGCGATATTGCATTTCTCAATGATCATTTTTTGAAGAATCGGCACTGTCTCAGCAGGCACTTCGACAGCAAGATCTCCGCGCGCAACCATAATACCGTCTGACTCCTCAATGATCGCATCGATATTTTCGATGGCTTCCTCCGTTTCGATCTTTGAAATGATCTTCGCGGTCGATTTCGCTTTTGCGAGGATGGCGCGAAGCTCACGCACATCGGACGGACGGCGCACGAACGAGAGCGCAACATAATCAACATTGTGCTCAATGCCAAATACGAGATCCTTTTTGTCTTTAGAGGTCAAACAGCTGATCTTGAGCGATACGCCGGGAAGGTTCACTCCGCGACGACCCTTTGTCTCGCCACCCACGATGACGCGGCATTTGATATCGTCGCTGGCAACCGAGATGACCTCGAGGCGCTTCTTGCCATCGTCGAGGAGTATCGAATCGCCTTTTTTGATTTCCTTGGGAAGCGCTTTGTAGTTCACAAACGCGCGGGTTTCGTCACCGACGCATGTTTTGGTTGTAAGGGTAAAAATCGAGCCCTTTTTAAGCATCACGCGCTCTTGATAGAAATCCCCGATGCGGATCTTTGGACCGGAGAGGTCTTGAAGAATCGCAATATTTGCGCCTGTCTTTTCCGCGACCGCTCGAATATTTTTCACCTGAACGAGAGCGCCGTCATGATCCCCGTGGGAAAAGTTTATCCTGCACACATTCATCCCCGCTTTCACCAAATTCTCAAGCATCACCTCGCTTTCCGATGCCGGACCTATCGTCGCCACAATTTTTGTCTTTTTTGCCATAACCGTGATTTTTAAAATTATTGAATTAAGTTGTCATTGTAGCAGAAAAAACACCTCCATCAAAATTTTACAATTCCCCGCATTTTTGATAGAGTGGTATTTGTTGTTCTATTGTAGATTATAGAGTAACGCAGTAAACATTCCGTGGTAGCTCAGCGGTAGAGCAGTGCGCTGTTAACGCATTGGTCGTAGGTTCGATCCCTACCCACGGAGCCAAGTAGTATGAATCCCAAAATAGGGCTCGCGCAAAGCGCGAGGGGTGGTGGTGGGTGTGGCAGAATCCCAAGAATTCAAAAGGATTTTCCACGATTTTTTCGGAAAGAAATGCAGAGCCCTTTGGGCGAGACGGGGGTTCGAGCCAATCTTTTTGAGAAAATTTTTCTTGTCCTCAAAATTTTCTCCAGAAGCGATAATTCCCGCTTGTTTGCTGTCTAAAATGAAAAGTCGCATCGGTTCGAGCCGATGATTGCCTTTCTGCTCAAAATCCTTCATTTTTTCTGAAACATCAATTTTGCGGTTGAGAATTTTTTGCTTTTTCTCGACATACTCAACCTTTGGAATAAGTCCGTCCAAATGTGTATCGAGCAACTTATCCAACCGCCCATCCAAATCCTCAATCTCTTGTTTCAGATTTTGAGCAAAGGCAATACCGTTTTGGGTATCATGCTCGCGCTCCGCTTCTATCTTCGCGAGCATACTATCTGCCCAAAACGATGGTAAAGAAACTTTTTGAAGGACATCAGTAATTTGCTCTGCTAATATTTCTTCTCGCACATATCCTTGAGAACACACTCCACGCTTTTTTGTACAACGATAATACTGATGTCCTTTTTGTATTTCGGAAGTAATGGCGCACCCACACTCGTCACAATTTAATAATCCACGAAATGTCGCTTTTGCTTTGCTTGGTTTTTTGGGTCGCGATTTGTCCGCCATAATTTCCGCACATTTATCAAAAAGTTTCTTTGTAATCATCGGCTCGTGCTTGCCTTGGTGCATCTCGCCGTTATATCGGAAAACACCATAATAAAAAGGATTTGATAGCGTGTGTTGAACGAGCGAGACCGATACGACTTTTCCACTTTTCCCAAACAAGCCGATTGAAGTAGCAGTATTTTGTAAATCTTTCATCGAGTAAGCGCTGGTTGCGTACAATTCAAAAAGTTTCTTGACGAGGCGAAACCGCTCTTTATCTTTTACAATCGTGTGAGTAAGTATGTCGTTTGCGTACCCGAGAGGAGCCCAGCCAGGCCATTCGCCTCGTCTCAATTTTTGACGCAACCCGCGCTTTGTATTTTCTGAAAGATTATCTACAAAATACTTCGACTGCCCAAAAGCAATAGAGAGCATGAACTTGCCTTGGGGCGTGGCTTCAAACCAAAAAGTAGGAAATTTTAGCGCGGTGATATGTTCGGAATCAATGAAAAATATTATACGCCCACCATCCACACTATTTCTCGCCAAACGGTCAGGATGCCACGCTAAAATTCCTTCCGCTTCGCCACGCTCCATACGGTCGAGCATTTGATTGAAGACAGGACGGCCAGGACATTTCGCAGTTTGAGATTCTCGAAATGTCTCGACGACAATCAAATTCTCGCGCCGTGCAAGTTCATTCAATTCAAATTCTTGAGCTTCAAGAGAAAGCACTTGACGATCGTCCTCGTCTGTAGATTTTCGAATGTAGAGAAAGAATTTTTTCATATCGCTTTTGTATTATAATTATCGCTTCCCTTTCGTGAATACGAAAGAAAAAGATTGGCTCGTAAAACTTATGTTTTAAATGTTCGAAGGACATAAACCCCCGCCTCGCCCAAAGGGCTCTGCATTTCTTTCCGAAAAAATCGTGGAAAATCCTTTTGAATTCTTGGGATTCTGCCACACCCACCACCACCCCTCGCGCTTTGCGCGAGCCCTATTTTGGGATTCATACTACTTGGCTCCCTCTATATGATGAAATCCGAACGCATTTTGAAAAGAACGGGGACAATGCGGACTAACGCCCGCTCGGCGTGCGTGGTAATTCTGTACCAATGCGTACGCTCCACCAATGTGGAAACTCTAAATTCCGTCCAACGCGCGGGTACGCGCGTTCGCCCTCAGCCCTCATCGCTTTCCATTCTTTCTTTGTTTGGCGGGGGGATTTTTTTGAAAAGGGATTGGCGATGAGGGCTGAGGGCGAAACCGCTTAATATATTATATGGCAATTTGGAATATTACACAATGGAATATACTATAAATGTAATGCCTAGAGCAATGTACACAAAAGACCACAATGAAATTGTTGAGCGCCTGAAAAAGGCGCGCATTGAGGCTGGTCTTGGTCAAGTGGAAGTTGCTGAAAAACTAGGGAGAACTCAATCCTATCTATCAAAGATAGAGTCGGGACAAAGACGATTTGACGTTTTGCAATTGAAAGAATTTGCAAAAATTTACAAGAAACCGTTAGACTATTTTGTTAAATAACTTTATGGATGAAAAATTTACTAAAAAAGAAGCAATTGAATTTTTAAATATACCCGAAAAAGAATTCAAAAATTACTTTGAATTCAGCAAGGAAATTCAAGGTCAAAAAATTGGGAGCCGTTGGTATTTTGAAAAGAAAAGTATTTCGGACTGGAAAAAGCAAAAAGAAGACAGAACAATTCATCTAACTATGGATGAGTATGAAACTTGTTTTGAGTTTGCAATCAAAATGGTATATGGGGGACTCTCACTAAATGGAATAAGGGGTCAACGAACAGAGATTCAGGCAGCTGATGATGTTATTTTGGGTATTCTTGCAGAGCATGCTGTCAAAAATCTTTTGCTATCCAAATTTGAAACCAAAATTGAATTAGATGAAGAAGTTCATCCTGATCATATTACCCCACAGGATTTTGATCAAATTGAAAAAGATGGTTTGATTAGACCTCCAAAGCTCGGCGTTGGCATTAAGGCAAGCAAGATGAAAAATGCCTTTTTAGTATTAGGTGCTAATGAGGTTGAATCTCCTGAACGAAGGAGCGATGTTTATGTTTTTGCAAGAGTTGGATTACCGAGTGATCATTTATTTAGAATTTTAAGAGATCATTCTTTTTTCGGAAAAGTTAGAAAATTTTTTGAAACTAACGATAAATTTAAAAAGATTGAGGAACTAGAAAATATACCTGTTTGGGTATGTGGGTTTGCTTATGCAAATGAATTAGAGAGAGTGACAGAAATCCCAGGGCAAGAATTTAGTAATGGACATAGGTATGTTAAATCAGTTGGCAAACTTCATAACACAGACGAAGATTGGCGTGAACTGATTTCTAAGCTTTAATTTATTCCATTGCTTTCATCATTTGTTTCCCGACAGCCTCAATAACAGGAACGCTCACAGAGTTTCCGAATTGCTTATACAAAGCAGAATCGGCTAATTTTGGTATTTTGTAATCAGAAGGAAAGCCTTGTATGCGCGCGCACTCCAAAGGGGTTAACTTTCGAATCCCCTTTTTATCCTTAATTATCGGAACATTGTGCCCCCCTGTTCCCATGTTTGCAGTGAGGGTCGGACAGACACCACTCTTGTTCTCTCGAACATATTGCCTACGCCACTGGTAAACCCTCCCTTCCTCCTTTACAAAATCTTTCAATTTTTCAAACAATGGCTTGCCATTGTAATAGTATTTTTCAGGTACATTTTTCTCTAGTAAGTCAGTAATTTTGACAGTTAATTTTACTGGACTAGGAAACTCAAATTTCTCCGAGTAACTTGAGTTTTTAAAACCAACAATGTAAACACGTTCTCTGTTTTGCGGAATATTCCCGTATTCCATACTATTCAAAACTTTAATTTTTACATAGTAACCTAAATTTTCTAAAGTTTCCAAGATTATTTTAAATGTTTTTCCACCATCGTGGCTTTTTAAGTTTTTAACATTTTCAAGCAGAAAACCCTCTGGCTTTCGCTCGTCAAGAATTCTCGCTACATCAAAAAATAAATTCCCTCTGCCTTTTGCATCATTAAATCCCTGTTGATATCCTGCGATTGAAAACGCCTGGCACGGGAAACCACCCAAAAGAAAATCAAATTTAGGTAAATCATCAATTCCAATTTTTCTAATATCTTCAACTACGAGTTTCGAATCTTTAAAGTTTAGATCATAAGTATTCTTGCATTGAGGCTCAAAATCGTTTGCAAAAACAGTTTTAAATCCAGCATTTTCAAAACCAAGACGTATTCCACCAACACCAGCAAAGAGGTCAATAGTTTTAAAGCCATGTTTTGATTTTTTAGAAACAATTTTTTCAGGCGAGTTAGTGATATTGCTAATAACCTGAACAACAACTCCTCGCACCTCAACTTCTTTTCGATAAAAAGGTAACATATTTTGATTTCTTGGCTCTAGTCGGTATCGTGATTTTTCTCTGTATATTTTTTTGAGCGTTGCTTCGTTGTCGTCAATAATAGCAACAACCGTCTGCCCATTTTCTGCGACGGACTGTTTTTTAATCACAACAATATCTCCGTCGAAAATTCCCTCATCAATCATACTCTCCCCAAAGACACGCAGAGCATAATATCCCTCCGCAGTTCGAATACTTGGGTTAACGATTGAAATTGTGTCCTCGATATTTTCGATTGCTTCGATTGGGTATCCTGCGGCAATTCTCCCAATAATCGGAATTTCAACAATTGATTTTATCTCTTTCATTAAAGACAAGCCTCTAGCTGAATTTTCAGACTTAGAAAGATAGCCTTTTTCTTCCAAAGAGGTTATGTGCTCATGAATAGTGGAGACTGCCTTGAGTTTGAGTTTTTTTCGTATTTCCTCAATTGTTGGAGAAATACCATTTTCAGCAATATAAATATTAATAAAATCGAAGACTTGTTTTTGTTTTTTTGTAAGGTTTTGCATATTGCTATAAAAATCTATTTGCGCTACACTTTCATTATAACCGAAAGGAAACCGAAACACAAAGCGAAGTTATCCACATCGAATAATTATGTCCTCAGCTACCCCCAAAGATCATTATGTTCCACAATTTTATTTAGATCCTTTTGCTATAGAGGGAAGTGGTACAAACGAGCCACATATTTATCAATATATGGTGGATAAAATTGTGGAGCCAAGAATTAAGGATGTTGCAGGTGAAAAGCATTTCTATACCTTCAAAAATAAGGAGACAGGGAAACCCAATCGAGACATTGATGACTTTTTTACAAAAATTGAATCAAACGCAAGCAATCCGTTAAAAAAGATAATCCAAGAAGAAACACTTAATTTAACTGATGAAGAGTTTGAACACTTGTCAATATTCTTTGCGGTTTTAGCTGTGCGAACACCCGGCTTCATTAAAGCTCAAGAATCTTTTGAGGGCGAAGCAATAAAAGAATTTTATGCACTAGACTCGATAAATAAAAAGAAATTAAAGGAAAGATATAAAAAAGTTGGCATATCATTTACTGATCAAGAGCTTATTGAGCAACAGAAATTTATTTTAGAGAAAAAATATACCGTTAGTTTTAATAATTCAAGGGCTTATTTTTTGAGTAATGGTTTAAAAGTTGCTTGTGAGTTTGCGGAATGGTACTACCAGAGAAAACATTGGCATTTGCTTGTTAGTGATAGCTCCACTGTATTTGTAACATCTGATAATCCGATCTCAATTTATAGACCAATTTATGTTCCTCCAGCACAGAATGCTGGGTATGGTAATGGGACTTTGCTTATTCCAATCTCTCCTAAATATGCTTTGTTGTTGAGAGATTTACCATTAAAACAAAAAGTGATAAAACTTAGTTCTCAAAAAGTTATAAATACCAATAAAAATACGATGCAATTTTCTGATAATTATATATTTTCTAATTTGAAATCTAAAAAGATATTTGAGTTATATAAATCTGTTGGTAATAAGAAATTTCAAAAAACAAATGTTACTCGCATGACATGGGCACCATACATTTTTATGGGACCACCACCAGTTCCTCAAGAATTTTTGTATTAAAAATGACAGAAAAACCTATTTATTTTGAAATATACAGAGATGCGCATGAAAATGCAGCTTCTTTGTTAAAAGAGTCAAAAATTCTTTTTGATAACGGATGTTATTCGCGATCATATTTTTTAGCATATACAGCGTTGGAGGAAATATCAAAATCACAATTTGCCGCGGATGTCTGCACAGGTTTTCATACAGAGGAAGAATTTCAAGGTTTCTACACAGACCACAAGTTGAAAAACGAGAATATTGGATGGGCTCACCACGATGCAAATTCGCATCCTCATAATCTTATTTGGGTTGGTCCAGACAGAGATGATGTGGAAACAATTAATACAGAGAAGCCCCTCTTTGGAAAGAGAAATAATTCTTTATATGTGGGTATTAGTAATACTTGCCTTAAACTGCCCAAAAAAGAAGTATCGGAAAAAGATGCTATGGGCATCATTCATATCACAGAAACAGCGCTAGAAAGAATATGGGATATGACTGAAAACTGGGGACATAAAATTGGGACTAATGGGTTTATGAAATGATTATTGAAATCGCCCCACAATGCACTTGTGGGGCTCTGGGTGGCTCAAGGGCGTGAGATTTTATGCCTCCCGCTCAAACATTACTCTCAAAAATTAACCTATTTGAGCCTGCTTTTGGTATAATTCATATATATGATTGACGAAATAACTATAAATCCAACGCCAACAAATACCCCAGTTCCTCAAGCGCCAGAAACCCCTATTTCTACGCCTCCCGAGGCGGTTATTGTCCCAGCTCCCGCGGAAGCTCCAACTGAGCCAGTTTCAACCCCTGAGCCCATCGCTGAACCCGCAACGGCTCAAATGGGCGGAAATGAGCCGTTTGAGCCTGCATCTGCTATTGAAACTCCCGCAACCATGCCCGCGCCAGCGCAAGAAGAAACCTTCGCATCAGAAACGCCAGAAGTACCACCAGCAGAACCAACCCCAACCGAGCCAGTGATTGATACTTTGCCTGAACCAACTGCGGTAGAAACTACTACGCCAGTACAAATACCAACCGAAGCGCCACTTGTGGCGGAAGTTGAAACTCCTGCACCAACTCAAATTCCTGAACCAATTATTCAAGCACCCGCATCCGAGCCAACTTCCCCACCTGTAGCCACTGCACCAACCACCGCGCAAGTTGTAACTACTATTGTTGCTCCCGTTATTGCCACCACCATCACGCAATCTTTTACAAAATCAATTCGCGAACTATTTACAAAAGCACAACTCGCAATCCAAAACAGAAAGAGAAAGAGGATTGATCGCATCCTGACATTGTTTGCGAAGCAAACAATGATTACTAACAACGAAGTTGAGAAACTCCTCCACGTATCAGACGCAACCGCAACCCGCTATCTCTCTGCACTAGAAAAAGAAGGAAAGATAAAACAAAACAAGAAAACTGGAAAAGGTGTCACGTATTCAAAAATTTAAAAATAGGGAGTGATTCCCGTGCGCGCAAGGGTGGGTAGCGTGTGTGCGTACTCGCACACACGTGGGGTAAGCACGTTGCATCAGAGCCTCGGACTTTTTCCGCTAGGGCGCCCCTGAATGAGGACGAGTGCCGCCGCGAACGAAGTCACTGTGGGTCAGAAGCGAAAGCGACACCACAAACTCTAGAATGAAAACGAGGATGGGGGTTGTGCGAGTGGCGGACTCCGTAGGCCTGCCAAACGAAGCCATAATATCTAGGTTAAATGGCACTCCATAAAGCACTATAATCTCTACCTTCCACGGCGAGGAGGAGCCCGAAGCTGGGGGAAGGAGCCCTTTCTTCCCCCAACTAGCGGGGTGTTTGCCTTGCTTTCCAGGAGCTCGAAAGGCTCAAATGGGCGGAAATGAGCCGTTCGCTCTCTCAAGCAGATGCAAGGCAAAACCACCCCATCGTAGACATCTAGGCACTCGTAGCCCTAGCGGAAAAAGTCCGAGGCGAATGCCGAGGATGGGCCCCCTATGAAGAGGTGACCTAGCGGAAAAGAAGGAAGAGGCACAATATTGCATTCTGAATTTCGTCGGTTTCTCTCTTCAAAGAGAAACTCGCCCGAAGCCCTCATCGCCAATACCTTTTCAAAAAAATCCCCCCGCCAAACAAAGAAAGAATGGAAAGCGATGGAGGGCTGAGGGCGAACGCGCGTACCCGCGCGTTGGACGGAATTTAGAGTTTCCACATTGGTGGAGCGTACGCATTGGTACAGAATTACCACGCACGCCGAGCGGGCGTTAGTCCGCATTGTCCCCGTTCTTTTCAAAATGCGTTCGGATTTCATCATATAGAGGGAGCATCATAGAAAAGGCAGGGTCAAAAGGCCCTGTTTTTTCATTTAAGCCTTTAAATACAACGTAGTTTTTAGGTTCGAACTCCCCGTTTATTGCCTTCGCACGTTTAATGCCTTCTACGAGCTTGTTTACCGCAATATCGTTATAAATACTAAGGTTTTTGTCATCCCAGACTAGGTTCGAACCAAGCCTTGCGAGTATGTTCCTTTTTGCCTGGATACTCCCATTTGCAAGCACCTCCTTCGTGCTGAGCGTGAGGTCTGCAATCTCATTCATTCGGGAAAACCAATCGACTTTTTTACTTGCATCACCAACAACCGCATACTCCTTATCGAGAGCATTCAGATCAGTTTTATACTCATCGTCCGTTACCTGTTGATCACGTAGCATTACTCGCAAACGGGCCTTTTTAGCGGCATAGTCCACTCCATCGGATTTTTCCTTTTGTTTTCTGAACACGCTGTCGTTAACCTCCTTATCTTTCAAATCAATGATATATTCCTTAGACCACGCCACAAGCTCTGGCGAAAACGTCAGATTTTCATCAACAAACTTCACGAGCTCAGTAGTAACCTTCGTCTCAGGTAGCGACTTATACGGCAAAGACGCCTTCTTTTTTCGCACATTGTAATAGTAAGTGAAGGTAAGGTACTTTGGGTTCTCTAGCTTTTCTATTTTTCTCTCACATTTAGGACAGTGAGTTTTATTCATGTATGCAAACTTTTTTTTGCAGTCACAAATAAGCTGATGCTTTACATCTTGCCCAACAAACGAACCTTCGTCCGACTGTAAAAACCCCGCATAAGTTACTTCGTGACGTTGAGCCTTTGGTATATTTTTCTTTGAAAGCAGCGCCTTTATTTTTTCGTGTTCTCCTTCGGTAATAAGTCTCGGAAGTGACGAGTCGAGCTCGTAGCGTTCGTCGCCGTACATGAAGAAACCAGCGTAGATAGGATCCTTCAAAATCTCGTATATGCGAGACAGCACTATAAGAGCACCTCCGATTCTCTTTCTCTTCACTGTGGTCAATTTCAGCTCTTTCACGGCATATCTATGCAACTTACCGGCTGAATAAGTACCAGTCAAAAACATTTCCAGTAGAATTTTTATTGCATTCATTCTCAACTCATCGACAATCCATTTACGATTACCTTTCTCTTCAGTCTTGTCGTTTAAGAAGCCCAAAGAAGCGACACCGTGTGGAATGCCCATGGATGCTTTCTTTGTTTGTCCTCTTTTTACGTTTACCGAGAGGTCCTTTACGAATTGCTTTCCTTGGCTAAACTCAACCGCCATAACGATTACGTTATCCCAGGGATAGAAAACTTTGTCGTGTGTAATTATTGCTTTTATTACCCCAGAACTCAGAAGGTCAATGATCTGTCCGCCTTCTGTCATGTTTCTTGCAAGGCGATCAAGCTTCCAGCAGACAATGCTATCTATTTCACCAGAAATAACCATCTTCATCATCCGTGAGAAATCTTTTCTTTCGTATTCTTTTTTGGCAGACTTGCTTTCCTTAAATACTTCAACAAACTTTGGAAGATTATAGAAGCTGGAAATCCTTGCTGCCTCATCAATCTGACTATCAACAGAAAGCATCTGCCGGTCCTCCGCTTCTGAGGATTTACGGTTGTAATTCCCAATCTTTAATTTTGTGAAGTCAATTTGGTTATAGTTCATAGTAGTATTTTTTTTAATTTTAGCATTTTAGTAACTTGTTTACATCTTCGCTTATAATTTCAGTCCTTCCATCAAACAGGTCAGTAGTAACATGCCTATCCTATTTACCTCCTGGTCTGATAAAGCAGCGACAAAATCCTCACCGTAAGATATCCTTAAGGCTAGCCTCAAGTCTCGAATCGCTTTACTAGACAAGTTCATAGAATAACTGTTAGTGGGATTCAGCTCTCTCTACTAAATTTAACTCTTCTGACGATACTATTTGGTCATCATCCCCAAAGTCTCCAAAGCATTCTTCATCTTCCTGCTTTCCTGCTTCTGTAGGTGATACGGAAGAAGGAAGGTCATTTGCATGCCCAAGAGTGGTAGGTGCTTCCCCAGTGATTCGGTAGTACGCTTTCTTGTCATTCTTAGGTAATTCCTCCTTTGGGACACGCTCAATATCACCAGCTTCTTCAGCTAATTTTATCCCAGCTTCTACCGTATCTCTGCCATATCCTTTAATAATCTCAATAAGCTCCTTGCGAGTTTTCACACCATCCTCAAGCAACGCCACAACGCACTCAGCGGCTTCTCCAGACTTTTGCTTCTTCTCGTCATAACCACCAGCAAATTCAAATCCTGATGGACCAAAAGTGCTTTTAAGTATGCTGACCTCGAATGGCAGAAGTAACTCTCCTTGTCGTAGTTTTGTTTGTCGGACGATAAGACGATCTTCATCCCGCTTCTTCGTCATCGCAATATGACAATCCACTGCTGCTAAAATATCTGATGAACCGCGCATGCTTTGTGCAGGGTTACTCGTCCCGTGTCCTTGTTCCTTCCTGTGGTGGTGTGTGAACAGAATAGATGCTCCAGCAGTAATTACTTTTTGAAGACTACTAAATACCTTTGCCATACCCCTCGCATCATTTTCGTCTTGACGATGGACTCTGACGAGAGAATCGAGGATTAGAAGTTTAATATTTTTTTCCTTCACAATTTCTAGAATCGCATCACGGGTAGTCTCATCATCCACCTTAATTCCACTCTGAGATAAATAATGAATATTATCTTTTTCTGTTGCGCCAAGTAGCTCCAGACGCTTCTTCAAAAGACGCAGGTGGTCTTCCTCGTCGATAATCAGCACACACCCCTTTGTTGTTGGAAACTTACCAAAGACAGAAAGACCGCGTGACACGCAGATTGCAATGTGAATAGTTATCCAAGTCTTGAAGTCCCCAGGGTTACCAGAGAGTGCTGTAATTCCTTGTTTGGAAATCAGCGACTCAACCAACCATGCTTCCTCTCCGAAGTCCTTCATTAATATCTCCCCGATGTTCCACAATCTAGGTTTACCTTGAGGGGTCACATCGTAGAGTTCTGGCAGAATCTTCTTGCTTGCCTCACGCTTAAGCACCCCGTCAAAAACGTTATCTAACTCTCTTTTACGTTCATCAGATCTCTCTGGCGAGCCTACGATTTTCTGGTCCCAGTTGTAATAATTCGTTCTTGCAATTGCCACCTTTTCTGCTGTATCTGCGCGTCTCAAGAATATACCCGCCACCTGCCTCAACGCACTGTGTCGTAAGCCTTCTCCTATAGGCACACCTTTTAGCAGTAATTCCATTGCAGGTGTCTTATCAGCAATTTCATTGTCAAAAGATTCCGGCACTGTTGCATCAAGTTCACCAAGAGTACACCTTGCCTCTGGCTTATATGACATCACTGTTATCTCGTAAGGGTTAGCGGGATCTTTAAGATGCATGGTATATGGCACACGAAGTACCCTTGATGAATCAACAGCTGCTTTGTCACCTTTAAAGCAACGAACTAGTCGTTTCTGTACGTTCCTCCACTTCTCCAGATTCTCTAGTGTTGGCTCGAGTTTTTCTGCGTAGAGCCAAATTAGATGCGCACCCTTCTGAGTGCGATTGATTACTGTCGGAGTGGGGATGCCTGCTTCTATCCCAGACATAATTGCTTCCTGAATAAGTCTTCCTTTTGCTTCTTGCGGCAAACTCGCGTCCACATCAAAATCTACGTAGTTCGCATTTAGTGACACCAACTGTGATTGATCTGCTTTACCTGCTGAAGGGAAACCGTTGACTGTATAAAAGATGCCGTACCCTTTTTGATTCCAAGACATATCAAGTACACCGTCTCCTTGCACGGTCAATCCACTCACATCGTGGATGTAACGAAATCGTGTGTCTGCGAATAATGAGAGAAACTCTGCCTGACTGAGTAGATTACCTTTCATAATATTATTTTGTATATGCTCCATTAATTATTAAGTAGCCGATACTCATAACTAAAAAACCTTAGAGTATCTTGCTACTCTAAGGTTATATAGGACGTCTGGAGACTCTCTTTTGTCTCCTCATTGTCTCCTGGATAGTTCTCTAAATTAAGTGAGATCGATTTCTTTAATGAGTGTATATCGATTATTCTTTCTCTCTATCAGAATCTCTGAAGTGTGCAGTTCATCTTGAATTTTAGAATTTACACGATTTCTTGTACTTCCAATTGAACGCTTAATTTCATCTGGGGTTCCCTTTCGTGTTTGCAGTTCCTTAAACTCATCCCATTCCATACCTTTTCGCGACCCAAGATCACTCATAGCTCTTACGAAAACGCATTCATCAGATTCTGGTGTAAATTTGATTTCAGCATCACCAATTGTTAACACGCATGTATCAAAATCAAGGACCACCCCCATGTCTTTAATGGAAGTCTTCTTTATCAAAGGTGTGCTAATCTTATTACTAATGTCAGTAATTCCTACCTCAAGCTTATTAAACCTCTTCTCCCAATATTCTAAGCCCAGAGGCAAAGACGCGACAGCGGGATCCTTCGGTGAAGTGGCGCTTAGTCGAGAAGCTGCAAATCTAGCCAACCCCTTCTTTTTGTAGACACTTTGCAAATGTAATACGAATGGTTCGTCCTTATCCCTCACCTTAGGTGTACTTAGAAAACAACCTCTGCTTCTTAACCTATCTATAAAGATAAACAAAGGGTAAGTAATTTCACTGAGATTGCCAACTTGAATACGCCCGCTGTCTAGGCTTGTAAGCAAATTCTTAGATGGAAGTTTTGGGATGTCACCAAGGTCAAAATCGTGAATATTGCTTGGTTCCGTTGCTCGACGAAGGAGTTCCTCTATTCCTTTAATGCTCCTCGAGAAATGCCACTCGAGCACACTGTCTCTTTCTATAGGTTTAGTAGAATAAACCTTGATTATCATCAAGAGGTCGTTCCCGTACTGGTATAGAAGCTGGAGGGTTGCAAAAACCTGAGCCTCTCGCCGTTTCTTAATCCACGCATCACGCTCCTTAATCTCGAGGTCGTTATCTTTATCCACAATAAAGCAATCATATCAGTAACGCCAGATAATTCAACGAACAGGGCTACCCAATAGAAGCCTCCTTCCCCTAAAACCTGTCAAATAACCCATATGCCATAATGCTTATTCTAGGCAAATACAGAGGAGACGTAGGGTACATCCTCCTTGGGTTTTAGCCTCCTTAAATGCGATTGTGGGGCGTCAAATTTAACGTTCTCCAATTATGATATTCTCACAAAAGCGCACGGCTCCATTCCAGTTCTCCTTTACGAGAATGAAGTCCACTCGGGGACATTCTCCAGCACCCCTGCATCATTCACCACGTCTACTTGTCCGCTATTAGCTTTCCATGATTTCACGTCGGCATATGCTATGTACAGAGTAGTCAATATGAATACAACAGCAAGAATAACAACGGACACGGGTAACCAAATTTGCCAGAATTTAGCAGTGCCTGCCTTATAGCGTTTATAAAGAACATGTGATAAATAAAATGCTAGCGGTACAATAACGAGAAGTTGCACAGCAGTCAGCACAACAAAAAACGACACGCCAACACCCCACCATGCGCGATATGCATTTTCAAGTAGATCAAATAGTTGCTTATCTGCAAATCTATAAGGACCACTGAGTGCTGCTGAGGATAGTAACCAGTTAGTGAGGTCGTTGATTGCAAAAGAGATTAATGGAACAAGACACATCCATGCAGACAAAATGAAGGTGAAGACGACGAGGGTGCTGGTTTTTGCGGTGGTGAGTTTGGTTAGGAGGTTCATAGTTAATTAGAACATGCCCCCCAAACTCCCTTGTGGGCAAGTTCCGCAATACTTTCCAGTGAGTCACTGTACGCCTCGCCAACATAGCCATTTATCAGCAACAATTCTCTTCCTGAAATCATTTCACTTTTATCAGCAAAACAAGCCGTAGCGAGGCTGGGAATACATGCTGTACCACCTTGTTGTGATATACAATAATTGTAGTCGCTAGAATAACTACATTTCTCTACACTAACCCCTTTTAAAAGAGCCGAGTCCACATCCTGTTTTTTTATAATGACATCTCCATCCATTGAAGCAAGCCTCACCCTAAGACGCAAATTATCTGCACTCTCAAGCAGTACATACTTATTTGTAAAGGTTCTATCCAGTGCATCTCTGAATAGATTGAGACTGCATTTTTCGTTTACTCCCTTATCCCTAGGTCGCAGTGGGTATGGTGAACCCAACATCGTTCCAAATTGAAATGGTTGTAAATAAAAACTAATTACGTTTTCGCCAGCCATGGCATATGTATAAGAGACAAGCAAGTGAGGCTGAACCTCCTCCTTATCAAAGTACAGGACACGCTCTACCCAAACATCACGATAACTTGGAAAACGTGGATGACCACTAATGTCATGTCCTGCAATAGCGCCACTGGAATCAACAACAAAATTACTTTGGTTCTTTAAATACTTTGGGTTCGTAATATATTGCTGGCTGGTATAAGCAGAAAAATCCTTCACAGGATTGAGCTCTTCATATTCTTTCTGATTATTGGAATTACTAACCATTGACGCACCCAATAAAGAACCAACAATAGCAAGCACTACAACAACCTTCATGTTCTTCTCTACAAACTCCCTTATTGGATTTCTACTATTTTGATTATTCATGTTTGATTATATTGTCCTAAAATCCAAACCACCCTTTTATCCTCTGCCATACACTTTTATGCTCAACTACAGTAGCCTCAGGAGCTTTCGTCGGAATATCTGTATTCGATTTTGATAGCACTGACTTCGAATTTTCACCTTTAGCATTACTTGTGTTGCTACCATTTATTTCACTCTTTGTACTTTTTACCTCTGCTACTTTTTTAATTGCAGAAGCTTCAACACTCCCTCTACCTACTACCACTGACTCCCTTTGTGGAACAACGATGATGGTATTATTGCCCTTGTTGTCTGTCTGAGGAATAAATAGTTTTAGGGAGTCAAGTTTTTTAATATCAATATCTTCCAAAGCAGAGACTCTCGAGTAATTATTTTGATTTCCGTTACTTTTATATGCAATAGTGGAGTTCCCTAACCAAGCGTTAATGGCATTAATCGACAATATTTGACCCATTGCGTTTAACTCTCCTTTTATTACTGCCGTAGGTACACCAATAAAACTTCCGTCATTAAGATACGATCCACCACCTGAATTGCCGTGTTCAATAATTGCTGTAGTCTTTAGGTAACTTCCACTTGTCCCACTAAAATCGCCACTCGTATAAGTAATATTTGTTCCAAACTTCGCAGGATAGCCGTAAATATTCACCTTGGTGCCAAGACGGAAATTGCTATTAGTTTTTGTAATATCAACATACGCGAGTTTTTTATTACGTGGGTTGTTGAGTTTTAGGATAGCAACATCCTCAGTTGAAGATACCTTAGAAAGAATAGCTACCTGTCCCTCTTCAAAGTACGGCTCGTCATCAAACTCGTTCACAAATCCTACCCAACATCCAGGTGTCCCGTCAATAACATGTTTGTTTGTCAAAATTGTTCCAGCTGAATCAATGACTGTTCCAGATCCTTGCATTGCTCTTTTTTCATCAATGGGGCAAAGCAACTTAACGGTTGCTTTTATAATATTATCTTGGTTCGATATCGCATTGGAATCTTGCGGTACTTGTTGCACTGGCTTATTTGGCGCCTCGCAATACTGATCAGCAACAGGTGGTGCTGTCTCTACGTTTGGACAATCAAAAGTCTTTCTACAACTTCTATTCTGCACACCAGAAAGCGAGCAAGAATTCCATCCATCACAACTCCATGTGTCTGCCGTACAGCTTGGTTGCGGTGCTTGATATACAGTGGGTGGAGTTACTGGGGCCACAGGAATTATTGGAGTTGATGGCTGTAAATATGCACAACTCTGCGAGGTCGATGGCGGTGGCGTTCCTCCTTGGCAGTTAGAAATTTTTGTACAAGTTTTCGTTTGATTGCCACTTGTTGAGCATGATCCCCAAACACCACACGACCAATCACTTGAGGTGCAGACTGGAGTTGGTGGAACGTATGTACAACTCTGGCTCACAACAGGACTTCCTCCAGTACAACTATTAGGGGACGAGGAAATTGCATTCCTCGTCTGACTTCCATCAGATGAGCAACTTGACCAGTTAGAATATGCCCAAGATGTACAGGTTGGGGGCGACACAACCACAGCAACAGGGGTCTCAACAACAATCTGCGCTGGAGCGTATGAACCATTAAACCAAGTACCCTGCATTAGACCGCTACTGTTTATATAAAATACCTGAAGAGCAAGGTCTGTTGTTCCATTAACTGATGGCGAAGTGAACGAATAAGAAACACTTGTAGTCTGCCCATACGCGAGGTCATACTGCGGATTACTTGTTGGATTTGAGATTGATGTATCCAGTCCATTCTCAACACAATTTATCATACCAACACCCCTTCCGTTATTTTGAGTGCTAACTTCTGTCCAATTTGGGGGACACACAACAGGATCTACCATTACAAATGGATCTGGAAGCCTCAGTACTATTTTTACTATCGGCGCTTTTGATGCCAGATTGTTAGTTATCGATATTGTATGTGTATATGTTGTGCTTGGTAACACATTAAGAATAGGCACTCCTCCTGGTGTAGGATCTGCAGAAAGAGTAATCGATGTGCTCAACTCATTGGCAGCTGCGCTTGCAACAAACGAAGTCGCAAAACCAAAGAACAGGGCAGTAAAAATAAGGAGAAATGCAAATTGTTTTTTCATTGATGGGGTTTAACTATTTAATAAAGCCCCCCAATAGCAGATACAACAAAACCCGCTACTAGGAAGGCACCTTTCGGTAACCTCTACTGGAGTTTCCCCCAGCAACGTTCCACACGCCCTAAATAACGGGTTTTCTTGTGTGGAACGATTCTTTCATCATGTCAGTGGTTTTAACCGCTGATTTAGATTACTTTTTCTTATTCAATTGTCTAACTTTCTTAGTCTATCATCTCGCTACTGCATACGCAATGAGACTATAACCTCTGTAAACAGTGATTTAAAACTTCAATAGTTTCACATAGCGTTTGTACTCTACCGCATAGCAAGTACCCCGATACTGAAAAAGTTGGGAAAATTTATTTTTGTCCAAGGCGCAGGCAATACCGATACCTATAGTATCTTCCATCCCCGTACCTCCTTTTTCAAGAATACCCCCCACCTCATGTGCAAAGTGTAGTCAGACTAGCGTAATCATCTATTCCTTTCATCACACAACATCACACTCATCATCCTGCGTGGTACCACTTTTTTATTTGAAAGAAGAAATTAATTAACACCCCCGACTCTTCTTTGGCATATATCGAACGTGCCGGGCATAGGAAATTATTAGTATGAAAAAATTCAACACTGAAGCTTTACTAAAAGACAAAGAAGTAACTCCCGCGCACTATGAGGAGATGCTGGGATGCCTGCCCCCAGAACGTATGTGTGGAAACGCTTTCCTTGTCGGCGAACCAGTTGACCATGCAAAAGATGCGTCAGGACAATATAGGGCACGATATGAACTGTATTTTGAGGAAAGCAGGAAGTTTTACTTTGGCGGGCTTTGTTCTACATCAGACTTCGATGCCTTCGTAATTTCAGAAGTATCAGAATCAGGCAGATGCATTTGTGGATGTCACGAGATCTTTGCACGCCCATCTGGATGTACTGAGTGCAAGCAAAGGCACCAAGCACCAACAGACAAGCGAACAGATAATGAGAAGGACGGTTCAGAATTAGCCGCAGAACGTAAGTGTGTTGGTTGTACTGACTCACTGGAGCAGAATGATGACTTGTATTGCGGTGCCTGCTCATTCCTCGGCGGTGTTCGTTATTAAGATTAAATTAACCAAAGAGATTAACTACTATGATAAAAATAGAAATCAATGAAGAAACACGCGGGAAAGAACAGATGGCTGTCGCACTAGAGTTAATCGCCGTGATGCTACGGAAAGGCTACACACGTGGCTTCAATCCAAATTGGTTCTTATCAGATTCAGAATAAAACCTATGACAAAATACGACATTATCAGGTTCTATAAGGGCGGGAAGAAACGACTAATCATGGCAAATGTATCAGAAGCTACTCGCGACAAATGGTGCAATTCGTCAAAGACTCAAAAAACTGGCAAATGGTTTGATGGATTTACTTTGTCACACAAGATCAGCTACGCCTGCCAAAACAAGAGGGCACTTTATCCGAGTAATTACACACCAGACGACATAAAGTAATACCAACTACTATGAAAAGAATACTTATGGTAACTAGGGCGCCCGGAAGCGACGACCGCCCCCAAATCAAAATTTCAAATCGGTTCCTAGCAAGATCTGGTTTTGTAATTGGTGGAAAAGTGCTTATTATTTACGGAAAGGAAAAACTGATTATTACTAAAAAATAACTAATTCATTAACAACTTATGAACAACAACACAAATTACAAGCCTCGAGCTTTCGGGATAGCACCTGTTTCTCCATATAAATCGCAACCTGTCGCTAAAAAGAGTGCAGGGGGCATCAGCATAGAAAATAATCCAGTGATAATGAAGGAGATTGCTAGGCATGTTGGTGAAATCAGCTTAGTGGTAGTTACAGATGAAGATAAAGAGACTATTCAAGCCCTAAGGATCCCCGGATTGATAGCATACCGCACAAGGGTCATGCACAATGGGAGGGTGGTTTCAATAGGGAGAAGCACCTCGGTCATCTCACCAAAAAATAAATACATAGATCGCATAGTCACCTCCACAGCAGGGTACTCAATTTTGGATAGTGTAAGCAAGTTAGTGCGACTTGATACACTGTGGACAAGCCAGGGCACCCCCTCACAAGATAAAAAAGAAGTAACGCTTACTGATGCTTATGAGGCAGTAGAGTCTCGTGGCGTCGAGATGGCGACTGACAAACAGAAAAATTACTTACTCCAATTACTGTATCAAAATCATAGTGATGAAGGTATTATAGAATCAGAATCGCAGAAAATAAATAGTTATTCAAAAAAGGAAGCTTCTGATGCAATAAAATCGTTGGTAGACTAGAGATTATACATTTACACATCAAAGGGCAGTACTTAGCGTACTGCCCTTTTTTGTTGGAAGATTATAAATAATTCTCCTACTCATATCATAATGTATTATACATAATCTATATCTTGATCTTTAATTATATAATCTATATATAAATCATATAATCCTGTATCTTACTATCTATCAAACTTATTTTACTAGATTGATAGTTGATACAGCCCCCCTATCCCCCATAAAGCATGTAGCAATATTAGGTAAGGCGGGCGATCAATCTCATTTCACTGAGTTGAAAGCCGACTAACGGTTACCGGTTAATTTATGTCACACCAGTTAACCCCCCCATGACAGAATATTTTGTACAAACATCCAAATATCTATATCCTACTTTAAACAAAAAACTGCTTTGACCGAGAACAGAATTGGAATATCTGGTCCCCGTCGAAACAGTCTTACGGGATTAGATAAACTCAATATTCTCGGTCATCAATTAACTTGATATACCTATTTTAATAGAGTCCCAGGTAACCTGCAAAGTATGCTCGTGGATAACTTTTCTGCTCATGGTTATTCTACTCACGTAATACGATATTTTAGACAGGCAGCCCAAAACCCCCACTTCACAACTCCCGTCTCCTTTTCAAAACCCCCTGAGGACAACGGAATACGAACACTTTTTGCCCCAGGAGCAACGTAAAAGGGCACCCCCGTAGAATGGAGCGCCCTATCGTGCAAATCGCAAATTTAGTGCGTATTGTGTGGTCAGAAAATCGTCAGCGTAAATCCTTCAAATCCGCCCTCCGTGCTACCTTAAAATTATCCAAGCCTATTGCAGTGAAGTGCTTTTGTCCACAAATAATCTTTTTCTCCTCCGATGGACGTAAATTATTCAAGTCCTCGACGAATTTAGTCTCTCGCACAAGATACAACTTCTCGCCATCTTCGCCGTCCATAACAATAGCCCAGTCGGGATTGTACCCACCAAGCGGTGTATCAATCACAAACCAGTGTGGCAACTTTGCAAAAAGCTTCACTGTATCAAGCAACTCCAAATTTTCAGCAAACTGTCTCTCACCCTCGCTATCAAAAAGAATATGGTCGTAGACTGATTTCCCTTTTTCAGACCTTATGGCATTGCCAGCCTTTGTTGTTGGGTTATAGAGAAAACCAGAAAGGTCTTCAAAAAGTTCAACCTTCCACGCATCTTTAATTGGAAAGTACTGTAGCCCCTCATTGACAAGCATATCGTTTTTACAGCCTTCAATAATCAGCACAACGCTCCGTATGTATTCTTCAGGATTTTTGAAGACCAAATCAAGGTTAGATACTTTTGAAAACACCTCAACAATACTGCTTTTGGTAAGCCCTGTTTCTCTTGCTACTCTTTCAACAAAGTTCCCGATGCGTACATCAGTCTCTATTGATTCCCCCACCGTTTTATTCTGGTAGATAGTTTTTACCCTTCCATCTGCTTCAATTACAATCTGTGCTTTGTTTACAATCACTGCAATTCTACCAAATGATATTTCCTCATTAATTTTAGCGATGGCATTCCCAACAAGTTGCTCTGTATTGATTGCGATATTATATACCGTCTTTTGTTTAATTTTATCCCACAATGTTTTAAAGTCCTCATTGTCTGTTGCAAATACCTTTTTAAACTTCACCTCCACACGACCCCGAGCGTTTACTGGTTTTGACACCCCAACATATCCCGCTTGTGAGTATTCATCTTGTAACCCTTTGGCGAAATCTTCATAGCTTTCATTTGCAATCACCGTGAGCACATTCACCTTGGCATCATGAATTCTGTCTCCGTTTATATCCACCGGCAAACGAAGTCCACGTCCAATCTTCTGTCGTTTTGTAAATTCGTCAGTCGTTTCAATGAGAGTACAGATCTGGAAAATGTTTGGGTTGTCCCATCCTTCCTTGAGGGCCGAGTGTGAAAAAATGAATGCAACAGGCTCACTGAATGAAAGCAACTGCTCCTTATTCTTCATAATCAAGTCGTAGGTAAGTTTCTCTCTTTTGCCTGCGGTACTTACTTCTTGAGACTTGTACCCTTCTTTTTCTCTGTCTTGCGAAAAATACCCAGCCTGAACAGCCTCCACATCACTGCCCTTTAGTAATTGCGAACGGGATTTTTGTGCCTCAAACTCCTCATTAAAAATACGTTTAATGAGCGGGTTCTCTCCTCGATAATTCTTCACTTCGTCTATAAAGAAAAGTGACAGTACTTTTATTTGGTCACCGAGTTCTTCCTGTTTCCGAATATGCACCCGAATGGTTTCTCTTATCTGTGTGCGGAAAATAGCTTCCTTATTCTCCAGCGTATCAAGGACTACTTTGTACCTCTCACCATTTGAAAGCTCCACAGTACCATCCCGTGCATCTATTTCAGCCACATACAAGTCCTTGTACTTTGGGTTCTTCTTTGATTTCTGTTCTATGTCATCACCAGCCTTAATGGCAACATCTTTCTTCGCATAGGTGCCATCCGCATTCCTTACTTCCAAAGTAACCTTTGCTTTCGGCGATTCTCCCTTTTTTGTCGTTATCTCTACCACCTTAAAAATAAAATCTCCGGCGACACTTGTCTCTGTTCCATACACTTCCACTTTCTTCACCAATCCGTTCCTGTATGCATCCACAGGCCCGAGGCGATACACCAAGTTGTGAAGATGCTTGTGTGTTGCACTATAGCGGAGCTTGAGTAATGGCTTCAGTTCATCTATAGCAGACTTTGAAAGTTCACTCTCCATGTTCTGGGGCTCATCCATAATAATCACAGGGCGAGTTTCTGCAACAATATCAATAGGGCGCTCACCATAAAAGCGATCGGGTGTTTGCTTCATCACGGTAGTACCGCTATTGAAAGACTGAATAGTCATAATCATAATTTGCAGATCCAAGCCTTGAGCAAATTCTCGCACTTGTGCCAGCTTGCTTGAATCATAGGCAAAAGAGTTGAAGCCGACGTTATACATGTCCCTAAAATGTTCTTTTGTCTGTTCAATAGTTTTCAATACCCCCTCACGAATAGCCACACTTGGCACAAGAATAATAAACTTCTTGAGTCCGTATTTTTTATTAAGGTCAAGGATCGTTCGCAAATATACATAAGTCTTCCCTGTCCCCGTTTCCATTTCAATAGAAAAATCCATCGACTCAATACCATCTGTTGTTTCGGTAATGCCATCTATTTTGTTCTGTCGTTGGATAGTCTGCACATTCTCCAGTATGCTTTTTGGGTCTACCTCGAGCTCATTTGCAATAATTTTTGAAACACTATTACGGAAGAACGAGTCCTCCACCTTCATCAAATTCTTCCCAGTATCAAAAACATCCACAATCGCATTGATTGCACCTGTCTGGTGCTCTAGGTTTTTGGCGAATTTGAATTTCATTTTTTACTTAGACTCACGCATTCTGCGGATAAAATATTTTCCTTTGTCTGTAAAGCTCATGATGTAACTAGGATTTCCTTGGGCCAATTCTATAGCACCCAAGGAATCTAGGAAACTTACCAACTTGGTATCTCTGCTTGATTGTTCTCCATTATAGAAACTATCAACAAGGCTGCCAAAGGAGTAGTATGTTGGAGTATTCTTGAAACTCTTAAAATCCTCTTCCCATTTAAACATAGGATCTGTTCTTTCTATCTCTCTTTCTGCCTTTATTATCCTAGTTTTTGCCTCTACCTCCTTAACTTCAGCGTTTACCTTTTTAGTTCTTTCTTCAGCCAATTCCTTCTCCGCATCTATTTCAACTTTTTCTTTGTCCACTTCGTACTTTTTGTGTTTTTTAAATAACATTACGAGGAAACGAGGCTGCAACCAGTAAAGAACTGCTCCAGTTACTGCAAAAGGAATTATCAACACAAGTAAACTTATCCATGGATGATCCCAGTCAAAAAGTATATGCTTCAAATAAACATCTTTAGTGATTCCATGTGTTGAGAAAATAGTATCATTGCTCACTAAAAACATCACTGCGAAAAATCTCCAGTGCACAAGACACCACGAAAGACCGAAAATAAAATAAATCGGGTTTGAGAAAATTCTATTATTTACAGTTTTTGCAATGTCTTCCATGTTTAGAATATGATTTTATAGCACAATATTTTTTGCACCACAGTGACTGCAGTATGCTTCATCTGCAGAATCCCCCAACCGTATACCCCTGCGAAAAGTAAACATATTACTAACAGTATGGTAAAAAGACTTTCCACACGCATTACAAATTTGTTCTTTTGTTGAAAGGTTGGGTGATCCAAAAGACAATGTTCTTAATGGGTGTTGTCGCACAAACGGGATGTCAACACAAGAAAGCTTGTCATAGACATCTATACCAATCTTTGCTTTTTCCTTTTTAAGTTCATCGATAGTATCCTGGATTTTCTTTTTTCCCTCCTCATTCTCTTTTGCTAATTTCCCTTGTTGTTCCTCTATTAAACTTTCAAAGGCTTCTTCGCTTTTTGTGAACCTTTCCTGAGCCAATACATCTTTTTCTTTAATAAGACGTTCCTGCTCTTTAAAAAACTCTTGTTGCATTTCTTTCTGCTCACGACTGTTCCTAACAAGCATAACGGAAACAATAATAGCCCCCACAGCCACCAATAAAGTCAATGTTCCAACCATAACACCATAAGGATTTGTCCACAAACCAAGCTGGCTATTCGTCTTTTCTAGAATAGAAGCATAATTCTCAAGCATAACTTGATACTGATCTGGGGTACTGCTTATTATCGAAGTATTCATATTTTTATATCGTCTTCACCATTAAATTCCTTGCAATGTTTACCTTTGTCGTATCATCCAATGCGCTGTCGAGGCACACGAAAGTTGTGTCCTTGGGGAGTTCGAGGCTGTCAATTTGCTCCTTTGTGAGTTTCTTTGCAAAAGTGATGTTCATTTCTTTGTCACCATCAGTAATGTGGTAGCAAGCAATGCCACCCTTCTTCACTTCTGCAACCTTGGCATTAAGGTCAAAGCCTTCCTTCAAAAGGACTTCATAGACAACCGACTGTTCGTTGTATCCTGCGACCAATGGCTGTTCTACAAAAAGTTTTGCTTGTTTGAGTAACGCCTTTTCGTCGTCTTTGTCAGTCAAAACATTCCACTCGGAATAGTTCGATGGTGATAGAGAGAACGCCTTGAACCCAACATCGCCCTTCCCAATCTTTGCCCCCGCACGACGAATACGCTCCATAGAGAGTGCTGAAATAGTTTTATAACCTGCTTTGCACGCCTCGCTGTCATCGCCTGTTCCTTCTGGTACCTGTACGCAAATCCATTTTCTATTTCCGCCATCTTCTGCGTTCAAATCCATCACTGCGTGAGCAGTTGTTCCAGAGCCTGCAAAGAAGTCGAGAACGATGTTGTCACTATCATTAACAATACTCAGGAGATATTTAATCAACGAAACGGGCTTTGGAAAAGAGAAAAGTTTTCCACCAAAGGTATCGAACATTTCCTCATTCCCTCCTTCGTTCATTCCAACCTCTTTTGGCAACTGGGTAGAAACAGCTTTTATTGAATCCTCTGTGCCGTACTTCTTCAGTGCTTTTGCTTTATCCTCACTTTCAAAAACACGGTAGGCGGGAATCTTAATTTTTAGAAAATCATAATCACCAGGAAACACAACCTTTCCTTTGTCGTAGTAATCCTGAAACGTTTCTTTTGTAATCGCCCATGTACGCTTTGGGTTAAATGGATATTTTTTACCTGTTTTTGGATCGATCAAGTCAAAAGCAGAGTTTGGTCTTTCGTCGGCACTTGTTTGCTTTGTTAAGTCTGATAATCTCCAGCTATCATTTGGGAAATCGGGAGTTTGATAATATTTTCTCTCTTGCTCAAGTCCTGCAATAAAACTTTCCTTTGCATAACAAAGTATCCATTCAAAGTCTTGCGAGACTCCAAAAGGTACATCGCTTTTTGCAGTTCTTTTTTTCCACGGGAATACTGCCACAAAATTCTCCTCGCCAAAAATCTCATCCATAATCATTCGCAGGTTCGCCACTTCATTGTCATCGATAGATACAAAAATCACGCCATCATCACGCAAGAGATTTCGTGCAAGGAAAAGACGTGGGTACATCATCGTGAGCCAGTCACTGTGGTAGCGACCATTTGATTCAAGATTGCTCGTGAGCTTTATCCCGCCACAACCCTGCCCTGTGCGTTCGTAATAGTCGTTTTTGTTTTCGGTAAAGTTGTCGGTATAAATAAAATCCTTACCCGTATTATATGGCGGGTCAATGTAGATCATTTTTATCTTCCCTGGGTTAGCATATTTTTTCTGGAGAAGTTTCAAGACCTCCAAATTTTCTCCTTCAATAAAAATATTCCCTGTGGTGTCCCAGTTTTTGCTCTCACTAGATATTGGGGTGAGCGTACTGGTCGCTGGTCTGCGAATATCACCAAACGCCTTGCTTTTACCCGCCCAAGAAAGCCCGTACTTTTCAACACCCGCGAGCACACCTTCCTCTTTAAGGAATGCTTGCAATGCATCAAAATCAACAGCCCCATCCTTCACAAACTGTGGAAATACCCCACGCAATTTCTGCAAGTTCTCATTCTCAATATCTTCCGAAGTGGTGGTTACTTTTTGTATTAAATTAGTCATATCAACAATGCTCCAAGTATACCGCCAATGGGTTTTTAATACAAAAAATACATATTTCTCAAGCTTTTCTAGAGTAGCCAACAAGAGGTACTGAGTTAAAATATACTCATATCCCCCACTATCGGGATTTATTAACTAACACAGAAACAGCGTCTTATCGTAGAAATCGAATAAAAGACAATTTTTATTACGATACTGACGGTGTTTTTGTAGTCTTTCTCGGGCTGTGGACAACTTTTGACTTTTACAGCGTGCAATACTTCACAAGTATATGTATAATGCAACTCTCACCATGGAGGAGACCCTTGTGCAGATACGTCTGCAGGTAAATTCTCTACCTAAATGCAATTGCTTTTCTTCTTGATAATGTAGGAA
>ERZ1292630.2-Hain-H41-02um-R3-2-length-474235-cov-10_pt1 | contig 28630 bp, 22 predicted proteins | sample MGYA00564408_ERZ1292630 | MGnify/ENA primary metagenome ERZ1292630 (study PRJEB36523, sample SAMEA6512641) | groundwater metagenome | collected 2019-01-08 | study: AquaDiva: Metagenomics assemblies of 32 groundwater samples
CAACATTTTCAAACGCCACAACAGCAGCAATATTCTCAACAGGCAATGTCGGTGTCGGAACAACTTCGGCCAGTGTGGCGTTGTTAAACGTGAATGGTGAAACATACATCGCCGGGCCGGTAGGCATCGGAACATTTACGCCGACGGGTATGATGGATATCCGCCAGGGTGAAGTGCGGATTTGGACAGGAGCAGGGACCGATACGAACGCAACGAGCGCCGGCGAATTATATGTGCAAGGCGATCTGGAAGTTGATGGAACAATTTACGGCGATGGTTCGGGATTAACCGGCACATCCGGTTTAACAGTCGCCGGCGGCTGGACGGATGGCGGCACAAATGTTTACACAACGACTACAACCGATAATGTCGGCATCGGAACCACAACGCCGGCATCAACATTAACTTTATTAGGAAATATCGGAATCGGAACAACATTACCGTATCGAACCATTGCCGGGCCTAACAATGGGATGATCGTTGAAGGCAATGTGGGCATCGGAACCTGGGCGGCGGCCAACGGCAAGTTGATCGTGATGGGTGGCAACGTTGGCATCGGAACGACGAAACCACAGCTAGCATTTCACGTCAGAAATGACCAAAATGCCCCTACAGGGATATTAGTGGATAATCAAACAAATGGCACAAATGCATACGCGACACTGTATGCTTCTTCCGCTACAGCCGAGGGGCTTTTCATTGCCTTCCCAGCGAACCATACATTGTTCGGAGCGCACTTTGCCGACCGTGTGGCGTTCTTGGCAAATAATTCTCCTGGTCTTGAAGCCGCAGGGCTTGATATTGGGGCGATTGATACTAATGCGGATATTCGCTTTTATACAGGAGGGAGTGCGGTATCCAATGAACGGCTGCGAATACTTTCCGGCGGGAACGTCGGTATCGGCACAACAACGCCCGTCGGCGCATTGACCGTCATGAACGGCAACGTGGGCATTGGAACTTGGAGCGTCGATGGGATTAGCGGGGCGTTGATTGTGGCGTCAGGCGCGGGCAATGTGGGTATCGGCACCATCCGTCCGGGCACTGCGCTGGATGTCAACGGCGTTGTGCGTAGTATCTCCGGCGGATTCACATTCCCTGATGGAACAACCCAAACAAGCGCCGCATCCGGCGGCGGCTGGAGTGATGGCGGGACGAATGTTTATACGTCGACGACAACGGATAACGTCGCCATCGGCACAACCACACCGGCATCAACGCTAACTTTATTAGGGAATATCGGAATCGGAACAACATTACCGTATCGGACTATTGCCGGGCCTAACAACGGAATGATCGTCGAGGGCAACGTCGGTATCGGTACGTGGGAGACCCGTTCTAAATTCCATGTTTTGGCCAATGGAACCGATGAATCGATTAGAATTGAGGGCAACTCTGCAAATCAATCTTCAGGAGCTATACAGTTTTATGACTTTACCTCTCCTATGGGAGTCATCGGTTACGCTGCGGACACCAGTGATCTATTGTCTACTCCGGTGAGTGTTACGGACTTTGTTCTTGCTTCTAATAATAATTTACTGTTTGCCGCAGGTTCTCGCGCCGAACGGATGCGGATAACAAGTTCAGGTAATGTCGGTATTGGCACAATAACGCCCGTTGGTGCGTTGACCGTCATGAACGGCAACGTGGGCATCGGCACCTGGAGCCCGACGTCAAAATTGCAGGTCATAGGAAACGTTGATGCAACGACGTTTAGCGGCGATGGTTCGGCCTTGACCGGTATCAACTCCGGCGGCTGGACCGACGGCGGTACGAATGTGTATACGACAGCCACAACCGACAACGTCGGCATCGGCACCACAACGCCGACGGCCGCGTTACTTGTTCAGAACGCTGGCACGCAGGCGAGTTTCCGTGTCAACGACGCGGTCTTAGATACCTCGCCGTTTATCATTGACGCGGCAGGCAATGTTGGAATCGGAACCATTACGACTGCAGCCGTACCTTTAGAGGTCCAGGGTAATATAGCCGATACTGGACTTATAAGGCTTCGGAATAATAATACTGGAGGCCAGGCGTCTGTTGAAATGTTTGACAGCGGCTCCACATTTGCAGGAACCGTTGGCTATGTCAATCCTGTAGGTGCTTATCCCGACTTGATGGCCATAATAACAAATACGGCAGATATTACATTTGTAACAGGAGATAATTATGTGACTCCAGGGACTAGAAGGGTGACCATTACGAATGCGGATGGTAACGTCGGTATCGGCACGGTGGCTCCTAGTAATAAACTATCGATCATCGGCAATATCGGCATTGGCACGACAACACCGTACCGTCGCATTGCCGGCCCGAGTAATGGCATGGCGATCGAAGGCAATGTGGGCATCGGCACCTGGGCGGCGGCTAGTGGAAAATTAATTGTCATGGGCGGCAATGTCGGTGTGGGCACCACAACACCCGTCGGTGCTTTAACCGTCATGAATGGCAATGTTGGTATCGGCACCTTCAGCCCTAGTTCTCGCTTTGAAGTCTTGGGCGCAATGGGAACGTCCGTTGTTTCCACATCCGGCAACTATACAGCGACGGTTAATGATTCGGTCATTGTGGTCGATGCCTCGGGCGGTTCAGTGACCGTCACCCTGCCTGCGGCGGCGACTGCCAAAGGCCGTATCTATAATATTAAGAAAACGGATGCTTCGGTTAATTCTATAGTGATTGATGGCAACGCGTCCGAAACCATCGACGGCGCGCTCACACTTACCACAACGACGCAATACCATTCCTATACTTTGGTTTGCGACGGGAGCAATTGGTGGTTGATTTAGCGTTTGTTTGGCGTAATGCGTTCTGTGTAGTGCGTTGGGCGTAATGCGCGCTGGTAAAATTTAGATCGCAAAACGCGCAACAAATATAACGAATAAAAAACAATTTGGATAAATTCATCATGAAAAATCAATCTGTTTTCCATCTTATTTCTGATTGTACCCATGAGCACGGCGTGTCGTGTGTGTTAATTGGCGGTTTTGCCATTAATCATTACAGGGTTACCCGCCAAACAGCCGACGTGGATTTTCTAATCACTAAAGAAGACTTTGGTAAAATCGTCGGTCTTTTAGAACAAGCAGGGTATAAAAAAGCTTTATTGCAGGAAAACTTTGTTCAACTCCAAAGCAGCCGATTGTCTCTTTTAGATGTTGATTTTATGTTTGTGGATCACGAAACGATTGCAAAAATTATCAAAGAGGGAGAACGGCTTAAGATTGTCGGTCAAACATTTATTGTCCCGTCGTTGCATCATTTAATTGCTCTAAAACTGCATTCAATCAAGCATAACGCAAAGATTCGTCTAACCAAGGATTTGCCCGATATTATTAATTTGATCAGGATTAATGAATTGGACGTTAAAGAGAAAAAATTTAAAGAACTTTGCCTGAAGTATGGGACGAAAGAAATATACGATAAGATTTTGGAGGCTGTGAAATGAAAAAGCTTAAACTACCTGTTATTAAACGAAGTATCGCCAAAAATAAAGTGCTTTCCATGGATGAATATTTAAAGTTCATTCGATTTAATTTGGAGCAGGTTTTTGATAAAAAAGCATATGCTAAATGGAAGAAAATGCTGATTGTTAATACGCCGTTTTTTATTAAGTAGGGTTTAAAACAGGGTTTTGGGGAGGGGAAGAGGCAAGAAGTCGGAAGATTTCCGGTGCCGAACGGACTCAATGTGTAGCGTGAAGAGTGAATCGAACCGTGAAAAGAAAAATATTCTCAATGCCTGACGCCCAACGCAAAACGCAGAACAGTGTAAAAAGTCAGCAGCCGGGGTAATACAACCATTGGAGAAATATGACCAAGCGAGAACGCCTTAAAAAACATGTGTTGTATTGGATAACAACGGCTGAGTATGACTGGGGCACGGCACAATCTTTGTGGCGAGCCAGGCGTTATGATGGATGCTTGTTTTTTTGTCATTTGGTTTGTGAAAAAACGCTTAAGGCCGCTGTGGTGAAGGCTGTTCAAGAAGACGCGCCCCGTACTCATGATTTGATTCGCCTTTGCTCAGATGCCGGAATTTCTTTGTCTGACGAGCAGGAAAAAATATTAGCTGAGATCAATCATTTTAATATTGCCACGCGTTATCCTGTGGACTTAGCCGCTTTTCATCAATTGGCATCCAAAGATCATAGTGAAATTTATTATAAATTTACAGGAAGGTTTCTGAAATGGGTCACAGAAAACCATCTTTAGCTGCGGCTAAAATTGATATCTGGCGTTATCTAACCGCTTTGAAAAAGGACGGCGTAGATATTCGCGCGGTATATTTGTTTGGTTCTTTTGCTGAGGGGAAACAGCACAGCGGCAGCGACGTGGACTTGTTGGTGAGCGTGCGTGGTTTCAAAAACTGGATTGAGGCCGGAGGGGTTTTGCACAAGAAATTATTCCATATTCGCACGAAATATCCCCTGGATATCATCGGGCATATTAAGCCGCGATTGGATCAGGGTATTCCTTTGGAAAGAGAAGTGTTGCGTGCAGGGATTCGTTTGGTTTAGCGGGAAAGCGTTTAGCATCGCATTGCTAAAATGTGAAATGTGTAACATAAAGAGCGAATCGTGAAAAAATATTCTCGGCGCTCGATACAATACGCATAACGCATGGCAAATAAAAATAAGCGCTTATGGTAAATATGTTGGAAAGAAATATTATAAAATTATTGACATGCAAAACAGCGTCGGACAAATACGGATTTGTAGATTGCATTTAAACGAAGCAGGGTGTCAATAAAGTTATCTTAGGAAATTGGATTTATGAATTACGAAAAAGTTTTTAAAGCGCTGAATAAAGCTAAGGTTAAATACGTGGTGGCGGGCGGGGTTGCGGTTGTTTTGTATGGCTATCCGCGATTGACACGCGATTTGGATCTTATAGTTTTCCTGGAAGAAAAAAATCTCGGCAGATTTTTTGACGCGCTCGTTAGCGTTGGATATTCTCCCAAAGTTCCTGTTAGCAAGAGTCAGTTTCAAAACAGCCGTGAGCGCGAGCGCTGGAAGAAAGAAAAAGGAATGATTGTTTTTTCATTCGTTGATACGAAACCTCCTTTTGAAATGATTGATATGTTTGTAGGCGAGCCGATTAAATTTGAGGATGTTTATAAAAAACGCGGCATGGTCAGTGTGGAGGGAATATCAATTCCGATTATTTCTATAGACCATTTAATTAGACTTAAGAAAAAGGCGTCCAGGCCGAAAGATTTAGATGACATTATTCAGTTAAAACATATCCAGAGATTATCGCGCCCATGATTAAGAAATTAACCATAAAGAAGTCTAGAAAATCAGCTGCTGGGATAAAGGAAAAAGTCAGCAGTTTAGAAAAGATGAACGCCCGACGCAAAACGCAGTACGAAATTTACGAACATCTGGAGCATTATTTGAAAAAGACCACCTACGCCGACCGCTGGCGCTGGCTTAAAAGTGCCAACGCGTTTGTTGAAGCGGTTGAGAAGCAGCGCAAGAAAGGGAAATTGTTTGTTGGGGAAAATAGAAAGTAGGAGATGGAAAATTGAAGACGGATACAGATATTTTCATCGCGAAAATTAGTCAAAAATAATCGCCGAGATTACTTTCGGCTCATGCAGCGCCTAACGCAGAACGCAGTACGCAGAACAAAAAAAGGGGATCAATGTGACACGTACAGTGCAATCGGTGGTTAAATCTTTAAAATTTAAAAATATTTTAAAAATAAATAAAGTAAAAAAAATTGCGCTTTTTGGTTCTCATGCCAGCGGCAATGCGCGGTTTAAAAGCGACATTGATTTTCTCGCTGATTTTGAAGATGGGGCGGATCTTTTCGACCAGATAAGCCTTAAAAACGATCTGGAACGGTTGTTTAAGAAAAAAGTAGATGTCGTCACGCGCGCGGGACTTAATAAATATATCCGAGCCGGTATTCTCCGAGGAGCGGTTGAGCTATGAGTAAGGAACAGCTGGTTTATATATATCATATGCTCGACGCGATCAAAGCGATTCGATCCTATACCAAGGGCATGGGAGAGGCTGCATTTTTGAAAAATAAAATGGCGCAGGATGCCGTTATTCGAAATTTGGAAATTTTGGGAGAGGCTGCCAAGAGGGTTTCTTCTTCTGTGCGCGCCGCGCATTCAGCGATTGAATGGAAGAAAATCTCCGGCATGCGGGATATTTTGATCCATGAATATTTAGGTGTGGATTTAGAAAAGATTTGGCTGGTACCTTGACAGACCGTTTTTGTCTGTTGATTCCTCTAATTTCAAGGTAATCAACAGGCAAAAACAAAATTGTCAAGGTGCTGGTTGTCAAAAATCGTCTGCCATCGCTGGAAAAAGATTTGATACGCATTATTTCTTCGAATTGAAGCGGTTGAGAAGCAACGCAAGAAAGGTCAGTTGTTCAAACGTAAATAAATTTTAGATAAATTCGGACGTTCGCGATTGTGTCATTGCGCCTGTCCCGGTCAGGCCGGGGAGCGAAACGTAGTTGAGCGAAGCAAACTTATGCGCGTACGAGATACTCAGAATGACAACGTTTAATTCAAACACAAAAATCTTATATATTTTAGATACTAATATGCAGGACTAATTTTGGCTAAACCATTCATAAATAAGCGAATAACGTTAATAAAGATTCCATGTTTGAGGGAAAAAAATTAATGTCAGGCTGTGCCAGAAATCGATCGACGACAATTCAAATTGTCATCAAAAACCCGCAGTAAAAAGATGTAAAATCTCTTCTAATTTAAATTCATAACTATAAACTAATACTAGTATTTATTTATATTGGGCTTTTACTAGGCTTTAGAGCTATGTCTTTCTTCAAAAATAAATCTGGCATTAAGTTTTTCCAACCCCGGGGGTTGGAAAGGTTATTGCTTTTGTGTTTTGCTTTGATTTTTTGCGCACGGCTTGCGGAATCTTCTTATCTTCCTACTGTTGGTTCCAATATTGGTATCGGCACATCAACCCCCGTCGGCGGGTTAGTCGTCATGAACGGCAATGTTGGCATCGGTACCTGGAGCCCGACGAGTAGATTGCAGGTCGTGGGAACAGTCGCGGCAACGGCGTTCACAGGTGACGGGTCGGCCTTGACCGGATTGCCTGCCAGCGGCGGATGGACGGACGGCGGGACGAATGTTTATACGTCGACGACGACGGACAACGTTGGCATCGGCACAACCACACCGGCATCAACTCTAACTTTATTAGGAAATATCGGCATCGGAACAACATTACCGTATCGAACTATTGCCGGGCCGAACAACGGAATTATTGCCGAAGGCAACGTCGGCATCGGCACATGGAATGCGGCGGGTGGAAAATTGGTTGTCCGCGGGGTCGGCACATCATCATCGGTCTACAATTTTACGCTCCAAGACGGAACGGGCGACACGCTCTTGGCATCCATGGACAACGGAGATTTTGTCGTCGGCGGGCCGCAGTTAGCGGATGACGGCAACACGGCCCATGATAACCGCATGTGGTTTGATGAGTCCAAGGCTGCGTTTCGCGCAGGGAATCAACAGTCGACGGATTGGGATGATGCCAATGTGGGTAATAATAGTGTGGCGATGGGGCTAAATACAAAGGCATCAGGTGAAGCCGCCTTTGCCATGGGCAGAAATACGGATGCAGGTGGGTTTTATAGCGTGGCACTAGGCCGGTATGCAACCGCATCAGGTGACGATTCTTTATCTTTTGGGCGGCAGGTGACTGCGTCAGGTCCGAATTCAGTGGCCCTAGGATTGGGAAGTGTTGCAGGGGTAAATCCCGTTGTCAGCGGGACAAGTTCGGTTGGTATCTTTTTGGGTGACCAGAGTGGTCAGGTTGTTGCCCAGAGTAATGTGATGAGTATTTTGGGCGGTAATGTTGGGATCGGAACGACGGCGGTGGTCAATCCGCTGGTGGTTTCCGGAGCGCAAACAATTGGAAGCGGGTATGTAGCATCAACAGCACCAACAAATGGGTTGCTGGTGCAGGGTAATGTGGGTGTGGGAACAACCACGCCTGTCGGCGCTTTAACAGTCATGAACGGCAACGTGGGTATTGGAACCTGGAGCCCGACGTCGAGATTGCAAGTGGTGGGCACAGTCGCGGCAACGGCGTTTACGGGTGATGGTTCAGGATTAACCGGCATCGCGGCCGGCGGATGGACCGACGGCGGCACAAATGTTTACACAACGACTACAACCGATAATGTCGGCATCGGAACCACAACGCCGGCATCAACATTAACTTTATTAGGAAATATCGGAATCGGAACAACATTACCGTATCGAACCATTGCCGGGCCTAATAACGGGATGATCATTGAAGGCAATGTCGGCATCGGAACATGGGCTGCAGTCAATGGTCAATTAATTGTAATGAATGGAAATGTCGGGATAGGAACGACAAAACCATCCAAGCCAATTGAATTCTATGGAACTTCGGGTAGTGACATGTTTTTCCGTCTTAGAAATACTTCTCTAGGAGGTTCTACTGGAATGGAGATTTTTGATTATTCAAATATCTTCGCGGGGACTATAGGATATTTTGAATCGAACCATACAGCATACCCAGGTTTGATGGGTGTTGTGACAAACACGGCAGATATCGCCTTTATCACAGGGGATACATATATCACACCAGGAAAAGTAGCAATGATCATTAAGAATGGCACTAATAATGTTGGGATTGGCACATCCACACCTGTTGGGGGGCTTACCGTCATGAGTGGCAACGTCGGCATCGGCACGTGGAGCCCGGGCAGCCGGTTGATGATTCGCGGGGGAAATGTTGGCATTGGAACGACGACACAATATTTGCGCATTGCGGCGCCGACTAATGGAATGGCGGTTGAAGGCAACGTCGGCATCGGCACCTGGGCGGCGGCGAGCGGGAAATTAATTGTGATGGGTGGTAATGTCGGGATCGGCACAACAGTTCCGTCGTCAAATTTAACAGTTGCCGGAACAGACACGTCGGCGGTGCCTGCGCTTTTTGTTTCAGCGGGATCTTTGAATGTTTCTGGTCAAGATAACAACGGTTATCAAATAACTTTAGGTTCTAATGGCGCGATTCATACGAGTGGGGCTGGTCAATTTTCAGCTACTACAAATATGTTGATTGGGACAAATGATGGAGACTTAACATTGAATGCTAATACTTCTGGCTCAACGGGGAATATTATATTTCAAACTGTCACCAATGTGGAAAGAGCCAGGATGGTCTCATCAGGTAACTTTGGACTTGGAACGACGGCCCCGGTTGGCGGTTTGGTTGTCATGAACGGCAACGTGGGCATCGGCACCTGGAGTCCGACGCAGAGGTTGCAGGTCGTTGGAACGGTCGCGGCAACAGCGTTCTCAGGTGACGGTTCGGCGCTAACAAATCTTCCGTCGAGCGGCGGTTGGACGGACGGCGGGACGAATGTTTATACGTCGACCACAACGGATAACGTCGGCATCGGCACCACAACGCCGACATCAACGCTTGAAATCGTCAAGACCGCCGCGGGAACAGCGCCTTTAATGGTGTCGACAACTGGGCCCTCTGATGGCGATTATTTTATTGTTTCGTCTTCCGGCAGTGTTGGTATAGGGACAACGATCCCCGGTGCTAAATTGGATATCGTCGGTGCCGAACCACAATTACGAATTACACCTTCGGCGGGACAATCTTCTTATATGTATATCAACAAGCTAGATGACACCAAAGAAGGCGGCATCATTTTCCAAACCGCTGGAGTTTTTAAATGGAATATTTTTAACGATAATACAAATCCCAACGTTGGTGATGCCGGGGATTTAAAGATTACCGGCACGCTCGACAGCGATGGATCGCCTCGAATCCATCTGCCCGTTGGCAGTACAAATGTCTACCTTGCGGAAAGCGGGGGCAATGTTGGTATTGGTACATCAGGCCCAGTCTTCAAATTTGAAGTCTCTTCTAATGCAAGTGCAGCAATTGTTAGCTCGAGGTATATCGCTTCAGCTAATGGCACCGACATTATGGGACGAAGGGCAAGAGGGACTTCTGCCGCGCCCACAGCTTTACTTTCTGATGATCAGATTATAGGTTTCAGCGGAAGTGGATATGGCACGAGTGCTTTTCATAACTCAACAGGGCAGATCGATATGATGGCCGCCGAGACGTTCACGGATACGGCCAACGGTACATATATGAAATTTTCAACAACGTCTCTTGGAAGTATTACCAAAGCAGAAAGGGTGCGGATCGATCCGGCAGGCAACATCGGTGTCGGCACAACCACGCCCGGTGGCGCGCTTACGGTTATGAATGGCAACGTGGGTATCGGCACCTGGAGTCCGACGCAGAGGTTGCAGGTGGTGGGTACAGTCGCGGCAACGGCGTTTTCCGGCGACGGTTCGGCGTTAACGAATCTTCCTTCCAGCGGTGGCTGGACAGACGGCGGGACGAATGTTTATACCTCGACGACAACGGACTACGTCGGGATCGGGACAACAACACCAACCAACCCACTGACTGTTGTAAGTAATGACGTTTCCCAAATAAGGGCGGGGGCGGCTTCAGGTAACACCAACGCGCAAATTGTAATGGACCCTCTTGGAACGGGTGTTGGTGTCCTTAAAACTGGAGGCGCATTTGATCTCACTTTTCAAACGAACAGCGCTGAAAAAATGCGCATCCAAAATAGCAACGGCAACGTGGGCATTGGGACTACGGCTCCGTTGGGTCCACTTCACGTCAGCAGTGCAAATTCAGCTAATAATCTTTTCCTTCAAACTTCACATGCTACCTCTAATGCAAATGGAATTATATTTAAGGCCAGAGGCGCTGATAAGTGGGTCATTTCAAATGACTGGTCTGAAAACGGTACCCAGGATTTTACTATTTTTGATTCCGTGGCCTCCAGCACCCGTTTCTTCATTAATTCTGCAGGCAATATCGGCATCGGAACCACAACGCCCGTCGGCGGATTGGCTGTCATGAACGGCAATGTCGGCATCGGAACCTGGTCGGCCTCAGGAAAGTTGATCGTCATGGGCGGCAACGTCGGGATTGGGGCAACAACTCCGAGTCATGGATTAGAAGTCTTCGCGAGCGGGACCACGGACGCCGTAATCGTAAGAAATACCACAACATCGGGTTGGAGTAATATTTCTTTCCGTGATTCTTCAAACGTTCAAGTGGGAAATGTCGGCTATGGAAACACCGCTGCCACTACATACCCTGGTATTATGTTTTTAGATTCGGATGCTAAAGACATTGGATTCTTTACTGGCATTGGAACAAATGAGAGGATGCGGATTTTATCCGGGGGCAACATCGGCATTGGTACGCCGCTTCCTTTAAGTAAGTTGGTGGTCAACGGCGGCGTGGGGATTGGGACATCGGTATTATCTGCTTTCCTTGCTACAACAGCTCCCTCAGGCGGATTGATTGTTGAGAATAACGTCGGCATTGGAACTACATCTCCCGTTGGTGCTTTAACCGTCATGAACGGCAACGTGGGCATCGGCACGTGGAGTCCGACGCAGAGACTGCAGGTCGTGGGCACAGTCGCGGCAACGGCCTTCTCCGGCGATGGTTCGGCATTGACCAATCTTCCTTCCGGCGGCGGCTGGACCGACGGCGGGACGAATGTGTATGCGTCAACGACCACGGATGCTGTTGCGATAGGAACGACAACGCCTTTGGCAGGCGGCGCTTTCAAGACATTATTAAATATAAGCCGCGGTAAAGTTTTAGTCCGGGATGATAGTAATCATATTAATGAATTGGGAGCGGATAGCAGTTATTTAGCCGTAGAACACAGCAGTGGCACGGATTATGGTGGGACGATCAATGTCATTACTTCCGGTGGGGACACCGTCGGTGGAATCCATGTGGCGATGGGGGATAACCTTAGTAATGACCAGGCTTTTAGCCTTATCGGCATGCGTCAGGGGCAGTCAGTCTATAGAACAGACGCTGGATTTCCGGTTGCTGTTGTCAACGGTTTATATTTACCCGGCCCTGCTTTTGCCGGGCAGTCCGGTCCAACTGCGGGCACCGACATGACGATCGGGGCTGCGATCAACGGTGTTGTCGCGGGCACAGTGTCCGCAGGGGTTCTTCCGACGGATCTGGTGTTTCGCACATCCGCAACGAGTGCGAGCGGTTTAACAGACCGTATGCGGATTACTTCTGCAGGCAATGTGGGGATCGGCACGTCAAAACCTGTGAGCAAATTTGTGGTTAACGGCGGGGTTGGAATCGGCACGATAACTTCTTCGGCGTTTATCAATACCGCAGCGCCGTCGGGTGGATTGATCGTTGAGAAAAATGTCGGGATCGGAACTACATCTCCTGTTGGTGCTTTAACTGTCATGAACGGAAACGTGGGCATTGGGACGTGGTCGCCGATTTCAGCGTTAGAAGTCAAAGCCCTGGGCTCGGCGCAGATCACCATCAACGGCGCTTCCGGCGGGTGTTTGATGTTCCGGGATACCGATAACGCGGGATGGACAGAATGCAACGCGCTTAATGGAATTTTAACGTGCAGCTTGGATGCGGATGGGGTTTGCGATGGGAGTTAGTAAAGAAGGGTTTAGCGTATAGCGGTTAGGGTTTAGGGGATGGTGGTGAAGTGTGGAGGGTGAAGAGTGAAGGTGAAGCGTGAAGAGTGAAATGTTAGGTGGTTTGAGATTCATGAATAACGTCGGCTTGCGGGGCGCGCTTTCAAGGACGAAACGTTGTCATGACGGGCGTGTTTTTTGTAATGACGAGCTTTCAGTTATTGCGAAGCAAACGTACTCAGTAAAACAAAAACCCCGCCGGGGTTGCGGGGTTAAGGGAAAATAGATATGAATTATTTTAATGAGTTTGATGGTGCTTTTTATTACTGCGGCGGCCGATTACAACAAAGCCAATGCCGAATGCCAGTATTAAAAGGGTTGCAATCATCATTTCCATATTTATTCTCCTTTCTTGACATTGATCAGTATAACATTAATGCCGGGTTTGCTTACGTGACCGATGGTCAAGATAAAGGAAAAATGCAACGATACCCATTAAAACAAAACTTCCGATTACCATTTCCATTAGCGGCCTCCTTTTCTTTCCATGAGTATAACACTGAAGATAAAGAACGCAACAGCGGTAATTATGAACGTGATCCTTATGACGACGTCCAGTTTTTCAAAAAAATAGCTGGCAAATCCGACGGTCAAGATTGCTTTGCTCAGGTCGCAGAGATATTTAGCAACAAACTCCTGAGTTTCTGCTTTAAAAATTATCTTCATTTTAAAGGCCTTTCGTTGGTATCCATCGGCAAAAGGCAGAGGGGAAACTGCGGTGGAAGTGATGGAAATGACTGGTTTGATTTTTAACGCGCGGGGGAAAACGTTGACGGGAGAAATTATAGCTAGCATAAAAATTCTGTCAAGTAGGGGGTTTAGGGGTTGGGGTTTAGGGGTTAGGGGTGAAGCGTCGTATGTGAAACGTGAAGCGTGCGAAGAATGAAAAATGGCGTCTGCAGTACACAGCACTCAGAACTCGGTATGAAGATCGCACAACGCACAACGCACCACGCAAAACCATGGCTAAATTGTAAGACGTGAAGCGTGAAACGTCGTGCGTGAATCGCAAGACGCAAGACGCAAGACGCAAGACGCACGACGCACGACGCACGACGCACGACGCACGACGCACGACGTACCAGTATCACGTAAAACGTAAATAAAAAACCCCGCTCGTAAAACGCGGGGCATCAGAAATCAGGAAAGTGGTTATGGTTATTTTGGATGATTCGAATTTTTCTGCCGGTTTTGTTGTCGGGTCACCCAAACAAATCCAGCAAAACCTGCAATACTTAATAAAATTAGTAATTCCATTAGTTGCCTCCTTTTCTGGGGTACATATACACACTGGTGATAATAAAAGCTATGCCGAGTATAGCAAATCCTATTCTAAAGAACAAGGGCATGCCTTTGAAAAAATAACTGGCGACTCCGATACTGACAATGTTTTTCCCAAGGTCGCAATAGATTTTAGCGATAAACTCCTGGGTTTCGTTATTTATGAAGATCACAGCCTGACTCCTTTGCTTGTATCCATCGGTCAAAGGGCAGTGTGGGGGAACTGCGGTGGAAGTGACGGAAATGACTGGTTTGATTTTTAACGCGCGGGGGAAAACGTTAGTGGAAGAAATTATAGCAATCACGGGTGCGGTGTCAAGTGTTGTGAGCGGGGTGGGGTGTGCGATGGGTCGTAAGCGCGCGCATCGTCTTTGCGGGCTGGAAAGAACGTCCGTCATTGCGAGCAATCTTATGTGCTGAGTAAGGTTGCTTCGTCACTCCGCCGCGGATAAAAATGTAATGAGAGCTTCGCTCCTCGCAATGACGTTTATTTGTTTTTGTTAAGATTGCGCGTGGTGCAGAAGAAAGAAACGTCATTGCGAGGAACTCCGAAGGAGCGACGAAGCAAACTGACTCAGGCAAAAATATGAATCGCGGAAGAAATGTTATGGGTGCATGCAGAAGCGGCGAGAAAAAAGCCCCGCTTGTAAAACGCGGGGCATTAGCGGTGATTAGGGAAGTAAGTAGGTTTATTTCGGATGATTCATTTTTTTCTGTTGGTTTTGGCTATAGAGAACCCATACAAAAGTGCCAATACCGAAAATCGCGATAATGATCATAAGTTCCATTATGTGCCTCCTTTCCGGGCGAACATGAAAATGCTGATAAGAATTAAAGCTATACCGAGTATACCAAAACCGATTCTAAAGAACAAGGGCATGTCTTTGAAAAAGTAACTGGCTACCCCTATGCTGAGAATGTTTTTTCCAAGGTCGCAGTTAATCTTTGCGATGAATTCTTGGGTTTGTTCGTTGTTGTTGATCACAGCCCGACTCCTTGATGTTTGTATCCATCGGCGAAAGGCAGCGCGGGAACTGCAGAGGAAGTGATGGAAATGATAAGATTGATTTTTAACGCGCGGGGGAAAACGTTGACGGGAGAAATTATAGCAATTAAGGGCGCGGTGTCAAGGGTTGGTGGTTAGGGTTTAGATGTGAAACGTGAAGCGTGAGACGTGAAACGATCCGCGATTCATGAATGCCGTAGCGCATTGGCGTAAACGTGATACTAAGCGTAGAAGATGATAATAAACGTGATAATAGAAAATTGGCGGGTGAACGCAATGACGTCTATTTGTTTTACGATTATGGCGTCGGCAGAAAAAAATATCAATAGCCGTCATTGCGGGCAAACTTACTCAGGATAGGAAAATATGACCGACAACAAACACACATCCTTTCGCTTAAAACTCTGGACGGGCATAGCCGCGTTGGCGGCTATCGTTGTTCCGGTATTGTTGACCTACGCCCAGAGTACGTCCACCATGTACACCGACGGCGCCAATTTCGGCATCGGCACAACCGGCCCCACGCAGAAATTACAGGTCGTGGGCACAGTCGCGGCAACCGCATTTTCCGGCGATGGATCGGCATTGACGAACGTGGCCAATTCCAGCGGATGGACTGACGGCGGGACGAATGTTTATACGTCGACGACAACGGATAATGTTGGCATCGGCACGACCACACCGACGGCAGCGTTATTGGTGCAGAACGCCGGAACGCAGGCGAGTTTCCGTGTGAACGATTCAGTGTTAGACAGCTCGCCATTTATCATTAACGCGGCAGGCAACGTTGGAATCGGAACCATTACGACTGCAGTCGTACCGTTGGAGGTCCAGGGTAATATAGCCGATACTTCACTTATAAGGCTTCGGAATAATGCTACTGGAGGCCTGGCAGCTATTGAAATGTTTGACAGCGACTCCGCATTTGCAGGAGTCGTTGGCTATGCCGGTCCTGCAGGTGCTTATCCTGACCTGATGTCCATAATAACCAATACGGCAGATATTACATTTGTAACAGGAGATAATTATGTGACTCCGGGGACAAGGAGGGTGACTATTACGAATGCGGCCGGTAACGTCGGTATCGGCACGGTGGCTCCTAGCAATAAATTATCGGTCATCGGCAATATCGGCATTGGCACGACAACACCGTACCGCCGCATCGCGGGGCCAAGTAACGGCATGGCGATCGAAGGCAATGTGGGCATTGGAACCTGGGCGGCGGCTAGTGGAAAATTAATTGTCATGGGCGGCAATGTCGGTATCGGCACAACAAGGCCCGTGGGTGCTTTAACAGTTATGAACGGCAACGTCGGCATCGGCACTTGGAGCCCGACGCAGAGGTTGCAAGTGGTGGGAACGGTTGATGCAACGGCGTTTTCGGGTGATGGTTCATCTTTGACGGGCGTTGCAACGACGATCGACGGTTTGACGGATGCGTATACGGATTATACGACGCTCAATAATTTCATCATGGGCCGCGCATCGGCGGCGGCGCTGACGGCGGGGGCGCAGTACAACGTCTTTATCGGTGAAGGCGCGGGCGCGACGACGGGGAATTCAACCTCGGCAACTGATAGTAATGCCGTTCTCGGTTATAATGCGATGTTCTCATTGACGAGTGGTGCTGAGAATACAGCGATGGGTCGAAACGCGCTTTATTTTAACACTACCGGTGGCACTAATACCGCTATGGGCGCCTACGCCCTTTTGCAAAATACCACTGGCACCCGTAATACAGCGATGGGTTATAGTGCACTTGAAAACAACAAAGCTAAACAGGAAAGTACGGCTGTCGGTTATAGCGCAATGCTTTATGCCGACGACACGACGACGGCGGCGGTCACCTCCAACACCGCTGTCGGCGCTTACGCATTGCAGGGCAGCACCACCGCGGCCAATAATACGGGTTTGCGCAATACGGCCGTCGGCCATTCCGCTCTCATTGCCAATACCACCGGCAGCAGCAATACCGCAATGGGCGACTTAGCCCTCTCCGGAAACACCACCGGCGATAACAACACAGCGATTGGCCATTTTGCCCTCAAAGTTGCTACACAAACCGACAACACGGCCGTCGGTGCCAATGCTCTCGATAACACTACCACTGGCGCTGATAATACCGCTGTCGGCAGTGGCGCCCTTTCCGCCAACGTTACCGGCAGGTACAATACCGCGATGGGCTATCAGGCCATGTTTGCCAACGTCGACAAACAAGAGAGCACCGCGATAGGCTACTGGGCGATGCGCTATGCCGACAGCGGCGCATCAGCGGTCACCGCCAACACCGCGGTCGGCGCGTATGCGCTGGCGGGCAGTGCGACGCCGGCGAACAACACCGGCACGTCGAACAACGCCTTCGGTCATTCAGCCCTTAGCGGCAACACAGACGGTGTGCAAAACGTCGCTATCGGTCAGCAGGCCCTGTTGGCCAATACTACCGGCGACCAGAACACCGCCATCGGCCATCAGGCCTTGCTCACAAACATCACCGGCGGGCAGAACACTGCGCTCGGCGCGTATGCCTTGTATACAACGACTACTGACGGCAGCACTGCCGTCGGCTACACCGCCCTTACCAGCGCTACCAGCGGCGTTAACGTGGCGGTCGGTTCCAATGCCGGAGAGTTTGTTTTAAGCGGCCATCTCAACACGGCGATGGGCTACAGCGCTATGAGGGGCGTAACCGGTAACAGGTTGACCGGAAACAACAATACTGCTATAGGTACCAATGCCTTGTATATTCTCCAGGGTACGGCCGCGAATAATACCGCACTTGGTTTCCAGGCAGGCGACAGCATCACCACCGGAGCGGCAAATATCCTGATCGGCTATGACGTGGACACGCCCGCCGCGACAACCAGCAACCATCTGAACATTGGCAATTCCATTTACGGCGATTTGGCTGTCGGCAATGTCGGCATTGGTACGCCGCTTCCTTTAAGTAAACTAGTGGTCAACGGCGGTGTGGGGATTGGGACAACAACATTATCATCCTTTATTGGCACGGCGGCGCCCATTGGCGGATTGATTGTTGAGAAAAATGTCGGGATCGGAACCACTTCTCCCGTCGGAGCATTGGCCGTCATGAACGGTAACGTGGGCATCGGGACGACGGTACCGTCAAGCTCTCTTGATGTGGTCACATCAAGCAACGCCTATCCGCGGGGTATTTCGTCGTCGCAATTCTCCAGCGATGTTTATGGCGCCGGGGTCAACTTTCGCAAGGCCAGAGGCACGGCAACAAGCCCGACGACCGTTGTTAATGGCGACTGGGCCGGTGCGTTGGTGCCTACATTGTATGATGGATCTTCGTGGCTCTATACGGGCTATGCTGGTTTTCAGATTAATGGCACAGTTTCAGCCGGTTCGATACCGACCGATTGGGTTATCTACACGAGTTCGTCAACCGGCGGCGGAACCGAGAAATTTCGGATAACTTCCACTGGTAACGTCGGCATCGGCACAAGCGCGCCGGTCGGTGGTTTAACCGTCATGAACGGCAACGTGGGCATCGGCACGTGGAGCCCGACGTCGATATTGCAAGTAGTAGGCACAGTCGAGGCCACAGCATTTTCCGGCGACGGTTCGGCATTAACTGGCATCTCCGCTGGCGGATGGACCGATGGCGGGACGAATGTTTATACATCAACCACAACGGATAACGTTGGAATCGGAACTACAACCCCGACAGCCGCGTTATTAGTTGAGAATGCCGGAACACAAGAAAGCTTCCAGATTAATGATCAAGTCCTCGATGGATCACCATTTATCATTTTTGCGGACGGCAACGTCGGGATTGGAACTACGACGGCAACCCGCAAAGTATCTCTCGTGGCTTCATCTGCCAGTGCCAGCATGAGCGTTCGGAATACTGACACTACCGGGTGGAGCAGTATTCTGTTTTCTGATTCCTCTAGTACCATAGTGGGAGGTGTTGGTTATGGAAACGCATCTGCAAGTATTTATCCTGGTATGTTCTACATTGAGGCAACGGCTAAAGATATCGGATTCTTTACCGCCGCTGGAACAGAGGAACGGATGCGTATAGTTGATTCCTCCGGTAATATCGGAATTGGCACAAGCACCCCAGCCTCAAAATTAACTTTGGCCGGAAACATGAGTCTGGGGACAACACTGCCTTACCGCACCATTGCGGCTCCGACGGACGGTATGACGGTGGAAGGCAATGTGGGCATCGGAACATGGAGACCTGTTTATCCCCTTCATATTTCAAAAATTGGAACGGCGGGAGGTGATACCACCTTCTTAGCTCTGACAGATACTCGTCAAGCGGCGGATGCCAACATTGTAGCTGGGGATGGAGTGACTTTGCGTTTTAGCAATGTTAATAATACAAACCGCATGGCCAGTATTCACGCGCTTGCTGAAACAACTGCTTCTGCTGCCAGTGCACTTACTTTTCAGACCAATCCAAGCTCAGGAGCCACAGAGAAAATGCGCATTACATCTGTCGGCAACGTGGGCATCGGCACTACATCTCCTGTTGGCGCATTGACCGTCATGAACGGCAATGTGGGCATCGGAACATGGAGTCCGACGTCTAGATTGCAGGTGGTGGGCACAGTCGCTGCCACAGCGTTTTCCGGCGACGGTTCAGGATTGACAGGTATCTCCGCCGGCGGATGGACGGACGGCGGGACGAATGTGTATGCATCAACGACAACAGATAACGTCGGAGTCGGCACAACAACACCGACGGCAGCATTACTCGTGGAGAATGCCGGAACTCAGGATAGTTTCCGTGTCAACGACTCGGTGGTGGATGGCTCGCCCTTTATCATTGACGCAGCCGGTGCGGTCGGCATTGGCACCTCAGATCCTTCATCACCTCTTCACATTAATTCAACGTCCTCAGTTGTTTATTTAACGATCGATAATAGGAACGGGGGCGCGACCAACGGCGCCCTTATTGACTTTGAAAAAAACGGGGCTACTCGCTGGCAAGTCGGTGTTGATATAAATGCCGCAGGAACCAATGAGTTATTTATGTACGACAATAGTAGCGGCCGCAAGCCGTTTCAAATTACAGAGTCCGGTGATGTGCGGCTGGGCGGAACGGACAGCTATTCCAATACACAAGCAATGACAATTTTGCAGGCAGGCAACGTGGGCATCGGCACCTTTAATCCTGTCAATAAATTATCGGTCATGGGCAATATCGGTATTGGAACCACAACGCCGTACCGTTTCATCGCCGGCCCGAATAACGGTATGGCCATCGAAGGCAATGTCGGCATCGGAACCTGGGCGGCCAATGGGAAATTGATCGTGATGGGCGGCAACGTGGGCATCGGAACGACGAAACCGGAGCAAAATTTTCACGTCAGAAATGACCAAGATGCCGGAACAGGGATATTAGCGCATAATCAAACAAATAGCGCAAATGCACTTGCTTCATTGGATGTTGCTTCCGGTACATCCGAAGGGGTTTTCATTGCTTTCCCAGCGAACCATACATTGTACGGAACGCAATTTGCCGACCGTGTGGCGCTTTTGGCAAATAATGCTGCCGGCTATGTATCCGCAGGGCTTGATATTGGAGCGATTGATACTACGGCGGATATTCGCTTTTATACAGGAGGGAGTGCGGTATCCAATGAACGGCTGCGGATACTTTCTGACGGGAACGTCGGTATTGGCACGTTGGATCCTATTAATAAACTATCGGTCATCGGCAATATCGGGATCGGTACCACGTTGCCTTACCGCCGCATCGCCGCGTCCAATAACGGAATGGTTGTTGAAGGCAACGTCGGCATCGGAACCTGGGCGGCGTCAAATGGAAAATTGATCGTCATGGGCGGCAACGTGGGGATCGGGACAGCATTCCCAACTGCGCCTCTTCGTATATCCACTTCAAGCAGCAATCCAATCCTGCTTCAAAATACTGCTGGTTCGTTTGTTGAAATTGGCTTCCAGAATTCCACAGGTGGAACGAATACCGGATATATGGGATATGCGCCCTCGGGAGTTGGCTCATGGCCAAACAATTTTTATATCGTAGCAGATTCAGCGAACACTGGAGTTGTGCTTGCGACAAGTGCCACGGAACGTATGCGGGTCAACTCTACCGGCAACGTTGGTATTGGTACTATGACACCCTTTAGCAGGCTGGTGGTCAACGGCGGCGTGGGGATTGGGACATCGGTAGTATCTACCTTTATTGCTACAGCAGCTCCTTCAGGGGGATTGATTGTTGAAAATAACGTCGGGATTGGTACAACCAGCCCGGGTTCGAAATTGCAGGTTAACAACACCATCACCTTTTTCAGTGAATATGATGAGGGTAGCGAGGCCGGGGCCTTTACGATCAACTGGAACAATGGCAATAAACAGAAGGTTACGCTCACCGGTTCGACGTCGCATACAGCCACATTTACCGCGTTGACCGGCGGGGTGGGCAATGTGATGATCAAGATCGTGCAGGGGGACGCGAGCAACACCATCACCTGGCCGGGAACGGTCAAGTGGCCCGCGAGCACGGCCCCGACGTTGACGACGACCAGCGGGGCGACGGACATCGTTAGCTGTTATTACGACCGCACGAACTATTTCTGTACGGGTTCGTTGGCGTTCGGGCCGTAAACGGGGAGGAGCTCCAGTAAGTTTGCTTCGTCGCGCGCAGACTAATTGCAGACGCTCCTCGCAATGACGATTATTTGTTTTACGATTGTGGCACGCGGGCACAAAAAGAAATAACAATAGCCGTCATTGCGAAGCCACGCAGTGGCTGAAGCAAACTGACTCAGGTAAAAATATGAATCGCAAAAAACAGGGCTATGCGTACATGATGACCAACCCGGGCAACACGGTTGTTTATACGGGTGTAACGAGCGATCTAAAGAAACGCGTGTGGGAACACAAGCAAAGATTGACAGACGGATTCACCCAAAGGTACAACGCCACAAAGCTGGTTTATCCGTCTTCGTCCCCTGCCTGCCGGCAGGGGGCTTGCCCGTGGGGCTTCATAAAGCGAACCATATTTAATTGTCTATCTATTTGTCGATTCACTTGACTATTGAATGTTCCAATGATATCTTTGTTGTAAAGAAGGAGGGTGCCATGATCAGTATTAAACAAGATACGACTTTGGTTGGAGTTTCCGAATTAAGGGTTAACCTTGAGAAGATTTTACGGGAAAGCAAGAAGCACAAGGTCTTGATTGAACGCCGCAACAAGCCGATTGCTGTTTTGATGGATATTGAAAAGTATGACCAAATGGAGGCAACGCTGGAGCTTTTGGAAGATGTCGCGCTAGGTTATTTAGCTAAAGAGCGTGATGCCAAAACGCCTGAGGTTGCTTATCTGAACTTGCAGGATGTAAAGTCAAAAATGAAACGGCGGTAATTCATGTGGGCTGTTAAAATTCATCCTTTGGTCGTCAGTGATGATTTCAAATCGATTTCCAGTGAGCAGCAAAAGCTGATCATTAAGGCGATTGAAAAGAAATTAGCCGTGGATCCCCACGGTTACGGGGAGCCATTGCGAGGAGGTTTCTCCGGTTATTGGCGTTTGCGGGTCGGAGACTACAGGGTTGTCTACCGTATTGTGAAGGACCAGATTGTTGTCCTGGTTATCAAGGTTGGGATTCGTCGTGATGACACGATTTACAAAGAGCTTTTCTCAAAGCTGAAAAGAATATAGTCATCCGTGTCTGTTTTCGGCTTTTCCGGAGATCTACAAAAAGCCAGCAACTTGGATAGTTTTCTACACCGGCTCACTGGCGTTCGGGCCGTAACACTGAAAAGGTGACGGACACCTTTATATGACGATTGAAATGGTATTTATGAAATGGGTTCCAGTCAGGAAAAAGCAGAGTCGCGGATATTCGTCGTCGAACCTTAAAAGCTGATAAATAGTATTTTATACACATGTTTAAAATTAAAGCGTGTAAATTTGACATATGTATAGAAACATAGTATGATTCGCCTATGAACCGTTATCTATTTGATCAAGTGCAAAAAGATGTGCAGCGCAAGATGGTTTTTTTGGGAGGCCCGCGGCAAGTTGGCAAGACCACCTTGGCCTTGCAGATTATCGGTCAAAAAACCGGTTACTTAAACTGGGACGTTCCCCAGGACAGGGAACGTATTCTAAAAAGAGAATTACCGGCAACGGATGTGATTGTTTTTGACGAAATTCATAAGTATCGTTCCTGGCGGAATTATTTGAAGGGTCTTTACGACGCCCGTCATCCGGTTGAGCGAAAGATTCTGGTGACGGGAAGCGCCCGGTTGGATCTTTATCGTTTTGGCGGGGATTCTTTGCAGGGACGATACCATTTTTTGCGTTTGCATCCATTAAGCGCAGCTGAATTGAAGATGAAGGATCAAAAAGACCTGAGTATCCTTTTACATTTGGGTGGTTTTCCTGAACCGTTTTTGAGCGGTTCTGATGTTGAAGCCAAGCGATGGTCGCGGGAATACCGCACGCGATTGATCCAGGACGATATTGCATCGCTGGAACGATTGCAGGATTTTGGTAACCTGGAATTGCTTATCCTTCGATTGCCCCAACTGGTTGGAAATCCCCTTTCGATCAATGGTTTGAGAGAAGATTTACAGGTCAGTCATAAAACGTTGGCCAAGTGGGTCGGGGTTTTGGAGCGGATGTATGCGATTTTTCGTTTGTCGCCCTTGGGTTCGTCGAAGATCAGGGCTGTTAAGAAAGAGCAGAAACATTATCATTTTGATTGGTCGCTGGTTCCTGAGGAGCCGCAGCGTTTTGAAAATATGGTTGCGTGCCATCTGATTAAATGGGTTCATTGGCTTCAGGACACCCAGGGGCGTGATGTGGAGCTTGCCTATTTCAGGGATGTGGAAGGCAAGGAGGTTGATTTTGTGGTTGTTGAAGGTAAAAAACCTCTTGTTATGGTGGAATGCAAGTGGGGCGATGATGCTTTGAGTAAATCGCTTCAATATTTGAGGAATAAATTTCCGCAGTCTGAAGCCTGGCAGCTGCACATGACAGGAAAAAAAGATTATGAATCTCCAGAGGGAATACGCGTTGCTCCGGCGATTGTATTTTTGAAAGAATTGGTGTGATTGATGGAGGAATAAAGTGATGCCCCAAGTAATTTCGCAGGCTACTTTGGGTTATTTTATCATCATCAGGAGCGGATGATGTCGTCATTGCGAGGCCCGAAGGGCCGAAGAAATCTTATACGCAAGTAAGATTGCTTCGCTCACCGCTTCGCGGTTCGCTCGCAAAGACGGTGATTGCCGTCATCGCGAACTGAGTGAAGCGGTCGGATAAGCTGAGTAAGTTTGCTTCGGCCACTGCGTGGCCTCGCAATGACGTTTATTTGTATTTCTTTCTCGCGTCAATGAAACAAAGATTAATAGACGTCATTGCGAGGTCGCGAAGCGACCGAAGCAAACTTATTCAGAAATAAGTCAACGCATAAAAGGAGCGGCATGACAGTTAAGAAAGCTTTAATCGTTTTGTTACTCATCACTGTGGCGAGTTTCTTGCCGGCGATTTCGGCGGATTTTGTTAACTGGGACGACGACGCGCATATTATGAAAAATCCGCTCGTGCAGAATTTTTCTTTTTCGCGCATCCCGAATATTTTTTTAAAAGCCAATAGCGCGAACAGCACCTATATTCCGTTAACAACGCTGACGTGGGGCATCGAATATTCTCTTTTTGGAAAAAATCCTCTTGTTTTTCATTTAACGAATTTATTTTTGCACTTAGGCGTTGTTTGTCTTGTGTTCGTTCTGGCCGGACGTTTCGGATTGGGCGTCTGGGGCGCATTCGCGGCGGCGCTCATATTCGCGGTCCATCCGTCGAGAGTTGAGAATGTGGCCTGGGTCACTGCCCGCAAAGATCTTTTGTATGGATTCTTTTATCTTTTAGCGATATGGGCGTATCTGCGTTATCTTGAATATTTTGACCGAGACGGAAAATCAGTCACCCCGGCGGGTCGCAAACAAGTCGTTTGTTACCTGACGGCGCTCGCTTTTGGTTTACTCAGCATCCTTGCCAAGCCCATGGCCTTGAGCCTTCCGTGGATCTTATTGCTCGTCGATTGGATGAAGCGCCGTAAGTTTAATTCGACAATGTTTTTTGATAAAATCCCATTTCTTTTCGTTATCCTGCCGATCGCCTGGATTACGTACGAGCAAAACTCAAGAGAGATCGTCCTTAATTTTCCAGACGGCTTTTTGGTTTGGTTCTGGAGCGCCGCTTTTTATATCCGAAAATTTATCTGGCCCGGTGCTATGTCGCCTGTTTACGCGTTGCCAGAACCCGTCGAGATCGCCAATCCCGCGTATTGGCAAGCGCTCGTTATCCTCGCCTTGACGGGATTTATCCTCTGGCGTAAATCCTCCAACCGCTGGCTCATCTTCGCGTTCGCGTTTTATTTTTTAACGAGTTTCTTTTTATGGCGCTTTGACTGGAGAGATATTTCAGTCGTCGCCGACCGCTTTCTCTATATTCCCGGTTTCGCGGCCTGCCTCGCGCTGGGACGTTTGGTTGAATACTTCTTAGACAAGAAAGAAAAATTCCGTCGTTTGGCGATCGGCGCGTTTCTCGCGGTTGTGGCGGCCTGCGCGGTCGGCACATTCACTTACACCTTTGCCTGGCGCGACGGGTTCGCGTTATGGAATAGTGTCGCTGAATATTCTCCAGACTTAGCCTTTGCCTACAATAACCGCGGCGCGCTTTACGTGACGAAAGAAAATAAATCAGCGGCCATGCGGGATTTTAATAAAGCCATCGAAATCGCGTCCCGCAGCCGGGTCATCAAAAACGGAAAAGCTCTTTTGCCGGCCAAAGCCGCTTCTCAATATGCTTCCGCGCATTTTAATATTGGGTTAATGTATGCCAAAGACAAAGATTACGAAGAAGCGTTAAAACGTTTCAACCTCGCCATCTACTATGACGTCGAGAAAGCGGAATACTACAATAACCGCGGGGCAACGCTGATGAAATTTGACCGGAAACCGGAAGCATTGTCGGACTATAATGCCGCGCTTGCCGTCGAACCGGATTTTTACGAAGCGAGGATCAACCGCGGTTTGTTCTATTACAAAAACGGGCAGAAAGATGACGCTCTCGCGGATTTTCTAAAAGCCGTTAAGATCGATTCAACACTGGCGGATGGATACTTGCAAGCCGGACGCATTTATTTTGAACGCGATGAACTTACCCAAGCGTTAAAAATGTTTGAAGCCGTTATTAAAGAAGAACCAGACCACGCCCAGGCTTTATATAACATTGGAATGATCCAATTGAAGATGGGCGACAAGGAAAAGGCCCAGCAGTCTTTTTCGCAGGCGCAGGTCAAATGGCTCAAAGATCCAGAGAAATATGTGCTTCCAGGATTGAATCCGTCGGACGCGAAGCTTTGGGCCGAGCGCGTGGGGAAATAAGGAGTGAAGATGGGAGATAGAAGATAGAAGACAGAAAATAGAAAATAGAAGACAGAAGACGGAAGATAAATGCTATTAGGGAAGTATAAAAGTAGTTAGATTCGTCGTTGCGCTTGTTTCGGTTGGGCCGTGGTTGACGAGGTTAAAATGAGGATTGCTTTGTGAAACGAGGAACAAAATACGATACAAAAAATTTAGTGGAGAGCCATTTTGAACCGGGTTCTGGTCAACGCGTTCTAAAAAATTTATTGAAAATTCGTCACAAACGAGTGATGGATGAGAGGGAGGCTCAGGAACAATTGCGAACGCTTGATAAAATGGCCAGCCTGTATAATGAGGATCACGTGTTTGTCGCGGACGATATTCGTCACATTCACAGGATTTGGTTGAGGGGAATTTATCCTTGGGCAGGGGAATATCGGCAGGTCAATATCAGTAAGGGCGGTTTTTCATTTGCCGCAGCCGCGCATATTCCTGCGCTCATGAAAGAATTCGAGAGAAATGTTTTGACTCAACGGACTCCATGCCGGGCAAACGCTTCTGAAGAAATTATTGAATCCCTTGCGGTTGTCCACGTGGAACTTGTGTTGATTCATCCCTTTCGTGAAGGCAATGGGCGGATGGCTAGGTTATTATCCATTGCAATGGGTTGGCAAGCCAAGCTACCGACGCTGGATTTCGGCGGGATTGTCGGAAAAAAGAAGAATGAATATTTTGCGGCGGTGCAGGCGGGCATGAAACATAACTATATCCCCATGAAATTAGTTTTTGAATCGGTTGTTGCGAGAACTTTAAAGAATATTAAAAGCAGTTAGTTAATTTGTTTTTGCCGCATGTTTGAGGATTTTGGGAGTGATGGTTACGCCTTCAATTTTCGAGGATGTTACAACAGCCCTTACGAATTGGTTTTGGCGTTTTTGAGGGTCACGCAGGTAAGGGTTTGTTTTGATGAGCGGTTGATGTGTTTTTTTAATCATGTTGAAAGTATAACACGCAAGCACAGCAAATTGAATGCAATTTTGTTGATATTTTGAAAATTGAAACCATATTAACCCCCGGGGTTGACGAGGTTAAAATGATTTTTATTCGAATATTTATTGTGATGATTTTTTGTTGCTGGCAGGCGCAGGTGGCGCAAGCTCTCGAGGCTGGATTTTTTAAAACCCGCTGGCCTCAAGTGCGTGAGCAAATTGAGGCGCTGGCAACCGAAACCTCCTTGTCTGGGCGCATGACGCTTGACTGTACGCCTTCCGATGAATGGATTGTTCCTTCCATTGATTTAGCTGATGGCGTTAAACTTCAGCTTTCTTACCCGACGGAGAAATATCTGAAAGAATGTTACCCGTCTAAGGAGCCGCAATACAGCGTGTTTTACCGCGAAGGGGAGATGATTGTTTACTATTTGTACAGCCTGTCCGGGGACGAAAATAAAAATGAAGTTGTGCTGAAAGAATGGATCTACACCGAAAAGCCGAATGTGGATGACGGTTCAAAATACGCGTGGGCATTCGCGGCCGATAAAAAGGGCGCGGCGGATTTGCGTGTTGAGCCTGATTCCGACGGAGGAGTCAGTGTTTCGCGTGAGAATCAGCATTACCGTATTGACCCGATTAAATATTGGACTGCGGATGGAGTTGTTGGTTCGGCAGCTATCGTCATTGCGACGAAGCAATCTCCTTTGCAAGACAGATTGCTTCGTCACTTCGTTTCTCGCAATGACAAGAATTCCCTACACCCTAGCCCTACAATTCAATTCACCATCCCCGCCCAACCCAACCAATACCCGCTTCTCATCGACCCGACGATTAATTATGGCAATTGGATAGGTTCGAACGAAAGTGGGAGTTTGAGGACAATAAAATCTATTGCTTTGGAGACTATTAATGATGAAATCTATGTGGGTGGATATTCAGATGGTTATTTTAGCGTAAGTGCGACCCAGGCCGGGACATATTCAGGGTCAGGGGAAAATGAAGGATTTGTAATTGAGATCGCGGATGGGGCAACACCAACCATCAATTGGCTGCAGTGGTTGGGGGGTGGGGCAGCGGATCAGGTATCAGCTTTGGCAGTGAATGGAGATGAGGTGTACGCCGGAGGGTATTCATTGAGTTCAACAGCAAGTTGGGATACGGTCGCGGCTCAAGCCGGGACTTACTCAGGAAGTTATGAAGGATTTGTGGTAGAAATTGCGGATGCGGCAATACCGACCATCGCCTGGCGGCAGTGGCTGGGGGGTGGGGCAGCGGAGGAAATGACTGCGTTGGCAGTGGATGGAGATGAGGTGTACGCCGGAGGATATTCATTGAGTTCAACAGCAAGTTGGGATACGGTCGCGGCTCAAGCCGGGACTT
>ERZ1292630.993-Hain-H41-02um-R3-993-length-28597-cov-7_pt1 | contig 28597 bp, 12 predicted proteins | sample MGYA00564408_ERZ1292630 | MGnify/ENA primary metagenome ERZ1292630 (study PRJEB36523, sample SAMEA6512641) | groundwater metagenome | collected 2019-01-08 | study: AquaDiva: Metagenomics assemblies of 32 groundwater samples
CCCACACGTCGCCCGTCTCGGTGTCCACGCCCATGCGCACCACGGAGAAGTTGCCCTTACCAATCTCGCGGCCTAGTTCGTATTTACCCATGCGTTTCGTCGACATTTGCGTTTTGATTTGTCGACGGAAGAAAAATTGGGTTCAATTAGATTTCTGTGAGAGTCTTTAGCAATATACCAATACATAAGCAAGGGATCTATGCTTTCCCCTCTGGTGAAGCCAGACCTGATGCTTCCGCAGTGTCTCCGATTTCATCGGGGGTAATCTGCTCGTCATCTTTCCGCGCGGTCAGGGGTACAGGGTCGCGCGGTCAATCCTGGCTTCACGGCATGTCGCCGTTCTCGTCCTCTCCGTTGACGTTGGCTTCGCCCACCACATGAGGCCGCATGAGATCTCCGATCTTGTTGGCGGTTTCCTGGCGGGCGTCGTTGAGCGACCTCGTGCTGTACGTGACCATCCCACCGGAGCGCATTTCCGCGTCGATGCGCTGCACGGCATCCATGACCCGCTTCCGGAACACCTCCATTCCAGGGGAGACGGCCCCTTCGACGTGAAGCACCGACTGGGACTCCTGGATTTCCACGGCAAAGCTGACCCCGCATTCCTGGGCCAACTCGCGAAGCGACTTTCCCAGTTGGTGGGAAAGCGGTCGCAACGCGCCGACGGGAATCCGAATCACGTCGGACAGTGTCGCCCCAGCTGGACCTCCGCGATGCCGATACGGGCCTGGTGATGACGCGGCGGGTGGCAGCGATGAGGAGTCCGCTGCCGCCACCGCGGACTTGCCCGCCGGCGATGCGGCTCCGCTTTTCCCGGGGCTCGTAACGCTGTTGGATCCGAGCGCGCGAGTCGACCGCGCCACGAGACGGCGAATGCGATGCGTTTGCGGCGCTTCCGGAACGTCGACACCGGCCGACTCCAACTTACCTCTCAACGCGCGGATTTCAACCTCGTTGGCGGTGAACTCGCGATCCAGGCGACTGCGCTCGTCGCTCACGGACTGTGCCTCCCCAATTGTGAGCTCGTGCTGCTCAATGCGTTCCTGTAACGCTTTGATGTAGTCATCTGGATCGGCCGCCCGGCGGCGTAACTCCTCGACCTGAGCCATCAAGTCGCGGGTCGCCAACAAGACACCTTGAACGTGTTCCTCTTTTTCCTCAACCTGAAAGGTGCGTGCGCGCAGCTGCTTGACGCTCTCCTGATATGCGCTGTAGTCCGAATCCGCGGCAACGCAACTATGCTCGACTTGCCACATCGACAAGGACGACACGAGCTGACGTACCTTTTCTAGTTCTTGAAAGCCGCTAAGCAGCACGCCCTTGCCTCGTTCGAGCTCCTCCTTCGAAAAACTGACTTCGTCGGTGACCAACGCAATGTCCTTCTCCAGCGTTCTCGTCTGACGCTGTATGACTGAAATGTTGGCCAATACCGCCCCGAGGGACTGGGGAGGATTGTGGACGAGAGCAGCAGCGTTTGTGGACACGGGGATGCCACCACCCCCAGCTGACGTGGAGGCGCCATTGTTGTGAGACGATGCGGTGGCAACCCCGGCGCTGACAGACGGAATGGTGAACGGCGAGGACAGCATGATGACCCGGTGGGGTGTCGTGGTGTCTTAGTGTGGTGTCGAGAGAGGGGTCAGAGAAACCTCGCCTGGAAGATATCAACAGGGGGGGGCGGGTGCGGGGAGATATCCAATCGGGGAACGGAACCCAATCGACCATGAACTTAACAGACGAAGCTGGCTCTGTCCTCTCTTGCAACAAGAATGGGGCCCGGCGACGATGATGATGATGCAAATCCGGTGTGAGTGAAGGAAAGGGAACGGATTCCAAATGACACATGCCAAAAAGTCAAAAAAAAGAAAAATCATTGCGTTGTGATGTGATGGTGCTCTGCCGCGACTTTTCTCTCTAGGCGAAGCGGGTCCCACAAAAACAACCTGCCTTCGAGCAAACAGGTCGCGCATGGTGTTTACCCTCGCTCGCCTCGCCGCAGCAGGCTCCGTCGTGATGCGCATGAGGGCCACCAGCTTTCGGCCCGGAACCTATGGGCCCCCCACCATTTTGATTCGGACTATTTGGTTGATCCGAATCACTTTCCTCGTCACTATCACTTTCGCCAAATTCTCTCTTACGGTGGAACACGCAGCACCGCTTGGACGACTTCTGTTTCGGGTTATCGCGCACACCGGCATCCCACTCGACGCGCATTGCGCGACGAGCAACCACCTCGGGCCTCGTGAGGCGAAGACGGAGCACTTCGCGAGACGTTTGCTGCTCGGAGGAGGCGATAGGCCTGAGAGGCTCGGATTTGCGAAGTTGGTGCGCGTCCATCGACGATTTCTCTTTCTTGTTTTCCGAAACGAAAAGAAATACACTGAAATTCTGTCCTCCTCGCGTGACAAAAATGCGCGACAACAAATTCGCCCCTATTCCTGTTCTGGTCGCGCGACGTCATCCCATGCACACCGCATCGCCGCCGGCGCGATGGGTCACAAAATTAGGGGACGAATAGTAAACTCTTCTAAAATGTAATGGAATGCTTCTACGGGTACCCACCGTTTCGGCCGCGCATGCTGCGATCATCGAGACGTTTTCTCTCAGCACACCACGTTCTCGCCGCCCGCGACAAATCGCGTCGGCACCACACCTACCGTGGTCGCCTTGGTGTGGCCGCCGTGCGACGCCAACGCCATCGTGCGGTGCCGAGAGTCCGGTCCGCTGCCGTGCAGTAGCCGTGTCACGTTTCCACGTATCGAAAGCGATGCACCGTTGGGATGTCTGGGTCCACGCCGCCGGGGGCCATCCGAGGGTTGGTGCGACGACAAGGGCGAGGTAATACCGGGTGGCTCGTCGAAGGCCATGTCATTATAGGACTCTGCGGTGAAGCCAGTGACATCTGGGGGAGCGGGTCCGCCCACTCTCAGATCATCCGCCATCATCCCCCCCGACGCCCCGGCTAGCGATCGTCGCCCTCCACTGCTCGCCGCCGTCATCGAAGACGAAGAAGCAGTGGTTCTTGTCGCCAGCCGATCCGACAGACTCGCACGTTGGTGCGCCCGCACCGCCGCCGGGGCTTGCTGCAGAACGTGCGCGTGAGCCTTCATGCGCTCCATGAGCGGATCGACGAGCATGTAGGGGTGTCCTTTGGGCACGACAATGGGCCGTGACATGGAGGCGTAAGCGTCGTGCAGCGCGGTAGAAGACTCGCCGTCCGCCGCGTCGCCCCCCGTACGGAGGCCGCCCGAAGCCGAGGGGGTGTCGGGCGGCGGTGCTTCCCCGGCGCTTTCGAGAAGTGAGAGCAGCGCAAGCTCGGCGGACGGGGCGGGCCATACCGTCTCCGGTCGGCCTTCACGCTCGACGCGGCCATCTGCGGAATCGCCTGCCGCGCCGACGCTGTGCGACGACATTCTCAACGTGTTCGTGCCCGAGTCGACAGTGGCAGGAATGCGCGATAGATGCATCTTCCACGTGAGGAGACCACCTCGGGGTCGCTTCCGGCGCGAAGGGGATACCGACGACGACGCGGACCTGTTCGCTGGCGATGTGGACCGATTTTGCCGCCGAGGCGGACTACTTGCGCTATCTGTGGCCGTGGCGACCGTGGTGACTCCTCCGTTGGTGTCCGTCGCCGTGTGAGGCTGCAAGCAGAGCGTGGCGCGCGCCAGGATGGCTGGATCGACCTCGCGATCCGCGGCGGTACATGACCCGGTGATGGGGTTCTTGCCGGGTGAAAACACGACAGGCGCCGAGCGCGGGTTGATGGAAGGAGGCCGCGGGAGCCAGGTTGCTCCGCTGCGCGATACAATCGCTGCGGTCGCATGGGGGCGCACGCGCGAGTTGTGGTTAAGTACGACGTGGTCACTGGGCTCGGCGCCGTCGCCGTATCCCAGCTGTCCGACGAGGATGCTCGAAGCCGTCGGCATGGCCACTTGGTGCCGAACGGACCGTTTGACGGGGACAAAGACGGCGCTCGAGCGTCGCGAAGAGTCCTCGTGCGGCTCACCAAGTGACACAGCGAAAGACGACGAGGCGTCGCCGATCCCAAGGTGGTGAGAACGATCTACAGCGGTTCGCCGGTCGCCACGAGCCAACGACGATGCCAAGTTGTTCTCCTGCGGGCGCGACGCAAGGAACGACAAGGACAAACCATTGTGCGTACCGTGGCCGTTGGCATCCTCGGTCCGGTGGCTGTTCCGTCGGGATGTGGGAGAGTGGGAAGTTACGGGTAGGGTGGGTTCCTGCGTGGTTACGGTCACTTGAGGACCCTCCCCGTCACGAGTGGCCACTCCAACACCGCCACCACCTGGCAACAAGGATTTCCGCACGCTGCTTCGGAACAGTGCCCCTCCTCCAAGTCCCCCCGCGGGCGCGGCGCGCGAGACGGCGGCATCGTGGGGCCCCAACCGACTGGACGTCGACGACGACGAAGTGACCGCTTTGTTTTGTTTTGGCTCGGCAGCGGAAGAAAGAAGGGGATCATTTCGAGCCGTGCCGTGAGACGCGGCCACCGGGACGGTTACGATCACCTCTTTGGAAGGTGATCGTCGATGCTCCGCCGCGCTCGCCGTCGGCGTTAGTGGACTTCCGCCAGCACGGAAGAGTTTCTCCGTGACGAGAGACCATCGGTCCATCCGGTAGGCACGGTCCCGTTTGGCATCAACGGTGAGTTTCATCGCCGCAATCGCAAAGACGTGACTCGGGGAGGAGGCGGCATTGACGGATGCCGACAGAAAGACCCCTTTGCCACCACCACCTCGTTCCACATGATGATGGGGGTGTTGAGGGTTGATACGCTGTGTTGGCGGGACCTCCGGCATCGTCACCACGGGGTGCCGCCACGCTAGTCGGCAGCGCTTCTGGACAAGGATGGCATAGGTCGCGTTGGCAGCGTCACAGATTCGCCGCCATTCACATGATGATGTCGTGCCGCCACGATGAAGCTGTGACCCACCGGCCGACTGACGAACGTGACTAGCGAACGGGTCGGGGATTCCTATGAGCGTCAACACGCCTAACGCCGATAGGATCGATGTGATGGGTTGAGCGGACCGCGGCGACGGGGTAGCGGCGTGAACCAATCCGGCCACCACATGCGTGAGCGCAAACACTCCGAGGGGCGCGTGGCGTGGCTTGCCGTTGGCCGGGGCGGCTGTGGCCGAAAGCGACAATGCGCCGTCCATCATGGCTTGATCATCCGGAAGGATGCCGCCACCAGCCCCTCCGGTCAGGGCGGCCCCGTTGAGTGAAAGCGTTGACATCACGGCGCGAAGATCATCGTCGACCATTTGCCCGCGGAACAGCTCTCGTTGTCCGATGCTCGTGGCCGCCTCATCTAGGGGTCGCCAGCAGGGAGGCAATTCCCAACGCAGAACGGCGCGTTCCGAAGGATACGGTGGTGCGGGTGAACAATGACCTTCACTTTCCTTTTCCGCGCGGCTTGGAGGTGCAGACGCTACGCTGCTGGGTGCCACGTATATCGGAACACCGTAAACAAGGTGGATCGCTTCGACGAGACCGTGTCGCAATGAGTAGTCCAGTAGAAAGACGTGCCCGCGTTGACAGCCGACGACCAACACGGTATGCAAGGCTCCTGGCGACCAGCCACGACACTCCTCCTCCTCGCCATGACGTCCGAGCTCTCCCTCCTGACATTCGCAAGCAGAAACAGTAGCGTTCATTTCGTTGCGGGACGTCGGACACAGTGGAAGGGCAGGTGCCGCCAGTGACGTGACGGCGAACGACGTTGCATTTCGCACTTGTTGTTGAGATTGAAGCAACGAAAACAATGGCGACGGCGGCGGCGATGACGACGATGAGGCGGAGGAGGCGGCTGCGGGTCCTCCGCCGGTGGGGTGCAAGTGAGCCGCCGTCGTGACGTCGTGCATACCGACCAACGGGATCGGCCCGTCGAACAAGTGTCTCGGCCGACCGGCATCGAACGAGACGATCACGGGCGGCGCCGGTTTGCCGAAGGCAAAGCCGGATGCCGAAAGGTCGGTGTCCAGTCCGCCGAGTCCTTCATTCTCGCGAGCGGAGGCTGTCCCCATTACGGATTCGGCGGACCCAGGTGTGACCTCGGCAATGTGAAGCCAGGCTGAGAAGTCAAAGACGCAGACCGTGTTTCCGTACGCGACGGCGAGCGACGCGAAACCTGGAATGAAGGTCATCGAAGAGACCGCGAAGGCACCGCCGCTGCCCGTCGGTGCCCGTGGCGGCTGCGGCGTCGAAACGTTGGTCGTGTGAGACGGTCCAGCCGTGCGAAACGCGGTGGCCATCGACGGCAGGTCAAGCTTCGCGACGACGGGCGGCGCCCGTGCAATGGCCACGTCGTATGCTGACGCTCGTGTCGCGTGGATGAACACGGCGCCTTCCGCAGTGCCAACGGCGACGAACGGGTATTCCCCTAGGGCGGCCACGCTCGTCACGACATCGGTACACCGCCAATCGTGGGCGAGAGTTCCCGTGACACTCTGCTGGCTGATGCTCAAGAGGTCACCAAGGGACGAGCACGTCGTCACCAGCGTGGTGAACGGGCTCCAGACACTCGCCACAATGGGCCGGATGCCGTGGTCGTCTTCGTCGAGACGCAGTTCCTTCATGGGCATGCGCGAGGATCCGTGATCACTGAACATGCGCACCACTCCGTCCGAGCAACTCGTGACGATGGTGGCCGTGGCGCTATCCAGTCGAACGTCGACGACGGAATACTCCGGGGGCGCATTCATTTCGAGCCATCGTTCCTGCTGTTCGCTATCCGCGAAGGAGAGTGCGTGTACGAGGCTCTGAAGATCGCGTTCGAGCCGAAGCCGTTTCTGCGCGGCGGTGGCCGCAGCTTGTGCCGTGAGTTGTTGTTGCTGCTGCGCTTCTTGCGGAGTCATGAGCGGCGACGCGCCTGCAGTGCTTCCCGCGGCCGCAACGGGTGATCCTGACGACATGCTGCGGCCGAAGGACGACGAAGACGCCAACGCCATCGACGGCTGCAGCGCCCCGAAGGACGCAGACGACGTGGATTCGGCCGCCGCGAAGGCGCCGGATGCGAAGGAGGCGGCGGACGACGGGTTGCGCTGCAACGCCATCATCATCACGCGGATCGTGCTGGTGATTTGCTTCAGCCGCATGCGCCGCGCCACCACGTCGTCGGCCACCTGGGGCCTCTGAGGATTCGCCCCAGCACCACCGCTTCCAGCATCATCGTCGTCTGGACGCGGCGTCGTCGTGGTGAGACTCTGTCGTCGGCGAGGCGCCTTAGTGACGGTCGAACCCGAAGTGGGACACCGTTGGTAGCGATCCATCTCGTTCAGCTTGCCCAGAGGCGTCTCTGAGGGTGGGAACGCTTTGAGCACTCTACCGGTGGACACGCGCACGACTAACGCGAATCCGCGCCTCGTCCCGAGAAGCAGTTTCTCCCCGGTGACGTCGACAGAAAGGGCCGTGATGTCACCAATCATGAGGGACGTGTCGGCCACGGCCTTGGCCGCCGTGCCGTTCGCCTCGGAGGTGGCAGAGGAGGATCCACCAGCCGACGTGGATGAAGAGCTCTCGCCCGCCCCCATCTGATCGTCTGCCCTTCCCGTGACCATCGCCAGGCTCGCCCACCGTTCCGGATCTGGGAGCAATGGGATCACCATGCCGTCCGTGATGCATGTGCGAAACAAAAATCGACCAAGCGACATCGACCAAACTTTGATTTCAAAGTGCGACGCCGTGACGATCGTCAGGCTGTTGTGCGCGATGGCCACGAACTTGACGGGATCCATGTGGGCACGACGCAATTGACGGCTGGCGGCTAATTCGGCACAACACGCATTGTTGTGACCGATGGCGACGATGCGACAGGTCTCCTCGCACGCCACGATGGCTCGGACAGGCGCCGTCGACGTGTCCAGCAGCAAGGCCATGCTTGGACGCCCTCCTCCTGCGTGCGAGATCGAGGCCGCCCCCGCCGCCGCACCGCCATCGGAACCCGTTTGCGGCGTCGCCAGTGACGACGCCGACGAGCTCCACGCCGACTTACCGCCTGCTTTAAAAATGTTGCAGTGCTTCATCCTCTTCATCAACAGGGCGTGACGGTGCTCCGAACTGTGATTGGCGCCGCCACCCGCGGCGGAAGAGTGCGCCGCCATGATCAACGCCTCCTCGTCGTCCTCCTCATTCCCCCCCGCCGCGTCGCCGGTGCGTCGGCGGTTCAGTTCCGGAGGGATGTCCTCCTCTGCTCGCGGCGGCAGGTTGCTCCCACCCGCGAGCCAAGTGCTCGTGAGGCACCGAAGGCCCACGACACCCCAGACCTTGAGAAGGCCGGTGCAGTCCACCGTGAGAATGTGACCTGGCCCCTCCAGCACCGCGACGGCGATGATGTCGGCCAGATGCGGATGCTGACCGTCGAATAGCGTCAGGCTTTCGTTGTTGTGCGTGCTCACGAACACTTTGGTCACGCGGTCTGCGCTTTGAATAACGAATAGTTGGTGCTCGCGGGACCAGCACGCGCAGGCGACGCCGCTCGGCTCCGCGCAAAAGCGGTGCGTGACGCTCATCGAGTTGAGATCCAAGGTCGAGATAAATCCGTCCATCGCCGTGGAAATAACATGATGATGGTGCGCCGTGTGGTCGATGAATACCTCGGTGACCCGTTCAGTGTGGCTCTCGTGACGGCCCATAATGGCATCATCGAGTGTCAAGCCTACGCGCAACAGCGTGACGCTGTCGTAGACGGTGATGACCCCGTTGCGGTCACCCGTGACGACGAAGTCCGTGGATACCCCAATCGCGGTCGGGGTGACGGGGCATTGGCACACCTTCCGGGGTTCGTTCAACGTGAACGTACCCACCAGAGGCGCTTCGTGTAGCTGAAAAATGTAGAGCTGCAGCTCGCCGTTGATGCACACCAAGTGGTGTCGCTGCCTCTCCAGCTCCGAACGACTCATGCCCTGATGGGGCACTAGATCCAACGAGGGTATCCGCGCCAGCGACGCGCGCCACTCCGACGGCAGGTGTTCGTCGTCACGATGCAGACCACCATCCTGCGAGCCATCATGCGATGCCGCAGCGGCGGCTTCGTCCCGTGACCGATGGGAGTGGTTGTTGCTGGCGTGTACGGTAGCCGCGCGTTGCACCTTGTAAACGTCGTCGGGTCGCACGCTTAACGCGGCGGCCGCGATGATGTTACTGACCGGTAAATGCATTTTGATGTTGAACGTGCGCGCATCCACAAGTACCGAAGGGGCAGTGGAGTACGTTGTGGTCGTTGGTCGTGTGGACGATGCGACCTCGCGGAGACCTGCCCGTCGGTAGACCCCTGACTGAGAAGCGGCGCTTCCAGAACGGCGATTCGAACGTCCGCTGTCGGCAGCCACGTGATGCACCACAGGCCGAGTGAGCACGAAGCAGTCGCCCGGCGTCGCGCGGTTTGTCACAGCGACGACAGACCGATAATCATCATCGATTTCACGGCTCAACCTCGCGTTGAGGCCGTAGCACGTTGCGGTGGAAACCGTGGTCGTGGCTTGTGCCGGCGGCGGCGCGGACGCGGTCACATTGCTCAGCTCGCCGCGTCCCTTTTTGTTTCCAACAACTTCCCGGAGAGACACGGGCGAAGTCAGTTGCTGAGTGTTCATTTCCAAGACGTAGTCGGTGATCGCGGACCACGAAATCGTGTCGCAGCTGTCGATGTCGATCTGCGTAAAGAGCTCCGACGCGGCGCGTAGCAATGTGTCGTGGATGTCTAGTGGAAAGAAGGGTGAAGACCACGGTCGCCCAGTGGACGCATCGGTCAAATGAGCCCCGCCACTTCCCCATCCAGCAGCGGCCGGTGTCGTCGGTGGCCCATCGGCTCCTCCCCCTCCGTATCGCTTATACCACGCCGTATCGTGCAGCATCACCAAGAAAGAGACCAATCCATCATTGACCCACACGTTCGGCGATGCCGTGGAAAGTCCCAAGCGACCATCCGTCGACGACTGCGCCGCGGCCGTTGCGGTCGCCACGGGATCGTCCAGGATATTCAGTGGGTTCGCATGCGCGCTAACTTGTCCCTCAGGCAACCACGATGGCACGGCAAGTCGCAAGGCGCGCGGGCTTTCCAGCCAAATCAATGGCGAATCCACAGCGGCGGACAGCGACGCGGAGGCACCTGGGGCAGTCTTCGCGCTGCGTGGCGGCGGCAACGGACCTCCGTGGGCGTAGTATCCAAAGATTTGCGTCGCGTGAGGAAACGCTGTCGAAAAGGGAAACAATGGGTCGATGCGAAATTCCGCCATTGCCGCCGGCCCTCCGCCTCCTGCAATCCCCCGTCGCGTCGTCGCCGAGGAGGATCCCGAGACGTGCGTTGATTGATGATGTTGTGGCGGTGCGTCGAACATGGCTTCGAGCGTCGAGGCGGCGAGCAGCCGCGGATGCGCGGATGCGTCCAGCCACGCAAGTTGGATAGCAACGAACGCCGACATCAGCGACGTTTGGGCGGCGGCTGGTGGCCGTTCCCCCTGAGCTGCATCCGGGTGCGACGAGGGACCCAGTGAAGCCACGGCAAGGCGCGTGGCCGCTTGATTGACAGCGACGATGGCCGTTTTAGAGAACCGAATCACGTCGGAAAGCAAAGCCGCGGTGGCGGTCCCACGTGGCGGCGACCCTGTGCTGGGGTTGTCATTGGCGGAGACTGACAAGTCCGCCTGTAAGCGCAAAGGTTTGTGCCAAGCAGAAACACACGGTGCACATCTCACCGCCCGGCTCAGTACGGAACGACTCGCCACCGAGCGACTGTCGTCGCGAGGAGCGTCATTCGACTTGCACCCGGCAATGGATAGAATTTCCTGAGATGAATTAGGTGTCAACAGAAGGTCCGACAGCGTTCGGTGACGATCCGCCAGAGCGTCCAGGGCGGAGCCGCGCGCGTGCTGCTCCATTGTGTGCGCTGTTTTTGATGGCTCCGATTGCGACGACTGGGCAGAAAGTGCGCGAACCGCGGCACGCAGCACCACGTGGTAGCCCAGCTCCGCGAGGGCCGTCACGAAGAGCGGGCGGGGAATACCACTCAGCAGGTGCGACGATACACCACGGGTCATCGCGTGCAACATGGCGCTTCGAAGCACGGCGTGATGGCGACTGGTGGCACCGCCACGAGCGCCGCCTGCGACGGATCCATCCGACAAATCCACGACATCATCATCCTGGTCGTCGACGACATCTCCATCGTCGTGGTCCCACGATGCAGGCGAGGAGTAGGCTGTCGGGAGCAAATGCCCCTCTGTGCCACTTGAAGCCATCGTTGCCTCGGTGGCAGCCTTCGCCGATGCTTGCCGCCAGCGCAGCAACGCAAGCAGTCGTTCTCGAAAAATGTCCAACATCGAAGGATCCAGCATCGACACAAGGTCCAATGGGCATCTTGGCGCGGCGGCGCCAGCACCGCGAAGTTGATTGGGGGTCATTTCGAACGTTTGCGGCTACTGTGAAAAACACTGTGCGATAGGAACAACAAAAACCGGAAGAGGAATGATTTGACGGCGTATTCCACGAGCGACGTTAGGATGGCGTGCTGCTTTTGAATGTGTCCGCGCTGTTGCGGCGCCACTAAATTTGGTGTCTCCCCACCCTTCGGTTAAATAGGAAACCCGTCACCTGGCGTCGCACCATCGTCGTCGTCAAGGGCGAACATCAGCGGTTCGTTGCGCACGAACCGACTCAACGCTTCTCGGCACCCTCCTCGCAGCTGAGCCACCTCTCGTTCCTCGGCTTCCGCGTCCGCCTCAATCGCCGCTGCGCTAGGAGCAACAAGATCGCCATCCGCCGCAGGCCTTCGGCGTCCGAGGCAGCAACACAGCCCTTCTGGCGACATGAGCCAGCTGTCGCAGTCCAGCGGCACGTAGGCATCCATTTCAAAGACCATGAGCCAGCGATAGCACGCCACGACGTCGGACCGAAGCCATAATCCGACGCGCAACAAATGGTGCGTCGTCATGACCACCACGATGGCGGTGAGCACGTCGCGCGTATAGTGCAACTTCGAGGCGATGATCGCCACGAGGGAGCACGTGACGTAGGCCACGGTGGCCGCCCGAATCCACCAGACGCCCGTGTGCTCGAGCAGCATCATCGTTGCTAGGAGGAACGCCACGGTGTGGCCGCTGAAGATCATGTCACCACAGGTGGTCCCGGGGGGGTGCACCCTCGTCTTACAAATCGGACTCGGGTCCGGGGGAAAGGTCGCGAGCAGCGTGATAAACCGCACGGACATGATGAAGCCGTACTCTACGGCAAGTCGTCTGAAATAGGTGAGTCGGTGATTGCTGAAGACCATGAAGAGAAACGTCCCGGCGACCAAGGGATAGAGAAGGTAGTCCGGGGTGTGGGGAGGGCACGTCGGAAGGACGCGGTGAAGCAAGTCATCCGGCAGCGGCACGTCGATCGGCCGTTGTACATTCGTGATGTTGGCCGCCAGCACATTGAGAAGCGCCGCGCCGAGTGCGATGCCCCCGGCGAAGATCGTGCACACGAGAGTGACAAACCACCGCACCTTCAACGACGAGAACTTTTGCTCGAGCTCACAGCGAATGTGTTCTGCGGACGACGCGATGACGGCACGTTGCACCCTTTCATCCGCAAAGGACCTCGAGGAGGAGAAGGGGTCCAATTTCACATAGCTCCTCGGATCGGTGTCGGGTCCATAATCGACAAACGAGGAGTCCGCCCCTCCTCGCGTCGCGTCCGCTCCGCGAAGCGGCGTGCCATACTGTGGAGACCATTCCCCAGTGGGACGCTGGGCAGGTGATCCCAGTTTCAAAAGTGGACTGCCGGCCGAGGCTAGTAGCGCGGGTCGCGAGGCCATGGAAACGGCACGGGAATGCTCTTGTGGGATGGTCCGGCCGCCATGAGGGACGGCGGGAGGAGCTCCTCCTTGATGCTGGCTCCGTCGCTGACCGGTAATCCAGAAAAGGCCAGGTTCGACCCGGTGAGAGTGGTCATGCTCGTCATCAGGATCGCCGTCTGCGCCTCGCATCCCGGGTGAAACCACAGCGTCAATGTCCCTTGCCGGCGTCGCGAAGTCGCCCTTGGAAAGTCTCGAAGGGCGGTCTCCGGCGGTGACGGGGCGCGAAAAGCTGGCGCGCTCATAGGCGGCGGAGGACACTGCAGCGTCGAAAAACTGTAAGCTGTGATTCGCGACGGACATTTCTACGTCCGTCTGTGGCCCTGATGCGACCGCCGCCGCCGCGTCATCTGCGGTAATCGGTGACGCATCCGAAAGAGGTGCACCCGGCGTGCCGCGTGGAACGCTGCCGATGCCGAATTGTAGCCCTGGGGACTCGGGAGGCGGGGTGACGCAGTCGCCATCATCCTCCTCGCCAGGTGCGAGCCCGCCACGGCGACTCGAACCCGCCAGGCTCCGACCTGACACGAATGCCTTGAGGGCATCCCCTTCGAACCACCTCAGAAGCAGCGGCCTCTTCCGAATGGACGCGGCCGTTCGCACGTACCAATGGTAAACAAAGAAGGGCACAATGGCGCTAAAGATGCCTGACAAGACGTCCACCGTGTATAAATTGTGCACCGTCGTGAGCAGCCACAAAGACACCAAACAGGTTGCGTTGTAGACCCAGCGGACGATGAGCAGCCGACGTCGCGTGTAAAAGGTGACGAGGAACATCGATAGGGTAATTTGAACGCTCTGCATGCAGTAGGTCCACTGCCTGGAAGGATAGGCTTGTTCATCCGGGTTCGGAAACCGCGTCGATATCATTTGCACGCCAAGGAGCACCTGTCCAATGGTGAATAGAAACGTCGCGCGGCGGAGCAAAATGGCGCGAAAAGGATGGAAGGCGATAAGCACGACGATGACGAGTAAGTGGAACCCCGTGAGCGCCCCATCGATGGCCATGCTCAGCGGATAGTAATTCCACTGGGGTGCGATCTCGAAGCCGAAGTCAACATAAGGGGGATTGGCCGCGTCGCTTGGGGTGTACGAGAGACGCCGGAGGTTGAGGCCCGCGACGACGACGACGGCGGCGACGATGAAGCTACAGAACGCGCGAAACGGCATAATACAGTACGACTGTGGGTTAGCGGATGAGGGCAAGAGAAGAAAAATATTGGCCGTCGAGGCGAAGCGAAAGATTTCGATGTGGCTCCGTGCTCAAACAAGTGCGGCCCCAAGAGGAAAGTAACAGAGAAAGAGAGAGCTGAACTGTCCTGGTGGTAGGGCAACAGCGGTGGCATCCAATTTTGCCAAACGGCGGAAAAAAAAAGGCCGCCGCCGATATGAGTGGGTTGAGCACCCTGGGAAGGGGTCACAAAATCTACGGTCGTCGTCGGAAGAGTAACAGACCGGTTCCAACGGTGAACCTTTGCCGCTGACGTTAAAAAAGAACGTCGGTCTCAAAAACTGCGACCGCCAAGGATCCCCATGCCCTTTTCGCCCCTTCGACCACGCCGCTCAAGTGACGACGATCGTCGTCGACGACGTCGATCCCTCTCCCCCCCTCTTTGCCGTGTCGGTCGTCGTTGTGGTGTGGGCTCCGCCGTTGCCTCCTCCAGACGGCCACTCTCAACATATGGTGCACCGAGGCGACCACCAACACGGCGACGAGGACATCGCGCGTGTAGTGTAGGCGCGAAAGGATGATCACGAGCAGCCCCACGGCCACATAGCACCACAGGGCGAGGCGTCTGGCATCGAGCCGGCACGTCTTCACGACGCTAAATTTATCATCTTCGTGTCGGTGATGATGAAATTGCTCATGGAGAAACACGCCACATAGAGAAAATAGGACCGAATGGCCGGAAAAGATGAGGTCGCCGCACGTGCTGCCGAAGGACGGATGCGCGCGGTGGCGGCACAGGGGACTCGGGTCGGGCGGATATGTCGCCAACAAGGTCAACACGCGGAGGCACATCACGAGGCCATATTCAAAGAGCAGCCGCCGAAGGCGCGTGGTGCGGCCGCTGGCATGCAGCGTCTGGCTCGCTTGGACGTACGAGGTGATGAATCGGGATTTCAAACCACCAGTGCTTTCCGGGTGATCTTCTTCGGTGTTGAACTCTTCCCCATTCGTGCCGAACGACTGCCGAGGATGCGCGCTGCGCAAAAACATCGGCCGCACGACCAAAAGGACGAGCGTGACCACCACGAGTGGGTACAGCATCACATCTGCCGTGTGGGCGGCGAACAGGAGCCCAAGTAGCCAATGCACATCGACGAACGCCTGAAACTGCATGTCGGTCGGCTGAAGGGCGTCCACCGGCATCGCGGCCACGCGCGTCCGAGGTCGAAATAGGAGGATGCCGACGAACCCTTCGGTGGCAGCCGGCACGGAGGCCTCGGTCGTTGCCTGACTCGCGCCTGTGACTATTGTCGGGACAGCTGTGCGTGTGACGTGCGTCGTGATTCGGACATCCATTGCTGAGGTCGTCGCATTCGGCGGTGACACGATAATGGGGATAGGGGTGGGGCGTGGGGACAGTGGTGGCTTCCTGGAGACTGCTCCCGCGTCCGAGTCGTCGAGAATCGGCTGTTTGTTGCGCTCGGTAGGTGTGGATGATGGGATTTCCTGAAGCAGGCGCGTCAGCCGTCGCGACGCCACGTGTTCAGCGACATCCACTGGCGCACGGGTGGAATCCAGTGGGCCCCGGCTGGAATCACACACCTTCACCCGTAACACGTCGGCTCCCTCATCCCTTGGATCCACATCGGCACCCGAACGGTGGTCGCCGCCTAGCGGCTGTGGCCACCACAGCGATGGGGATACGACGGCCACCGCCGTCGCCATAGGTTCGTTCGTGCCGCTGCCGTCGACGATGCCGCAATTCATCGTGGAATTGGGATCGTTGTTCCTCGCGTCACCGATGCTCTCCGATATGGACAGTTCTTCTGCGCGGCCCCTCAGCGTGCGCGAGGATCCGCCGCACACGCGTACGGCCATGGGTCGTCGAACGTTGGTAATCCTTGTGGCCGCGACGTTCAACGACGCCGCGAAGGCGACCCATAGAATCGTCAGCAGCAAGACAGACCACGCGACGGTCACGCGCACGCATGGATCGCGGTACAGGGACGGTAGAGGGTAAGACGATGGCACGTGCCCCGCCGTCGGCCCTACCCGATGCGCCTCCACCATCTCCTTCTCGTCGTCTGAATCATCGTCGTCTTCCGAGGAGGGTAAATGGTGGCTGAACGGGGACGACGTGGCTTGTTGCCGTTGTTGAGTCTCCGTCCTCTCGGCGGCTCGGAGCAGTCGAGGGTCTCGACTTCGTTCATCTTGATGCGTGACACCTTCAAACCAACGCAGCCACAGTGGCCGCCGACGCAGCGACGCTTCCGACCGCACGTTCCAATGATACAGGAAAAAGGGAGCGCTGGCGGCGAGAATGCCGGAGGCGATGTCCACCGTGTAGACGCAACGCAACTCAACGATCGCGACGAAGGACGTCACGGTACAGACGGAGACGAGGACCGCGTTGACTGTAGCGGCAGTGAAGGACGAACGCTGGCAGGGATAGGAGGACGCGTCGACAGCGGCAGGAGGTGCAGGATAGAAATAGATGAACAACCACGTGAGCTGGATCGCGACACTAGCCAAGACGCATACACGGCGGAGCGAAGGAGGTGACCCATCCGGCGGTGGAAACATTGTACTGCGCAACTGCATCCACACCATGAAGTGACCCACGGCGAGCAGCAACAGATACCGACGCGCGAGCAGCGACGCATCGGCTGACGAAGACGACCGCCGCATCCAGGCGACCAGCAACCCGATTTGAACCGCGACGATCACGGACATCAGCAAACCAGCACCGGCGAGCGAGGACAGCCACCAGGGATCCACCCGTCGCCGCGCATTCGTCCCGTCTCTATCATCGAACCCATCCCATGAAGCGGTGACCTCTCTCGCAGCGTCAACCGTGGCGGCGCCGACTCCCCTTGCGTGACGACGGGTTGTTCGGTGCCCTGTTGCTTCTCTTTGGTGCCACGCGTCGGCGATATCGGGATAGCCACTCCAACCTAACGCGAATGCCTGCGGCAGCGGTACAGCGTGGCAAGTCGTGGTGGTGCTCGAGAACGACGAGCAAGTGGAGGTCGAGAAGGAGGAAGCGTTGTTGTCGAACCACGTTGCTAAGCAGCCACGGAGCACATCCGCGCGCGACCGTGCCACGGAATACCACGGCTGCTTCACCCCGTCGACGTCCACGTGGAAGAGCCACGGCCGACTCGCGACCTCCAGTCGGTAGTGGGTGTCAGCATTCACGGTGATCGACGATCGATGCGGATTGGCGCTCTCCGAAAGCGCCGTATTCACTGGAGCCGCAGGAGGAGACATCACCGGCAGCGCCTCGATGTACAGCGGCGACTCCGGCGTCAGCACCAGCAGAGCGGTCGCCAAGGCGAGCAGCGCGCTCAAGGCCGCCCGTGCCCAGTTGCCCGGCGGCATAGAATTTTTATTTTGAACGGGAGAGGTGACTTTGCGGGCGCCCGGCGCGGCTCGCGATGGCGATCCAACGCACAAAGCATCAACGATCTCAGCCGCGACGGATGACCTCTCCCGCCTTTTCGGGCCTACTTGAGAGCGGGTTGAATACACACTGATGAGGCGGACCAGGATTCCTAAGGATGATTTGTTCGCAGTTCCACCCGTCGTGCTGCTGATTGCTGCGAATTGACCACGACCACGTGGTCCTCCGCTGCACTGTGCTTTGCACTGGGGCTCTCCCCAAGTAGTAGAGAAGGGCCCAATCGGCTCCAGCGTCAATCGGCTCCCGCTGGGATGCCCTCATCCCGCCGGTAGCCGCGGGCGGAGTGAGAAAGGGGCGCCCCTTCGCTACCGCCGTGGCTGTTGACAAGGAGCGCGTGAATCACACCCCGGATGGGCACGCTGTGCAGCCGAGACGCAGGAGGCGGCGCTGGTCGCGTGCTCAACCGGAGGGAGGCACCCTCACGTCCGGACATGGATATCAGCTCGGAGGACGCAGGCGCAGTCGTTCGACCCGCAGGTGGTGGGGGTCGTCGTCGCGTGGGGCCCTCGAGGTTCAACGGCAGCGACATCGTGGGTTGCACGTCTTTTCCCACCGTCGGAAAAATAGACGAAGAGGAAAACGAAGGATGAGGTCTCGACGATTGTCTGTCCTCTGCGGTCCTCCTCGGTGACCTCACGGACCCACCCATCACGTCGTTCGTGCTGGCGGCCGCGGCAACGTCTAGCTTCAACGAGGACCTGAACTGATCCATCGTCATATGAATGTCTTTGATGTGAACCGGCCGTGTGCTTGCCTTGACCGCGCTGCTCTGCGTGGGCGCCTTGAAGTGTATCCGGTGACTCTGCTCGTGCGCGAGAGTCGTAAACACGCCACCGCCAATGACAGGGCCACCGCCTCCGCCGCAAGGGCCATCGGCGGTGTCCTCGGCGTTGTGGTCACCGGCATGGTCCACAAGCGTCGCACGAATGCGACTCATTTCGGCACGTCCGGCGCCGGTCATCCCGGCGACGACACCGCCACGGCCCGTGGACGCCTGGGCGCGTCGCTGCCGCCAGCGTAGCTGCGCTTCGTGAACCCGATTTTCGAAGGAGGAGGCAATGATCGCGTCAATCTGCTGCGCCATCGTCGTCGCGTCACCGGCAGTTTCCGGGTCGGTTGCTACCGCCGGCAGTTGCTGCAATCCTCCGGCGGCGGCACTTCCGCCTTCTCGCGATTTCTTCACAGGCGAGACCTTGGAGGGTGATATTCGGGATGGATCCATGTTATCGCTCAGCAACATCCGTTTCACCACGAAGTCTTGCGGCGCTGCCTCCCGACGGCCTCCTGCATTCGTCGTTGCGACCGGAGATTGGTCCTCGGCGGAGACGACGGCGACCGCCGCCATGGTGGTGGATCGTTCGCTGCCGCACCGGGGAGACCCTTGAAAATAGCACACTACTCGTTGCATGCACCGAAGAAACAGGACGTGTTGCACCGCCTTGCGCCACAATGCGGCAAAGCAACGATGTCGCCAGACCGCGGCAGCTCCGCTGGTGGAGCGCAGGCCCTGACGCGACGAGAGGCCGGATGCACCACCCGCTGTCGGAGAAGGCGGGGCGGATCCCAACTGCGGCGCCGTGGAGTTGTCGTTCATGAATCGAATCTGGGTACGCGCGGCGCGCAGCTCTTCCATGGTGGACCGGAGCCGGTGAGCGAGTCGGTCCAGGGCGAAGTCGACTCCTTTGTGGCACAACGACAACGCCTGCCCTTGCGCCGATTGCCGGGGCTGAAGGGACGGTTGCTGCTCGGAGGCCATCGGGGCATCGGGGCTCGCCCCTTGCGCTTCCAAGGCCTCCAAGTGCGACCAGATAGCATTCGCCGACACGGGGCCCGCCGCCCGCGCCACGCTCTTCTGCATGGCCTCCGTGTGCCCTTTGATGGCTAGCTCGAGCCGTTCGATGGTGACCCGCTGGTGCTCAATGACACTCTCCTGCACTTGCACGCGGTGCAGCGACAGCGTGTATTGGCTGTGGATCGCTTCGAGCAAGCCCGGCACGCGCTCGAGCGCCGCCACGGCGGACGGGACCGCGTCCTGGATCGTCGCGCAGGCGTACTTCCACGACAACGAAGGGTTGCGGTCGGGCGGACCCCCCGCCGGCTGAGACCCTCCCTTCCCCAGAGGCGCAGTTTCCGCCGGCCCGGCCGACATGGACCCCGACTCGATGTCAGCGACCGCCGCCGGCGACGTGGCGCGGAGCACGCGCGAAATGGCGTCGTGCAAATCGCGGACCGCCTTGCGCTCGGTAACGAGAGCGTGTTCACCGGACAGTCTCAGGGCTTCTTTGGCATCGCGGAAGCATGACGTCGCGAGCCCGGTTTGGAACGTCAACGTGCTCCGTGCCTCCGAGACACTGACGCGCAATTCCCGGAGGGCGTTGCTCGCTTTGATGATAGCCACCGTGGAGATGCCATGCTGACGCGTCGACATACGCTGCGTATACGCCCCAGGGTTGCGGAGGGCAGGGGGCGCGGCCGCCCCTTGCACCGTCACGGTGTGCTCGTTGATAGCGTACCCCGTGGCGAGCAGGACGTCCATGTTCGAGGAGCCCGCGGGAAGCGGTGCGGCCTCTGGCGGTGGGGGCGGCGAATGTCCGTCAAGTCGACGCGGCGGGTCGGGGCGACGGCCAACCGATGGCGACATCGCGGCGCGCCTGGGATCTCCCGACGCGATCACGATGTTGGACATCGGCAAATGGGGGGACGGAACGGTTTCTTTCGCGACACTTTTTCACCGAGGGGGTTGTTTGAACGGTAACAACGACGCTGACTGACTCAAGAGCCGGAGCTGGCCCAATGCGAAAGCGCTAGGGGGAAAAAACAAAGGGGGGAAGGAAGCGGACTCAGCAGTTTGGGTTGATGAGGTTGGACAGGGCACTCTGGAGGACGCATCGCTCGCAGGGCAATAGTTTCGCCCAGATGAGCGTCCGATACCGTTCGGAGTCGCGAACGACCAGCGTCGCCACGAGGGCGATCCGTAGCCGAACTAGCGACGTCGGTGACCGAGGCGACGTGGTGGTGGTCGCCCATGCGGATCGTCCGCTCCCACCCCGTGGTGACGTCTCCGCACGTGGACGCTTCTTGTGGGCCAAAGAATCTGATGGCGTCGCCACCTCTTCTTTGTTGTCACCACCGTCGGTCGCGGCCGCCCCGCTCGACCGTTCCGAAGAAGTTGAGGTGCGAACGAAGTGCGCGTCGTACATGGCCCAGAAATGCTGCCGCAGGGCATCGTGGCAACGACTCCGCAGCTCCGGGGAGGCCGCGCCGCCTTGCAAGGCGTCGACGGCAGGCAACGGCACCGCAAAAGAAACCGCCGCAACCGACCGCGGTAGTGTCGTAGCGGCGTCCCACCCTCGCGATCCATCGGCGGTCAAACCCACCGCGTCATACCCTGGATGGGTTGCGTCTCCGTGCCTTCCGTGGCTCGTCGTCGTCGCCATTCCCCCGATCGAAGGGGCAGCCGTCGCCGCCGCGGCAAGGACCGCCCGAGCGATCGGGACACGGAAGAAAGCGTTGAAGAGCGGCTCGAGGAGCAGATGAAGCCCCAAGAACTCGACGGCGTTCGAGCCATCATCGGCGAAGGCCACAGCGATCGTCGATGCCTCCAGCGCACCGCTGCTGGTGGTCGCAGGCCGCTCCGGGGCACTACCGCCGAGCGGTGGAAGGCTGGAGGGCTTGTCCGAGTCGGACGCTGCTCGCATCGATCATAGAGCCCTCGAACTACACGCGATCCGGCGCTCTGTGCCAAGCGTCTGGGGAAAAGTACTCACAAATGATGAAACGGTTTCCCCGAAGCTGTTCATTCCGAAGCTCAATTGGAATCACCGTGAAAACGGATCGTCCCGCATCCCCTTGTTCTAAGCACATGTGAGAGAGGGGAGGCCGCGGGGTCGGGGATTCGAGGGGGAGGACACCTCTCGGATTGTGTCTCACAGTTTCCCTGAAACTTCCCACACACCAACCGGCAAACTGAGGGAATAGAGGAAGGAAGGGAATCATACCGTTCACACAAAGGGGACAAGCTTTAAAGATCACACAAACGCTCTTCTTTCTACAGGCCCCCCCCCCCCCCGACGCAGTTTTGGGGTTTCTCTATGTTGAGTCGAAAAGCGGGGGCAAGTCAAAAAAAGAAGCATTGATGGACAAGATTGCCGAATGCAGAACGTCTACTGCCCTAATCGGGGGAGATGTGGGTTTGTTTCTTTCCCAAACTCACCTCAGTAGAGGCTGGTCTTCTTCATGATGCGCAAGAACTCCTCCTCGCTGACTTCGCCATCTCCATCGCGGTCCGCCTCGTCGATCATCTCCTGAAGCTCCTCGTCGGTCATGTTTTCTCCAAGCTCCTTCGCTACGCGCTTCAAGTTCTTCAGCGTGATTTTGCCTGTCTCGTCGTCGTCGAACAAGCGGAACGCCTTGAGAATCTCTTCGCGGGAGTCCTTCTCGCTCATCTTCTGGGTCATCATGTCCACGAACTCGTTGAAATCAATCGTCCCGCTGCCGTCGGTGTCGATGTCGCTGATCATCTTTCTAATTTCTTCCTTCTTGGGCTCGAAGCCAAGGGCGCGCATGGCCACCTTCAGTTCCTTGGCGTCGATGGTGCCACTCCCGTCGGTGTCGAAGAGATCAAACGCCTCCTTGATTTCTTGCCGCTGCTCCTCGGTGAGTTCCGCCTTGCCGCCTGCCCCTCCTGCAGCTCCCTTCGGCTTCGCTGCGCCGGCAGGTTTTGGCACCGCTGCGGCAGCGCCCGCAGCGCCACCAGAGTTGCGACGAGGCCCGGACGACATTGTAATGGGCACAGATGAAAAATGACAATTCGGCAAACCGTATTGGTCGCTTTAGGGACGCGGATGAGGAATTTAGTTGCAGGCACAAGAACAGGGGATGTCAAAAGGTAGATCATTTGGCGTTTGGTGCAGCACCAAAGATCGAAAGGGTGGACCACCAGAGTGAGGAATAACGACAACGTAGAAGAGGACACACGCTCATCGGGTGGGAGAAAACGATCGCGACGTCTCTCCATCACTCCCATTACCATCGTCGTTCACGACACTTTTCCAAGGAGAGCCGACGAGCCAAAAAAGGGGGCCTCCCCTACGGGGACTCCGCGAAGAGCGCCTTCATGTCGAGGAGCGTGCGCTGCCTGTAATAGGCGCACATCGGCGAGCTCGTGTTCGTCGTCGACTTGCGGCTGTTGGCGAGCCACACCTTCATTTGCTGGAGATCGAATCCGGCCACCTGCGTGTCGCCGGTCTTGTCATTCGGTGAGTAGTACATGGCCATCCACTCCGCGTCGATGCGGCCATACTGCGCTTTGAGCATGTCCGCGGGGCACATGGTGTGGGCATCGTCATTCTTCGACCAATAGACAATACCTGGGAACACCGGGTGCGTGGGTGCGGCAGGGTGCGTATCCCAATGGTACGGCTTGCTGTAGTTGTATCCGACTTGGTAGCCAATGATTTTGTTCATCTTCTGATCGCCATAGCCGAGATGAATTTGAACGGAGTTGCCAGGGTACGTGGCGTTGGCGGTGTCACGCGATACGATGTACTCGTTGACGGCCGTCAGACTGTCGAGTTCCAACGACTGGCGGAGCATTTGCATCCACGGGAGACCGCCAGGGATTTCAAACAGCATGTGGTGATTGCCGCCGCCTTTCTTTTCGCCCACGGACATAGGGACGTCGTTCATCCCAGTGAGCACTCCGGTCATGGCGATCCATCCGAAGTTCGCCAGCTTCGGCTTCGTCTTGTAGTGGTAAATGACGACGCTGGCGAAGTCCGCGACATAGGACGTCGGGTCAAAGTCGAGTGCACGCAAATGGTTCACGCCCCCTTGCGCGGTGGCGTTGTCGTGCGCGACGAGGATCGTGCAAGCGGCCTTCGACACTTGCGGAAACAGCGCCACTCGGCGAATTTTTTGAATGGAACAATTGGCGCCGTCGGCGATGCCCTGCCATTCGTCGAGGTACGCTTTTGGGATGTAAGGCGCCGTGATATCGTACACAAAGTCGATAGCCACATCCGCACCGAGTTTGACGACGATGTCGGCGAGCCACGTGGGCAGCCAAGGAACGGACTTTTCCAGCATCCCTACGAGCCACGGCTCGATGCTGTCGAACATGTCGTTCATTTCCTTGGGGAACAGCTGTCCGAGCGCGAACCCCATCTCGTAAAGATCATCGGTTTCGGAGTAAAGATGGACAACGTGGAACGTGTCGTCGCCGCTGCCGCCAAGGTAACGCTTCCCGTTCTTCACGCTCTTGACGAACGTCGGCGGCGCGGTCCAGACGGGAATCGTGGCGGGGCGGTCGGTGCAATTGTACCCACCGTGGCCGCTGTGGTGACCAGAGGAACACGACGGCGGAGCGGGTGGATAATCTGCCACTAGCTTCGCGGCGATGGAACCGAAACACAGGCAGATTGCGGCCGCGAGCAGCGTGACGCGCATATCGACAAGGGTAATTCGACGAATTACTAATTCGTATTATCTAACGAAAAGAGAGCGAGTGTGATGGAGCCTGATGAAAACAACAAGCGCCTCCGCATGCCTCGATTCGGCAGTCCGACCCCGCCCCGGGTTTCCGGTTCCCTGTCTAGGTGTCTCTCAAACAACATTCAAAACGTTTAATTCGCGCCAAAGCCGTTACACAGTCGTGAGGGGACGCACACCCGACACGGGGGCGTGAGGGAAAATGGAGACGAGCGCGGTGTCGCCTGGTTCAGCGGCGAAAAGCTGCACTCCCGTATCCGCTGCCGTAATTGCTTCCGTTTGCTCCGCCGGGTGGGCCGGGGGCACCTGCCCTGCCGCTGTTGGCGGCGCTCGGCGCCACGTGACCTTGCCAAAACGCGTCGGGTTGATCCGTGCCGTCTTCGTCCTCGTCGTCGTCGCGGTTGCCCCGGGCCCCTCCTGCTCGTCTCGTGGGAGGCGCAGCCCTTCCTCCGTATCCCCCCATCATCCGGGTGGGCGTCGACGTCGCCGTCGCGGGCGGTGCCGGCCGTTGATATCGAGAGGATGACGGCGCACTACTTGCAGACGACGGCGACGTGCCCGCAAAGGGACTTGGGGCCGGCACCCGTGGCGATGCCGCCTCCGTTCCGTCCCGGCCGCGCTTCCGAGACTCGGCGGTCGAGGAATCCACGGTGACGAACCAAGTGGACGGAGACACTTTAGAGGAAGGTGCGGAGGTCACCGGAGACGGCCGTGTCGGTGCTTCCACGGTCCTCGTATAGGTCGGTCCTGCACGAGGTGCGACGACGACCGTCCGTGTGGTTGTGGTGGCTTGGGGTTGACCGCCCGCTGACGCCTGTCCGCTGCCGTTGGTGTTTTTGGGGGTCTTGTCCTTGACGACCTTCACACGCGAATCGCTCGTACGTTGGACCGAAGCGGCTGCCGAGGTCGGCGTGTCGTCCAAACCATCTAGCCGGGACGTGACTTGCAGGGAGATGACGGGCAAGTCGTTGACTTGCACGACGGCTCGCACGCGATCCATCAATTCGGCGGAAATCCCTACCGACCCCACCGCTGACGACGAGCTCGGAAAGCCCATCATCGACAAGCTGCCTGAGGGGGGCGAGGACGACGGTTCGCTGGGGGAGAAATTGCCCGCTAGCGGGAGGGGGTCCGTCGTCGTGAGGCGATGAAAGGCCTCTTGGACGGCGCGGCGACGCAGCTGGATCGACGCGTCGGCGTGCAGAATGCGGGACAGAAGCGTCGGGCGGAATCGAATGTCTGCATTCGTTGGCAACACCGTCACCGGGTCGTGGGCAATGTGGTTACTCGCGGGGTCAAAATGGGCCGTGAGCGCGAGGTAGGCCGACTCAAAGGCCACCACGATGTTCTGAAAGTATCGCAGACTCGACGCGGCGTTGTTGGCCCCGTTGCCTGGATCCTCGATGACCACCTGAGTGGGCCGCTCGCCCGCGGCAGTCGGGGGGCGGAGAAAGTAAAATCCCTCCGGTCCGTCACGGCCTCTCGACGGCTTGACGGCCAGCGACACGCCGACTCGATGAAAGTTAAAACAGGTACCATAGTAGCGGAAGAAGTCAACAAGCAGTCGCCCAAGGCCCAGCCGATCGCGGCAGTCGCAATGAGTCGTGTAAATGGGGTGCTGCTGTAGAAAGGAGATGACCAACAGCGTCGTCGCGAAGCTGCCGATGCCGCCTCGGAATGGTTCGTGCATGTCCCGCTGCTGCAGGAAGTACTTCATGACGATCGTAAGGGGCCTTGCTTCCGGGAAGCGTCCCATGAGCTCGTTGATGACCCGCGAGTTGGTTCGACCGTCGGCGGCGTTGATCGAAATGTCCACATCCACATTGGCAAGCCGGTGCATAAATTTCACCAGCGGAACTTTGGTTTTTAAAATAAGTTGTGGATGGCTGACAGCGATGTCGGCTTTCACGATCTCACGGCAGAGCAGCATGAGGGCATCCTCGGCGTGAACGGACACGTCGAGGATGGTCATGTCGATGTCCGACCCCGGGAGAAGCAACCCAGTGCTCAAGGAGCCATACACTGTAGGGTTGCATTCGGGCCATAATCGGCGGGCGATGTCCGAAATTTGCAACTCCACGAGTCGACGCATGCTGACTTCTGCTTTGGTGGGTCGTACCCAGTCGATGAAGTCGCACACCTCCTGGTGCAGCGCCAGGGCGGGGTTGTCGTCATACTGGCCGCCGTAGACGCCGAACCGCACGGCGCTCCACAGTGGCATCCGTCGGAGGTAGGACGCTGCGCCGCCGCTGACGCCTCCCCGCCGTTGCGACCCACGACGCGACGGCGGCACGTCCGCTGCGTCCTCCGCGGCTACTGGCAGAGGGCACCGACACTCGAAGAACAGATCATTGGCCGCGGTCGCCGATGCCGCAGTCGCATCGATGAATGTGAGGAAATCGTGGTCTTCAAAGCCATCAACGGCGAGTGGCTTTTTCGCCCCCTCCGTCACCACACCGCTGAGCGACGACTCTTCTTCCTTCGAACGATCTGGCAACGCTTCCCGCTGCTCTGCGTCGTCGTCGTCATCGTCGTCACGATTGGATGAAGGAGGGTCTCCCATTCCGCCGCTGAAGTCGACCCCGCCATGAGGACGCTCCGACAGGTCGCTGGAGTCGCCGGAACGTACTAACGGCGCGCCACGTCGTGCGGCCAGCTTAGCCATCAACTCGGGCCGCAACCCCAGTGCCGTCGGCGGTGGCGCGGATGCGCTGACAATGTCCGTGGGCAAAAGCACGTCGCACAGTTTGTCGGGTGTGTTGGCGATCTTATCGAAGATGCAAACCGACAACTGAGCTCGTCGGACATCCGCATCCCGCGCCGAGGATATCTTTGACCCGCCGAGTAACGGATCCAACGACCCATCATCCTTCTTCTCATTGATGTTCCCTCCTGACGTGATCATCACAATGAGGGAGGGGGGGGTCTCTCGGAAACGGTGGGGACGGTGTTCTGTGGTGTGAAGAGAGGGGTTCAATTTTTCTTGGGGAGCGCCGTCGGCGGTGGCGCAGATGCGCTGACATTGTCCGTCGGAAAAAGCACATCGCATCGGTTCCGACACAGCTCGTTCGTACAGTACTGCAACTTTGCACGATGACGTGTAGTTTGATGTCCGCCGGTGCAAACTGTTCAAGGAATGTAAGGGCCGTCGTCCCCCCTTTACGCCCAACGTATTGCTCTCGTTTCCGTGTGCGCAACGCCGACAAACACAAAGCGATTTTGCGCTTCTCCGCACCGATTTCGCGTGACCCGCATCATCATGATGTCACGTCACCACCGCTCAAAGCGTCGCACCATCTGCCACGGCCGTTTTCGGCAAATAAAGACTTCTGAGAAACGCAGCGATCTCCAACCGTCCACTACTACATGGTGCCAAAAAAACCCGTTCGATGGCCCGACCAGGTGTTCGGGGCATGATGCCCGCGTCACACGGTTATCACAGATAGGTCGCGATTTCGTTGACGATGTCGTAGGGCAGCGGACGCACCGTGCCGGTCCCGTCGCGAACAGCCACCTTCCGGAGATACCGCACGCACCGGCGGAAGTACAGCGGCCACTCCGCAAACCGTTCGGGGGACCAAACCACGTCGTGTTGCGGCCACGCCGCACGGAGTCGCCAGTGAACTTCGCCTTCGCACCCGCCCGCCTGGACGATCGGGTGCATGTAGTGTGGCACCAGCCGATGAAACGGGCGCACCCTCAGCAGCATGATCGGGAGGCAACGGAGCATGTGCACGCTCTTCCACAATCCCGACCATCGCGATACACGTGGTCCCACGAGCGTTCCGCTTCCAGCCGCTTCGCCTAGATCGTAACAGCAATGAAGCACATCTCCAGTTTTCACGCCATATTCCCGGAGCGTTTTCTTACCGTGAAGAAGCGGCACCCCCTGGCGGACGATGTAGAGGTGGAACTCCAAATTTTCGTGTGTGTAACTCGAATACGAACCTTCCTTTTCCGCGATGGTGCGCAGCAGATAGAGCACCGTCCAATCGGCGCGCACCGTGGACAACAGCAGTCGTGCGCCACTCATCGTCGTGACCGTAAATGACAACGTCTCGGATTGGGGGAAGAACAATTGGAACAGCCGAGACCCCGTGCCGATGGCGTCTCGCACCAACGCCCGGCGGCAGGCGCTTTCACCCACGATCACATCTTGCCGTAAGTTCGCGGCGTCTGTTGTCACGGGTTGGCAATGCAAATACTCACGCACAAGGCTGAATTGCGGCCACATCGCCTGATACGGCGACGGAAAACTGACTTCCAAATGCAGCATCACACCAAAGAACAAGGCATTGCGTTTCCCCAAAAGTCTACCTTCAGCATCATCGAGCGGCGGCAGTCGGCTATCGACTTCATCGTCGTCCCCGCCGCCGCCACGGAGGATCAGCAGCCACCGGAACGGATTCGGCAGCCCCTCGGCGTCTTCCACCAGGCCGCAGTACTCGACGTGGGGTAGCTCCCCATTCGACATCGCGGTCTGCACGTCCCGTAGTTCCTGCTCGGCGTCGAGCCCGACCCAATAATCCCCCATAAGAGAACTCTGTATTCAAAACGGTACTATACAGTACGCTGCACCCCATTTGTCCCCCATCACGACTTGAAGCACCATGGC
>ERZ1292630.314-Hain-H41-02um-R3-314-length-51244-cov-7_pt1 | contig 28585 bp, 30 predicted proteins | sample MGYA00564408_ERZ1292630 | MGnify/ENA primary metagenome ERZ1292630 (study PRJEB36523, sample SAMEA6512641) | groundwater metagenome | collected 2019-01-08 | study: AquaDiva: Metagenomics assemblies of 32 groundwater samples
AGCGGGTGGCTTAGTATGTTTAAGCAGCACGTTAGAAAGCTCTTGCGGGCATGGAACCGCCCTAGAATACTTATTGGCGGGGAGCAAGAGCTTTCTACCCGAGCGCAGATTTTCCACGCCGGGGAAAATCAAGCGGTGCTGCGAAAACATACTAAGACAGGACCCGCTGGCCTGTAACAAAATCCTTTACTATTTCTCGCCGTGCTTTATAATATTTAACAATGACCGAGAGAATAAAAAGAATCTTGATTATCTCATCGGATAAAAGCCTCAAAGACGTCCTTACCTTTTGTTTCGATGGGTGGGGTTATGAGGTTTTTCTTCACGAAGCCCCGCTTTCTGATATCGAAGTAGTCAAAAGATCCTCTCCCGATGTAATTGTCGCTGATGTCCAATCCGCGAAACGTCCTGACATGCAAATCTGCCATCTCCTCAAAGAAGATTTCATGACCGCCTATATTCCCATTATAACTATTATTAATAAACGCCAACTTAGGCAGCAGCTGCTTGAAGTGCGCCAGGGGGTTGATGATTATCTTATTAAACCGCCGGACCCCTTAGACTTACGTATTAGAATTGAAATGGCACTTAAACGTTCCCAATACAGCCTTCATTCAAGCCCTCTCACAGGGTTACCTGGTGTAAGGATTGTGGAAGATGCGCTTACAGAACGTATTCAGAAGGGAAGCAGTTTTTCTTTCGGTTATGTAGATATTGATAATTTCAAATATTTTAATGATGTCTATGGCTACTTAAAAGGAGACCGGGTGATTATGCAGGTAGCACACCTGTTGTATACCTGTGTAAAGCATTACGGCAATCCGCACGATTTCATCGGTCATATCGGAGGAGATGATTTTGTTTTTTTGACTTCCATTGAAAAATATAAGGAAATAGCCTCAAGTTTTATAGAATTTTTTGACCGTTTAGTGCCGTATCATTATTCTGCGCAGGATCAAAAGCAGGGTTTTGTCGTCGCTAAAGACCGCGCGCGTACCAGCCGCCAAATCCCGTTTATGAGTTTATCTATTGCTGTTGTTAACAGGAGGCATGATGATCTGGTGAAAAGTATTGTAGAGATAAACGACAGGGTTGCAGAGATAAAAGGGTTTCTAAAGGCGATCCCAAAAAGTAAATTTATGGTTGACCGCAGAAGCGGCTCAAACGAAAAAGAAATCTTTGGCCCGCAAGTATGCCAGAGCCACATTCTGCCCAGGCAATCTTATAAACCGTTAGGCCAGATACTTATTGAAAGAAATCTTTTAAGTTCAGAACAGCTCGATGAAGCCTTAAAAATCAACTGGAGACGTGGAGTAATGCTAGGTGAGGTTATACGTGATATGGGCCTTGTTAGCGCTGAAGATATGGAACAGGCTTTGATTTTTCAGCAAGAAAGCGCATTAGCTAAATTATCATGAGCGAAGAGCTGCCAACTATTTTTTATCTTTTACATAAAAAGTTCCCTTTAATGCCTCTGTTTGATTTTTTATACTTTTGGCAGGATGTTTTTTTTGCAATGCTTGCGGCGGCAGCGCTTTTTATAATCATTTTTTTTGCGCAAAAAAAAATAAAACAGATTCCCGGCCGGCTACAGGCAGTTTTAGAAAGCTTTGTTTCTTATGCAGATGAACTAATGCAAGCAGTCGCAGGCCCAAGAGGGCGCAAATACCTTCCTTTTGTCGGCACGCTTTTTATTTACGTCGCAGTTTTAAACCTGATTGGGGTCCTGCCTTTATGTAAATCTCCGACTGCGAATCTTTCTACAACCATTGCGCTTTCATTATGTGTATTTTTCTATGTGCAATACGCGGGTTTTAAAGAACTGGGAGTAAAGCTGTATGCCTGGCATTTTTTTGGAAAAATGCCGCGTTTTATTATGTTGACTTTCATTATCCCGGTTTTTATCCTTTTTATACATATTATTTCCGAGGTTCTTCGTCCTTTTACTTTGGCGCTTAGGTTACGTAGCAATATCTGGGGGGATGAGTTACTTTTTTCAACATTTGCTCAACTTGGCTTAAAAGGAGTACCGTTATTTTTGTTTAGTTCGTTACTTGTGATCGTGGGAGCTTTGGCGCAGGCAGCGGTTTTTGCGATTTTAACTATGGTGTATTTTGCGTTGGTGTTGGGAGAAACGGAAGAGAAAAGGGAGGTATAAGAATGGATTATAAGATTGTGCTGGCAATAACATTACCTTTGACAGTTGCTTTAACAGCAATTGGATCGGCATTTGGGCTTGGAAAAGCAGTGTCTTCTGCAATGGATGCAACCAGCCGTCAGCCGGAAGCAGCAAACAAGATTATTATCGCTTTGCTATTAGGGTGTGCGTTTATTGAAGCCCTGACAATTTATGCTTTATTATTTGCAAATATCCTAGCTAAAAAGATCTGAAATGGAAATATTTTCTTCTCTAACCTGGCAGGAGGTTATTGCTCAGGCAGCTACTTTTATTTTGCTTGTGATACTACTTAGGATTTTTCTTTGGAAACCTTTTTTACAACTGCTTGATACGCGCAGGGATAATATATCTGGTCAAATAAAACAAACACAAGACGCGCTTAGTTTGGCTAAGATGCTTGAAGCTGAATTTAAAGAGAAGATGGCATCTTCCGATATAGAGGGCAGGCGTAAAATCCAGGAAGCAATTATGGAAAGCCAACGCATGTCTAGGGAAATCCATCGTAAAGCTCAGGAAGATGCTTTTGGCTTAGTTAATGATGCTAAAGCCCAGATCAGTATAGAGATATTGAAAGCCAAAGAAGAATTACGCGACGATATTTCTGGCCTTACGCTTGATGCTATGGCTTATCTTGTAGAAGAGAGGTTGACCGAAGAAGATGATCGTAAGGTAGTAGATACTTTCTTGGATAAACTTAAAAATATTTCATGAAAGAAAAAATTATAGCCAGAAGATATGCTGATGCGTATTTTAATTTTGCGCGTTTTTACCAGGAAGCCGAACAGATAGTCGGTGAGTTTAAATCCTCTAAACTGCTTGTGGAAAAAGAGCCCGGCCTTTTTTCTTTTTTTATCAGCCCCGAGTTTACTTCCCAGGAGAAGAGGGATTTTATTGAAAAAGTATTTTCTAGTAGTTTTTCCCTGGAATTCAGGAATTTTCTTTTTTTACTTTTAGAGAATAGGCGGGTAAATCTGTTAGTTGAAATTGCCGATTACATCCGGGAAAATTATGCGCATCAGGAGGCGCAAAACGCTTTACTTAAGACTACTTATCCTCTTGAGCTTGAAGTAATTCAGAAACTTAAAACCGGCCTTGAAACAGCATTAAATAAAAAATTAAATCTTTATCTTGAACTTGACCCTACACTTTTAGGGGGAGTACAGGTAGTAATCGGAAGTATGATTATAGACGGTTCTGTGCGCAAGCGCATTGAAGAAGCAAGAGAAAAGTTGCGGGAATTAAAGAAATTTTATTAAGATGGAAATACGCCCCGAAGAAATCACTTCAGTAATAAGGCAGGAACTGGAAAAATACCGCAGCCGCTTACGCACGGAATCAGTCGGCCGCGTTATCCAGGTAGGGGATGCGATTGCGCGCATTTATGGGTTGGATGATGTTATGCTGGGGGAGCTGGTAGAATTTGGCGACGGAGTAGTAGGAATGGTTTTAAGCCTTGAAGAAGATAGCGTGGGCGCAGTAATCTTTGGTTCGGATATTCCCGACAGATTGATCAAAGAAGGAGATATTGTAAAACGTACCGGTAGAATTGTGCAGGTACCGGTTGGCCAAGAGTTAGTAGGAAGAGTTGTTAATGCTTTGGGTTTTCCACGTGACGGCCGCGGCCCAATAACTTCTGAAAAATTTAGGCCTGTGCAAGCCCATTCACCGGGAGTTACAGAGCGTGAGCCGGTAAAAGAGCCGCTTGAAACCGGGATCAAAGCAATTGATTCTATGATTCCTATTGGAAGGGGCCAGCGTGAACTTATTATCGGAGACCGCCAGACCGGTAAGACTGCCATTGCCATCGATACCATTATTAACCAACGCGGCAAAGGAGTTTACTGTGTTTATGTAGCTATCGGACAGAAGATGTCTACTATTGTTAGTGTGGCAAACACTTTAGAAAAATACCAAGCTATGGAATATACTACCATTGTCACAGCTTCTGCGCGGGCTTCTGCGTCGCTGCAATATCTTGCTCCTTATGCTGGGTGTGCCATTGCCGAAGAGTTTATGTATTCAGGGAAACACGCGCTTATTATTTACGATGACCTGACAAAGCACGCGCAAGCTTACCGGCAGCTTTCGTTATTGCTTAGGCGTCCTCCTGGAAGAGAAGCGTATCCGGGAGATATTTTTTATTTGCATGCCCGGCTTCTTGAGCGCGGAGCAAAGATGCATAGCAGGTTAGGGGGAGGGTCTCTTACTGCGCTTCCGATAGTAGAAACGCAATCAGGAGATATATCAGGGTATATTCCCACTAACGTTATTTCTATTACTGACGGACAGATATACTTAGAAAGCGATCTTTTTTATGCCGGGGTAAGGCCTGCGGTGAATGTGGGCCTTTCTGTATCTCGCGTCGGAGGTAAAGCTCAAACTAAGGCGATGCGTCAGGTGGCATTACAGTTAAGGATTAATTTAGCTCAATACAGAGAGTTAGCGGCATTTACACAGTTTGGCGCTGAACTTGATCCGGAAGCCAAGAAGCAAATTACCCGCGGTGAGCGGATGGTGGAATTATTAAAGCAGAAACAGTATGAGCCGATGTCCTTAGCTAAGCAGGTAATAGCTATTTATGCCGGCACCTCTGGTTTTCTTGATGATTTAAAAACCGAGAATATCCAAAACTTTTTAAATAAATTTTTCACTTATTTAGATGCGCAGGCTCCGGACATAGAATACGAAATTGAAAACAAAAAAGAGCTTACGCCTGAATTAGAACAAAAGCTTCAGTTAGCGCTAAACTCATTTTATGTTACTTACTCTAAGGCAGTTTGAAAATAAATTACGCACTGCTTCTAAAACGCATAAGATTACTCATGCGATGGAGCTCGTCGCATTTACTAAACTCAAAAGTATCCGGCCATTGATAGAGGTTTGCGCTTCTTATCAAAAAGAATGCAATTTAGCGCTTTCTGCTCTTACGGGGGCAGTGGATTTTTCTAAACATCCTTTGGTTGGCGATAGGCAGTCGCAGGGCAACAGATTATTATGTATTTTTAGTTCTGATACAGGCCTTTGCGGCGGATATCATCATAAGCTTTTTAATAGAATCGAAGAGTTTTTATCAGGCAGCCAGGGTTTTAAAATATCTGTTTTGGCAGTGGGCAGGGAAGGCCTGCGTTATTGTAAGCGCAGAGGACTGATTCTAAAGGAAGCAGTGCTTAATACACATTCGCGCTTAAACGAGGAAATTTTAGATAATTTATCTGAATCAGCAAGAAAAATTTATTTAACCGGAGAAGCTGATGATGTATATGTTGCTTATACGCATTATGTTTCTGCCTCTTCTTTTGAGCCAAGAGTAGAAAAACTTCTGCCGCTTGAAATTCCCCGGCAGGAAAAAACCGAATACCTTTTTGAGCCTCAGCCTAAAGAGATATTTGAAAGTTTGATTTTAATATATTTTAAAGCATCGTTACGTTATTATATGACGCATGCCCTGACAGCAGAAGGGTTGTCTCGGGTAATGGCAATGAGGGCAGCCTCTGATAATGCTATTAATATGCTTGATAAACTTGCGTTAGATAAAAATAAATTACGCCAGGGTATTATTACCAGGGATATTATTGAAGTGATATCAAGTTTTACTGCCATGAAAGGCTAAAATGATCCAGGGAAAAATAATTCAGGTAATCGGGCCGACTGTGGATGTGCGTTTTAATGAATCCGAGGTGCCGCAGCTTCTTAATGCCCTGAATATTGATATGCCGGAAAAAAATATTCGTATAGTGCTTGAAGTAGTACAGCTTATTGGAAATAATACGGTGCGTTGTATCTCGCTTTCACCGACTGAAGGGTTGGAACGGGGGATGATTGTAGCAGATACCGGAAAGCCTATTATGGTTCCTGTAGGAGATAATACTCTCGGGAGAATATTCAATGTTTTAGGAGAGACTATTGATGATAAGGGTGCAATTTTTGAAGCGGTGGAGCGTTCTCAAATCCACCGCGAATCGCCGAATTTTCAGGAACAACTGCCTACTAATGAAGTACTTGAGACCGGGCTTAAAGTCATAGATCTGCTTGCCCCTTTTCCTAAAGGCGGCAAGATCGGGCTTTTTGGCGGAGCAGGTGTTGGTAAGACCGTGCTTGCGATGGAGCTGATGCGTAATATTTCCCGGGAGTTTGGCGGGGTTTCTGTTTTTGCCGGTATTGGCGAGCGTACGCGCGAAGGCAATGAACTCTGGCTTGAGCTTGCTGCCTCGGGAGTCTTAGAGAAAAGTACGCTTGTTTTTGGGCAGATGAATGAATCTCCCGGGGCGCGTTTACGCGTAGGGTTATCCGCGCTTACCATGGCAGAATATTTCCGCGACCGGCAGAAAAAAGACGTACTCCTTTTTATAGATAATATCTACCGCTATGTCCAGGCAGGTTCAGAGGTTTCTACGCTTCTCGGCCGTATGCCTTCCGCAGTCGGTTATCAGCCAAATTTGGCTACGGAGATCGCTCAACTTGAGGAGCGTATTGCTTCAACTCGGGATGGCTCCATTACTTCTGTGCAGGCAGTATACGTTCCTGCGGATGATCTTACGGATCCTGCGATTTTAGTAATATTCTCGCATCTTGATGCAAAGATTGTTCTTTCACGCCAAATCGCAGAGCTTGGGATTTATCCGGCGATTGACCCGCTTGATTCATCTTCGCGTATCCTTGATCCGCGTTTAATCGGAGAAGAGCATTATGCGGTTGCGCTTAAGGTTCAGAAGATTCTCCAGCGTTATAGGGATTTACAGGATATTATTGCCATATTGGGGATCGAGGAGCTTTCAGATGAGGATAAAATAATAGTATATCGGGCACGAAAAATACAACGTTTTTTCTCGCAGCCGTTTTTTGTTGCAGAGGCTTTTATTGGGATCCCCGGAAAATATGTCCCGGTTTCTGAGACGGTGCGCGGGTTTAAGATGATTGCTGAAGGCGCTTTTGATCATTTGCCCGAACAGGCATTTTACATGGTAGGAACGATCGAGGATGCGATAGAAAAAGCCGCACGGCTTAAAGGTTAGGTTTGTTTATATGCGAACTTTTAGAATTGAGATGCTTACACCTAATCGTATTACAACTGAAGAGAATGTTGTATCTCTTATTGTTCCGGCTTATGAAGGAAAGTTAGGGATTCAGGCAGGGCATGCCCCGCTTGTTTCTTTACTTAAGCCGGGAGTTATTAAGTTGAGAAAAAAAGGAGAAATTTTTAAATCTATAAAAAACAACGCTGAAGCAGTTTTGCGTGTAGAAAATAATCGAGTGGCAATAATTTTTACTAAGTAAAAAGGAGTTTTTAATGGAAGCAGATACGCAGCATATTGCGATTGCCGCAATTAAGCGCAGGCTTGAGTTGTTGCGCAGAATCGGTAAGGCTATTATTGAGGCGCAGGAGGAAGTTCAGCTTTTGAATAACTGCTGCCAGCAGATTGTTGAATTTGGGGGATATTGTACTGCTTGGGTGGGGATGAGAAAAAGCCTTGAGCCGGAGTGCATAAGCATAGTAGCTTCTTTTGGCTGCGCAGAAATCTGTTTACAGGAACAAGAAAAACTTTGGAAGAATGATAATCCAGGTAATCCTTGGCCATGGCAAATTGCTTTGCAGCAGAAAAGCCATGTTGTGGTTAATGAGCTTAAAAATTCACCTTATTCTTCTTTGTTGGGAGATGCAATGCAAAGGACAGGTTGTTCTTCTTTGCTATCGATTCCATTAATAGGAGAAAAGCAAATTTTAGGTGTTTTGACCGTAGCGGGAAAAGAAGAAAATTCTTTTAATGAAGAAGAGATTGTTTTCTTACGCGAATTAGCCGATGAATTAGTCTATGGCATAACAGCGGTGCACCGCAAAAAAGAACAAGAGCGTTCCTATGAAGAGGCGCGTAACTTATTGGTGCTGATGCGCAAACAGGCAGTAGAGATCCTTTTAAAAGATCAATTTTTACGCGGGGTCTTTGAGAGTATACAAGACGGGATAAGTGTTTTGGATAAGGAATATAATATTTTAAGCGTAAATCCGGCAATGAACAAATGGTATAGCCACGTTTTGCCATTAGAGGGAAAAAAATGTTTCGAGGTTTATCATGGTATTAATCAGCCCTGCAAGGTTTGCCCAACCACAAAAGCCCTGTTAAGCGGAACGCCATGCCGTGAATTAATCAAACATGAAGGCCCTGACGGCGAATTAAGAGGATGGTTTGAGGTTTTTGCGCTTCCTTACCGTAATTCGTTAACTGGCAAGATTTCCGGAGTTATTGAGCATGTGCGTAATGTTACAGAAAGTATAGTTTTGGAAAAAAAACTACGGGAAGAAAAAGAAAGGGCACAGCATTATCTGGATATAGTCAGGGTAATGATATTAGTTCTTGATAAAGATGCCAACGTAGTTTTGATTAATAAGAAGGGGCTTGAAATATTAGGTTGCACTGAAGAAGAGGCTATTGGTAAAAACTGGATAGATCATTTTATTCCGGAAAAGTTCAGGCAGGATGTCAGGGGTGTTTTTCGGAAAATTATGTCCGGTGATGTGCAAGAAGTGGAGTATTTTGAGAACCCAGTTATCAGGAAAGACGGGCAGGAACGATTAATTGCCTGGTATAATACATATATAAGAAATAGTTCAGGAGATATTATTTTGCTTTTGACCTCAGGAGAGGATGTGACTGAAGCGCGTAAAGTATCCGAGGAGCTTTTTAAAAAAAGCCAGGAACTTAGCCGTTCTAATGCCGAACTTGAGCGTTTTGCTTTTGTTATTTCCCATGATCTTAAAGAGCCGTTAAGGATGATAGCAAGTTATTTGCAACTGCTTGACCGGCGTTACCAGGATAAACTTGATAAAGATGCCAAAGAGTTTATTTATTACGCTGTAGATGGGGCAAGCCGGATGCAGGCTATGATTAACGGGCTTATGGATTATTCTCAAGTAAGTTTAGGTAAAGTTATTTTTGAGCATCTTAATGCTTCAGACGTGCTTGAGCAGGCAATATTTAATTTAAAGGTTTCTATTAATGAGAGTAAGGCCTTGGTTACTTACGATCTTCTTCCGATGGTTTGGGTAGACGCAGTGCAGCTTATAAGGCTTTTTCAAAATTTAATCGGCAATTCAGTAAAGTTTCGTTCTCATGAAACGCCGAGAGTACATATTAGTGTGAGAGAGGAAGAGCGGGAGTGGGTTTTTTTAGTCAAGGATAACGGTGTAGGTTTTGATCCGAAGCATAAATCGGAAATCTTTGATGTTTTTAAGCGGTTGCATTCTCGTGATTATCCGGGTACAGGAATAGGCCTCTCTATTTGTAAAAAAATTGTTGAACGCCACGGTGGTAAAATTTGGGCAGAGTCAGAAATAGCTAAAGGGGCAACATTTTATTTTTCTATCCCTAAGTTGCCAGCAAACTAAACTCGACCTACGCGGTCGGATTTTCGACCGCGTAGGTCGAAGAAGGTAGGTTTTATGCCGCAAATACTAGTCATAGAAGATAACCGTGGAGACGCCGGGCTTCTTGAAGAGGCTTTTAAAGAAACTAAGCTTATGGTAGAATTAAAAATCTTAAACGAAGGTGCTGATGTCCTTAATTATTTACGGCATAAGGGTAAATATAGCGATAGTAAATCGCCTGAAATCATACTGCTTGATCTTAATCTTCCGGAAAAAGGCGGGATAGAAATTCTTAAAGAAATTAAATCTGATCCGTTATTATTGCATATTCCAGTAGTAGTGCTTAGCGTTTCAGAGCGCAAAGAAGATATTTGTATGGCTTATTCTATGCATGCCAATGCCTACTTAGTTAAACCCATAGATTTAAACCGGCTTTTTGAACTGGTAAAGTGTATCTATATGTTTTGGATAAAAGAAGTTTCTTTAGCGAAAGGGTGATGAGGTAAGAAAAACATGGAAAACATAAAAAAAGTTTTGTTTATCGAGGATAATCCCGGGGATGTGCGGCTTATAGAAGAAACCTTAAAGCAGATGCGCAGTGAAAGTTTAAACCTGGAAGTTACAAATGCCAAGACTCTTAAGGAGGCTGTTGAGTTCTTGGGGCAGCATCCTTTTGATATAGTGCTGCTTGATTTGTTCCTTCCGGATTCAAACGGTTTTGTTTCTTTTAAGAAGCTTCATGATATGGTTAAAAAAATTCCCATTATAATATTAACATCGTTATCTAATGAAGAAATGGGCTTAGAGGCGATTAAACACGGAGCACAGGATTATATTGTTAAGGGGGAGTTTTCAAATGTACTTTTGTCGCGGGCGATTAATTATGCTATTGAGCGTAAGCGCACCGAAGATATGCTTTGGCAAAGCCAGGAACGTTACCGTCAGATAGTGGATAATTCCCAGGAAGGGATATGGATTATTGATAGCGAAGGCGTTGTTTCTTTTGTTAACCAACGCATGGCTGACCTGCTTAGGTGGGGGGCGCTTGAAATTTTATCCAATCCCGTAATTAATTTTATTGCCGAAGGTTCTCAAGATATATTTAAAGCTTGTTTAAACAAATGTATACGTGGGCAAAAAGGTAGTTATGACCTTTGTTTTAAGCGTAAAAACGGTTCGAATTTCTGGGGGATAACCGATATCAGCCCGCTTAAGGGAATTCAAGGAAATTATATCGGAGCCTTGATTTTAGTAGTAGACATTACCGCGCGCAAACTGGCAGAAGATGAATGTTCGCGTGCTTCAAAACAATGGCAGAAGACTTTCGATGCCATTACTGATCCGGTATCTCTCCATGATGAAAATTCAAATATCATGAAAGTGAATCAGGCGTTCTGCCAATATTTTAAGGTAAAGCCGGAAGATGTAATCGATAAAAAGTGTTATAATATAATACATAAAATGGATTTACCGATTCCGGAATGCCCGTTCGCGCTTTCAAAAAAGGATAGGCTTTCCCATGTTCAGGAAATTTATGATCCGCCGAATAACAAGTACCTGCTTGTTTCTGCGTCTCCGGTATTTAGCGAAAATGGAAATTTTAGCGGGGTAGTGCACGTATTAAAAGATATTACCGAATTAAAAAATTTAAGAAAAGAGTTGGAGAAGCGTTGATTTGTAAGGAGCAATACGTCAGTGAATAGGGGCGTGTAATTGCGAGCGAACGAAGTGAGCGAAGCAATCTTCATTGGGATTGCTTCGTCGCTAATGCTCCTCGCAATGACAAATTCCGGTGAATCCTCCGATGACTGACGCATTACTGTAAGGGGGTCTTTAGTGGAAGAAGTAATTGAGCTACTGCTTAAGCAAGGCCTGGTAAGCGCAGCGCAGATAGAAAAAGCCCGCGATGAAACTAAACGTACCGGGATTAAACTTGAGAAAGCGTTGGAGCGTTTGGGTTTTATCGCCGAAGAAGATATCGCTAAGGTGCGCGCGGATGCTCTCGGCGTCCTGTATATGAATTTATCCGATTACCTTATTGATGCGGAACTTATCAAACTGATTCCCGAACCGCTTGCAAAAAAATATAAAACTGTTCCGCTTTTTAAGATTTCTTCGACGCTGACTGTTGCCATGACAGATCCGCGTAATATTGAAGCCCTTGACCAAGTGCGTAAATCAAGCAATATGGACGCGGTAGATATAGTATTAGTTTCAGAAAAGAGTATCCAGAAAGTATTAGACGCTTATTATGGGGCTGCAGGTTCGGTGGAAGAAATTATTAAAGGATTAGAAAAAGAAAAATTCGACGGTAAAACCCAGGAGTTAGACGCCGGGGTTGAGCCGCCGGTTATAAAGCTGGTTAATATTATGATCATGGAGGCAGCTAAATCGCATACCTCTGATATTCATATTGAGCCGGAACCGGATACCGTACGCGTTCGTTATCGCATTGACGGAGTTTTGCATGAAGAGCATATTTTGCCTAAAAAGCTGCAGAATGCGGTTACCTCGCGCATAAAAATTTTGGCGAATATGGATATCTCTGAAAATCGCCGGCCGCAGGATGGCAAGATCCGATTAAGGCTTGAAAGCCGGGATTTAGATATTCGTGTTTCTACGTTTCCTACGGTTTACGGAGAAAATGTAGTGATGCGCCTTTTAGATAAAAGCTCAATTCTTGTAAGTTTAAAGGAACTAGGTTTTTCACAAAATAACCTCGATGAGTTTGAAAAATTAGCGCACCGGCCAGACGGTATTATTCTTGTTACCGGCCCAACCGGAAGCGGTAAATCTACCACTCTTTATGCAACGCTTGCGGCAATAAGTACGATGGAAAAAAATATTATTACTATTGAAGATCCTGTTGAATACGAGTTGCCGCTTATCCGCCAGACACAAGTAAATCCTAAAGCGGATATTACCTTTGCAAACGGACTACGTTCTATTCTACGCCAGGATCCGGATGTGATAATGGTTGGTGAAATCCGTGACCGGGAAACTGCGGAAGTCGCTATCCAGGCAGCGTTAACAGGCCATTTGGTGTTATCTACTTTGCATACAAATGATGCTGCCTCAACCCTGATGCGTTTAGTAGACATGGGGGTTGAGCCGTTTTTGGTTTCCAGTTCTTTGGTTGGAATAGTTGCGCAGAGGTTAGTGCGTAAAATCTGCCCTAAGTGCAGCGAAGCTTATCTTCCTCAAGATAGTGTTGTAGAAGAACTGGGGCTTGAACGTAAAGTTGAATTTTATCGAGGAAAAGGGTGCAGCTCTTGCCATAATACCGGGTTACAGGGCCGGATTGCAATCTTTGAACTTTTAGTAATTAATGAGGAAATTCGCGGGATGATCAACGCCAAAAAATCTGTAGATGAAGTAAAGAAAAAAGTTCTTTCTCTGGGTATGAAAACATTGCGCGAGGACGGAATTAATAAAGCAAGGGAAGGCCTGACTACTTTAGAAGAAGTGATGCGGGTTACGGAGGCATTTTAATGCCGGAATATAATTATAAGGCGCGCGATAAATTCGGTAAATCTTTAAGTGGCATAATGCAGGCAGAATCTGCAGATGCTGTAGCTAGCCGTTTAGTGCAGATGGGGCATGCGCCGATTCTTGTAAAAATTAACGAGCAAGAAGGGATTTTGGGAAAATTATCCAATCGGTTGAACCGGGTGAGTTTTTCCGACCTTAATCTTTTTACCCGTCAATTTGCGGTATTACAGAAATCCGGAATTACAATACTTCAAAGCCTGCGCACTCTCGGAGAGCAAACAGAAAACCGGCTTCTTAAAAAAACACTTGAAAATGTTTCAAATGATATTCAGGCAGGAGCAAGCTTTTCCGAAGCGCTTAGTAAACATCCGGCGATTTTTAATACTCTTTATGTAAATATGGTGGCTTCCGGTGAAACAGGCGGGATTTTAAGCCAGGCTTTGGCGCGGCTGGCTGTATTAGGAGAGCAGGAAGAGCTAACCAGGATGCGGCTTAAGCAGGCAGTGCGCTATCCATTCATGGTGGTAATTGCGATATTGATCGGATTTTTAGTCCTGATCACTACGGTTGTTCCTCGGTTTGCCAGGCTTTATGGGCAGTTTAACACGGAACTGCCTTTACCGACTAGGATTATGATCGGGTTAAATACTGCAATTACTAAATATTGGTTTCTGACTCTTGTATTATTGGTAGCTTACGTATTTATTTTGCGCCGTTTTATTGCTACTAAGCGCGGAAGGATGCTTTGGGATACAATGAAGCTTAAAATCCCTATCTTTGGGGAGTTAATATTAAAAATAATTATGGCGCGTTTTACCCGGGTTACCGCAACGTTAATGAAAAGCGGGGTACCAATTTTGAAGGTTTTAGATTTAGCAGCGCGCGGTTCAGGTAATGCGCTTATTTCTCAGACTATTGAGCAGATCATGTCTTCGGTGAATGAAGGCAAAGGAGTGGCTGAGCCAATGAAAGTAAGCGGCCTTTTCCCTCCGGTAGTAATTCAGATGGTGGCAGTGGGGGAGGAAACAGGTAAACTTGATGAGTTGCTTACCGATGTTGCTGATTTTTATGATTCGCAGATTGATTATACGATCAGTAATTTTACTTCTTTAATCGAGCCGATCTTGATTTTTGTATTGGGTTGCGCGGTGCTTTTTATGGCTCTTGGGATATTTTTACCGATGTGGAATATGATGAGTTTGTTTCATAGGTAGTGGTAGGGACACTTCTTAGCTTTAGGGACACTTTTTAAATTTAAACTATATGTTAAAAAGTGTCCCTGTAAGAAATGTCCCCTAAAAAAGAAAGGGAGTAAACATGAACAAACGGGGTTTCACACTTATTGAGTTGATCATGATCATCGTAATCTTAGGGATTTTGGCGGCGGTGGCGATCCCAAAATATTACGACCTGCAAAGCGATGCAAAAACCGCAGCAGAAAAAGGTGTAGTAGGCGGAGTGCGTTCCGGGATCCATACTTATTTTGCGCAGAATAAAGCTTATCCGGCTTCACTTGATTCTGCTTCTACTGCTGCTTGCTCATCTGCAAATGCCTGTTTTACTACCGTACTTTCACAAGGCGGGATTACTTCTGATTGGACCAAAGCTTCTGCTACTACGTATACCGGGCCTGCCAATACAACGTATACTTATGCAAGCGCGATGGGGGCGTTTAATTAAGATAGTTCAGGGACACTTCTCTAGGGGGGTAGGGCAGGTTTAAACCTGCCCTACAGATATGGAATACATCTTTACGACGAGAAGTGTCCCTAAAGCTGGAGAGTCTCTTGAACAATAAAGGCATCACCCTTATCAGCGCAATTATGCTTATTGTTTTTGCATCGATTGCGGTTTTGGGGGTAACGGTTTTTATTATCGAGCGTCTTAATCAATTCGGCCAGGAAGAAAATAATCTTAAATTTATTTCCCTGGCGCAAGCAGGTATCCAGGAAGCAATTTATAATTTTCGTTTCCGCGATTTAACCGGAAACGGTTATTTTCCTTTAGGCACAGTTAACATAGATAGCAATCAATCGTATCAATTATCCGCAAGCGCAGCTGATCTTTTAATGGTTAACACCGCAACAGCTGCTACCGGAGGATCAGGTAATTCCGACATCCGTAATCTTTCAATTCAAAACGCTACCAACTCTAATACTGTCACTATTGCCAGAATGATTATAAGCTGGAATAATTCCCGGACTTTACGCATTATCCGCATTAACGGAGGTAACCGCTGGACAGGCAATCTTTCTTCTCCGGCAAATGCCAATATTACCGATTTTACGCTTAATACTACTCCGACGGTTTACGCCGTAAATTATTTACGTTTTAGCGGGAATATGAACGGAGCTAAAATAAGTGTTCAATTTATAATGACAGACGGCTTAAGTAAAACGCTTGAAGTTTTCCCTGCTTCAAATAACAATAAATTTACAGTGGATGCGGCCGGAAAACTTTTAGGCGTTGCTCAAAACAGGACAATTACTGCTGACTATAATGCTAGAACAGCTAAAATTACTGTTTATGCTGAAACTCCATAAAAATATAAAAGGTTTTTCCTTGGTTGAGTTGATCATGACCATCGTGGTTATTAGTATTGTAGCGATTCCGGTTTCTTTATTATTAACCGAGCATATAAGAAGCGTTGTTTATTCTCAGGATATCACTGTGGCGTTAAATCTTGCGCGCATGGAAATGGAAAAGGTAAATAATCTTAGTTATGCCAGTATTTCAAGCGCCTCTTATGCAAATTATTCCGGCTATGCTTATGATGTTACGCGCACAGTAACTTATGCGCAAGGGAATGCCGGAAGCGCGGAGAGCTTAAAGAAAATTATCGTGGAAGTTAAAAAAGCCGGATCCGCAACAGTTATAACGACTTTAACAACTTATCTTGCAAAAAATGTCAGTTTTGGGTTATAATAAAAAAGCTTTCACCATGATTGAGCTGGTGATGGTAATAGCAATTGTAGGGATACTTGCTGCTGCCGGTTCCTCTGTAATGATCTATCTTACGCAGAATATGAGTTATATTCCTAATCAGCTTAATATGGATATGACAGCGCAGGATGCTTTAAATATCATGGTAGAAGGAGATAGCCAAGCAAAGGGAATGCGCTTTGCAAAATCAGTTACTTCCAAGGGGAATAATCAGCTGATCTTTAATAATCAGGACGGGCATAGTATAGAATATCGGCTTGATACCGGACAGGGAAAACTTTATCGTTCAATTGACGGAGGGTCAGAAAACCTGATGCCTTATTATCAGGGAGCAGGCATTACTATTGAAGGAGTAGGTGGAAATATTTTTACTTACTATGATGCTGCTGAAGCAGAAGCAAACAACGCTGCGAATGTGCGTCGGATAGAAATTGCTTTGGCCTGTCGCACTGGAACCGGCTCATTTGATGAGTGGGAAGGCCGGGCGCAGCAATTAACTTCTATCACTGTAAAAAAGATGGAATAATTATGCAAGATATCTTAAGCATTGATTTTGGAAAGGCTTTTACAAAAATTGTTTTGATTAAAGCGCAAAGAGGCGGTAGCTTCCGTTTGCTTGCCTATTCTTTGTTAAAGAATAACCCCGCAAAAAACCTCGATGATGTCGAAAGTTTTATTTCTGCTTTTATAAAAGAGCATAATATTAGCCAAAAGCAAATCCGGATTACGATAAGCGACGCGGAAGCTTTCATTATAAAGTATCTTAGTTTACCTTCAGTTCCGCGTGATGAGATGCAGCAGGCTTTGCGCTGGCAACTGAAAAATGAGCTTTCTTTCCAGGTTGAAGAAGCGGTATTGGAGTGGCAGGTAGCTCGAATCTTTACAGATGAAGACGGAGCTAAAAAAGAAGAAATAATGTGCGCTTTGCTAAAGCGTGGCTTGATAAAAAAGTATTTGGATTTTCTTTCCCGGCTCGGGCTTGCTGTTGAGCGTTTAAGCGTAAGCCCTTTTAATTATGCCTCAATTTTAAAATGTTCTCAAGGCCAGGAAAAGATCGCGGCAATATTAGATATAGGTTTTGCTGAATCTTGTCTTGGAATTTACCGGGATAAAATTCTGGGATTTAGCCGTAACCTTGGGTTTTCTTCGGAGCGTCTGACGCAAATGATTACCGGAACGCTGATGACCGATAAAGGTAAGTTAGAGTTGTCTTATTCTGATGCCCAGTTAATAAAGCATAATTTCGGTATTCCTGAGGATGAAAATGTTGTATTAAAAGATAACCTGAAATTTATTCATCTGGTTTCCCTGATGCGGCCTTATTTAGAAGGAGTTTTAAGGGAGCTTAAGCGTTCTTTTGATTATTATGCGGCTATGACAAAAGGCGCAGGGCCGGCAGTGCTTTATCTTTGCGGAGGCGGCGGCCAGCTTAAGAATTTGGATGAATATTTAAGTAAGGAATTAAATATGGAAGTAAAGCTTTTGGCTCTACCTGCATGTTTAGAAGTTTCAGGTGATCTAGCCGGGCGCTTTCAGGAAGAATGGGCAACTTACGCTTCTTGCGTGGGAGTTGCGCTTGCTCATGAGAAAGAAGCCAATCTTCTCCCGCAAGAGGAGCGCAGCCGGGGTTTTGAGCTTTTAGAAAAACTTTCGCTTAGAATGATAGCGGTGGCATTGGCCGCTGTATTCTTGTTTTTATTTTTTGTGGCTAATTTCCGGGCTGATGATTACAGGAAGCGGCTTAAAAATGCGCAGCTCTACCGTCAGAATGTTGAGGGTATCCGGGTATTTAAAGAGGCAATAGAAACGCGCCAGGGCCTGATGAATAAAGTTCGGGAAGGAAAAATCCCTGCGCATGGTTTTCTTAAAACCATTAGTGCCGCAGTTCCTGATACGGTATTTTTAAAGCGGATGGTTTTTGATCAGGAAAAGCACATTGCAGTTTTAGAGGGTAACATTTTGGTAGCAGAAGCTTCTGCCGAGGATGTATTGTCGAATTTTATACAGAATCTTGAAAAATATCCATTTTTTAAAGAAGTTACTTTGGTTAATTCACAGAAAAATAACAGTGTTCAGGAGTTTCAAATACAGGCGGAGCTTGCAGGTTAAAAAATGATTGATCTAAGTATACTTAAAGGCCAGAAGAAGATCATTGTTATAACAGCTATAGTAATAGCGGCTTTCTGGATTTTTTTAGCAATGGTGTATTTTCCTCAACAGCGTAAAACCAGGCTTCTTAAGCAGGAATTCATCGCGCTTGAGCAGGAGATTTCTTCTATTGAAAATATGGCAGAAGAATATGGTGCTAGCGATGAAGGGTTAACAAAACTTAGCCAGAAAGCAGAGGCTTTAAAAAATAAATTCCCTCTTAAAGAAGAAGAAAGCCTGAGGTTGCTTTCAGAGTGGGCGCGTAATAGCGGATTAGAGGTAATTTCGCTTAAGCCACAGGTAAAAAAGGCGCTTCCTGATAGTTTGGGAAATCCTGTTATGGTAAAGGGGCTGTCTTGTCAGGTGGTAAAAGTTTCATTTGAGCTCTCCGGAAATTACGGGCAGTTTTTGCGTTATGTTGAAACGCTTGAAGAGAGATTTCCGGTTTTAGTGGTTGTGCAGGAAATTCAGGTGGTTTCTAATGATGCGATTTCCGGGAAATTGGCGTTGACGCTGGATTTGTCGTTATTTTTATTAACCTAGATTCGACCTACGCGGTCGTATTTTCGACCGCGTAGGTCGAGGAAGGTATGATGGAAAAAAAAGAGACGAAACAAATAATTGTCACTTCAGCCTTAGTGTTAGTGTTGCTGATAACAGTTTCTAACGCTGTTAATAAATCTAAGCAGCGTAAAAATAATGCTGCTATAAAGGCTGCTGAGGCTAAAATTAAGTCAGATACTAAGCCAGATGAAAATATTGTTTTGTATGCGCAGCTTGAAGAAGAAGCGAAAAAGGTGCGCATACGCCGCGATCCTTTTAGCTCAATGATGCTTCTAGAACAGGAGCCCAGAACCGCCAAGCTTTATTTAAAAGGGATTATTTGGGATAAAGAGCACCCCTTTGCTATAATTAATGATGATACGGTATCAATCGGAGATAGATTTGCAGATAATGAGGTTATGGATATACAGGAACAAAAGGTTATTTTAAAAAATTCCGAGAAAACTTTCGAGCTTACCTTAGAATAAATAATCATATAGGTTTATTGTTATGCAGCAGACTGAATATTCGGTAGCAATTATTGGTGCCGGAGCATCCGGCATAACTGCCGCTATTAACGCCTCTCAATCAACATCCTCTGTAATAATCTTGGAGCGCCTATTAACTGCCGGGAAAAAAATTCTTGCCTCTGGCGGTGGTAGGTGTAATATCCTTCCTGTTAATTTTAATGCTCAAGCGTATAATTTGGAAGCAATACCACTTGTAAAATCTATTTTTGCTAAGTTTGGGTATGCTGAGATAGAAAAATTTTTTAAAGGGCTCGGGCTTAATTTTTATACTGAAGGAAAGCGGATTTTTCCTGTGACTAACCAGGCTTCTTCGGTGCTTAAACTGTTAGAATTAGAACTTAAGCGTAAGAATATTAAAATAGAGCCGGGGTTTTGTGTACAGGATATAAATTTTAGCCAAGGTGCTTTTGTAATTAAATCAGCTCAAGGTAAGAGTATTAGGGCCAAAAATGTTATTTTGTGCGCAGGCGGAGAATCTTATACGGCGCTGGGTTCTGATGGAAGCGGGTTTAAATTAGCAAAAAAACTTGGGCATTCTATAGTTGAACCTGTTCCGGCAGCAGTAGCTTTGGTGAATAAAGATAAACATTTTCATTTTCTACAAGGACAGAAAATAGATGCTTGTGTGAATTTAAGATCAGAAGGGGATCTGCTTTTTACTAAATATGGGCTTTCCGGAACTGCGATCCTTGATATCAGCCGCGAGGTTTCAGTAGCTTTAAATAGAGATAAAGTCAAATCTGTTCATTTAGAGATTGATTTGGTAGTACATTTTTTGCCTAAAACGCTTTTTGATGAATTCCAGCGCCGTAAAGAAATTAACTGGCCAAAAGATGAGTTTTTAAGCGGTATTTTACCTAATAAATTTAATCTGGCGTTTAAAGAAGAATGCGGAAAGTTGAATTCACAGGAGCTTGTGGATCTTCTTAAGAAATATCCTGTAGAAATAACCGGAACCCGTGGATGGAGTGAAGCTGAATTTACTGCCGGCGGAGTAAATTGCGAGGAAGTAAAATCCGGGACGCTTGAGTCTAAACTTGTGCCAGGACTTTATTTTGCAGGTGAGATTTTAGATGTGGATGGGCCTCGCGGCGGATACAACTTAGCCTGGGCTTGGGCTTCCGGGCTTGTTTCCGGTCTCCTATAAAAAGTGTCCCTAAAGCTAAATAATTATTGACAAATTTTTTCACCGGAATAAAATTGTAAATTTAGAGGTATAAAAAAGGGGGAAAATATGAACACCGGACTTACTGCAATTAACGAAAAGGTTCAGAGGGAAAACGTTGTAATTGCAAACCTTGTTTCCGAAATTAAAAAAGTCATTGTCGGTCAGGATTATCTTATTCAGCGTCTTTTGGTGGGCATTCTTGCAAACGGCCATATTCTGGTGGAAGGTGTGCCGGGACTTGCAAAAACTCTTTCGATTAAAACGCTTTCTGCCTGCCTAAATACTAAATTCCAAAGGATCCAGTTTACTCCTGACCTGCTTCCTGCAGACCTTATCGGAACCCTGGTTTATAATCCTAAAGACGGATCATTTTATACGAAAAAAGGCCCTGTTTTTTCTAATATTATTCTGGCTGATGAGATTAACCGCGCGCCTGCTAAAGTGCAAAGCGCTTTACTTGAGGCAATGCAGGAGCGCCAGGTGACAATTGGAGAGGTTACTTATAAACTCGATGAGCCATTCTTAGTCATGGCAACCCAAAATCCTATCGAGCATGAAGGGACTTATCCGCTTCCGGAAGCCCAGGTTGACCGTTTTATGCTTAAAATTAATATCTCTTATCCTAATATGGATGAGGAGCGCTTAATTTTAAAGCGCATGGGTTTTACCGATAAAAAAATTGAGGTGAATAAGGTAATTGACCCAAAAGATATTATGCGGCTGCGCCAGGTAGTTGATGAAGTCTATATGGATGAAAAGATAGAGAAATATATCCTGGATATTGTTTTTGCAACGCGCGATCCGAAGAAATATAAACTAGATGATTTATCGGCTCTTATCCAATATGGCGCTTCTCCGCGGGCGACGATTTACTTAAGTTTAGCTGCAAAGGCTTTTGCTTTTATTCAGGGGCGCGGTTATGTTACGCCTCAAGATATAAAATCTATTGGGCCTGATGTCCTGCGCCATCGTGTTATCGTAAGTTATGAAGCAGAGGCTGAGGAAAAGACTTCCGAAGATATTTTACGTACAATATTTAACGGAGTAGAAGTTCCGTGATTCCAAGAGAAGTATTAAAAAGAATTCGGCGTATCGAGATTACTACTTCGCGTATTGTGACGGATGTATTTTCCGGCCAATATCATAGCGTTTTTAAAGGCCGTGGCATGGAGTTTGATGAAGTTCGTCCTTATGAGCCTGGGGACGAGATTCGCTCAATTGACTGGAATGTTACCGCGCGCACCGGCCTTCCCTACGTAAAAAAATTCGTCGAAGAACGGGAACTTACGGTAATGTTGCTGCTTGATATGTCCGCCTCAAGTTTCTTTGGCACCGCAGGCCGTTTAAAAAGCGAACTGGCTGCGGAACTTTGCGCTGTGCTTGCTTTTTCTGCAATACGCAACAACGACAAAGTCGGCCTGATCATTTTTACCGACCGGATAGAAAAGTTTGTCCCACCGCGTAAAGGCCTGCGCCATGTTTTACGCGTCGTACGCGAAGCGCTTTATTTTAAACCTCAAGGAAAAAATACGGATATTAATGCCGCGCTTCTTTATCTAAGCCGGGTTACTACGCGGCGCACAGTAGCATTTATCATTTCGGATTTTTTTGCTCCGGATTTCAAAAAAAAGCTGGCTGTGGCCAATAAACGCCACGATCTAATTGCCATTACTATCACCGATCCGGCCGAACAGTCATTAGAAGACGTCGGTATCCTGATGCTTGATGATCCGGAGACCGGAGAAAGTTTTATGATAGATACGTCAGATAAACGTTTGCGGGAAAATTATGCCGAAAAAAATAAAAAAAGACAGGAGGAGAAAAAATATTTATTTCGTTCAAGCGGTGTAGATTTAATCGATGTGCGCACGGATATACCATATACCATGAGTTTAATGAAATTTTTTAGAGTCCGAGAAAAAAGGAGGAATTAAAATGAAAATAATTAAGATTTTGATTTTTGCAATTATAGTCTTTTTAGCAGGTTTTTATACGCATAAAATTACCGGGTTAGAGAAAAAAGAAACTGTTAGCTTGGGAAATATTGCGCAGGTTGAAATTATAAATACTCCAGAGGAAAAGCAGCCTGTTGATACAACGGAAGTTGTTGCCCGCATAGGCAGCCGGATGATTAGGATGCAGGAGATCGAGCGGATGATTGAGAAATTGCCGGAGCAGATAAAGACGTACGTAAAAGAGGGCGAAGGCAAAGCCAGATTGATCAAAGAGTACGCTACTTCTGAGGCTATTTATGAAAAAGGGAAAAAACTTAATCTTTTGCAAACTCCGCAAGCCAAGGAGTTTGTTGAAGAGATGTCAAAGCAGTTTGTGATAAAAGATATGATTGAACTTGAACTTAAGGAGAAATTGATAGTTACTGACCAGGAGCTGAAACTATATTATGAGACGAATCAAAAATATTTCACTACTCCCGGGACGATTGATATCAGGTTCATTGAATTAGTTGATTCTGCCAAAAAAGATAAAGTTATTAATCAGTTGAAAAATAAAGAAGGCCAAAAAGCAGAAGGAATAATTAAAAGTAGGCCTGCTATTATCGGAATAGGCCTGGCAAAAGAAGCAGTAGATAAGCTTTTTACCGAGAATAAAGATGCTATTGTTGGCCCGCTTGAGATAAACAAGAAAAATTATATTTTTATGATCGATGATAAAAAAGAGGAGCAAGTAAGGCCGTTTGATCAGGTTAAGCCTGAGGTTGAATCGGCTTACAAAACGCAAAAACAAGACGAAATCGTGAATAATTTTGTTAATAAAACTATAGAGGAAAGCGGGCTTGAGGTGTTATTTAAGCCTTCGGTAAAAGATGAGGAAAAGAAATAGTATATATGTAGGGATAGCTTTTTGTTTTTTTGCGGCAGTAGCATTAGCTGCAGAAGCTAAAGCCTTGAAACCGGTTTTAAAAGCTACGCTTGATAAACCGATTCTGACTATTGGTGAAAAATTTCGTTACAAGATCAGTGTAGAGGCGGATAAAAACACGCAAATAGAGCTTCCTGATGTCGGGCAGTTTAGTAAAGATTTTGCAGTTAAGGATTTTGGTTCGACAGTTAAGAAGGGGAGGAAGCGCCAAATAGTTGAAGGTTGGTATGTTTTGGATACTTACAATACCGGGAAAATCCCCCTAAAAGGTGTTAAGGTAAAATATCGCCGAAAAGGTAACGATATTTGGGAAGAGGCAGAAGTAGAAGAAAAAGAGATTGAAGTAAAAAGCCTATTAGCCGGTGAAAAAGGAGTCCTGAAACTTAAAGAGGATGCTAAGCCGGTAAATTTACCTTCAAAAAAGAAGCCGTTTTTATTGGCGCTTCTTTTAGCGGTGATTGCAGGAACAATTGGGTTATTCTTTTATCAGCGTAAAAAAATTGTAGAATTAGCAAAACTAATTCCTGCGCATGAGATTGCTTTTAAGCGTCTTGCGGAATTAAAAGTAAAAGATTTTCCGGGGAAAGGACAATGGGAAAAGTTTTATGTGGAGCTTTCTGATATAGTGCGCCGGTATATTGAGGCTCGTTTTGCGGTACATGCTCCGCAGATGTCTAGTGAAGAATTTCTTATTTTTGCCCGTGAGCGTGATGAATTAAACCGCAGCCAGAAAGAGTTGCTGCGGGAGTTTCTTTTATCCTGTGACCTGGTAAAATTTGCTCGTTACGCGCCTGTTATGCAAGAGGCAGATAATGCGTATCTGGCAGCGGAAAATTTTATCAAAGAAACCCACGCGACCTACGCGGTCGAAAATTCGACCGCGTAGGTCGCGGAAGCGGTTAAATTAGGTATATGCACTTACGAAATCCTGTTTTCCTTATTCTTGTTCCAATTGTATTCTTAATCTTTGAATATCTGCGGCGCAGGCAGAAGTTTAGCGGTTTTAAATTTTCTTCAGGAAGCTTACTTCGCGGTTTAAGCAGTTCTTTTAAGCTTAAGCTAAGTAAAGTTATGATTTATTTACGTGCGGCCGGGCTTACTTTACTTATTTTCGTTTTGGCAAGGCCGCAATCTCCAGTCGAAGACTCAAAAATCCAATCAGAAGGTATTGATATTGTTCTGGCCATTGATTGCTCAACTAGTATGCTGGCTGAAGACTTTAAGCTCGGAGTCCGGCGGCAAAGTAGGATTGAAGTAGTTAAAGACGTAGTTAAAGATTTTATCAAAGCAAGAAAAGACGATCGTATCGGGCTTGTAGCATTTGCTGCCCGCGCTTATACAGCTTCACCCTTGACTCTTGATTACGGCTGGTTGCTTGAGAACCTGGCGCGACTTAAAACCGGATTAATTGAAGACGGCACGGCAATTGGAGCAGGGATTGCTTCGTCCTTAAATCGTTTAAGAGATACTAAAGCAAAAAGTAAGGTAGTTATACTTCTTACTGACGGGCGCAATAATATTGGCAATATCTCTCCGCTTACTGCCAGTGAGGCAGCTAAAGCACTTAAGATTAAGATTTATACTATTGGCGCAGGTTCAAAAGGGCTTGCTCCTTACCCGGTAAAAGATTTTTTTGGTAATACTGTGTATCAGCCGGTAGAGGTAGATATTGACGATGAACTATTGAAAAAAGTGGCCGATTTAACCGGAGGAAAATATTTCCGCGCCACAGATACCGCAAGCCTGCGCCAGATTTACCGCGAGATCGACCGGATGGAAAAAACTGTGATTGAGGATAAAGGGTATGCGCAATACAACGAATTGTTCGGATATTTTTTACTGCCGGGATTGGTGCTATTGATTTTAGAAATCGTGTTGGGGAATACTTATTTGAGAAAGTTGCCTTAAATTAGGGACACTTCTTAAAATTTAGGGACACTTTTTAACGTAAAATTATAATATTGTAAAAAGTGTCCCTGTAAGAAATGTCCCTAACATAAAACATGCGTATAGCAAATATCGGACTCTTAGGATATTGCCTTTTAGCTTTTATCGCGTTTGCGGGATTCTACCTCTGGGCATTTAAACAAAGACGTATTGCCCGGGAAAAATTCGCCAAGCAGGAACTTTTAAAAGAGCTACTTTTATCAGTAGATTTTCGCCTGCAGAAATTGAAAGCCGTTGTTATAATTTTAGGCGTAACACTAATGCTTTTTTCTTTACTACGTCCACAATGGGGTTTTCGCTGGGAAGAGATAAAACGTAAAGGCGTAGATATACTTATTGCTTTAGATAGTTCAAAAAGTATGCTTGCCGAGGATGTCCTGCCAAGTCGTCTCCAGCGCGCTAAACTTTCACTTAAAGATTTAACGCGTCAGTTAAAAGGGGATCGTATCGGTTTGATTGCATTTTCCGGCACGGCATTTTTACAGTGTCCGCTAACTGTTGATTACGGCGGATTTTTATTATCCCTGGATAATATTGACAGCAATACTATTCCGCGCGGAGGAACATCTTTTTCTAGCGCTATTCAGGAGGCAATCAAAGGTTATGCCGGAGGCCAGAAAAAATATAAAGTCCTGGTGATAATTAGTGATGGTGAAAATTTAGAAGGTGACCCCTTAAAGTTAGCTGAAGTTGCCAAAAATGAGGGGATTATTATTCATTGTATCGGTATCGGCACTAAAGACGGAGAGCTTATTTTTACTCAGGAATCGGGCAATAGAGAATATGTTAAGGATAAAGAAGGTAACGCTGTAAAGTCCCGCTTAGATGAAACGCTTTTGCAAAAGATTGCCCTTGCTACCGGCGGAAGCTACATACGCGCTACTTCTAAAGAGTTTGGTTTGAGTTTATTATACGAAGAAAGAATTTCTAAGATGGAAAAGCGGGAATTAGAAGGCCATCTTGCTAAAAATTATCAGGAGCGTTTTCAATGGCCGCTTGCTTTGGGATTCTTATTTCTTTTACTTGAACCGTTCATTCCGGAACGTAAGAAAATAAACTGATGAAGAATATACTCTTAACCTTGGCCTTACTGCTTTTTTCCTATCCCAATGCCCAAGCTGCGAGTGCCGAGTCTTTAGTTATAAGAGGTAATCGCTACCTAAACGCCGGGAAATTTGATGAAGCACTCATTAATTATAATGAAGCGTTGATAAAAGAGCCGAATTCAGAGCAGATCTGTTATAATATGGGCTTAGCTTATCTAAAAAAAGCACAGCAGGAAGAGGCAATCTCTTCTTTTGAAAAAGCGCTTTTATCTCCGGAGAAAAAACTTGAGTCTTTGGCGAATTTTCAGATCGGGAATGCCAAATATTATTTAGGAAAGAGTAAAGAAAATACTGAGCTTGAAAAAGCAGTTGAGTTGATGCGTCAATCACTTGATTATTATAAACGTACCATAGAGCTTGATCCTAAGAATAAAGATGCTAAATTTAACCACGAATTAGTAGAAAAAGAGCTTAAGGCGCTTTTAGAGCGCTTAAAACAGGAACAAAATTGCCCTCGCCCGGATAAAAATAATAAAGAAGAAAAGGAAGAGGATAAAAAGAAACAAGAACAGGAGCAGCAAGGCCAGAGCCAAGAACAAGAAAAACAAGAAGAAGAAAAAGAGATGTCCACCGAAGAAGCCAAGATGCTGCTTGAAGGATACCGTCAGGATGAAAATAAACCGATGAAGCTGCAAGATGAAGGAAATTATAAGGAAAAAGAAGTAGAGAAGGATTGGTAATGGAAATAGTTAAACAAACGGTGTCATTGCGAGCGCAGCGAAGCAATCTAAAAATAAGATTGTTTCGTCGCTTCGCTCTTTGCAATGACAAAGTAATTCTGATTATTTTATTATTAATCTTTTGTCCTACCTTTGCTTTTGCCAAAGATATCACTTTTGAGGCTATGGTGGACAGGGATAAAGTTTCTGTCGGAGAATCACTACAGCTTAATCTTACTTTTTTAAATACGCAAAACATCACTACTCCGCAGCTTCCAGATATTGATGGTTTCCAGGCGCGCTATCTCGGGCCTTCTACGCGCATGTCGATTATTAATGGTAAGGTAACAAGCTCTGTGACCCATGTTTATACGCTTTTAGCGATGAAAAAAGGGAATTTTTCTCTCGGGCCGTTTAGTTTTAATTATAATAACGATACCTATAATTGTTCTGTGGTAAAAGTTGAGGTGGTAGATGCCGGGCAAAGTAGCGCGCCCGGACAGAATATAGGGCATACCGCTTTATCGCAGAACATCAGCGATAGGGTTTTTGTGGTGATGCAGCTTAAAAAAAATAAATTTTATTTGAATGAACCGGTGCCGGTTACAATCAAGCTTTTCGTAAACCGTGTGGGGATACGTGATATTCAGTTTCCTGAGTTTAATCATGAAGGTTTTTCTGTCGAGCAATACAAGCAGCCTAAACAATATCAACAGGAGGCAGAAGGCGTAATTTATGAAGTGATTGAATTTCAAATATCGCTTTTTGGTTTAAAACCGCTTGAGACTCGCCTTGGCCCGGCAATTATTAACTGTAATCTAGTTGTGCAAAAACAGAAACAGCTTGATGATATTTTTGAGAATTTTTTTGGCCGCTATGAAACTCGTGCTTTAGAATTAAAATCCGCGGATATTCCGGTTGCAGTTTCAGCGCTTCCAGAAGAAGGAAAACCTGCTGATTTCCAGGGAGCAATAGGAGATTTTACTTTTGTGGCAACTGTTTTGCCTAAGGAAGTAAAAGCAGAAGACCCGGTGACAGTGAAAATTAATATAAGCGGCAGCGGAAATTTTAATACGGTAAATATTCCGTTATTAAAGAATAAAGATGGTTTTAAGGTTTACCAACCACAGATAAAGCAAGATGAGTCTGGAAAAACTTTTGAACAGATTCTTATACCGCTTAATGAAAAGATAACTGAGATTCCGGATTTAGTTTTTAGTTTTTTTAATCCGGAGAGCGGAAGTTATAAAACTATTACGCAAGGCCCGTTTCCTTTAAAAGTACTCCCGGCTTCTAAAGAAGAGGCCAAAATCATTGAGCAGTCTGATTCCGGTAAGATAACGATAACCCGACAGGAAGAGAAATTAGGCCGCGATTTAGTCTATCTTAAGACAAATTTAAGAGAAGTGCGCAGAAAAGGGCTTTATCTTTTTCGCGCGCCAATTTTTTGGGTGTTAAACTTAATAGTTTTTATAGCTGTTTTTACCGCAATTGCCTTACAAAGAAGAAAAGAAAAACTTAAAACCGATGTACGCCTTGCGCGCCGGCTGAAAGCGCCTAAAAAATCAAGGGAAGGCCTTAAAAAAGCATCGGGCCTGCTAGCTGAAGGAAAGACTGAAGAGTTTTATAA
>ERZ1292630.679-Hain-H41-02um-R3-679-length-34509-cov-6_pt1 | contig 28581 bp, 15 predicted proteins | sample MGYA00564408_ERZ1292630 | MGnify/ENA primary metagenome ERZ1292630 (study PRJEB36523, sample SAMEA6512641) | groundwater metagenome | collected 2019-01-08 | study: AquaDiva: Metagenomics assemblies of 32 groundwater samples
GGTGGTCGTGTTTGACGCCATCGAGGGGAGGAAACGGGGTGCGTGGGGAATGAACTGTGGAGTAAGGGTTGTGTACGAGTTTTTAAATTCCCGGTGTGCATAATACCCATCATAGCATTTCGAAATTTTTGTTCCTGTTGTTGGTTTCATGGCGCGGACCGGACGAAATGGCGACCCTTAATCAAGCGGTCGTCGCGATCTGGACGATCCCCAGTCGTTGTGAGCGGCGGCGATCACCAGGCGGGGCGGGGCAGCACTGTTGCATGAAGCAATCCACCGTTCGACCCAACGATGCGACCACCACCTGGAAGGTCGACACACCCGCGGCAAGTGAAGTGGCGTCGTCGTGCAGATGGGCGGCGTCAGCGACACTGCTCAGCACGCACGGCCGCAAAATGCTGCTTGCAGCTCGGCTTGCGTCGTTATCGACCGCCTGGTGGTGCAGCGGATTGACATGCTCTCCGCCCTCGGGGGCACGTGCCGCGGGAGGGGGCTCACTGAAGGTTGACAACGCCCACTTGACATCGGCGGCGATTCCAAGAAATGGCCGCGTCGCGACGGCCACGTGGTGCTCATAAACGACCGCCGCGCGGTGCGCCGCGAGCAGTGTCTTGATGCCAACGCCGTCAACGTGAAACAGCGGTGGCGGCGGGGATGGGCTCTGAGGGCCGCCAGGTCGAGTGGTCTTGATGGCGGCAGCCACGTGCTGAAGAACCGCCGGGCGCGGCGCGAGGGGGCCACCATAAGGCAGTTCCCACTCCCCGCTGCAACGGTAGCGCCCGACGTGCAGCGACAGAGTCGCCGTGAATGCGTCGCGGCCCCTCGCCGCCGCCGTGACACAGGGGGTGGCAGCTGCCTTACAGCGGGCGGTTGCTGCACGAGTGGTGACCGTGGTGCGACGGGCTAATCGTCGAGCCTGATGGAACAACTGGCTTCCAAAGATCCACATTTCTGCCACCGCCACGTGTAGCGGGTCGTCGAGATCCGCGAAAAGACCAAGGTGGGCCCTGGAGGACGTCGTGGTCCGGTCCGTCGCCTCCATCAAGTCGATGCCGTTGGGACGGAGCGCCGCTCGAGACAAGCCGCTTCGCGAAGGCATCGACAGAAACAGAAAGCCTTCATCGGATATGGAGGTCCACTGGATCTCGGGGTGTCGACGCAGCAAGGTGTTGATCAAGCGCTGCAGCCGACGATGGTATCCGCGTGTCGGAGGTGCCTCCGCGCAGATGGTTTTCGTGCTGAACAGGTCGATGGCAGCGAGGTCGTCATCGTCGACGTGCGGGCGAGAGGTTGGCCTGCCGGTTGAACTCAGTAAACGTGTAACGAGCAACGCTGGGCACTGCAACGCGGCAAGTTGCGCGGCGAGGGCCGTTTCGGCACGTGTGGCGCACCGCAGTCGGTCCACCGCTCGCAAGGCGAGGAACAAGCGTCTGCTGGATACGTCGAGGTCGACGAGGCAGACGACCACGACCGCCGAGAAGAGGAGCAGAAGCGCCGATAACAGCACCACGACGCCCGGTACGAGGGGGCCCAGGACGGGAAACGACTCGAGCACAAAATAAAACGTGGACGCAATAGTCGGTGGCCCCAGCAACAGCACGATCGAGGCGGCGCGATGCACGGGCGATTGGTGGCCGCCGATGATGGTCGCCGTGAAGCAAGCAAGGCACGTGAGGATGACAGGGCTCGGGAAGAAGACCGGCGACAGGCGGGTGAGCACGTACAGTGCGAACGGGACGTCGGTGAAAATAGCGTCCAAGAATGGGTTCCGATGTCGCGATAGGCAGGTGTGACGCAGTAGTGGCGGTGGTGATGGGTGCTGTGGCTGCTGTGGCTGCGCCGCGACACGCGATGGCGACGAGGACTTCACCAACAGCAGCAACGGCCTCGGCCGCCAGGTACCGCTCATCCATCGCGAGCAGCAAGCGGCGATCCCACGCGGACAGCCCCGGGATGTAGCGGCCTGCGTCGCGGCAGGAGGCTGTACGACGGTCGCGGTCGCGAGGAGCCCAACGCCGATCAACGGAACGCCGATGCAAAGAACGAAAACGGCTCGTATCGTGTGGTCTATCGCAACGTGTGAGCTGTTCTGGACAAGGAAGTCAGGGTTGTCCGTGCCAACCGTGAGTGGCACGGCCAACGCGGTGATCAGCGAGCCGAGGAGAAAATGCGTGTAGCGGGAGTTGACGTACTGAGACTCGAGCTGACGAGTCGGAAACTGAACCGCCCAGGACGCGACTCCGTTTCGCAATCGGACATAATGACGCTGCGACCACGAGACGGCTGGTGGCCCCATTTCTCCAGTCCTTGGTTCGATGGAAGGTAGGAGAATGGCTTCCTGGACGAGGCCAAACTCCTCGAACGACGAACCACCTACTCGCACCGTGCAGCCGAGCACGGCCGCCCGACAGGCACTCAACACTCCGCGGATCTGGACGACGCGGGTATCGGACCTCTGTTCATCGTCGGCGCGCCTTTGGTGACCAAACTCGTCGGCCGCCTTCAGCAAGGCGTGGTACAGCTCGACGGTCACGCCACAGCAGAAGCCCGCTTGGACCATCACGCGGCCCGGTCGCATCTCGGTGAGAAAACAGTCTAGTAGATTTGGGGGGACCGGGGAGGACGCCGATCGCGGTACCGCCCCCAAAACCGTCCTCCACAACGCCGTGGCCATCCGCAACGCCTGATACGCTGCCTGCGAGATCGCGAATGATCGAGATTGCCAGCCGAGGGGAGGGCCCATCCTCTGCAGCCGCTCGACCGTGTCTGCCATGGTGGACAAGCCTCCAAGAAACGGCGTCGTGATCATCGCACGCACGCGCGGCAGGCTGGCCATGCAATGAGCGGTGTTGCGTCCCTGCGCGGCGCTCGGCTCTGCCGTTTGACCCTCTCTTCGCTCAGCCGCGGTGTGAGGTTCGCCGCGAGCGCGGCATCGCAACAGGTCCACCGCGCAACTGATCGTGATGCCAGTACGTTCACCCTGGTGACTCCCTTCAGCCTCGGCCATCCACGCCAGGCGTTCGATCCACAAAAGCAGGCGAACGACGGAGGGCGCGGCCCTCCTCGATCCCGCGGTGACAATGATGGAGTCTCCAAACGTCGGCGCCGGTTCGAGGCGCAAATCGCCCGCCACTGTGGTCGAGACTTGCACGAAGCGATCCCACAGTGCGACGGTGGCGCCAGGCGACAGGCTGACTCGGCACAGGGCAGCGCAGATGATGCGGTCGTGGTGTTGCCACGGTGGGCCCTCGTCGTGTTGCCTGGGTGCGAACCTCCGCAATACTGACAGCGGAATCACGGACGCGACAACCCCGAACACCGTTTCCGCGCGTCGCTTCTCTGCCTGCAGTGACCCGAGGCTGTTGGCGACGGCAACAAATTCAGCGCGGAGACGCCTCTCTCGGGTCACGAGGTAGAGTATAAAGAGCGGGTAGAACGTCGCAGCCGTCATCACGCCACTGTTAAAGTTGTCCGTACGCTGCGGAAGGCCGTCGGACAGCCACGCGACCACGAGCAGCCAGAGCGCTCCGGCCAGCAGCGCGGGCACCAGGAGCACCACGCGGCAACCGCTCAGCGTGGAGATGATCACCTGCAGCGAGGTGCACAGCGTGAACATCCACGCGGACGACGTCGATGGCAGCGCAATGATCAAGCCGCTTTCGAGCACAGTGGCAAGCACCACCCCCAAGGCGATCCGCTCAATCTTACCGATATGGGGAAATTGTTCCTTCGGCGCGGATGCCGGCACGGCTCCCAGCTGCCGAGCGGCAATCAGGTGCGCGATGGCGGCCACAACCTGGCAGCACATCGTGAAGACGCTGACCAGCAGCACGAGGGGCACCCCGCCTCCGCCCGCCGGGATGGTCACATGGCTTGGGGCCAAGTAGGACTCAAACAGGGCCACGACAACGCTGATGCCGCCAAGCAACATCGTCAGCGCGGCACGGCTCGCCGACGTTGGCACGGTGAGTCGGATGAACTCGGTCTCCCATTCCGCATCGGCGAATCGTAGGAACCGCTTCAGCGTGACGTCGGGCACAAAGGCGTCCCAAGGCAACGTGGGGTCCACGGAGTATCTATGCAGCATGGGCCGCGCCATGGTGAGCGACGCACAAGAGGAAGAGGGGAAAGTGGGGAACCAAGAGTTACGGAAGCTCACGACGCACGTCATTGAGGATGGTTACCTGGAGCCGGATACACGAATCAGGCCTTTACGCGTCAGAGAGAGAGAGGGGATATTTCCCCCGCCAACATCACGACGTAGGTGCGGCGCGGGTGCAGGTGCGGGTGGATGCGATGACGGCATCCGGAAGGAGGGAAACCAAGACGGGAAGGAGACGAGATGCCCGTGGGGTAGTAGCAGCACAGCTATCGATACAGGATTCGATCTTGGCGATCAACCCGCAACTGAAGGAAAGGAAAAGCGAAATAATTGGGTGACGGGGGTGAGGGGTGTCCATATATTGTCCGAGGACCCTAACTACTATGCGGCGATCGTCCAGGTGGGAAGCGGCGGACAGCGTGAGGGTGAGCATGCGTAGATCGCCTCTCCATGGGGGTGACCGGGTAATTGTGCTACTGGGGGGAGGAGGCGGGCCACGCTGCGCGGCCCTGCTGGCTAAGTAGGAACGGGCGCCCACATACCATCAGGGGCCGCATCCCCTGCTCACTTGGGGGAAGGCAGGTAGGAAGGGAGTGGTGTGTGGTGTTGGCCCGCGTGGGCAGCCGCTAGCGCCGGCCTTACTTCGAGGTGGGAAGGGAGTTCGTTGCGCCGACGAACCACGGTGACGAACGCGTCGATGTGTCGGCCCGACGTGGGCACGTAGATCTGTTGCAATTTGGCCCCAGAGGGTGGAATGGTACGGTGGGCCAGCGTTTCGGCGACCCTGTGCAGAACGCACGTGCGAAATATCTGCGTTTGCTCGCGAGTTGACGGAGCACTCGCGCCTCCGCTGCTTTCTCCTCCTCGACGCAGTGGGTTCGCCGCGGATCCACAATGGGCCAGGACGGCGGCCGCTTCAGCGGCGACTGCGATGAACGGGCGGGAAGCGCATGCCGTGGCGAGAGGCGGACCGGGGTTGGCACAGGTAGCCCGGTGCATCGCCACAAGGCCGTCCACCCCAGGACCGCCGGTGTGAAACAGTAGCGGCGGTGCGAAGGCTCTCCGAGCCGAAGAAAGGGCCTCATTCGACGTTCGCTGCCCAACCGGAGCGGAAAACGTGCTCCGTTCGGTGTCCCATCGTCCGAGATGAAGCGTCAGCACCACTGGGCAGGACGACGAGCTAGAGGGGGAGCTGGAGGTACAGGTGGAGGACGAGGTCACATCGACCGCCGCGGCCAGCGGAAACCGCTTCGCCGCTTGGTACAGTCGACTGCCAAATATCCACATTTCGACGACGGCGACGTGCAAGGGATCATCTAGGCCTTGCAACGCCCTGCAGCGCGCCTTGTGGTCGCGCGAACTTCCGTCATCCATGTACATGTCGCAGCCTGTTGCGTTGCAGGGGTCGACGACGGCCGCCGACAGAGCGCTCTGTGACGGCGTGGATAGAAACGTGTAGCCCTCGTCCGACACCGACGTCCACTGGATCGACGGGAAGAACCGGAGCAAACCGGCCAGCACTCCGTGCCATTCGCGCAGGTGGCGACGACACCGGCGGCGAGTCGTCCTCCTGTCCGAGCCACCTCCTGACGGCCGGAATGACAGCATCGCCATCGCGCCAAGACTTTGCGCATGCTGCAGCGAGCCCCCCCTGCCGGAAGATAAGGGCGCAAAAGGTCGATGTTCAACCTCCGCACCGGCAATGAGAGGGAGGAGTGCGTCGACCGGGCACACGATTGCGGTCATTTTGGCAATCAGTATCGCCTGTGCCCTCGTGGCGCAGCGCAATCGGTCCATCGCATTAGTCGTGAGAAACAGACGTCGTGCCCTGGCGTCCTGCTCCACCACGGTCACGTGGACGATGGCCGCGGCCGCCAACAACGGCACGATCGTCAACGTGCCGAGGAACGTGAGGCACGCGCCGCCGCATGCATGGGACAGGAACACGGCGGTGGTCGCGATACCCAGCGGTCCGTGCCACAGAAGGCACATGGCCAGGCGGCGAAACGGCTTGTCACGCTTCGTGAGCAACGGGACGACTAACCCCAGTAAGCAGAAAATCGAGCTCGGCTGTGGAAAAAAAGGAGGTAGTAACGTCATGAGCAGGAGGCACGCCAAAGGCAGCTCCATAAGGAAGGCGTCGAAGTACACGTTGCCGTGTCGCGATAGATGGCTGCGGCTGGCCCGCCCGGTCACGTCGACTGTCACAAGCGGCGCTGCGCGCCACTGATCCAGCCACCCCTCCGAAATCGACCCATCCGCGCTCCGCGCCGCGGAGGCGACAGCGCTGAGCCCGCGCCGCGTCGACCTCACGCTCGCGAGGACGCCTGCCCCAATGGCGACAAAAATCAGCATGAAGAGAGTGATTCCCGCGATCTGGGACCACTGTGGAAGCTGGCCGGACGACCAGGCGTCCTGGTACGGCGCGACAAATTCTGCGAAAAGCAGCGCCGGAACGAGAAGAAAGGAGACGAAGGTCCCCATTGCGAAGGAGGGATATTGCCAGTTGCGATACTGCGACTCCAGCGTGCGATTCCGGAATGTCAACGTCCACCAGGCCACCCACGACGTGAACGACCTAAAAGTCGACGGCCTCGTCGTCATCATTGGCGGTGTGAGCGCCTCGTTGGAGGGCCCCTCCTCCGTCCTCCGTTCAGCTGAGAGCAACGTGGCTTCGACGCACGCAAGTTCTTCCACCAGCGACGCATTCCCACCTGCTGGGAAGCCAAGCCAGGATGAGCGGCAAGGCAGCGACGCGCGCGTCGCCAACGATGCGGCCTCGGCGACGCTCAGGCGCTGACGGCGATCACCTTCCCACGTCGCGATCGCGGCAAACAGTTCGGGTGGCACGAAGATGGGGGCACATTGCATCGAGACGCCCCGGCCTGCCGAAGCCAGCCGCGTGAAGCAGATGGCAGGGTTGACCTCGACGGCCGACACCTCCCCCGCATGGGCTGCGCGCCAGGCGAACGCTTCTCGGCAGAGTGCACGAAACGGCGCTCGCGTCACGGCAAGAACGCGCGATGCCCAACCCAGAGGCGGACGCGCGTCCTGCAAGCGCGCCACGCTCGCTAAGAGCGTCCTGAGTCGCCCGAAACAGTTGCCTGAGACAAGCGCGCGAACGGTTGGTAACGCGAGGAGGGAAGCCGTCTGTGGCGCTCCAGCGGCCATCCCTGCCCCCTCATCCGGTGCGTCGAGGGCGTCGATCGCGCAACTCACGGTGATGATGCCGCTCCCCTCGATCTCGGCGCTGCGCGTCAACCGCTCCGCCCAGAGCACCAGACGAAGCGCGAACCCGACGCTTGGGCGTCGATGGTCACGTCGGCTCGGCACAACCACCGCGACGAACAGCGAGTCGCCACTGGTCGGCAGCGGCTCCAGCCCCAGATCATGCGCCATCGCGACGGCCTGCGCTGCCATGTGCAACATCGCCTGGTCGGTCGTGTGTCCGCTGACGCGACACAGCGCGACGGCCAGAACGCTGCGGGGGCGCGTCGCACCTTTCTCATTTTTGCCCGCGCGGTCATGTGCCGTGGCGGCTGGCTGTGGTGGGCTGCCGCGAAGCCCTTTCAAAAACGACGCCGGGAGCGCCCTTGCGGCGACCCCCGCTAAGGCGTCTCGGCGGCACTGTTCGAGTTGCAGCGATCGAAACCCTTCGACCACCGCACAGAACTCCATGCGAAGTCGCCTCTCCGTCCATGCCGTAAACGCCATGATCAACGGGTACAAGAACGGTGCGGTGAAAACCGCTTTTTCAAAGTTGTCGCTGCGTCGGGGCTGGGCGTTGGAAAGGGCCGACACGGCTAGCAGGCTCACGGCGCCGAAGACTGCTGCAATCACCTGCAAGAAACACCGGCAGCCCGAGATGACAATGGCCAAGAACTGAACGACCGAGCACGACGTGAGCATCCACGCAGCCTCTCTTGTGGGGAGCGTGACGAGCGTCGCGGCGAGGGGCATGCAGCAAAGCATGACCACAAACATGATGCGCTCCATACGGTGACAAAGCCTCGTTCGCTCAGAAGACATAGCGGGGACGTGACGTAACCGTAGGCTGAGATGCGCAACGAGGGCGGCGCACGCAAAGAGCAGAACGACGACCGGCGCCAACACGACGACCATGAGCGACACGCGCGCGTGAAACCGGGGCAGGGATACGGGCACCGCGATGTCGCCCGCCATGAGTGTGACCGCGCATACCGCCAGCAGCAGTGGGATCGCCGTGCGCTGTGCGGACGTTGACGTTGTGACGCGTACATACTCAAGCTCGACGCATGGCTCGTCGAACCGGAGGCCCGTGGACACCGAAAAGCGGGCCGCGAGCTGGCCCCATGGAAGGGTCGGGTCGAGCGTGCGCTGGATGACCTCGGACAGCCGCGACGATTCCATCAGGGCCTGCATTGCGCCGCGGGAAATGACAAGGCGGGAGCTGTGGAAGTAAGGGAAGAGACACATCAGGAAGAGACACATCAGGTGGAGACACATCAGGAAGAGACGCATCGGACTTTGGCCGCAGGCCGACCGACTGCACAAAAGCAACGAGGCAAGTTAGTCCCTCTCCCCTACCGTGACGGTCGACCGCCCAAGTCGACTCTCCAGCGCCGCAGCTCCTTGGCGTAGAAATCCGTGGTGACGACATAGAACGAGCCCTCATCATCAGTCGATGCGGCTGCGAATCCAAACGCCGCGGCGTCATACACCAGGAGGGGGCAATCCCCGGTCGCGGTATCATGGGAGTTCAGGAGGGAGCCCCCCTCCCCCTCCTCGGTGCGATGGGAAGTGTGGTGGAACGACAGCGGAGAGGGCCATGATGGGGCGGTCGCGTCGCGCATGTCGACGACCGCCGCGCCCGACTGCATGCCCGCCGCGACCCACACACCGCCACTGCAGGGCACGTGGCGCAGCCGCCAAACGCCGCTCTCTCGGCAGCAGGGCAGCTGGGACACGGGACATTTAAAGCGTCGGGTGTCGTAGATGGCGACCTCACCTCCATACGACGTCGCGCACACATAGCAGCTGTCCGCCTCCTGCGACCCGGCGGACGGCATCGAGTCGTCTTCTTCCGAGGGTTGCCAGCCGCCTGTGGCCGCGCGGTGCACTGGCACGACGCTCGTGACGCCCGCCGTGAGCACGGTTTGCTGGGAGGGGCGCAGGTCGTGCAGTTGGGAACGGCGGTCCCACAAGCATAGCCGGCCGTCGTCACCACCCGTCGCGAGCAGCGATCGAGCGGAGCCGCTCAGTGGCACTTCCCGCACGCACCAAGCGTCGTAGTTGTGCGCCCTCCACAAGGTCCTCCTGTGCGGGTCATCGTCGTCTCCAGAAAGAAGGGCGGTGGTGCCATCAGGCAGCCACGGGTGCAGTGACGCCATGCCCCCTTGATACGTGCACGCCACCGCGTCAGTCAGCGGCGCGGCCGAGGTCAGCATGCCACCCGTCTGACTCGCGGATCCCACCGCGAATTGGACCACGGAGGTGCCTGGGCTCGCAGGTTGTCTCGGCCACCACCGCACGCAGTTATCGGTGCACACCGCCAAGATGGAGGACGCCATGACCTCCGACGACGAGCCACGCGATCGGCTCGGGACGACGAGATCGAACACGCCGCCGCCCTCGAGCGGACAGTACGACGGCGACTTGCCGGGTGCACCGTGATCCGCTGGCGCATCGCCGCGGGCGTCCGCAGTCCCGCTTCCGCCCCCCGCGTGCCGCAGCTGCAGCGTGTCAATACCGCCTGTTCGTGTGTCTCCGTCGTTGTGGTGTTGGTAGTAGCCGAGGGTGAGGTCGACGCATGGGCCGTGTCCAGCGTTGTCGGCGCGCTCTTGCGCAACAATCAACGCGGCGCATGGCGCTGGGAGGAAGACGATGCACTCCAGAGTGACTCGGTCCATGTCTACGTGCAAAGGATGCGCATATGGACGGTTAGAAAAGCATCGCGCGCAATCCAACGACAAAAGCAATCTGAATGGAGTGACAACACTCCGGGGTGAGACGGTGTCTCGGCAGCACATGTCCTCTAAACGAAGCCTCTCTCTATAGAAGGGGTGGGGGGTAAAATCTATGATGCACGAGAGGCGCTGTTGGAAAACGACGGGGCGGTCACGGCCGAGCCGTACGACGCCAGAGACGGAGGCGCGCGAGCACCGCCGCTTACACGTGGAGCCTCACCTGCAGCATCTATGTGCGTCTCGATGGACGAGCCAGCCGCCAACATGCTGATGCCGCTATCAAAACGGTATGGTTCCAGGAGGACGTCTGCCCCGGTGGCACACATGGACGACTCCGTTCCGCTGTCGGGCATCACCCTGGACGAATGCGGCTTCTGGCCCGGTGCTTCCACGTTGGTACCTAAGGTGGGGCGCATCTCAAGTGTGGCCGCGGAGGGGCGCAGTGGCATGGGCCGGATGGGCGTGACGCGCAGCACGGGCGCAGCCACCGCCGTCGTGGGCGGCCGCCTGAGCGGCGCATCCTCTGGGCATCCCCATTCCTCCCCGATGGCCCCTCCCCGGATATCCGGGCGAGTCGGTGGCACCCCTACGCGGAGGTCTGAGGGTGTTTGAGTCGGAGTGCCGGCCAGCAGGGACGTGGAACTGGGCACGCGCAGGGCCTCGGACCTGTGTGTCCCGGCACTCTCCACGGTTCTCGTGGAGGCATGTGCTGGCTCCGTGACGCTGCTGGACCTGTCCAACGTCTCCGGTCGTCGCGTCCCCGGTACGGCGGTGTACGGCGAAAACTCGGCAACGTCATTTTTGTCCTCCGTTTGGCGCGGCATGCAGCGCGCCGCCGTCACACCGCGTGTCACGGCATCCGCCGCCAGCGCGGCGCAGTGAATGCTACGTAGCTGTCGGGCCTCAGCCTCGGTGCGCTGCCGCTCGTCGGCTCCAATTCGATTCGCGACAACCGCCGCGGCCACGGTCAGCTCGCCCTGCACCCGCCACGGGACGGGGAGCACCGGATACCGCAGCAAGGGGCCACCCGCGACGGGCAGCGGCCGCGTCGCAGGGAGCCATGGGCGGCAGGGTATGGCGTCCGCGCGTCGCCGAAGCTCCTCGCTGACATCGTCCTGCCGACCGTTGGCGGCGGGGCCAGGCAGGCGCAACGTGCTGCCGAGGCGCGGTGTCAATGGCGACCGCCGCGCCGCCATCACGACTTGCGAGGCGGTCGTGCACTTCAGCATGGCGGGCGCGCGGCCCACGAGTAGTACGGTCGCTAGCCTCCAGAAGTACTCGTCCCCGTGCGGCTGGGTAAATATGGGTTCGACGAGCTGCAGCCAGTCCATGCCCTCCGCGGCAAGGTGGTGGTCGAGGTACCACGAGAAGAGGGCGTCCGCGAGCAGGTCGGCAACAGTCGGGCCATCGGGGATGCGGTGGAGGTGGGCCGCCAGCGCGGGGTGCGCCGTCGTTACCGCCGCCGCGAGCGCCGCAATCGATCGCGCAGGGTTTGGCACGGAGCGGCTGGTCGATGGCCCCCCTTCCGTCGTCGTGGTCAGTGGCGTGGCCAAACCATTGGGAGGGGTCGCCGCGGGGCAAAGCTGCAGCCATCCGGGGGCGATGTTCGTCAGGAAGTGCAACGCCGCCTCGAGCGCCAGCGTCGGGCTGTTGGCAAAGACGGCGGACATGGCGACGCATAGGTACGGCAGCCACGGGAACGATGCCAGCCGGGGTTCGTGCTGCAGGAGGCAGGACACCAGCCTACTGGCCGTCCGCTGTTGCTTGGATGTCGTCAGCAACGCGGCGACAGGCGCGAGCACGGCACTCACATTGTCCGGGGGGCTTCGTCGGAGAGCCAGGATACGGTATGCGTCGTGGTTGCCTGGAAGCGACCATGCTGCGGTCCACCGCACGGCGCGGAGCGGCCCGACGCCACTGGCACTGCAGTCGCAATGGGAGACCCCGGACCCGTTGCGGCCGGCGGGGTCGCCGCTGCCGACTCGGCGCAGCGGGTCATTTTCCCGGCCGGAGTTAAGCGACCAGTCCAGCAAGCGGAGGGTGGATCCTCGTGCGGTGTCGGATAGAGCGGACATGAACCTCACGTGAACGCGACCAGGCAAGGCGAGGAGGATGGGGAGGAACACCACTTGGGGGTTCGCGTCCAGAAGCAACGCTCAGAGGGAGCAAAGCAACAACATGCTGTAGAACCGCCGCGGTTGAAAAGGGGGGCTGAGGGAGAGGCACGGGTGTCTTGCCACAGGTGTCCATTATGGCTGTTCCTCGCTGGGGGGACTCCCCTCGCTTCGTCACGGCGCCGCCACGGAGACGGGTATCGTTTGGCCATCCCTCCCTGCCTTCTCAGACGCTCCTCCTTAGCACCCAGAGGCGACCAGATACAGGTCGTTGAACACGGGGCCGATGCACTCGTGGGGTGGAAATTTACGGTCGCCCGCGGGCGCTTGGGTGCAGTTGATGTCCCCGGGCATGTAGGACACACCGACCACCGAGCCGCCACTGCACTTCCACTCCATTCCAGAGTAATCGTACGCGTCAAAGTAGCACGTCCCGGGAACGACGCGCACGACGTTGAGGCCCTGCGTGCAGTTCGGGTCGGTATACCAGAGCTGGACGATTTCACCTTTTGATGCAGCGTGGCTAGCCACGGCGCGGCGGCTCTTCGCCGGAGGAACGTCGACCGCAGCCGCGACCGCCGCCACCAGGAGCGTGATGCACGCGAGCACGGCGAGAGCGCGCATTTTCGGGGTGTGGAAAAATGTGGGACTGGTCGTATGACACTTGGCGCAACGGGTTTCCTCATCACGGCCGGCGTTGCTCTCGATGGACTAACTGACGGTCACTTGGAAATGGTTGCTCAAGTGTACATCGAGAGTTCGAGGACGGGCGGGCGCTACTTCTTGCCCTTCTTGCCGCCGCCCCCTTTCTTGGGACTCGCGCCGGCCGCCGCGGCGCTGGACTGTCGCGCGGCTATTAGCTGCTGCCGAGTGTACTCGTCGACCGAGGCGATCTGCTGCATCGTGGCGGCCACGTCCCAGATCTGCACCGCGCCTTCAAGCGTCGCCGCGAACACCAGCCCCATGGCTTTGGCGGCTGCCGATGGGTTGGATGGCGTAACTCCCTCGGCGGTCGGGGCTGGCGCCTCGCCGCCCCAGGGACACAGGTGGGTAAGGCAAAGGGGATGCGGCGGCGCGGCGCCGTTAGCCACCGAAGGGACCCCCCGACTCCACAGAGAGGGGTTAAACACGTACCGCACCTGCCACAGCTTTCGACTAAGCAAGTAGATCACGCCGCCGTCGGTCGCTGCGAGGAGAACGTCGCCGGCCACGTGATCGAGCACGAGGCTGTTGACGGCGGCCTCGCTGGGTTGGAAGGCGCCTTGCTGCGCCGCTGTGACAACGTTGAATGCGACGATGCGGCCGTCGCTGCGGCCGATCCACGCCACGGGGTGGTCGTAGGTCATGCAAAGCAGCAGCGGCGCCCCGTCGCCCGCGCCCCCGACGCCACCGCCCGCCATCATCACGGTGTGCAGCGTCCGGCTTTTCAGCGACACGAGCTTGCTGACGCCATCGCCGGACGCCGTCAACACGAGAGGCCCGCCGCCTGTGGGCAGCGCCACGGGGTGGTCCGCCTGCGGCACGCAAGGCACCAAGATGGACGAGATTGGGCCGTGGTGCGCCTTGAGCGACCCTAAAGCTACCCCGGTGAGCATCTGCCACCACGTGACGGTGCCGTTGCCGAGGCCGGCGATGACGACGGCCGCCTCGGGGCCTCCGCCCCCCGAGGGATCGACGGTGAGGCTCTCGACGCTCGAGGCGACGTCGACGAGGCTGCCACCAGCTGCGGCATTGGCCTCGGACGACGGCGATGGTGACGAGGCGTCACGGGACGCGCCGACGACCGGGGCATAGCCCATCCGCCAGGTACCCGAAGGCAGCTCCCACAGCTTGAGTGAACCGTCCTCAGACCCGCTCAACAGCCACTCGGCCTTTGCGGCGGGCGCCGACGCGCTCGTCGCCGTGCTGCTGGTGGTGTGGACATGCAGGCACGTGATGCGGCCTCGATGAGCCGCGATGTCGAGTGGGGCCGCCAGCCCGCCGCTCGTCGCGCCGCCGCCCCCGGGCGGGTTCGCGAAGCCGCGCAGCAAGTCCTGCGTCATCGGCCGGCCAACGATGATGCCAGGGTGCGTTCCGAGGATCAAAAACTGCGAGCTGACGGTCATGGTCGACACGGAGGGCAGTCCCGGAATCCCGGTGAGGGTTGCCTGTAACGGATTGAACGTATCAGCGAGTCGCACGATGCTCACGGCTGGAGGCTGCCGGACGAACGCTGCGTCGGCGGGAGCTGCCTTGGAGCCCTTGCCGGCCCCCTTACCTGCGGACTTCCCTTTGGTGCTGCTCATGCAAGGCGTGGCGGTGGGCTAACGGCTGACTGTCTAAGGGAAACAAGGAAAGAGGCCGGAAGAGTTCGAGAAAGGGAAACAAGGAAAGTAACCATCGAGCAACTGCCGTCGCCTCGTGACATCGTGGGGGGAAACCACGGCCTGCAGCGGCATGTTCGCGCAGCGCAACAAAGCTTGACGCACGACCGCTGCGGCCGCGTCGTGGGGATGGCGCAGGGAGAGTATGTGGGGGAAGCTAAATGCTGAGCACCGATAGCCAGTCCACGGCAGCCCTTCTCGCACGCGAGTTGGCGTTCAGCTTCATCGCCGTGATATCTGCGTCGATGGCCGAAATAAACTGGATGATAAACTCAATGACCTTCGCTTTGTGCATCGTCTCGGCGGCCTCGTTGGTGATGAGGAAGCTGACGTCGTAGCCAGGGATGGGCTTTCGGCGAAGGATCGCAAAGCGCTCCGCACGCTGCGCCAAGAAGCCAACGTGCTTGGCGGCGATGAGCTCCGAGAGGGCGTCGGGCTTCTTGAAGCAAATGGAAACCCTAACGGAGTTGACGCTCGATTCAATGAGCGTCCGCTCTTGCTCGTCGCGACAAATGAGAAGCGAGTTGAGCAAAAGCTCAGGAGACGTTTGCACCTCGACTTCGGGCTTGTTGTGGCGCTCGACGACAGGGGACGGAAAGCTGACGAGGCACAAGGCGGCGTTCAGCGTGCGCTTGATGCAGTCGAAGTACGGTTGCTGCGCGGTGCTCATCGTTGAGGGAGGGAAGGTCCGAAGGCAAGGGGAAAACAATCCAATCTCGAGAGACGCTGGCAATGTGAAAGCGAAGGAGGGTGGCGGACGGCCAAACAGATAGCAACGGCCGTTCCCCGAGCCATCTTGCCGTGTTTACCCGGGAAACGCCTTCAGACACCCTTCAAATCATACGTACAAAGAAAAAGCGTCGCCTCTGCTCTCCTCCTGGCTAATCACCCTCGAAATGTGGGGATAATGCGCCGGCGCCTTCCGCAGCCGGATAGGCGTAGTCCAAAAGGAGCTCGGCGAGCGGGGGGATCACCCGAGTCGTCACCACCCACGGCGTGCACGCCCCGGATGGGAACACCATCCGGCAGTTGGCTTCCAGGATCGTCCCACGGCATGAGTTCAGGAGGCAGCCCCAGCCGCGCCGCTGGGGCTCCTCGGCCACGACGACCACATCCTTGTCGGGGTGCCGCACGAAGAAGCGGAGTCGATCTCGCCAGTCCCTCCCATATTTTAGTCTCAGCTCCACGTCGCTGAAGCACACGGCCCGGTCGTCCGCGACGCAAGTGGGGTGCACGAACGGGAATAGAATGATGTCCGCGTCGATGAAGCGGCGTGCAAAGACGCCCGCGCCCTGCAACAACGACTCCCTGACCATGACCAGGTTGGCGATCTCCCGCGGCAAGGGTGGTAAGTACGGCGGCAGTGCCCAATGGCGTGCCCGGCTGAGAAATCCCACGTCGTAGCCTCCTGACAGGCCACACACGGCGTCGCTCGGGGCGGTGCCCGGGCAGCCTGCCTGGGGGAGGCCCTCGTACGGGGGCGGCTTGTCGGACAGATGCGCGTCATCCAACATCGCATTATCCGTCCCCTCGCGCCACCAGTGTTCCATCGTCGGGTCTTGCGAATTCGACGACGCCGGGCCGGCATCTCTGTCATGACCCCCTTCGGCGCGAATCTTCGAGGGCTCAACGACTGCCGCCGCGGCAGGCATCGACACGGAACGCGGCACCTCGATCGGGCGCGCGGGTCGCATCTCCACTCGGAAGGCTGCCACCTCCGCGTCATCGTGGCTGCGTGCCATTCTGGTCATCGAGCTCTCCATGCGCGAGAGTCGCTCCAGAATCTCATGCACGCCTCCACCATGGTTCCCCTCACGGGGAGGATCGGGCACCTGTCGGCGAGTGTCGGACCCGGTCAAGAGCGCCTGCAAATGGCCGGGGTTGCCGAAGGACGGCCGGCTCTCGCTCCTCTGCGCTCCGGGGGAAGCCATGCCCGGTTGGTATCGGTCCGCCGACGGAGAAGTAGGAACGGTCGCCAGTCTTGGGCTGGACGGTCCGTCCAAGCTGCGACCGCGATTCACCTGGGGACCTTCGACGGCACTTCCGTTGTGGGGTGCAGAGCTCGGACGTAGACGTGAATTGAGCTCGCCTCGAGGAGCATGATGATCTGCCAGGAGCCGTTGCTCCAGGTACCCAGGCTGCCGCAAGCGACGCCAGATGCACGCGGCGATGCAAACGGCAACGCACCCCATCAAAAAAGCCGCGCCAAACAGGACGTAAATCAGATAGGGGCCGAAAATGTCCTGCCAGATCGTCGTGGCTGGCGGCGCCACGACTTCGAAGGAGAAAATATTGTACTGCAGCAAGCGCGCCTTCGCCGCTCGCGCCGTGAACACCTGTATCAGGTCCTCTGTCGGCGGCACCCCTGGCGCAATCGTGATGAGCGCGTCGCTGCGAGCGAAGCTGTACTCCTCGACGTGGATGCGCGTGCAGTCGGTGATGAGCGCCGTGCAAACGGCCGCCTCGACGGCAGCGAACGAGGGCAGCGCGGTCGTGTTGATGCCACAGCGGACCGTTACCAGAGAATTTTGCGTTGTCTGGGCACGAGCGAAGAAAAAGGAAGCGGGGAAGATGACCGTCCAAATTGTCGTTGTTGAGGGTATTTGGGGTGTCGAATGACCAGACGGGCTCAGAAGCAACGTCAGAAGCAAACAGACGAACAGCGGCCGCCGCCCGCCGGGACTGCCGGCTGCCACTCTCGCCGGGAGCGGCATGATGGTCGAATCGATGAGTGCGTCGTTCAGAGGGGCCGCGGCCTCGCGGCTCGATACTCCCATCCCATATAGCCAGGGTGATGATGAGGGCTTCACGTGGGGAATCCTGGAGGAAAACCAACCATTTGTGGACGACGCCGGTTCCTCCCTCACGACTGCCCGACCCCTTCCGCCTGCTGCTCGAAATGCAAAATCCAAAATAAAAGGTGCACTGCTGACAAAGGGGAAGGCCCTTTGCGGCGATGAAGCGCTTGTGACAAACCGGGAACCAACCGGAAGGGGTCAATAGTAGGAGGAGGAGGAGGAGGATAGACAGTCGCAACTCGTCCTGGTAGGGGGGTGGGGCTTAACCGGCCGGCGAATGCTATGTGAAATTCGTCAAATGGTCAATGGAGGCGGCCTTTGTCAGTTTGCCGACAGGAGACCTTCGACGTCCTCGGGGTGCACGGTCTTGACCTTTTCGTGGTTGGCAACAATGTCGATGTCATCGTTCGCAGCATTCATCACGACGTGGACCGTGTCGCCCTCGCGGATGCGCCCATCGAGCAGCATCATGGCGAGCTTGTTGAGCAGATTGCTCTGCACCACGCGCTTGAGGGGACGCGCCCCGTAGGTCGGGCTGTAGCCTGTCTCCGCGATCCAGTCCTTGGCCGCATTTTCGACGACCAGCTCAAGTCGCTGCTCCTTGATCAGCGTCGACATGCCGTCGAGGATGATGTCGACGATGCGACGAATGCCCGCCTTCGTCAACCGGTTGAACATGACGATATCGTCGAGCCTGTTGATGAACTCCGGGGGCAACCGGGACTGGACGAGCCGCATGACCTCGGCGGACGCGTCGGACGAGGGCGACCCCTCCGGCAAGGAAGCGATGATGTCCGCGCCGATGTTCGAGGTGAGGATGATAATGGTGTTTTTAAAGTCAACGCGGCGGCCGTGCGAGTCGGTGAGGTGGCCCTCGTCCAGCACCTGGAGCAGAATGTTGGCCACTGAAGGGTGGGCCTTCTCGAATTCGTCGAAAAGAACGATCTGGTAGGGGCGGCGCCGAACGGACTCGGTCAGCTCGCCACCCTCCTCGTATCCCACGTAGCCAGGAGGCGCTCCGATGAGCCGATGGACGCTGTGCTTCTCCATATACTCGCTCATGTCGATGCGGCAGATAAACGAGTCATCGTCGAAGAGGAACTTCGCGAGCCGTTTGCACACTTCGGTTTTCCCCACGCCGGTGGGGCCGATGAACAAGAACGACCCCAAGGGCCGCTTGTGGGCGTGCAAGCCCGCACGGGAAATGCGGATGACATTGGTGATGGCGTCGACCGCTTGGTCCTGCCCAATGATGGTGGTCTTCAGCATCTTGTCCATGTTGATGAGCTTCTCTCGCTCGCCGGTCATCAGCTGCTGGACGGGGATGCCCGTGGCGCGAGAGATGACGTTGGCGACGTCCATGGATGTGACGGAGTCGTTGACCAGGAACTCCTTCGATTTGCTGACCTTTTTGTCTTCTTCCATCTCCTTGATGAGCCGGGGGATCTGGCCATATTGGATCTCGGACGCCTTCTGGAAGTTACCCTCAGCCTTCGCTTGCTCGAGGTGGTGGCGGGCGACATCGAGCTCTTCGGTGCGGCGCTTGATGCGGTCGAAGATGGCCTTTTCGCCCATCCAGCGCTCCTCCAGTTTCTTATATTCCACCTGCTTGACCGCGATCGTCGCGGTGATCTGCTCCAACTTCGACACGGAGAGCTCGTCGCGGTCCTTCTTCAGCGCTTCCTGTTCGATCCTCAGCCGCACCATCTCGCGATCGAGGGTATCCAGGGCTTCTGGCTTCGATTCTTGCTGCAGGCGCAGCCGGCTCGCCGCCTCGTCGATCAGATCGATCGCCTTGTCCGGCAGTTTGCGCTCGGACAAATAGCGATGGGAGTTGACCGCGGCGTAGACGAGCGCGGAGTCGTTGATGAGGCAGCCGTGGTGCAGTTCATATTTCTCTTTGATGCCACGGAGCACGGAGATGGTCTCTTCCACAGTGGGCTCAGTTACAAGCACGGGTTGAAAGCGGCGCGCGAGGGCGGCGTCCTTCTCGATGTGTTTGCGGTACTCGTTGAGCGTGGTGGCGCCGACACAATGCAACTCCCCGCGGGCCAAAGACGGCTTCAGCATGTTGGAGGCATCCATGCTGCCCTCCCCAGAGGCCCCGGCTCCGACGAGCATGTGCAGCTCGTCGATGAACAGGATGACCTGTCCCTTGGATTCGATCGTGTCGCGAATGACGCCCTTGAGCCGCTCCTCGAAGTCACCGCGAAACTTGGCGCCCGCGACGAGCGAGGACATGTCCAGCGAAAAGACTTTTTTATTCTTGATCGACTCCGGCACCTCACCCTTCACCACGCGCTGGGCGAGGCCCTCCACAATGGCGGTTTTCCCGACGCCGGGCTCGCCGATCAGCACAGGGTTGTTCTTCGTGCGACGGCTCAGCACCTGGATCGTGCGGCGGATGATCTCCTCGCGGCCGATGACGGGGTCCAGCCGGCCTTGTCGGGCCTCCTCGGTGAGGTCGCGGGCGTACTTTTTTAAAAAGTCGCCTTGCGGCACGGCCTGCGGATTGACCCATGACCGTCCCTGTTGTGCCTGGCCCCCGCCGCCACCAGCCCCACCGCCACCCCCGCTGTTGCCAAAAGGTGCGACCCCCTGCGATGACTGAGCCTGCCAGCGCGCGGCCTCGTGCAACCTTACCTGCGTCGGGGCGACGTGGAGCTCCTTGGCCAACCCCCAAGCGCTGGTGGCGCCCATCGACGAGCAGAGCGTCATCGTCCGCATGCTGCATCGCGCTGGAAGCAGTCGGCGCAACATAGTCCTCTGCAAGGGAAACCAATAAAACTTTGACCTTGATTGTTGCGTCCATGTGAACAGGGGGGCACGCGCATTAACAGACAGTGCCGAGCGTCACTAACCCAGACAACGACCGCGACGACACATCTGGAGCACATCATACGATACATCGGTTGCGGGTGGTTCCACCTGTGCGCGGCGGCGGAAGGGGGACAAGGGAGGCCACGCCTCTTTCTAGGGCCCAGTCAGCGGTTCGTCCTCGTGCTCTCACATGGCTGGGTCTCCTCCGGCCGCGCCTTCGCTCGAAACGCCTGACTCGGCGCCTCCCGTGCCTGTGTTGCCCGCCGTCGACCGGTGACTGGCGTCATCTTCCGCGCCCGTGCTGGTGGGGGAGATTTTCGCCGCCGCGCCGCTACCGTCCGCGTCATCACTATCCGGAGGGCCCCGCAGCTCCTCGGGGGCCAGCATTGGGATGTCGGATCCCTCCGATGTTTGGGGTCGCGGTGGGGCGACGTAGCCGGTATACACCTCCCCACCCGACGACGGCTCATCGTCGGGCGCGTCCGCCGGCCGGCCCATCATTTCGTTCACGATGCGACGCCGGGACGCTTCCTTCTCGGCCCGCTTCATCCGCGACACGTAGTCGTCGTTGAGCGCGCGCAACTCACCCTGCAGCTCGTCGTAACGCGACGTGTAATGTTCGACTTGCTCCTGGAAGTGCTTCAGGCTGGCCTTCATCGCCCGCATCTGGCCGGTTTTTTTTTGCAGCGACTCCTGGTACACGTTCAGCTGCTCGGCCACCTCCGGGCCAGGTTGTCGCGCGATAATCGCCTTCAACTCAACGTACAGCTTCTCCTTCTCGCTGATCAGCTGATCCTTTTCCTGCACCTCCGCTATTTTTGAGAGCAGATCGCGTTGCATGTCCAGCACCTTGCCGTGCATCAACGCGGTTTGCGGCTCGCGCCCCGCCAGCCTCCGGAAGCGGTGCACGTTGCGGGGGTTGTCACTTTCATCTAAGAGCGCGCGAACGCGGCACTGCTCGCGATTCAGTTCGCGCGATCCTTTGTTGATCAGCAGCTTCAGCTCGGGCAGCCGCGAGGCGAATGCGCGCATGCCCTGCAGTTCCTGCCGCAGCTGGGCGACCTGAAACACGAGGTGCTGCATCTCGTGCAGCCGCGAGGTGTACTGCGCCTCCCCTTTGTGCAGCATCGACTGTTGAATGCGAATGTTTTCATAGAGGGTCGCCAGTTCGTCGTTCCGTCGAATGAGTTGGGCGCCGAGGATGTCGCGTTCGTTGAGAACGTTGACGTGGTCCCGGCGCTGCTTCGCCTTTTCCGCCTCCGCTTCGGCGATGATCTGGTTAAGTTTGTGGAGTTCGTCGTTGAGCTGTGAAATTGACTTTTCCCGCTTGTCGACGATGTGCTCGGCATTCTTGATGCCGCTCTCGTGCCCTTTCTGCTCGCGCTCCAGCTTGGCGACGGTGGCCTCCTCCGAGGTCAGCTCCCCCTCCTTCACCTTGATCTCGGCCTTGAGAGAGTCGATGAGCGCTTGCATGCCCTTGTACTTCCGTTTCATTTCGTTGATTTCCTGGTGAAGGAGAAGGTAATTCTTGGCGTAAAGGTTTCGCTCGTTGAGCACCATGTCGAGTAAGGTTTGCTGCTGTCTCAGCTTCGACTCGACATCTTGAATGTCCTTCTGGCGGTCGATCACGACCACGCCACGCTGCTTCACGTCCTCCATGGTCTGGGCGTAGGTGGCGGCCGCTTCGATCGCCTCTTGCTGGTAGGAGACCGTTTCCTTCTCCAGTTGGTGAATGATCTCTTTTTGTTTTTGTGCGTGGCGTTCGAAACCGCGCACTTGGTGCTCGAGGTTGCGGCGCTGATTGTCCTTGACCACGAGCCATTCTTTCTGTCGCAAAGTCGACGATTGTGCTTTCAAAAATGTCTTGTTCAGAATATCGCGTTCGCGCGTCAAATCTTCAATCTGCTTTCGGTCGTTTTCTGCTTGCCGCGTGAGGTTCGCGATGCTGAGTTCCAGCTGTTCAAGTTCCGCGCGATGACGATCGCGCTCGGCCTCCGCCTCGGCCCGCTGCGAATCCACAACAATATTCCGCTTGTCGATCGCATCGCACAGCTTGGCCTGCTTGAACTGCTCCCGCCGCAGCCCGCTCACCTCGCCATCCTTGAGCTTCAACTGCCCCGTGAGGGAGGCAATTTCCTTCTTGAGTTGGTCGCTCTTCTTGCAAATGTCGTCGGCTTCCTGTTCACTCTTTGTGGTTTGCTTCTTGAACGCGGCCAGGTCGCGCACCACTTTCTCCGTGTCCTCCTTCGTGCGCTCGACTTGCTGCGTCTTGCGGGTGATCTCGGCGCCAAGTAGCGTGATGGCGCTCTGCTGGTCAATCAATTCGCGGTTGCTCATCGTCAGCTTCTCCTTGAGATCCTTCAATTCCACCTCCTTTCTCTCCTTGCGCTTCTTTTGGTCGTCCAGCTCGCTCAGCTTGAGGTCGATGGCCTGCTTGAGGGCGCGGAGTTCGCCGTCCTGCGCCTCCTTGTCAGACGTCACCTTGGCGACGCGGTTCTCGAGGTGGACGATGTCATGTTGGATCGCCTGCACGTGAGCCTTTTGTGTGTCGTGGTCTTTCTGCAAGTCTAGCTTGACACGGCCGAGCTCTGCTACGGTGGCGTCGTGTCCGACGACGTTCGCGGGCCCTTTGCGGAGCTGGCTGTCCAACTCCTTGATGTCTAGTTTCAGCTGCTTGATGCGCTCCTTGAGTGTCACTTCTGTTTCCTTGGACTGGGTGATCTTGTTCTTCGCCTTTGTGATTTCCTTTCGCAGCTGGTCGATGGTGCTTTTGTCGCCCTGCGACAGCTCCTCTGCGGAGCGCACCTTGAGCTGGCAAGAGCTGATTTCGGCCGCGAGATCCGTGTTCTTCTTGATGAAACGCTTCTCGTTCTCGATGAGTTTGTGATAGCTGTTCATGATGGTCTTGTAATAGCGTTTGAATGTCTCGAGAATGTCGTCGTTTTCAAGGTCTTCGACGACCTCGGCGAGGGCCTTAGCTTCATGCTCGTGATTTTGGTTCTGAGTCACGATGTCTTCAAATTGCTTGTCGTGCAAATTGGAAGGTGCGGCCGCCGTCGCAGGGGCGGGCGGCGCGGCTGCCATGACGTGTGAGTTTCCTTTGTCTCGGGCACTGAGTCGGGGGCGCAAGAAGGAATGAAAATAGCGTTTCCAGGCAGTATGGGGGGGTGAATACATGTGTATGTGGCCCCGGCAAACTACTCAGGCAGACTCGGACTGGGTGGGAGATGACGATGGATGGCATGCAGTGGCAAAGATTTGATGGACTCTCACCCTCGCCGTGGAACGTGAGTGGTTTGGCCCGATGATGTACACCCCGTCAGATGCACTCTTCGAGGTACATCTCCAGGACGGGCCGCACGAGTGTGCTGAGCTCGTGGTGATCCGCTAGGAGGACCAACGACAAGGCCGCCTCCGCGGCCATCGGCGTGAGCGTGCCCTGCTGTCGTGCCCAGCCACGCGGCACAACTGGTGGAGTGGGTTGCGCACGGGGGGTGGTTGCCCCCGCGCGCGGTGTGGTCGCTCCCGACCGCGACGACGACGTTTTCGAAGGGGTGACACTGCGGGCTGGCGTCGGTGTGGGAACAGCAGGCGGCGTCGCCTCAATCTGTTTGACTCCCAATGGAAATAGCGACGTCGAAAAGTGGACGAGACATTCGTCGAGGCAGTCCTGCAAGCAGCTCAGCGTGTCCATGGTGGTGTGCAGCCGCGCGGTTTCGGCGGTGATTTCGTCCTTAGCGGCCAACGCCACCTGTTTGCGCTGGCGGTTGGCGACCAGTTGCACATGCAGGTCGGCAAGCTCAGCGGCGGCGTCTCGCGTGGCTCGATTCAGGATGCTGCTCGTCACGAACAAATGGCTGCGCGACTGGTTGCTCCATTTCTTGATCTTCCGAGCGTGGTAGTTGACGCGAATGGCGTGCGCCTTCAGTCGTCGTGACGTGATCGGGGTGGTCCACCACGTCGGGCTCGCCGTGAGGCTCGAAGTGAGCGTCTCGATAGAGTCGAGAACCTTCCTCACGCTCGCCTCGACCTCGGTGTGCGCGAAAGTAAGGCAATCTTGCCCGAACGCCGGTGCGCCAGGTGGTTCGCTCGAATAGTCCGCGACGGAGGCTATCTCGAGCGACGCGTCGTCCGCCGCGAGCGATCTCAACGCTTCACAGTCGTCGATGGCACCGGCGTTCAATGGTGACAAGGGCGACATTGGGTCCGGTGATTCTGCGATGCCACCCCCTCCTCGAGGAGCTCCCGCGCCGCCGCGGCGCGCCCCTTGGTTGATGCCCTCGTCGACGATGTCCACCGTCCGGTCCGACTCGTCCAACTCCTGCGCAAGATTGATCAGCAGGCGGTCGACGTTGCTGCACACCGCCTCGACCGACCTAGCCGTCCGTTTTTCGGACCGCATGGTGGTAAAATCGGCCGCTGCTGCGCGCTGGCGTTCGCGGAGATTCGCGAAGTCGCGTATTTGCTCGCGAACGGCTTCACGTCGTCTGCGGGTTGCCTCCGCGTCGTCGTGCCCTGTGGCAACGGCGACCACTCGCTCCCGCGGTGGGGCAGGGCCATGTCGCATTCCGCCTCACCGCCACTCCTAAAGCTACGTAAAAGCATGATAAGAGCAGAAAATCTCATTTTTTGACGAACCCAAGCATCCTCTCTCACTCACCAGAATCACATCGAGTGTGGTGCAACGGTGGGCGTGGGAGAAAAATTTTCTTCATACTGCGGATCTGCGGAACAGCCGCCGCGTCAGTCCGCTTCTACGGCTGGATCCTCCTCATCGTCGGCGTCCAGCAGCTCCTCGGCCTGGTGGCCGCTACCGACTCCCCGGTTGCGGGGCGCATCTATGACTCGGCCTGAACCGTTGGAGCCAGCGGCGTGGCGGCGCACGATGCTAGAGAGCTTTTCCTGCAGATCCTGGTACCTCGTCGCCGCGGTGGACTCTCTCGCGGCAAGCGACTCGCCCCAGGAGGCGATGGTGGACTCGTTTCGACCCGCTGCTTTCTTGCGATCGTCGATTTCGTACTCCAGCGCCTTGAGCCGGCGGCGGCGGGATTCGAAGTCCTTTTCGGCCGTTGACGCGGCGGCCTCTCGTGCTTCGATGGCGCGGATGTGGCCGCCGACCGCGTCTTCTCGTGTTTCCGTCGCCGCAAGACTTTCCTTCAGCTGCTCGATGCGTTGTGACACCTTGGCCATGTGCTGTTGGACGGCATCGAGGTCGTCGGCGAGGCAACGAGGGGGTCTCGCCGGTGTGGCGCGGCACGCTGTGACCTGCCGTCCGGCTTCCTCTCGCCGGAACGAAAGTGTCACGAACTGCTCGCTAGCCTTGCGCGACTCCTCAAGCGCGCGCTCCTCGGCGGCCAAAAATTCTCTCATGGAACGAATCCACGCGAGCCGCTCTTCACCTTCATTGACCCGCCGCAGAATCGAAGACCGCAGCTGCGCGGACTGTTCCACCGCGTGACGTCCCGCAATCTCCGATGACGACAGCAGCCGCTCGAGTTCCGCAGCTGAACCGCAGGTCGTCGACGATATAGGGACGGACATCTAACCCCCTCACTGTTCGCATAGAAGCAAAAATTGGAAGCAACGAGCACTGTGTTCCCGTCCGGTTCATTTTTGGAAGCTGCAGCACCAAACCCAAATGGTGTGTGTGTGGTGTGGAGTACTGTACACTACCACGGATGTGGCTCTGCTGTGGTCAAGATATCTCTCGCGGGTACGCCAGCGAGTGCGGCTCGCACCGCAAGGGGCTCCACCCCTGCGCTGTACACGAGCGGACGGGCGTACAGCTTCGCGGCCTCGCTGGCGTCGGCATCTCCACCCGGTCGCCGCCGGCGAGCATACCACCGAGCCACCGTCGCGCGCAACCCCGTCCCTGGGCGCGACGTCTGCAATCGGGGTGATTCGGCGGAAGGTGGAGGAGGACGCCGTGCGGACCGCGGGGACGGCTGCTGCGAAGCGAGCGGTGGTCCCGGCGGCCGCCCAACATCGCCCACTACGGCTCGTTGCCCTTCTGAATCCCCTTTCCTCATACCCTGCGAAGGGGGGCGACGGGGCGTCATCGCTGGGGGCGGGATGTTGGCCGGCGGCGGTGCCGTCGGTGGCTCCTGACCAGGTGGCCGTTCCACCCTATGGAAGTGGCGGTCGCAGGTCGCCTCCAGCCGGCGCAAAATGGGGTGAGCAATCGTCAGCAGCGACTGCGGGGGCAGCATGCGCGACGGGCTCGAGGCGCCTATCATGGCGTCTGCCCGCTTGCGGCCATGTCCAACTTGTTGAACCGCCGACGAGGCCCCGCTTCTGAGGGGAATGGCGTTGCTGCTCCGGCGCGGCGGGGCACTCGCGGCAAGCAACGCGGCCTCAAGAGGGTCCACCGGCGGTGGTCCGTGTAAGAACGACGAGAGGGCGTCGAGCGATACAACGGCCACGTTCCGCTGTGGCGGGGCATCGAAGTCTTGAGCAGCAGACTGGGGCGGAAACGTGAGCAAGGATGCGGAGGTTGAGTTGAGTGGAATCGCAAAAGCCGATAGCGCTCTCTCCAGTGTCACGGAGGTCGGGACGTGGGGTATGGTGCACCGCGCATTGTCGCTGGTGCTTAGTTGGCCCCCCATCGCCTCAAAGACGAGTTCCGCCGCCGTCGTCCCGACAAGACCACGTTCGACTACAAACCGCGCAAGCACTTCGGCCGTGAGCGCGACACCCATGTTCCACAAAGACGCTTCCATGGAACAAGGCGCGAAGGCAAGCGGTCGAACGTAGCCGGGGTCGAGTCGCTGCACCACGGCCAGCCGCAGCTCCTCACTGTCTTGGCGGCAGGCGTAGCGAGATGCATGAAACATCACCATCCAGTCCCTCACGTCCTCGTCCAGGCGGAGCAAGAAGGGGCCACCATCGCCGACCGGGTCACCGCGCACGAGTGAAAGGTCACAGTGACCCCCAAGGAGAAACGAACCACGGTCAGCCGTCGTTCTCGGTGTCGGCGGTTTTGAAGATGTACGTGATGCGGACAGTGGTCTGATCGTGGTCACTGATATGGGGCCGTGGGACGTGTGATGTCGAGGCGAAGTGGTCGACATGTATTTTGGGGATGAAAGGGGACCACTAGACCTCCCACAGCGCACCGAAATCATGGAGGGCAATCATCGCGCATTGAATGCGGTGCGGAAAGGTCGAACAATAGAATCAACGACAAAATCGGCAAATCACTCCTCGTCATCCACGGACTCTGCCTCGGCTTTCGAACTGCCGGTTGCCTTCACAGGCGTCGAGGCGCCAGCGGGCGTCGGCGGCGATGAACTCGTCGTAACGGCGGCCGCCGCTGCGTTCGTTGAGGGGGGCGGGCGGGTCCCTGGCTGTGATGGAGTGGGGACGTTCGATGCTGGGGCATCGGACTCCCCTCCGGAGGCGGCCGCTGACTTCACGGCGGCCCGGAGGCACTGAGCAAGTTGCGTGGCGTCGACGATGCTGCTCGTCAGGTTGCCAATGTGGGACTCATTGTTGTTCAGGAAGAACAACACTCTCCCACTGGGGTTCCTCGACACAAAGTCAAGGATGCGGCCACCCCACCACTCCATCACCGTCTTTCCGTAGTCTCCGGCGTACGTGTCCACCGCGCCGTGAAGGCGGACATACATGACACCGGAGCCTGTGTCCACCAGCGGCGTGTTGCCCGTGTCGTGATGGTGCGTGGCGACCAACGTCCATTTCGCCGCGCGAAGAAAATCGTACACCTCATCGCAGAACCACGACGGATGGCGAAACTCGACCGCGATGGGAACCGACGACGGGATGTGAGCACTGAGGACGCGAAGCCGCTCAAAGTGATTGGTCGTGTTCGCGAACGTTGGAGGCAACTGCACGAGAACGGCCGCTAGCCGGTCGCCTAAGCGTGGGCAACGCTGGACGAAAAAATTATCGACGTGGGTCGTCAAGTCTGCATCCATTTCGAGCAACTTTAGATGCGTCAAAAACTGGTTCGCCTTGACCGTGAACCAGAAGTCCTTCGTGGCGGGCATCGCCTTCCATTTGTCCCATTGTTCCACGTCGCACATGCGGTGATAGGGATAGCAGTGTTCCAACACGGAGAACTTTTTTTGGTACTGTTGCATCAGGGTGGGCATCTCGCGGTCCTTCCCTGGCACGCCATTGAGGGAGCTGATGCCGATGCGCACGTTGGGCAGCTCGGCGAGCACGGCCTTCAACATGGGCTGGAACGGTGTGCCCCACCCGAGGGCGGCGCGACTCGCACCGTAGGGACTGTTGGTCACAACTTTTCCGTTGTCCTTGTCGGTCAGCGATTGCTGAAGCGGAGGCGCTGCTCCGGTCGACGCCGATGTTGCTTCCTCGCGCACGCGCTTCGAACCCAGCGACGACGACATTGGTGGCAGAGGAGGGGTGGGTGGAAGCTGCCAACCTACCTGTATTTGAGTCTCAGGCGAAACGAAT
>ERZ1292630.994-Hain-H41-02um-R3-994-length-28553-cov-13_pt1 | contig 28553 bp, 16 predicted proteins | sample MGYA00564408_ERZ1292630 | MGnify/ENA primary metagenome ERZ1292630 (study PRJEB36523, sample SAMEA6512641) | groundwater metagenome | collected 2019-01-08 | study: AquaDiva: Metagenomics assemblies of 32 groundwater samples
CCCTAAAAAGAAAACCCCCAGAGTAGACAACTTTCTACATACTGGGGGGTAACATAAATGAAATATTAATGAATAATGGTTTGTTTGAACTAATTTGTTCCATTGAGAATATTTTCGTCGCTTGGGCAAGATTTAGCTATGGCAAACGCTCCAAAGCCGATGTGATGACTTTTGAATTGCGTCTGGAAGATAACCTTTTCTCCTTGCGCGACAGTCTGCTTTCAGGCGAATATCGTCACGATCCGTATAAGCCGTTCACTATTTATGATCCGAAACAGCGTCGGATTCACAAAGCGACGGTCAAGGACAGGGTCGTGCATCAAGCAATCGTGAACGTCATCGAGCCGTTCTTCGAGAGCCGATTTATCCATGACAGTTACTCATGCCGCATTGGTAAAGGAACGCATGCGGCGGTGAATCGGCTTAGAATATTTCTGCGGCAAGCGAGCCGCAATAATACACGAACCATCTACGCTTTGAAATGTGACGTGCGAAAGTTTTTCGCATCGGTGGATCATCGTATTTTGATGTCTCTTCTTGAAAGACGTGTCGCTGATGTGCCTACGCTTATTCTTTTGCAAAACATTATCGAAAGTTTTTCCATCGCCGATCGTCGAGGTATCCCGCTCGGCAATCTCACCAGCCAGTTATTCGCCAACATCTATCTTCACGAGCTTGATCGCTATATCAAAACTGACATTTGCCAAAAGTATTATCTGCGGTATTGCGATGATTTTGTAGTCGTTGGAGAAAACAGAAAAGATTTATCAGCAATTACGAATGATATAAACATATTTTTAAATCGCGAATTGTCGCTCTCTTTGCATCCGAAGAAGTTATTTATCCGGACTTGGAAGCAGGGGGTCGATTTTCTTGGTTACGTACTTTTTCCTCATGCGACAGTGGTGCGTACGAAAACAGCGCGAAGATTGTTGAAACGCGTTAATGAAGATAACATCTCGTCTTATCTCGGAGTTTGTAGTCATGCGAACGCTTTCGAATTGGACCAGATTTTGCTAACGAAAAGCATTAATTTTGAATCGATATAAGAAGATTCCGAATTAACCATGGAGGAGGGTGGGCGCTGTTGTTTTTCTCGTATCGTCGTGTTAAAATCTAGCAACTTCAAGTCATCCAGATATCATCAAATATGCAGCTTTTTTGGCACGGAATGTCATCGATTCGTATAGAGGCGAAGTTCGCGGAAAAGGAGTCAACGCTTCTTACGGATCCGTACTCAAATGAGACGGGTTTGCGGTTTCCGCGAACGCTCGCTCCGGACCTCTTGGTGCTTTCGCATCAGGATCGTTCGAGGTTTGCGGTGGATGCGGTGGAGAATAAACCGTTCATAATTTCGGATCCCGGAGAATACGAAGTGAAGGGTTTGTTTGTTCACGGCATCCAAGATCCGACGGCGGAATCTGAAAAAAATCGGCAGCTGATATTTCGTTTCGACATAGAAGGAATATCAATGGCTTATCTTGGACAACTTAATAGAGCTCTGACAGCGTTCGAAGTCGAGGGACTAGGCGACGTTGATATTCTTATTCTACCCGTGGGAGGCGGCGAAACGCTTGATCCGAAAAAAGCTTCAGACGTCATTTCTGCCGTTGAGCCACGACTTATAGTCCCTATTTCATACGATCTCCCAGGACTCAAAACTAAACTCGCTACCGTCGATCAGTTTTGCAAACAGCTCGGCGGAGCTCCTCGCGAGGATATGCAGAAACTTAAGATCGCGAAAAAGGATTTGCCAACGGAAGATATGAAAATCGTAGTTCTTGAACGTGCGTAGGATAAAGAAATCACACTATGAAAAAAACTTATTTCGCTGCGGAACTCGCTACGCTCAAACAGTCCTCGCTTCAACAAGTTTTTTTCATAGTGTGATTCCATATGGCAATCCATAACAAGTCCAATGATAAAAAAAACACTCGCGGACGCGCTAGGTCTTCGGCGTCGTCCGCTCCGAGCAGGGTGATGCCTACATCTCGTCTAATATCAGCGGATGAGAAGCGTCAACTGATTCTTGCCCACACGGCCGCGAGACAGCCCATGGATCAACAGGCGCGAATAAGCATGTGGATCGGACTTACGGTGAGTATCGTGTTTATAGTCGTGGCTTGGATGTACACGATGGGCGGAACGATTCGTAAATCGTTCGCAGGGGCCCCAGATCCAACCGTACAAACTTTTATCGAAGGCGGAAAGCGACTCGGAGAACAGTTCAACGAAGTCAAAAGCGAGATCGGAGACATAAGTGGTGGTATTAAAGAAGTTGCGGAAAAATTGAACGCCATGGATGAGCGTGATGATATCGTGAATCGCATCGCTAACGAGATTCAATCAACTTCAACCGAATCAGAACGAAAAGATTTGTTTCAACCAGACACGCAATAATAACTATGCCAAAACAGCAGCCGCTCCCGGTTATTCCTGATCCGTCAGCGATCGGAAAAGTCGAACCAAGACCAATCGTAGATGAAATGCGCGTCGCGTATTTGGACTATGCGATGTCCGTCATTATTTCGCGCGCTTTGCCGGATGTTCGCGACGGACTAAAGCCCGTGCATAGGCGTATTTTGTATTCCATGTGGCAGTCGGGTTTGCGTTCCACCGCCAAGTTCAAGAAATGCGCCACAGTGGTCGGAGACGTGCTTGGCAAATACCACCCGCATGGTGACAGCGCCGTGTACGACTCGCTCGTGCGCATGGCGCAGGATTTTTCATTTAGATATCCTTTGGTGAGAGGGCAGGGAAACTTCGGTTCGCTTGATGGAGATTCCGCGGCCGCATATCGCTACACTGAAGCGAAGCTAGCCGCGATCGCAGAAGAGATGCTGTTCGATATCGAGAAAGACACCGTCAACTTTGCGCCAAACTACGATGGGTCGCATAAGGAACCGACAGTACTTCCGGCAAAGCTTCCAAACCTGCTCTTGAACGGTACGCTTGGAATCGCGGTTGGTATGGCGACGAATATCCCGCCGCATAATTTGAGCGAACTTTGCGACGGAATCGCAGCTCTCGTAGAAAATCCGGATATCAGCATGGAAGAATTGTTTCAGCACGTTAAGGGGCCTGATTTTCCAACAGGAGGAGTCATTTATAACACGCGTGATATTTACCAGGCGTATTCCACCGGAAGAGGCGGCATAGTTATGCGCGCAAAGACGGAGATAACGGAAGATCGCGCAGGCGCATTCCGCATTTTGGTAACGGAGATACCGTATTTGGTGAATAAGGCGACGTTGATAGAGAATATCGCAACGCTTGTTACCGAAAAGAAGATCGACGGTATCAGGGATTTGCGTGATGAATCCAACAAGGATGGCGTTCGAATCGTGATTGAGTTGAAAAAGGACGCGTATCCGAAAAAAGTTTTGAACCACTTGTTCAAGATGACGCAACTGCAGGATACTTTTCATGTGAACATGTTGGCGATCGTGGACGGAGTGCAGCCGCGTGTTCTGACGGTTAAGAATATACTTGAAGAGTTCGTGAAGCATCGAAAAGAGGTTATCCGTCGACGTACGGAATACGATCTCGCGAAGGCGAAAGAACGAGCTCATATCCTTGAAGGGTTGCGAATCGCGCTTGCGAAGATCGACGAGGTTATCGCGACCATAAAGAAGTCGAAGGACAAGGATGAGGCCAAGGTGAATTTGATAAAGAAATTTCGCCTGTCCGAAATCCAGTCAACTGCAATTCTCGAGATGCGGTTGCAACAGCTTGCGAACCTTGAACGGCTGAAAATCGAACAGGAATACAACGAGAAAATGGAGCTCATTAAGGAATTGGAGTCCATATTGAAATCCGCGAAAAAAGTTCTAGATATCATCAAGCGCGACACTTTGGAGTTGAAAGAAAAATACGGCGACGACCGTCGCACGCAGATCGTGAAAGGCGCGATCGGCGAGTTTTCGGTCGAGGATTTGATTCCGGAAGAACCGACTGTCGTTATGATTACTGGCGACGGCTATATCAAGCGCGTACCGCCGGACACTTTTCGTCTGCAACGTCGCGGCGGTAAGGGAGTAACAGGAGTCACGACGAAAGAGGAAGATCGCGTCGAGCATTTGTTCTCAACAACGACGCACGCGGATCTCCTATTCTTTACGACGCGAGGTCGCGCATTCTTACTCAAGGCGTACGACGTTCCGCAGGGGAGCCGTACGGCAAAAGGACAGGCGATAGTGAATTTTCTCCAGCTCGCGCCAGGAGAAAGAGTGTCGTCGATTTTGCCGCTTGATAAGTTTCTTTCCAAGAAAAAGACCGATGTTGAGCTCGTGAAATATCTACTCATGGTTACGAGCCAAGGCACGATAAAGAAGACATCGCTTGAGGATTTCAAGAACGTGAGGAGCAACGGACTCATCGCTATTAAACTGCACGAAGGCGATGATTTGAAATGGGTGAAGCCCACGAGTGGAGAGGATGAGATTTCGCTCGTGACCGGCAACGGCCAATCCATCCGCTTCTCCGAAGAAGACGTTCGCCCGATGGGTCGGCAAGCGGCTGGCGTGCGTGGCATCAAATTGAAGAAAAATGACGTAGTGGTCGGCATGGACGTGATTCCGGCGGCGGAAGCTAAAGCGAAAAAGATTACGCTCGAGTTGTTTACGGTGGCGGAAAACGGTTTAGGAAAACGCACGTCTCTCGCGGAATATAAAGTGCAAAATCGCGGCGGTTCAGGAATCCGTACCATGAGAGTGAATGCCAAAACCGGAGGAGTAGTCGGTGCTCAAGTGTCTCATTCGGACGACGACCGCGATCTCATCCTCATCTCGAAAAAAGGAGTGGTAATCCGCGTCCCATTCAAGAGCGTCCCATCCCTCGGCCGCGATACGCAGGGAGTCCGCGTCATGCGATTCCGAGAAGAAGGAGATTCGCTTTCGAGCGTCACGCTGGTGAGTACGCAGGAAGAGGAAGTGGAGTAAACATACATCGCATGAAATCCAAAAACAGCTCTGCATTTTCTGGTAAGGCAGCCGAACATTATGTAGCGGCTGAACTGGTTCGACATGGATGGAGGGTCGTGTTTTTAGGAGGTGCATAATGCCCTCTTGTATTTTGATAAATAACAAGCTATTATTTCCAAGTGAGCTTCATGCTTACCGGATTTTGATCGAACCCCGCCGAAAAGTGGGGTTTTGATATGTTAGCGCTTCTTGTGCCTATCGAGATTTAAACGGTATTCAAAATCATCTGCGAATAGAATTGTTGAAATAATTCCCTCGTTTTTCGAATCAAAAATTTCACGACCGATGTGGTTTCGCGCGCCTATCACGATAGCATTCTTTTTATGTTTTACATGCAGGTACTTCATGGCGCGCATAAGGTCGCCGTCTCCTGAAAAAAGAACAATCGTGTCATATTTCTCATGTTCCTGGATCATGTCGATTGCCATTTCAACATCCAAGTCGCATTTTTTCTCGAATCCATAGGCGTTGTCCGGATTGTGGATATACTTCACTCGTTTCGAGACAACTTCAAATCCATTCCAATTCGCCGTTTGGGTGATGTGTCTAGACCATTCGGTCAACATGACTGCTTTTTCATCTTTTCCATAATCGGATCCGTAGTAAAAACGTCTTAGGAATCGACTGCCGGTCGAGAAACGTTTTACTAGTGTCGCAAGTTGAGGAATGCCGACTTGTCATCCAAGGCCAAATTTCCATTTTTCTACGTTGCCGAAATCGACAATAACAATCGTTCGGTTACGTTTTGACTCATATCCTTGAAGGAACTCATGTATCTCCTCCTTTTTCATTGTTGTTTTACGAAATCACTTTATCGATCAGCCCGTATTCAAGCGCCTGTTTCGGCATCATGAAGTTATCGCGTTCGGTGTCGGATTCGATTTTTTTGAGGGATTGGCCGGTGTGTTTTTGGATGATTTTGTTTAGTTGTTCTCGCATTTGCAAAATGCGTTCGGCGTGGATTTTTATATCCGTGGCTTGTCCTTCCATTCCGCCTAGCGGTTGGTGGATCATGATTTCGGAGTTGGGGAGTGAGAGCCGTTTTCCTTTTGCGCCGCCGGCGAGAATTATTGCGCCCATGGACGCCGCCATGCCCATGCAAATAGTGGAGACCTCGCAGCTCACGTGTTGCATTGTGTCGTAGATGGCGAGACCGGCCGTGACCGAGCCGCCAGGGGAATTCACATAAAGTTTGATGTCTTTGGTTTTATCTTGGCTTTCCAAAAATAGAAGTTGCGCAACGATGATATTGGCGACTTCATCGTTGATCTGCGTTCCGAGCATGATGATGCGGTCTTTCAAAAGGCGCGAGTAAATGTCGTACGCGCGTTCGCCGTTTTGGGTTTTTTCTATGACCGTTGGGACGAGCCACGAACTTGGGGTAATAGATCGAACTTCGTAAGGATTATTCATAGGTGATCGAATCATAGCGTATCTAATATTAGCAGTCAAAAGTCGTGAGTGCCAATCGTGTCGTGTCATTCCTGTGGAGACAGGAATCCAGACCGTGGATAACAGTTTCCATATATTTCGAGGTGATGGTTCCCAGCCTACGCTGGGATGACATCTTTATTTGTGATAATTCTCGGTCCGTTTTCCGTTACCTCGATCTTTCCTTTTACGGAAAATCCTGCGGCCTTTTTATGTCCGCCGCCGCCATACTGGGCTGCGAGTTTTGAAATATCTCGGCCAATGCTGCGAATGGATCCTCGCACCTGTCCGTCTTTTGTTTCTCGAAGAACTAGAATGGTGTCGCTGTCTGCGCACACGAAATTCAAGAAGTTGGACAAACCTTCTACCGTTTCTTCGCTACCCGGGGCCTTCAAATCGTCAGCGAGAAAATACGTAGTCGCAAGATCGCGACTCTTGTCGTAATGCAGACGCGAAAGAGCGAGCCCCCAAAGTTTGAGCGAGTCGACCGACTTATTCTGAATCAGAGATTTTATTATGTCCGTATGGCGAGCGCCGGCACGAAACAGTTGCGCGGCCATATTCATTCCGGAGATCGTGGTCGCGCCGTTTGTGAAGCTACTGGTGTCGTATGTGATTCCCGTTAGCAGGGAAGTGGCCATGCAAGCGTCGATTCGCACGCCGTTTTCTTCAAAAAATCTGTGCATGATTTCACAAGTTGAGGAGGCGTCCGTAAATACGGCGTTCGTATCTCCGTATAATGGATTTGTTGCGTGATGATCGAAGACCACGACGTGCGCCGGTTTGTGGAGGCGCGGAAGATGTTCCGTGATCCCGCTTCGTTTCGGATCGCTTGCGTCAAAAGTTAGGACCAGATCGTAATGATTGTCGAAAACACCGGTGTCGCCCGTAATGCGGTGCGCGTGGTCGAGAAACGCGAGCGAGCGAGGAAGCGGTTCTATGGAAAATGCCTCAACGTGTTTTTGTTCGCCAAGGAGCCAACCGAGCATAGCCGTAGTCGCGCCTATGGAATCTCCGTCCGGCGCCCCGTCCGAAATAAGCAAAATACGCTCCGCATCATTAATGAGGCGAAACGCGGAAGCTAGAACTGTGGACGACTCGTATTTCATGGGAACGGGTCATGCTACACCGACTTAGCCCTCGCGTCAATGGTTACAGCTCTCCCTTTTTCTTCAATTCGTTCAGCGCTCTTTCAACGTCTTCTGCCACGGCCTCGGTTCTATCCAGTTCCCAAAAGATGTTTGGTATTCTGCGGAGCCGCAATTTATTCGCCAATCCGTCTTTGATCTCGTGATTGTATTCTTGGAGCCGTTCCATTACGGCTTCTTCCATAGATGTAGGAAGCACGGAAATTACAGCTTTGGATTTCGTGGTGTCGCGCGTCACTTTCGCATCAAGAACTGTAACGAAAGCGCCTGGCGGAAATTCCACGTACTCTGCAAGCACGGCCGCGAGCGCATCTCTGAAGTGCTGCATCCCGCCGCCTTCTTCCAATCGTTTCGTGTGTGGTGTGTGTGGCATAGATAATGAAAATGCTAGCACATAAGTTTCATTATCCAAAAGGTGGGGGTCTACCAAATCTTTTGCTGTTCGGATACCCTATGGAGCGCATATGTACCTCAGGCGAATGGAACTTCAGGGGTTTAAGACCTTTGCGGCAAAAACGGTTTTGGAATTTTTAACGGAGTCCGGAGGCCGGCGTGGACTCACGGCTGTCGTTGGCCCAAACGGCTCCGGAAAATCTAACGTGGCTGACGCCATACGGTGGGTGATGGGTGAACAGAGTTTGAAATTGCTTCGCGGTAAGAAATCCGAAGACGTGATTTTTTCCGGATCTGATAAAAAGGCGCGCGCCGGGTTTGCGGAGGCGAGCATGACGCTCGTGAACGACGATCATCCGGATATTGATCTTCCGGAAATCGTAGTGACGCGCCGAGTTTTTCGCGACGGACAATCAGAATACCAAATCAACAAGCAGAGCGTTCGTTTAACCGACGTCGTACTTCTCCTTGCGCAAGCCGGAATGGGGCAGAGAACGTACAGCGTCATCGGACAGGGGATGGTGGACGCGATTCTTTCAGCGACTCCAACGGAACGGAAGGAATTTTTCGACGAGGCGGCCGGTCTCAAGCCGTTTCAGCTCAAACGGCAGTCGTCGATGAACAAGCTTGAAGCCACGAAAGATAATTTGAAACAGGCCGAGCTTTTGCTTCGAGAAATCGGGCCTCGGCTTACGAGTTTGGAGCGGCAAGCAAAGCGGCTTCAGGAACGCGACTCGTTGACGGAGGAACTTCGTGAGCTGGAGAAGTCTTATTATGGAAGATCGTGGAATGAATTGCGCGAAAAACTCCGTGCGGCTTCGGCGAGAGTCCAAGCGGCGGAGCAGGATCGTGATCAGCGCGCGGAACATGCGACGCGAGTGGAAGCGGAACTTGCGACTCTCGAAAAAGCCACGCCTCCGTCCGAAGGATTTCGAGAAATCAGGAAAGAGTTGGATCGTTACGCCGCGGAACGCGCCGAATTGCGTGAGCGCAAGCTGCGGTTTCAGGCGGAACGCGACGTGGCTCAAGCCAGGGCCGAAACTTCGTGGTCTCCACTTTCACTTTCAAAGATAATCAGCTCCGTCGAAGATATTTTGAAAACTTTGGGCCGCCTAGGAAAGTTGATTAAGGAAAAATCACTTGATGCTAAAAGTATAGAAGCGTTGGTGAAAGAGGCGACTGAAAGCCATGAAGACTTATTGTCGAAATTGCAAAGACCGGCACCGGAACCCGTCGCTCCAAAGAAGGATGTGGGCAAGGAGGAAGAGTTTGCGAAGTTGGCAGGAGAGATCGCGCAATGCGAAGAACGAATCGCGGGTGCGGAAAAGCGTTTGGAAGAGTGGAACTCCGGAGAAGAGAAAAAGCGGTCTCACATTTTCGCGTTGCAACACAATCTTACATCCCTTCGTAATGACGCCACAGCGGCAAGCAGCCGAGTCAGTGAGGCGTCCGTGGAATTGGCGCGATTGGAGACGAGACGCGACGCGTTTTTTCAAGAGCTACGAGCATACGCCCCCAAGCTCGAAACCGATTTGGAAGCGATTGCCGATGCCGTAGGGGCGGGCTTGTCCCGCCCAGATGCGAAAGCATCGTCCGTTCAAGACGACCTCGAAACCGCAGGTCGCCGTCTCACCAAACTGCGTTCGCAGATCGAATGGATTGGCGGAATCGACCCCGAGGTTTTGACCGAGTATCAAGAAACGAAAAAGCGATTTGAAGATTTGGCTACGCAGGTTAAGGATTTGCAGGATGCCATGGTGTCGCTCGAAACCATCTTGAAAGAACTTGATACGACTATTCGCGAACGGTCCGAAACTTCATTCCACCTTTTGGATCGCGAGTTCGGTCTGGCTTTCAAGAAATTATTCGGCGGCGGCGAAGCGTCACTCATCGAAATTCCTCCTGAACCGGAAACGGATGAAGAGGGGAATATCATCGCGCCGATCGATCCTGACGCGCCAGCCGCCGGAGTCGAGATTCACGCCACGCCTCCGGGCAAGCGCATGAAATCCGTGTCGCTTCTTTCAGGCGGAGAGCGCGCGCTCACTTCCATCGCGCTTATTTGCGCGATCATGGCCACGAATCCGTCACCTTTCGTCGTGTTGGACGAGGTGGACGCCGCGCTTGACGAAGCGAACTCGCAAAAATTCGCGGACATCGTCCACACTCTCGCAGAACGAACGCAGTTTATCGTAATCACGCACAATCGCGCTACCATGCAGCAGGCCCACGTTTTGTATGGAGTTACTATGGGCGATGACGGAGTATCGCAATTGCTTTCAGTAAAAATCGATGACGTCGTCGGTAAGGCAGTAAGAGGTTAGTTTTATGGAATGCCCATCTTGTGGCTCATCGCCGCTCGAAAGAGTGCTGGATTTGATCGACTCGCAAACGTCATTTTGGCGCTGTTTGACTTGCGGTGCGTATCCCGTATTTCCAGTCCCGCCAAATCCGACAGATCTATACACCGAGAAATATTTTGAGGGCGCGATTTGTCCGGAGTCGCCGCGATATTCAGGATATTTGTCTTATGATCGTGATCGGGAAGTGATGCGATGTGATTTTATAGAATCGTTCAAGCCGTTCGTCCACGGCGTCATGCGTATTCTTGATATCGGCTGCGCAACAGGAACCGCGCTTGAGGCGTTTCGTGATCTTGGCGTTCCAGAAGAGCATCTTTCCGGGATTGACGTGAGCGAATATGCGATAGAAGAGGCGAAGCGCCGCATCCCACGCGCGCAACTTCGAGCCGAAGACGTCACTAGCTCGGATCTTCGAGGTCAATATGATCTGATAGTGCTGCTTGATGTTCTCGAACATGTTAAAAATCCTACGGCGTTAATAAAAAAGGTGGTTCAAGCGTTGGCGCCAGGTGGAAAAATCATTGTGAGCACTCCGGATCCGGAAAGTTTCGCGCGAAGAATTTTCGGAGCTAGGTGGAGTGAGTTTCATGCCGGAGAACACATCTGTTTTGTTAATGCTTCGTGGTTCTCGTGGATCGCGGAGTCGCAAAATCTTCGAGTTAGAATGCTGCGACATCATGGAAAGCGCGTGACGGTTGAACATGCCTTGTCGCGACTGCGAGCGTACATCCCATTTTTCCCGTTGGCAAGATTTAGGCGTATTCTGAACTTGAATATGCGCGATCGATTGTTCGTGGTTTTGGAAAAACCGGAAGTATGAAACGAATCGTTTTGCCGATTTTATTTTCCGTCGCGGTAGGCGTCGTAATGTCCGCTTCAATTTTATTTTTTCGCGTTTGGATTGGCGATGCTTACAGGGGAGTGGATCCTATTCTGTCTCCAGTTACGCAGGACGGGGCGTGGTATCACGCGACCGTGAAGGAAGCGATGGAAGGCGGCAATCCTTGGCACGCCGCGCTAGCCGAAGGAAAAGACTATGCGTATCCCGTTCCGGACTTGGCGGAAAAAATGCTCGCGATTCCAGGTCGTTTATTCGGAATGGAGGCGCAGAGCGTGCTTTTGTTTTGGCGATTCGTTTTGATTTCATTTCTAGTGTTCGCGATATATTTTGTAACAGATCGCTTGGAAGGTTCGCGAGAATTAGCGCTTGTCGCATCCTCCGCATCTGTTTTTTTCGCGCCATTTTTGTACCCACTTCTTCATCCGATCTCCACTCTGTTTAGCGGATATCCCGGTTTCCCATTCACGATCTATGATCGTCCCGTTCACCCACAATTCGAGGCGCCCTTCGTGTGGCTGTTTCTGTATTTCGCAACGACCGCGATTATGGAGCCAAAGAAAAAACGAAACGCGATTTTGGCTGGACTTATTTTCGGATTGCTGGCGCATACGTATTTTTGGGCGTGGACTTTTTGCGTTTCCGCGTTGGTCGCGCTCGCATTGATCGCTCTAGTGTCGCGTTCGAGAGTCGCTTTTTTGCGTGTCGCGGCCGCGACCGCCATCGGATTTCTCATAGCCGCTCCTAAAATCGCGTCCCTCGTCCGTTTCACGTTTTTCGGAAACGACGCTTCGTACGCGGAGAGAATGGCAACTTATTCCGGCCACGCGTTCGCTTCATGGACGCTAAATTTTCCGGTCGTTCTCGCACTCGCGCTTTTGATTTGGAGGCGCAGATTCGCGTCACCATGGGTTCGGACGTTCGCGGCGACCGGCATCGGAGGATCGTTCATTGCATTGAACCAACAGATCGTGACCGGAATTTCCATTCAGCCGGATCACTACGTACAGCTCATCACCGCATCGTTTTCTTTGTGGATTTTCGCTTGGACATCGTGGACGTTCATTCGTTCGTGGCGGCCGATCGCCGTTCGTATTGCGGTTTTTGCCGCAGTGTTTGTTGGATTTGCAGTCGCGTTGGTATTTCAATATCGAAGTTACATCGCTCATCGCGAATTCACCGCGGATCTTCAACCGTTCTCCGAAGTCGCGACGTGGTTGAACGAGAACGCGGCTCCGCAATCGGTCGTATTCGCCAACCAACAAACTGGATTGCTCGTTCCGATCTACACGAAACAAAATTTGTGGTGGCATTTTTACGCGCTCGCCACTCCTGTGCCGCAAGAACGGATCGAGCACGCCGCATTCACGTGGTTTAGGCTTTTCGGGATAGAGCCAGCAGATATACGGCCGCTCGCGGAACGTCAGGCGATCGATTTTTCGCAGTACTTCACGCTCTCCACTCTCTACGAACAGCGTTTGGATTTCATCAACCGCAATATAGACGGAATTGTTACGCGGTACGAAATATTTCAGCGCGAGAAATCTCTGCCGGAAGCGTTACGCGAATATCGGGTAGACTACGTGTTGGTGGATAAGAATCTGGATACTTGGGATCCACATGAGTTGGGCGTTGGCGAGACACTGATTGAGAATGGTAGGTTTGCGTTGTATAAGGTACGGTAACTGTATTCCGTCATTGCGAGCCACAGCAGTGGCGCGGCAATCTAATATAAGGAGAATTATTACTCTTCCGTCATTGCGTGGAGCGAGCACGCGACGTGGCAATTTCATAGAAGGAGAGTATTACTCCTATTAGATTGCCACGTCGCACAAGCCTCCTCGCAATGACATTTATTGTATTAGAATGTAACGCAATATTATGCTCCCACGCGTCTACTCCGAAATGATCCTTAACGATGATTCCTGGTACTACGCGGGAAAACGCGCGGCGATTCGTGCTATTCTGAAAAAGAACGGCGTTCGTTTCCATAAGGCGGTAGATCTCGGATGCGGCACTGGAGGAAACGCGAACGCACTTATTGCATTTGCGTCGCCTGATGCGGAATATGTGGGAGTAGAGCCGCACGAATTACCTTCCCGTTTTCCGGACGCTCTGCGATCTCGAATAATTCGTGAACGTTTGGAGAACGTAGATCTCGCGGACATCGGCGGCAAATCAGATTTGGTTATGATGATCGACGCTCTTGAGCACGTTGATGAGGATGCGGGGTTGTCGTGCGCGACTAGGCTTATTTCGGACGACGGTTATTTGTTGATTTCAGTTCCGGCGGATATGCGACTGTGGAGTAAAAAAGACGAGGACTGCGGTCATAGGAAGCGGTATTCTCCGAAGGAGTTGTTTGACGCTTTGGAACGCCATGGTTTTTCGGTCTTGAGTTGGAACCGATATTTCGCGTTCGGATATCTTCCGCTTTTGGTATCCAAGCATTTGGTGACGAGCTATTTCGGACCGAGTGGATGGGGTTGGTTGCTTCGTCCGATCGCGTATTTCGAGGGTTGGCTTGGACGATGGATACGTTGGCCGATTGGGACTGGGATTATCTGTCTTGCGGGTGTAAAGAATGGCTCAAAAAACGGGGTTTTTCGGGCTTGACAGGGCTTCTGATCCGCACTATACTTCTGTCAGTACATTGAACGGCCTTTTAGAGGGACCGTTTTTTCGTCTCTAGGATAACAGTGTCAGAGGCTTGACAGGAAGTGTGATTCAGGGTATACATGATCGTTCGATTGACAATTAAGGAATTGTTTGAAGTCGCACGAGGCTTTGAGCAATCCGCGTCCACGACAAGCATGGGACTTTTTCTTAGGGTGTCGCAGGTCTTCGGACTCGCTCTCCCCTATAAAAAAGTTTCTTGGGCACGGATTGCTTGAGGTCTTGTTTTATTTCTGGGATACTACGTACATGAAAGAGTCCGAATCAAAAAAGTTGAACATTCGAGTCCTCGCTATTTGGGCTGGTGTTTGCGTTGGCGTCCTCGCATTGCTCGTCGCTGCCGTTGTTGGAGCCGAGGCCGCGTATTCTCGGATTTATCATAATCGGATTTTTCCGGGCGTCCGCGTGCTCGATGTGCGGCTTGATGGTTTGACGAAAAATGAGGCGAGACAGGCCGTACAAAAAGAGCTCGACACGGAGCTCGGCAAAGGACTTCGTTTTCGGTTTAATGAAAAGGATATTTCCATCAACGCCATCGTGAGTGCTACGGATCCGGATATTTCACGCGTGCTGGTAAATTTCAATCTTGATCCTGCTCTCGACGAAGCGTTCGATGCCGGCCGTGGCGGCTCATGGTTGTCGCGAGTCTTCTCGCAGATGGACTCGCGCGTAGGACCCACGCGTATTCCGGTAGAGATCACGATTGATGAGAAAGCGATCGAAGACGCGGTTCGCGCGTCTTTGAAGGATGACCTTTCGCCAGCAAAAGACGCCACGTTTTCAGCTGTCGTTGCAACCGGTTCGGCGCCGTTCGTGCATATTGAAAATGAGCGGAGTGGCATGAATATAAACATGGCGCGGGCGTTTCGCATACTTAACGAACAAGCCGCGCGTCTTTCATTCGAACCGATATCGATAGAGGTTACTAAGGAAGAACCGAAAGTATTTGCAAAAGATATTCAGCCGCTCGTACCGGATGTCATGGAATTTCTCAATCGTCCGAATCTGACTTTTACGAATGACTCCGCATTGTATCGCGTTACGACCGGAACCGTTGCCTCGTGGCTCACGATCGCGACAACGGAAGGGGAGAGGAAGATAGTGATAGACGAGCAAAGGTTCGGAGAGACGCTGCGAGGCCTCGCGCCGAGCTTGGAACAGACCGTAATAAATGGGAGTCTTGTAGTTCAAGATGGCAAAATAATTTCGTTTGTACCTGGAACGCAAGGGTCGGCGATCAATGTGAAAGAGACGCTTGAGGCAGTGTTGAAGGATTGGCCCGCGAAGTCGACTTTTCCGATTGAAGTAATGATTACGTCCGGTTCGATTCTTGGCGAAGATCCGGAGCGACTTGGAATTAAAGAGATAATCGGAGTCGGTACTTCGAATTTTTCGGGATCGCCGACGAACCGTCGAAAAAATATTCGTAAGGGCGCTGAAAAAGTGAACGGGTCGTTGATTGCTCCGGGTGAGGAATTTTCATTGCTAAAAACTCTCGGAGTCATCGACGGTGAGAACGGATGGCTTCCGGAATTGGTGATCAAAGGCAATGAGACCAAGCCGGAATTCGGAGGCGGGCTTTGTCAGATCGGTACCACGACTTTTCGCGCCGCGCTAAACTCCGGTTTGGATATAACGATGCGCCAGAATCACTCGTACCGCGTTAGGTACTACGAACCCGCCGGTACGGACGCGACGATTTATGATCCGATGCCGGATTTTCGTTTTATCAACGACACGGGCCATCACATTTTGATAAATACTTACATCAAAGGCGATAATTTGATATTTGAAGTGTGGGGGACGAAGGACGGTCGTACCGTAGATCCGATAAAATCGCGCGTTTACAACATTGTCGCCGCGCCTCCCATGAAGCTTATTGAAACGCTGGAATTGCCGCCGGGGAAGAAGAAGTGCACCGAGACGGCGCATGCCGGTGCCGATGCGGAATTTACGTATCATATTGTTAATGCGGACGGTACGATCCACGATGAAGTTTTTAAGAGCCACTACCGTCCATGGCAGGCGGTTTGTCTCATAGGAGTGGAAACTTTGAGCAATACGCAGGCGTCTTCGACGACGGAGGTGACGCCGTTGGCGCCGTAGGGGCGCATGGCGTGCGCTTGTGCGCCTCCACTTTTTGTCATCCCCCCGAAAGCATTCGGGGGGATCCAGACAGTGAACAATATTCCTTTAATCTGGATTCCCGCCTCCGCGGGAATGACACATGATGTTTTGCGACGGGCTAGTTCATGCTATTCTTCCTTCGTTATGTCCACTCAAAATCTACAGTCTGATTGGTTCCAGCCTTCTAAGGAAGGTCAGCTTTCGCTCGATGTGTTTCGCGACGGCGACGAGTTAGTGATCCGTTCGCTTGTCGCAGGTGTCGCTCCGGAGGATTTGGACGTTTCGATCCACGGCGACTTGCTTACGATTCGTGGGACGCGAGCAGAACCAAAGGAGTTGTCTGACGAAGATTCATACTACCGAGAATGTTATTGGGGCGCGTTCAGCCGTTCGGTCGTTTTGCCGTATGAGACGGCGACCGATCATGTGAACGCGGTGTTGAAAAATGGGATTCTTGAGATACGGCTACCGATTCGTGAGCATGGGAAAAAGGTGAATGTAAAATGGGAGGAGTGAATAGTGCCGAGTACCCAGTGTCTGTCATTGCGAGGAGGCTTGTGCGACGTGGCAATCTCATCCTCCCGTCATTGCGAGGAGTAGCAACGACGTGGCAATCTAATAAGAGTGAAATTTCCTCTGACTAGATTGCCGCGCCCCTGCTGGGGCTCGCAATGACGGAGGGGGATAGATTGCCACGCCTTTTAGTATATTGGCTACGCAATGACAGAACAGAGTTTGGTTCACGATAGAATATAGTGTGGCGGAATTTTTGTTCCCCATGTGTTATACTTTCCACAGTCCAAATTATGGACAAATTGCCCGTGATTAAAATCGTGGCCGAGCGTTGGAATACTCTTGCGAAGGAACAAAAAATCTCCGCAGTCCTTCTTGGCGTTTGCGGAATTATTGTTCTTGTTTTTTCAGTGCAGCGAATTAGCGCGAGTATTCGAGATCCGTTCACGGTTTCAAAAGATAAATTCACACAGGCGCGTGCGACGGTCGAAGCTATCAATCCGGAACAGCGTGAACTGGAAGCGTCCAAACGGCGTGACACGGACGGCGACGGCATTTCTGATTTCGATGAAGAAAAATTGATCGGCACTTCTCCTTATCTCCGCGACACGGATGGAGATGGAATTCCGGACAATGCGGAATTGGCTCTCGGAAAAAATCCCACGTGCGCAGAAGGGACTGCGTGCGCCAGTCCGGCGTTAGACCTTTCTCTTATCGCGACATCCAGTCCGTTTTTGTCGCCTCAAGCCACGCAACAAGACGGAAGCGGATTTTTCGCGGCGTTCCAGCAGGGGATGAATGACAAGAAGCGAATCGTGCGCGAGCAAACCGGCAGCACGTCAACAGCGCTGGAGGATACTCTGATTCGCGATCCGGCAGTTATTCGGAAGGCGTTGCTGGAAAGCGGGAAAGTGGATAAGGCGACGCTGGATAAAATTACAGATGAACAGTTGTTGAAGGTCTACGATCAGGCGGCTCTGGAAGCGCAGCAGAAGCAGATGCAAGAGACAACGGGGTTGAAAGAAATTCCATCCGATTTCTCACCGGAATAATTTTTTATGAAGCGCCGACCACCGTTTGGTTTCATACTGGCAAAGCGCATGCTTACGGCAGGTATCGCGGTCGTATTGGCATTGCAATTTTCGTTTCCTTTGGCGGCGCGCGCGGAGAATAGTCCGGATATGTCGAAAATCGTAATTCCACCTCTTGTACCGAGCACTCCTGTATTCATCGTCGGAAATGTTTATGAGGAAGTCAAGAAACAGCTGAATTCATTCGGAGATCAGCTTATAACCGGTGGCGTCTTCGCGTTGTTTAACGCATTTCAGGTATTTTCGCAGCGCATAGCATATGACGCGGCGCAACGTATTTTAACAGGAGATGCCGGACAGGCGCCGCTTTTTTGGGAAGAGGGATTCGGAGATTATTTGGAGAGCGTGACGTTAGACGCGGGGAATCAATTCATAAGCAGCATAAACTCCGAAGTGTTTAACCCGCTCGGTTACGACCTTTGTACTCCAATCGATCCGCTTAAGTTGCAGTTGTCGTTCGGAGTTAAACCCATCGACCAGCTCAAGGCGACTTGTGATTTCGCGAAGATCGGTTCGGCATGGGAGCAGACTAAGGATGCGATCACGGATACGAAGGACGTGTTCGATAATATCGCGCCAATGTACGACCCGGCCTCGAGTGAGTTGAACGTTGGAATTGGTTTTCATCAGAAATATCTTGACGCGCAGGCAAGGAACGAAACAGCGGCGGAATTAGACAGGAAGGAGACGCAAGGGTTGAAACAGATTCAGGATGCCATAAGTGGCAACATCAAGACTCCGACGCAGGTTGCCAAAGATACGATTGCCGCCACGAACGCGGTATCGATGAAGTTAGCTAATTATGAGTTGAACGCTATGCAGATGGCAACGATCGCGTTCAAGGTAGGATTTACACAGCTAGGCATCATGACCGCATCCACGTTTTTGAATACGTTGGCAGTAGGTTTGTTGGATAAATTATTTAAGGGCATGACCGGATCGAGCGTAGACGTTAAGAGCGTGGATCTCGTTAATTCCGAATCCGTATCAAATAGCAACGTGGCACGCGCGCGAATCGTATTTTCCGATCTTTTAACGCCTAATTTATATTCGAGCGCCCAACAGGATTTCGTAAACGAGTTCGTTTCTTGTCCAACGCCGCGCGGCATTTGGCATTGCGCAATGGACGATGCGTTCGCCACGGCGCTTCGTTCCGTTGGCGAGGACGGCGCGTATACGGTGGGGCGAGCTTCGCATGTTGTATTGAACGGCGCGCCGCCCTCGAATCCGGAATTTTTGCATCAGGATTGGGAGCTTATTCCGGAATCCGAAGCCAAGGACAACACGGATCCGTCGTGTTACCAACGCGCGTACTGCGCATCCAACCTCACGAAATTGCGATACGCCCGCATCCTTCCAGTTGGTTGGGAAATTGCGGCCAATTCTCCGTATAACACTAAAAAGAACGGGAAGTACGTAACGCTTGGCGAAGCTATCAGAGGATTTACAGTGTGTAATGAGAAAGACGAAGCCGACTCGTCGCATCCTTGGTGTAATCTCGTTGATCCGAATTGGGTTCTGACCGCGCCGCCGTTCCAGTGCAAGGTTAAGGGCTTTGCGGACACGGTATTTCCGGGAACGCAGATCCGTCTTCAAGATTGCGCGGACGCGGTTTCTTGTCTCAAGCGCGACGATAAAGGAAAGTGTACCGGCGGATACGGATATTGCCTTGCGGAAAAACCGACTTGGAGATTTACGGCAGACGCGTGTCTCGAGCGTTTTGCGAGCTGTCGTACGTACACGACGCGTTCCAGCGAAATGGTTTCGTATCTTCGCAACACCATCGATTACGGTTCCTGTTCGAAAGAAAACGTCGGTTGTCAGTGGTACGCCAATCAGCGCGATCCGAGCGACAAGAATGGTAACGTGTGGCTTGGCGAATACGCGGCGACTTCCGGTCCTCGTGTTTACTTCGACGCTACGGCAAAGACTTGTTCCGCGGGAAGCGACGGCTGTACCAAACTTTACCAAGTTCAATTGAACACGCCGTCTCTAAACCTAGTTCCGAATAGCTCTTTTGAGAAAACGGACGCGAACGAAGGCGTGGTGAGCAAACTTTTTGACTGGGATTTTCTATTGAAGAAGATTAAACCGAAATACGCGTTTCCTGATCCGGATGAGGGTATCAATGCGGTTCAGGGGAGTAATAGTTATGAGCCGTTTAGCTCAGATGAATTGTTCGGTCCTTTGATTGCGATCGCTCCGGTTCGCAATTACACGCTTGGCGCGTACGTTCGCAATGTCGATAAAACCAAAGATGGGAATATCGCGTTGGTACTTTCGCTTTCGCAGGACAAGTATTTATTCACGCCGGTTGTCGCTGGGAAGTTTTTCCGAAGCGAGGGTTGTACGTCGCCGGCAAAAGCAACCGCTCCCGGGTTTGATCAGAAGATCGCGTCCGGCGACAAGAGCATAGACTGGCAGCGCATCGAATGTTCGTTCGTGTCTAACGTCGGGACGGCATCGGGACGCATTGGAATTCTCGGCACGAACGTCTTGGTCGATTCCATTCAACTCGAAGAAACCGAAAAAGCCACGGCGTACGTTGACGGCGTTGCATCCGGACTGAAAGAAAAGCATCTCAAGGTCTCGCCGGAAGAATTTTCTTGCAAGGGCGCGAAGACCGATCCTGCCATCTGTTCCAATTACGCTCGCGTTTGTCAGCAGAGCGATCAAGGATGCCAGGGATATCGCGACGTAAACAATCCGACCGCGCCCGAGATTCCGGCGTCGCTATCCGCCGTGGATTTTTGTCCTGCGGTTTGCGTGGGATACGCGGAATATCGCAAACAGCCAGCGCCGTTCGACCTTGGAAAAAGCACTAACGAGTTTTTGAACGATCCGCAAGACGTCACGGTCGCGCACTTCGTTCCCGCATATGCGCGTCAGTGCTCGCTCAAGGACGTCGGCTGTGAGGAGTTCACGAATGTGGAAACAGCGGCTGCCGGCGGAGAAGGAAAAGCGTATTTCAATTACGTTCGCGCTTGTGAAAAGCCGAACGATAATACGGAGACGTATTTCACATGGGAAGGCTCGGACACTACCGGATATCAGCTTCGCACATGGAGCTTGATTCATGACGCCGCGGCACCGGCTCCGTTCCCGCCGAAGATCGTGCAAAAGGCAGGACAGGACGGGATCTTGAAGAATCCGAAGAGTTGCAACGCGGCGTATTGGCAGACCGGCGCGGATACGGATTGTCGCCAGCTTTTCAATGCGAACGGAGACGCGTTTTACGCATACTTCTCGCAGACCGTCGTCTCTACTCCGGAATGTACGGATTACCGAATGAACAAATCCAGCGTGGCGGATTGCGGCAAGACCGGCGGTTCTTATGATCCGCAATCGGGCGAATGTATCTATCGCATACAGGCCTCGGCAAGCAGGACGTGTTCCGCCGTCGCCGCTGGATGTCGCGCTTATATCGGTACAACGGGACGTAACACGACAGAAGTTTTCTCGGAGGATTTCAGAACCACGAGCACCGCGAAATTTACGAAAGGGGATTTATCGAATGAATCAATTCTCGTCGGCGACAAGTCACTCAAGATCACCGATACCGGAATATTGAGCACGGAAACGATCTTCCCATCTTTCCCGAATCAACTGTATAGCGTAACTTTCTGGGCGAAGACAACTTCTTCGTCGCAGGATACGTCGGCAATCGTCGTGGATGGAAATGTCATCGGTAATTTTCAAGCGCAGGTTGATTGGAGGAGGTATGAGTTTGGTCCGTTCTCAACGGCATCGACCGCTCCGACGTCTTCAATAAAATTTGCGGAATTGCCCAATGCGACATTCTTGGATTCCATCCGCATCGAACGTTTGAACGACGTGTCGTATATAGTGAAAGATTCTTGGGCGGTTCCTGCTGAGTGCGATCGCACTCCGGAGGGCTTGCCGCAGCCGCAGGCCATGCTTGGTTGTCGTGCGTACTCGGATCGCGATCAAAACAACGTAACGGTTCGTCGTTTCGGGCATCTTTGTCGCGAGGAAGCGATTTCGTGTAAAGCGTTCGTGGACACTCGCAATTCGGAAAATCCGTACGAACAGACATTCGAGTTGCCGGGCACTGACTTGAACGCTAAAACCACAACGTCCAGCAAACAATGGGAAGATCAATATCTCGGCACTGCCACGACCAAACGTCCCGCTGACAGGTTTGTATATCTGATCGACGATTTGCAGGCGCAATGCAGCGCGTCCGAAGATTCATGCCGCGCTTTCGGCAAGCCGAAATACAAACAGGATTATTTGAGTCTGGAATCTGCATCAACCTCCAAGTTCGAGACGGTTTATTTCATCGATGACATCACCAAGTACGTCGCGAACGATGGCGAGCCCGACATGCTTTGCCGCAAAGACGAGCTGTATTGCGACGAGTTCAAGAGCGGAAAAATTACAGCGTACTTCCGAAATCCGGCGGATCACGCGTGCGAATGGAAGGATAAGGTTTTGCTGAAGAAAAACGAAGACAAGGGGATTCCGGCGGACGGGGAGTATACGGGTTGGTTTAGAAAGGGGACGGACGCGCCTTGCTATCCGTCGGTTCTTTCGACTGGTAACACATATCTCATCCAAAACTCCGGAGATCCGGGATATACGGGATGGGGCGGGCTCTGTCCTATCGAACAGTCCGAGTGCACGGAGTTCCGTGATCCGAACGATCACAGCGACCCGACGCATCCATCCGGAAAACCGTATTTCTTCATCCACAATCAGCGTTTGGACGTGAAATCCTGCAACGGGAAAGTGGATCTTCTTTCCGGCTGTATCCTTTTCCGCGACATGGGCGACGTGCGTCTCCGTTACAGCGTTCCCGCGACTTACGCCAAGTCGCACGCGGAGGGGGATATTCCGGAAACCCCGATCGACTGCGTAACGGATCCGGATAATGATTTTTGTCGCAAGTGCACGGATTTGAAATATGTTTTTAACAGTTACGATGAAAATTCATTCGCTTTTGTGACATGCGCGAACACGGATTTTCCAGACGATATAGTACCGGTTTGGTTTGATGAAAAATCCGCTGATTTAAAAGTCGGCAAGCCCGCTCTTTGCGAGTTTGCGCTCACACTTCCTTGTGACGAGAAGAATCAGAATTCAGTCCAATGCTGGCTGCAGAATCAGTATCCGGATTTCGCGGCAGCAAAGAAAAAGTTTGATGAAAAAGTTTGCGGCAATGACGACAGCTGTTCGGTTTCCGTGGGTAACGTCTCGACTGCTGGAAAATGCACAAAGGCGGCGGTGGAAAATGACGCGAACGTGATTATGAAGGTGAAGTTGGATCGCGACTGCGCCCAGTGGCTAGGGTGCGCGACAGCGGAAACGGTTTTTGATCCGGTTCAGCAAAAATATACGGACGTGTGTATGGAAACCGCCATGTGCGACGTTTCAAAGGGCTCGAATGCGGGGACGTTCTGCGCGAATTACGTAGATCGAACGAAAGATCCGATACTACGCCCCGGCGCATTTTTCAGCAGCGAGATTTATACAAAACGAAAGTCCGGTTTCGGTACGCTTGATTATTCCGGTTACGCGATTCCGGATCAGTTCCAAGCCGCGGATATTCAAAATCGGAAAGTCGGTAAGGAATTGTTCGCCAATACTCCGTCTCTTGCGAATAAGTTTGCGCAGGACTATCGCCTTGCCGCTGCTGTGTCGGAAAAGACTGGCATGGTTATTTTTCCGAAAGATGAAAACGTTCCGGCAGATCCGCTGTATCCGAATTTGCTCATTTGCAAGCATAGGCAGACGGGAAGGACAGGATACTTCAATCGCGGCGGAACCAAAGGAATGCGCGTGTGTTATTTCCCGATTGACGCGCTTTCTACGCGATCGGCGGACGCGATAATTGATCCGTCTAAGAATGAAGCCGATCCGCGAAACATCCAGCAGCTTTCCGACACTCTAAAGCAGTCGGTTGATCCGAAGATCGATCTCACTCTCCTGCGATCATTCCCTCCGGCGGAGTGCAAGGCGTATCCTGAAACCGATTCACCGTTCCCGAATTATTACGTGAAGGAGTGGGACTATACGAAGGATCCGTTCAAGAAAAGTAAAACCGCCGACGGATACGAAGCGGCTAATTATTGCGAGTGGGGAGAGGATTGCGCGTGTAGCTATCGCAAGGTGAAATACGGAGGACAAGCGACGAAATTCGTTTCGCCGTTCGGGCAAGCGCCGCCATCAGGAATTTGTTCTGGAGGCGACAAGGATGGAGAGAAATGTGTTCCTGGCGTAATCGCAACGACGAACGCCGCAGGCGAACAGCAGGTGCAGGCGGCAGTAGAGGATCCGGGTTGTCCGCGCGGACGCTGTGTTGAAATCAGCGACGTGATTTTGGTGCGCGGCCAATTCGGTCAGTGTTTGCAGCGGGATTACGCACGTTCGGTGGCCGGTGAAGCCGGTCGGCATCCGTGCCTCATTTGGAATCCCAATCCGATTTTGGCAAGTTATTACGATACCGCGCACTTCGTTCCGACGGCAGGATATATGCCGCCGGTGAACGCCGGAGAATATTATTGTTTGTCGCCGGCAAATCCGCCGTTCGAGAATAATTGGACAATGCAGAGCCAGGTTTATTGGGATGACAGCAAAGTAAAGGGAGACGTTTCGACCGGCGACGGCAAGGGAGATGGCGCGAACCAATTTTTCTTTTTACCCGGAAGTTTGTCCAAGTTTAACTACGATACAGGTTATATCGCGGGTCAGTGCCATAACTCTGATACTTGTGGCGCGGGTGAAAGCGATTGTACGTGTCATGATGGCAGTAGCAATATTACTGCCAAGGATCGCGATTTTGACGATGTGATTCGAGCGGCTGAAAAAGGCATTGGAAACGCAAAGAGCACTGTATCGGCGAATTGTGACTATGAAAAAAGCAAGGTCGATCCTATAAACAGCTCATGCGACGAGGTCTGGCGTTTCACTAACCTCGGTCAAGGCATTGACGGAGTTAAACCGTGGAATGGCGAAGAAAGTTATCAGGCATATCGTTGTATGGTCGCTCATACCGGGGAATCGGACTCGGCTTCGAGCGGAGGGCCGCCGGGAAGCGGAGGGGATAAGGATGGTATTGGCGCGTGGGACAGGCCACCTGATTCAGATTACAACTTCGGCCGTTGGATTCAGACTGGACGCGGCATTGGTCGGACATACATGGAATATTTTATTGCGGTTAAGCCGCTTGGTGTCGCCAGATGGTTGTTTCCTGAAGCGACGGAAGATGAGTTGAAAGCAGCAAAGGAAAATGCGCTGAAAGAACGGAATTTCTCGCAATTCCAATTTTTCCCGAAGGCCGACGCTTTCTCTGCCGCGTGCAGTTTGCCGCCGGAGTATGCGGATGCCGGAAGCGTTACCGATTGGGGAGACAGCGCTCAAGTGACGGCCGCGTCCAAGACCGTGTTGAGTAATTTCAACCGCGATTTCAAAGGCACGCTAGACCGTTCCAATGAAGGTATATTGACTGATGACAAAGGCATCCCGATCAAATTGCCATGCTCCGGTTATAACAACCCCGGTGATAGTCCTGGCGACAAAACGCCTCCGGTTTGGTCTGGAAGCGATCCGGGTTGTTATTACAAATACTGGGAGACTAACTATCGTTTGGCGGAAGGTTCGAAATTCGAATGGTTGAATACGAATAAATCCTCCTCGTTTTTCGAACGCCGCAAAGACTATTATTCGCGCGAACGCAACTGCTCCAAATCCGGTTTTGCAATCAGAGCGATGTTTGAAAATACGGATAAATCGCAGAATGATTTGACTGTCGAAGAGGTTAATAAGGGGAAATTAAACGGACCGTGGAATTTTGTCGGGTTCTGGGTTACGGCTTGTACCGTAGGCACCAATTACGAGTCTTTCCTCTATCTCGGTTTGAAGGTGAAGCACGCGGATATTTGCCGCCAGCTTGCGCAGGTCATTTCGCCGCACACGCGAGAAAGCACGGCTTTTGCTGATCGCGTTTGGAATAAGGGGACTTTTGCCTTGCCGATATTGGGATACTCGTACGTTAGCAATTATTCTCCTTTTGGATCGGCATTGGCGCAAGGAGAGCCCGGCGTTGAACCTTTGTTCCAAACCGGCCAGCCAACGGAAAATTATTCCAAACTAAAACCGCCGACTTTCTTGGGCTCTGGAGTTTCTTTTAACTCCACTCGGCTAAGCCCTCTGCAAAACTGGTCATACCTGACGAATATCTTTGCTCGCGTGTATCGCGTTTACACTTACTATGACGCAGGAGTTCCGATAGACGGTTACGCTTGTATCGGAGGAGTGAGCGACGGAATGTCGTGTCCGGCGCCAAGATACCAGAACGACCTACTATGGGACGCAAGATGGAAGCGAGTATGCGGTGGCGTTGGTTTGTGCAATAATGGACTCGTGTCCGTTCAAGTTAAAAATAAACTGGGCAGATGCAATGCCTTGTCAGGAGTCAACAGCGGATTGGAGTGCGGCAGTAATGTTGAAAAAGTCACTTATGATCCGGTGTGCCACAATGCGCCAATGAAAAACGTGGACGGAGTGTTGATTCCACAATATACGAAATGCGAAATACGATCGAATTGGTCACAATGTAAAAATAAAAATTTTATAAAAAAGAAAAACCCCACAGTGGATGATTGTTCGAAAGGCGCTTTAGACATTATAACCGCGCATGAGCCGAATAACGCTTTTGGTTGCGGATCGGACGCAGTAGAACCGGGCGCGAGCTGTACGCAACCGGACGGAAATTCAAGAGATTGTCCTCTAAGGATAGACGAGGGTACGTTGGACTGTATTCCAGATGATTTCGGAGCCAACGTCGGATACTGCAGTGGCGGATATGAGCATTCGCGTTGCATCAAAAAAGAAGATTGTGTGTTCACGATTTCACAGTGGTGGGGAGGGTTTGATGATCAGCATCTTGTTGATTCTGGCGGACAGAAATCCTTACAAGTTAAGGGATTTGATAAGAACACGCAGACTGTAACTTACATGAATGCGCCGGTTGAATTGACGCAAGTAACTTTGTCAAAAAATGTAACAAAAGGATGTTCGGCGAAAGATACAACGATGAGTTGTATACAGAGAGTGGTGTTAGCTACCGGGCTTACTGGAGATTTTGCACTTGCCTACCAATTACGAAACGGGAGAATAGGTAATATGACCGCTAATTCGTATCTGCAGAAAAAATGGCCGGCGCCACATACGTATGCTTCGGATCCGGGGACGAAAAATTATATCGTGCCAGGACTCTGCGAGGGACCGGAAGGCGCGTCGCAGGATCCTAATAATTTACTCAACAATTCGTCGGTTGCGGCATATGGAGACTCAACCGGATATGGTGGCCGTGCCGCTTACGCATTCCAAGCCGGTCAATGCGAAGGAGGAATACGGGAAGGACAATCGTGTTTTACCTCTTCGACCACAGGAATCGTCAATGGAAAAACGAGCGACGAATGGCCGCATCCGAATACTTGCGCGCCGCCGAAAGGTACGACGGTTGGAACGTGCAAGAATGTTACACAGACATCAAAGAGTTTCGATCCTATCAACGGTCAGACGCCATTAACGCCGGACTGCGTGTTTGCAGAAACGGGTACTGGCAATCCGTTCTCCGATGATCCGGATTTGGATAACAACGCCTGCACTCGCAGCGCGGGATATAAACCGCGAAAGGATCTATGCGGACAGAATCTCGATAATGAAAAGTGCTTGATTGGATATGATTTGAGAACCGGTAGTATGCAATCCTCACTCAACCAAGCCCAGTCACTCGCGCCAACGGACGTAACCTCCGGATTCCATAACCCGATCTTCCTCGGCTCTACCGTAGGCAGTCCGTACGACTATCAGCACATCGCATACTACGCGCCGCGTCCTCCGACAATCGCGGCGCCGGATTTGAGCAGGAGCTGCGAATCGCCAGGGCAGTGTCGTATTTCGAAGATCGGCGGATTCACTCTTGAAAATCAAGCCGAAGGATCCGTTTCGTTCGGCGGAGGCAAGGCGCAAGTCTCAATGCGATTCTACGGATGGGCGGCTCATGATCAGACGCCGCTAAAGAACGTTTACGTAGATTGGGGAGACGGCACCATAACGAAAGTCGAAGAGGCACGCATAAAGAATCATAAGCCGTTTTGCGGAGGCACTCGAGAGTGCGAGCTCGCTCCGGGACTAACCTGCAACTCTGATTCGGATTGTCCCCCTGCCTCCGGAAAGTGCATGGACGTAGGCACATGCGGACAAAATCCAAACATACAGTGCGTTCGCGATCAGGATTGCGCGGTCGGAGGAAAAAAGAGCGACAAATGCAACATCCGCCAATTCTTCGGCAATTCCGAGGACGCTTGCGAAGCCAACTACTTCGAGTTCGGTCATGCTTACGCCTGCAATCCGCAGAAACTCCCGCTTTGCGATGCGTCGAAGCATTGCAGCAGAAATCCGGACATCGCGTGTACTAATGCGAACGTAGGTACGGTCTGCGGAGTTGGAGACAAATGTCTTGCCGATCTCGCGCCGTCAAGCGTGGAAGGCGGAGTCGGCGGATGTTACGACAGTACAAAAGTCGCCTGCCGCTTCACCCCAAAACTAATGCTAAAAGACAGCTGGAACTGGTGCACGGGAGAATGCAGAGCGGGAGCGATGGTGGGGGATTCGTTGAGTGATTCAACAGACCCGTTGAATCCGACTCTCGTTAAGCATCTATATGGTGGGTGTTGGGATGGGACGGAGACGAAGAGGAATACGGATAAAAAATTAGAGGAATTAATTATGGACGGAGGAATGGGAAAAAATGAATGCCGCCTTGAACGGATTACAAAAGAGGAGATTGATAAAAAAATAAAAACGGAACAACCATATTATCGCAATATCCGTCCATGGATCGTGTACCCAGGCTCTGTCCAAGTCGGGACATATAAGTAACACAACGGTGATTTTTTTCCTCCCCTTAACTCAACAAAATTAAGGGGAGGTTAGGAGGGGTTATATTCCTGTTGATTGTA
>ERZ1292630.995-Hain-H41-02um-R3-995-length-28534-cov-6_pt1 | contig 28534 bp, 27 predicted proteins | sample MGYA00564408_ERZ1292630 | MGnify/ENA primary metagenome ERZ1292630 (study PRJEB36523, sample SAMEA6512641) | groundwater metagenome | collected 2019-01-08 | study: AquaDiva: Metagenomics assemblies of 32 groundwater samples
TACGGATGGTTTCTATCCGTACCAAAAACACGGTTGGCGCGCGCGAGCGCGCAATGGCCGCTCTTGGCATGCGACGGCATAAGCGACTAATCCACCTGCAAGATGGCAAGAAAGGCCTCCTGCGGGATTTCCACGTTGCCCACCTGTTTCATGCGTCTCTTGCCGGCCTTCTGCTTCTCCAGCAGTTTTTTCTTGCGCGTTATATCGCCGCCGTAGCACTTGGCAAGCACGTTCTTCCGCAGCGCCTTGACGTTCTCGCGGGCGATGATGTTGGCGCCGATCGCCGCTTGCACCGCGACGTCGAACATCTGCCGCGGGATCAGCGTGCGCATGCGCGACACCAGCTCCCGGCCGCGGTGGCGGCTGCTGTCGCGATGCACCATCAGCGACAGGGCGTCAACGCGCTCGCCGTTGATGAGAATGTCGAGTTTCACCACTTCGGATGCGCGGTATTCCTTGAATTCGTAGTCGAGGGAGGCATAGCCGCGGCTCGCCGACTTGAGCTTGTCGAAGAAATCCATCACCACTTCGCTCAGCGGCATCTCGTAGGTCAGCATCACGTGCCGGCCGGTGTACTGCATGTTTTTCTGCACCCCGCGCTTTTGCGTGCACAAGGTCATGATGGCGCCCACGTGTTCCTGCGGCACGAATATGGTCGTGGTAATGATGGGTTCTCGTATCTCCTCGATCTTGGAGGCGTCGGGCATTTTCGCCGGATTCTCCACCCGCTGCACCGTGCCGTCGCCCAGCAGCACCTCGTACACCACCGTCGGCGCCGTGGTGATCAGGTTCATGTCGTACTCGCGCTCCAGGCGCTCCTGCACGATGTCCATGTGCAGCAGGCCGAGGAAGCCGCAACGGAAGCCGAAACCCAGCGCTTGCGACACCTCGGGCTCGTATTGCAACGAGGCGTCGTTCAATTTGAGTTTGGTCAGCGCATCGCGGAGCCCGTCGTAATGGTTGGCCTCGACCGGGTACAGCCCGGCGAATACCTGCGGCTTGATCACCTTGAACCCGGGCAGCGCCGTCGCGGCGGGGCGCTCGGCCAGGGTGACGGTGTCGCCCACCTTGGCTGCCTGCAATTCCTTGATGCCGGAGATGATGAAACCCACCTCGCCCGCAGCGAGCCGTTGACGCGTTTGCGATTTGGGGGTGAACACGCCGACCTGCTCGCACAGGTGCACCGTACCGGAGGACATAAGCAGGATTTTGTCCTTGGGGGACAGCGCTCCGTCGATCATGCGCACCAGCATCACCACGCCGACATAATTGTCGAACCAGGAATCGATGATGAGCGCCTTCAGCGGGGCCTCTGGATCGCCCCTGGGCGGCGGGATGCGCGCGATGACCGCCTCGAGAATGTCCTGCACGCCCTCCCCGGTCTTGGCGCTGACGCGCAGCGCGTTCTTGGCGTCGATGCCGATCACGTCCTCGATCTCGCGTATCGCCCCCTCCGGATCGGCCGAAGGCAGGTCGATCTTGTTCAGCACCGGCACCACCTCCACACCCTGCTCGATCGCGGTGTAGCAGTTCGCCACCGTCTGCGCTTCTACGCCTTGCGAGGCGTCAACCACCAGCACGGCACCCTCGCAGGCGGCGAGGGAGCGCGACACTTCGTAGGAAAAATCCACATGTCCCGGAGTGTCGATCAGGTTGAGGTTATAGATGTTGCCATCGCGGGCCTTGTATTGCAGCGCCGCGGTCTGTGCCTTGATGGTGATGCCGCGCTCGCGCTCCAGGTCCATGGAATCGAGCACCTGCTCTTCCATCTCGCGCTCCGACAGCCCGCCGCACAGTTGGATGAAACGGTCGGCAAGCGTCGACTTGCCGTGGTCTATGTGGGCAATGATGGAAAAATTACGAATGTGCTGCATCATGAAAAAGGGTGCCCGCCGGGCACCCTTCGAAGAATAAGTTTCGGTATTTTAACGGATTTTGACCAGATAAGCACGAACTTTCCCGACATCCAGGTGATAATGGCACAGCTCGGTGTCGGCGTGCATCAGCACCGGTACCAGAGTATCGAAACGCTGCTCCAGAACCGAATCGCTGTCGATATCGATCACCTCGACAGCGAAGCCAAACTCGCCGCGCAGGGAAGCCAGCGCGGCGAGCATCTCATCGCACAGGTGGCAGTAGCTGCGGCCATAGAGCGTAAGCCGCAGGGTTGCTCCGTCCGTGTCAGGCGGGCGCACGGTCGCTTACTTGCCGTTCAGGCCTTTGATGGTGATGAAACTCTGGTTCTCGCCGCGGCGCAGGTGCAAAGTGATCGTGGCGGCTTTGTCTATGGCGTCCAGCGCCTTGTTGAACTGCGCCACGCTCTTGGCCTCGGTTTGGTTGCCCTTGTGGATCAGCGCCAGGATGATGTCGCCCTTGCGCAGGTCGCCGCGCGGTTGGCCGCGCACTTCGTCCACCACGACCCCGCTCGCGAGCTTCAGCTCCTTGCGCTGCTCATCGGAGAGCTCGGACAACACCAAACCCAGGCGGTTGGCGGCCGCTTCAGCCGGCTTGGCGCCTTTGCTTTCGCGGCTGGCGAGCTTCTCCGCCGGAATCTCGGCCACGGTCACCGTCAGATCCTTGGCCGTCCCCTTGCGCCATACCTGCATGCCCACCTTGCTGCCCGGGCGGGTGGCGCCGACGATGCGCGGCAGTTCGCTCGAGCTCGCGACGTTCTTGCCGTCGAACTTGATGATGATATCGCTGACCTCCACCCCGGCCTTGTCCGCGGGCCCGCCTTTCTCCACCGCGTTGACCAGGGCGCCCTGAGGCTTGGCCAGGCCGAATGAGTCGGCCAGTTCCTTCGTCACCTCCTGGATCACCACGCCGATACGACCGCGGCTGACCCGGCCCGTGCTGCGCAGCTGGTTCTGCACATCGAGTGCGATGTCGATGGGGATGGCAAATGACAGCCCCATGTAGCCGCCGGTGCGGCTGTAGATCTGCGAGTTGATGCCGACCACCTCTCCGCGCAGGTTGAACAGCGGACCGCCCGAATTGCCCGGGTTTACCGCGGCGTCGGTCTGGATGAATGGCACCAGGTTTTCCTGCGGCAGCGAACGGCCCTTGCCGCTGACGATGCCGGCGGTCACGGTGTTGTCGAATCCGAATGGCGAACCGATTGCCAGCACCCATTCGCCCACCCTGAGCTTGTTCGGATCGCCTAGCTTCACCATGGGGAGTCCGGCGGCTTCGATCTTGATCAGCGCCACGTCGGTGCGCTTGTCGGCGCCGATTACCTTGGCCTTGAATTCGCGCTTGTCGGTAAGCCGCACTGTGATCTCGTCCGCACCGTCGACGACATGCGCATTGGTGAGAATGTAGCCGTCGGCGCTGATGATGAAGCCCGAACCGAGCGAGCGGTTGGTGAACCCGTGCGGGTTTGGCCCCTGGCCGGGATTCGGGGGGGCAAAGCGGCGGAAGAATTCGTAGAACGGGTCGTCTTCGTCCAGATTCGGCATCTGGGGCATTTTCGTGCGCTCGGCCACGTTCTGCGAGGTGCTGATATTGACCACGGCCGGACCCTGCTTCTCCACCAGATCGGTGAAGTCGGGCAGGTCGCGCGCCTGGGCAAAGGCGCCCAGCGGCAGCAGCAGCCACAGGAGTAGAATTTTTCGCATTGTCACGTCCCTTTCTTGAGTTTTATGGAGTATTACAGAAAAAGTCCTGGTGTAGATGCGGATCTGCGTGCTTCGCAGGCAGTTGATCAAGGCCTGCGGTATTCCACCGATTCCGCAAGTTTCTTCACGCTTTCGGCCGGTGCTTCCCCGACCACGGTGACCAGATGATTGTCCAGCTGCCGGCTGTAGATGTTGATCGCACCCTGGCGCGACAGTCCCGGCGGCGGCAAGGAGGTCTTCTTCGCCATCGGCTCGATGAACACCGATACCGCGGCCAGCCCGTCGGAATAGACCACATGGCCGACCTCGCTCGAGCCGCCCTGGGTGCGTTTCATCTCGGTTACTTTCTTGAAACCGGGCAGTTCCGGCTTGATGGTCCAGCCGGATGCGGCCAGACTCGTTGCCACAGCGCCTGAATTCTCTACACGCCAGTTGCGCGATTTGGCGAGAAACCTGGACTTGAGCTCGCCGTGGTTGATCTTGCCGCCGATGGCTATCTGGGTGAAGGCGAACTGCTCCACCACCTCGTTCCTGTCGTTGAAAGTCTGGGACTTGAGCAGCATGCCGGTGTTGGCGTCGGCCCACAACTTGTGGCCGTAGCGCATCTTGTCCTTGGGCTCGAGCACGATAGTCTGGCAGTCGTAGCCGGCGATGCGCTCGATCCCGCCCTTGGTCACATGATAGTGTTCGCTGATATCCTGCAGGTTTGCCGGCAGCAGCGCCGGAAAAACAATATGGTCGGTCTGCCTGTCGACCTTCACCGTCATGCTGCCAGGCAGGTAGCACTTTACTTCGTCGCCGCTGCGCACGATCTCGCGCGGCTGGCCTTCCAGGGTTTCCAGTCGCTCCTGCGCCCCGTGCGGCCCCGCGACATGTACGATGCGCAAAGTCTCGGCCTGGTCCCCGCTGCGGTAGACGAAAGTTCCGGTGTAGTTGAGCTTCTCGGTTGCCGTATGAATGCGCTGCAGCCATGACAGCGCGTCGCCTTCGGCCCACGCCGGCTGAGCCGACAGCGCGAGCAACAGCACGGCCAGCATTCTCATCGGCGCGCGGCGCTCCGCTGTTCGGCCACGGTACGCACGTAGGGCGCTACGCCCTGCATCGCGTTGCTGGGGGAATAGCGCTGGTGGGCGAGCAGGTAGTCCTTGGCGCCCTCGCCTGCAGGCACTGCGACCTGTTTGACTTCGGCCGCGGGGATGGCGGCAATCTGCGGCGCATCCTGCTGCACGCCGGGCAGAGCCATCCAGCCGACGAAGGCCACCGCCGCGACGCTCGCCGCCGCCGACAGGGCAAACCAGCGCAGCTTCTCCGCCGTGCCGCGGCGCTGCGGCGCCAGCACCGTCGGTTCGGCATCGAGCCGGGCGCAGATTTTGGCGCACAGATCCGGACCCTGCACGCCGCGCAGGGCGTCCCCGATCAGGTGATAGCAATCCCAGTTGCCGCGCAACCCGGCGTCGCGCTTGAGTTGCGGCGGAAGCTGGCGGGACTGCTCGCTCTCCAACTCTCCATCCATCCAGGCGGATAACTTTTCATTCATGGCATCACCATCTCTTGTCTTTGGCTATGTCCAGCAGCGGCCGCAGCTCTTCGGCGATCGCCTCGCGTGCACGGAAAATGCGGGAGCGCACCGTGCCGATAGGGCAATCCATTATCTTCGCGATATCCTCGTAGCTCATGCCTTCGATCTCGCGCAGCATGATCGCCGCCCTCAGTTCCTCAGGCAGCCGATCCATGCTTTGGTTCACTGTTTGCGCGATCTGCTTGCTCATCAGCAGATTCTCCGGCGTATTGAGGTCGCGCAGTTGATCGCCGTCGTCGAATCCTTCGGCCTCTTCCGCATCGTAGTTGGTGAGGGTGGGCGTGCGCCGGCCCATGGACGCCAGGTAGTTCTTGGCGGTATTGATGCCGATGCGGTAAAGCCAGGTATAGAAGGCGCTGTCGCCGCGGAAGGATGGCAATGCCCGGTAGGCCTTGACGAAAGCCTCCTGGGTCACATCCTCGACCTCGCCCGGATCGCGGATAAAGCGCGACAGCAGGCGTCCGAGCTTGCGCTGATACTTGCTGACCAGCAGTTCGAATGCATGCTTGTCGCCCAGTTGCGCACGTTCGACCAGTTGCCGGTCAATGTCGCGCTCACTCATGCGCCGCCCTTCCCCGAAGCCCTGAGGCTCGTTTTTCTTGGTCTCGCCCGGGTGAGCTCCAGTATACCGCAACTGCTGCGGCGCTCGCGGGAAAGCGGTGACCGGGGCGAAGTCCAGTTCGAGCATTTCGATCGGCGTTGTACTGCTGCCGGGAAACTTCAAGCCTTACCTCGCGCACTTAGGACAATGTGCCTGTGACCGCGCCGCGCGCATTAAGTTCACTGCCGTCCGCGGCGCCAGCGCAGCCAGACGCGCAAGCGGCGCAACTCCTCGGCCGCGGCGCAGTCGGGCAAGAGCGCCAGGGAGCGGCCGCGCCGTCCGGGCGCACCCAGATTCACCACGACCAGCCAGTTCGATACGTAACTGCCGGGCTGTATCTCGGCCTCGTTCCATTGCCCCGAGCCGTCTTGCCAGCGGGCATCGCCTTTCTCCGTCACTTCCAGCACGCGCACGGCGCGCCGGCCCCGCTGCAGGGCCGGTGCGAGGTGCCAAATCCAGGCTAAAGCAATGCCTGCCGCGGCCGGCAGGAAAGCCACGTGCGGCAGGCTGATCCAGGTACAGCCGAGCGCCGCTCCGGCCATGAGCGTCAACGCCAAGGCAAGAACGCGGGAAGGTCTCAGGCTGACGGTGAGAGTCTGACTCAAACCCGGCCGAATACCAGGGTGCCGTTGGTGCCGCCGAAGCCAAAGGAATTCGACAGCGCCACATGGATCTTCATCCGGCGCGCCGTATTCGGTACATAGTCCAGGTCGCATTGAGGATCCTGGTTCAAAATGTTGGTCGTGGGCGGCGCGACCTGATGGTGCACCGCCAATGCCGAAAACACGGCCTCCACGCCACCGGCCGCGCCCAGCAGATGCCCGGTCATGGATTTGGTCGAACTGACCGCGACGCTTTTCGCGTGCGCGCCCAGGCTGCGCTTCACCGCAGTCGTTTCCGCGATATCCCCCAACGGGGTCGAGGTGCCATGGGCATTGATGTAGTCCACCTGGTCTGCGTTCAGGCGCGCGTTCCGGAGCGCGCTGTTCATGCAACGCGCCGCCCCTTCGCCGTCCTCGCGCGGCGCCGTCATGTGGAAGGCGTCACCGCTCATGCCGTAGCCCGCGAGTTCGGCGTAGATTTTCGCGCCACGCGCCTTGGCATGTTCGTACTCTTCCAGCACCAGCACGCCCGCGCCCTCCCCCAGAACAAAGCCGTCACGATCCTTGTCCCAGGGACGGCTGGCGGTGGCCGGATCGTCGTTGCGGGTTGAAAGCGCGCGCGCCTGTGCGAAGCCACCCATGGCAAGTTCGGTGACCACGGCTTCGGCGCCGCCGGCAATCATCACATCGCAATCGCCGTATTCGATCAGCCGTCCGGATTCGCCGATGCAGTGCGTCGCCGTGGTGCACGCAGTCACCATGGCGAGGTTCGGGCCTTTCAGGCCGTACTTGATCGAGAGATTCCCGGAAATCATGTTGATGATGACGCTCGGGATGAAAAACGGCGAGATCTTGCGCGGCCCGGCCGCAAGCAGCTCCCTTTGGGTCTGCTCGATCATCTGCAGGCCGCCGATGCCCGAGCCGATGTTGACGCCGATGCGCTCGGCGTTCTCGGACGTGACCTGAATGCCGCAATCCCGCATCGCCTGGATGCCCGCCGCCATGCCGTAATGGATGAAGGTGTCCATGTGGCGCGCTTCCTTGCGCTCCAGGTACTGGGAGAGGTCGAAACCTTTCACCTCTCCCGCGATCTGGCAGGACAGCCGCGACGGATCGAAGCGCCTGATCCTGGTGATGCCGGATTTGCCGGCGAGGATATTGGCCCAGGCTTCGGTAACGCTGTTACCTACCGGGGAGACTATGCCCAATCCGGTGATGACGACTCTGCGGCGGGACAAATTTGCTCCGGAAAAAGGCGCGCTGGGCGCCGGGAATCAGGCTTTCTTGGCGTGACCGTTGACGTAGTCGATCGCCTGTTGGACGGTGGTGATCTTTTCGGCGTCTTCGTCCGGAATCTCGGTCTCGAATTCTTCTTCCAGGGCCATGACCAGTTCCACCGTGTCGAGCGAATCCGCGCCCAGGTCGTCGATGAAGGAGGATTCGTTCTTTATTTCCGCCTCGTTTACGCCCAGCTGCTCGGCGACGATTTTCTTCACACGTTGTTCAACATTTTCCATTTAATTCTCCTTCTTTCGTTTTTTGCTTCGGAAACAGCCGCGCATTTTACCAAGATTCACTGCCCAACGTTTGAAAATTAGGCTTTGAATATTCGCCTCTCAGGCCATGTACATGCCGCCGTTGACATGCAGCGTCGCGCCGGTGATGTAGCCGGCCTGCGGCGAAGCCAGGAACACCACTGCCGCGGCGACGTCCTCAGCCTTGCCCAGCCGTGCCAGCGGGATCCGGCTGAGGATCGCTTCCCGCTGCTGCTCGTTCAGCGCGCGTGTCATGTCGGTGTCGATGAAGCCTGGCGCGACGCAGTTTACCGTGATGTTGCGGCTGGCGATTTCCTGCGCCAGGGCGCGCGCCATTCCCGCAATGCCGGCCTTGGCCGCGGCGTAGTTGATCTGCCCCGGGTTGCCCGAACTGCCGACCACCGAGGTGATGTTGACGATGCGTCCCGCGCGTGCCTTCATCATCCCGCGCAGTACGGCGCGCGACAGGCGGAATACCGATTTCAGATCGGTGTCGATCACCGCATCCCATTCGGCTTCTTTCATGCGCATGGCCAGATTGTCCTGGGTGATGCCCGCGTTGTTGACCAGGATGCCGGGTGCGCCGAATTCCTTCTCGATCTCAGCCACCAGCGCTTCGATGGCAGCGCCGTCGTTCACCTCGAGCACCGCGCCTTTGCCGCCGATCTTGGCCTCGGCCAGATAATCGCCGATGGCTTTGGCTCCGGCCGCGGAAGTCGAGGTGCCTATCACTTTCGCGCCCTGCGCGCCCAGACCGAGCGCGATGGCCTTGCCGATGCCGCGCGTGGCGCCGGTCACCAATGCGATTTGCCCTTGCAGCATGATCACACCCCCTTCAATTGACTGACGCCCTGCTCGATGCTCGCCTTGTCCAGCAGGGCGAGCGATTCCAGGCTGCCATCGTTGCGCTTGGTCATGCCCGCCAGTACTTTGCCTGGCCCGCATTCGGCGACATGGGTGATACCCTGGGCGGCAAAAGCCCCGATCGTCTCCACCCAGCGCACCGGATTGTAGGCCTGGCGCACCAGCGCATCCTTGATTCGTGCCGGATCGTCGTAATTCGCCACGTCGACGTTGTTGATCACCGGGATGAGCGGCGCATTGAACACGATGTTCTGCATGTATTGCCGCAGGCGTTCCGCAGCCGGCTGCATCAATGCCGAATGGAAAGGCGCGCTCACCGGCAGCGGCAGCGCCCGTTTCGCCCCTTTGACTTTGGCTGCATCGCAGGCGCGCTTCACCGCGGCCGCATGGCCGGCAATGACCACCTGGCCGGGTGAATTGAAATTCACCGCAGCTACGACCTCGCCTTGCGCAGCCTCATTGCAGGCCGCGCGCACCGCGTCTTCGTCCAGCCCCAGGATAGCGGCCATGGCGCCTTGTCCCTGCGGCACGGCTTCCTGCATCGCCTGGGCACGAAAGCGCACCAGCGGCAGTGCATCGCGAAACGAGACTACGCCGGCGGCCACCAGCGCGGTGTACTCGCCCAGGCTGTGTCCTGCGAGCAATGCCGGATCGGCTCCACCCAGGCTAAGCCAGGCCCGATAGGCAGCGTAGCCCGCGGTGAGCATGACCGGCTGCGTGTTCACGGTCAGGTTTAGTTTCTCGGCCGGGCCTTCGGCCATCAGCTTTCCGAGGTCCTGATTGAGCGTATCGGAGGCTTCGGCGATCACTTCGCGCACCGCCGCAATATCATCGTAGGCCTGCATCATGCCCACCGACTGTGAACCCTGTCCGGGAAATACGATTGCGAGTTTCATGGATTCCAACTCAATATCGGATTACATCTGTACCAATGCCGCGCCCCAGGTGAAACCGCCGCCCACCGCTTGCAGCATGACTTTGTGGCCATGTCTGATGCGGCCGTCGCGTATCGCCGCATCCAGCGCCAGCGGCACCGAAGCGGCCGAAGTGTTGCCGTGCGTGTCCACGGTCACGATCAGTTTTTCCGGCGGCAGACCCAGCCGCTTCGCCGTCGACTCCAGGATGCGCAGATTGGCCTGGTGCGGAATCAGCCAATCGATATCTTCGACCTGTAGTCCGCATTTTGCCAGGGTCTCGCGCGCCACCTCATCCTGCACGCGCACCGCGAATTTGAATACCGCCGGGCCATCCATGCGCAGGAAAGGATCGCCGGTTACCTTGCCGCCGCAGACATTGCCGGGAACGGAGAGGATGCCGGCATAGTTGCCATCGGCGTGCAGGGCGCTTGCCATGATGCCGGGCTTCGCGTCTGTGCGCAGTATTACCGCCCCGGCGCCGTCGCCGAACAGCACGCAGGTGCCGCGGTCGTTCCAGTCGAGGATGCGCGAAAACACTTCCGCGCCCACCACCAGGGCGCAGCGGTGCTGACCCGAGCGAATGAACAAGTCGGCCGTGGCCAGCGCGTAGACGAAGCCGCTGCAAACTGCTTGCACATCGAAGGCCGGGCAGCCCTTGACGCCGAGCTTGGCCTGCAGCAGGCAAGCGGTACTGGGAAAGATGTAGTCCGGCGTCGAGGTGGCGAGGATGATGAGGTCAATATCCCCGGCGGCTATGCCCGCGCTGGCGATGGCGGCCTTGCTCGCTTCCAGGGCGAAACTGCCGGAGGTTTCGCCCTCTTCCGCGATATGCCGCTGGCGGATGCCGGTGCGCGAGCGGATCCACTCGTCGGAGGTATCCATGCGCTGCGCCAGGTCGCAGTTGGTAACGACATTGCGCGGCAAATAGCTGCCGGTGCCGATGATTCTGGAATAGATCACGCCGCTTCCACAGTGTTATGGCTCGCTGCCGCCAGGCGTTGGGAAATGCGCTGCAGCACATCTTCGCGCACTTCATCGAATGCGCGCTCGATCGCGTTCTGGAATGCGAAACTGTCGGCCGAGCCGTGGCTTTTCACCACGATGCCATTCAGGCCGAGCAGGCTGGCGCCGTTGTAGCGCGCCGGATCCACCCGGCGCTTGAACGCGGCCAGCACGGGCACGGCCATGATGCCGCAAAAACAGGTAAACCAGTTGCGCTTGAATTCATCGGTGAGGAAAGTACGCAGCATCTTGGCCAGGCCTTCGGCGGTCTTGAGGGCGACATTGCCGACGAAACCGTCGCACACCACCACATCGGTCGTACCCTTGAAGATGTCGTCGCCTTCGACGTTGCCGTAAAAATTGAGTCCGCTCGCGCGCAGCAACTCGGCCGCCTGTTTCACGACTTCATTGCCTTTGATCTCTTCTTCGCCGATGTTGAGCAGTCCGATGCTGGGGCGTTCCTTGTGCTGCATGGCCGATACCAGCATGGCACCCATGATGGCGAACTGCAACAAATGCTCTGGCGTGCAATTGACGTTTGCGCCCAGGTCGAGCACGTAGGCCTCGCCCTTCATGGTGGGCAATATCCCGGCTATGGCAGGACGATCTATCCCGGGCAAGGTCTTGAGCACGAAGCGCGCAATCGCCATCAGTGCTCCGGTATTGCCGGCGCTGACGCAGGCATGCGCTTCTCCGGTCTTGACCAGATTGATGGCTACGCGCATGGACGAGTCCTTCTTGCCGCGCAGGGCGGAAGCGGGCGCTTCGTCCATGTTTACCGACTGGCTCGCGTTGTGCACGCGCAATTGCGGGCCGGGTGCGGCATGGCGCGCGTGCAGTTCGGCTTCGATCGCCGCCTGCAGGCCGACCAATACGATATTGCCGCGCGGATGCGATTTCTGGAAATTGAGCGCGGCGGGAACGGTCACACCGGGGCCGTGGTCGCCCCCCATGCAATCGATGGCTACCGTGGTGTCCATTTGGTGGTACTCAAACCGGCCTGCTGCCGGGCAAACGGGCGCGCTGCCCGTTCGCAAAGCGCCAAGCGCGCCTATTCGCCTTTGGGTTTGACGATTTTCTTGCCACGATAATAGCCGCTGGGGCTAATATGGTGGCGAAGATGCACCTCGCCTGTAGTCGGCTCGATTGCCAGAGGCGGGTTGGTCAGAAAGTCATGCGCCCGATGCATACCGCGCTTCGAGGGTGACTTCTTGTTCTGTTGAACTGCCATGTTTATGCTCCTTACCTGTTCAATTTTCTCAGGGCGGCAAGCGCCTGAAAAGCCGAGGGCTTGGCGTCCGCCCCCAATCCTGCCGCCGCGCTGCATTGCTCATGCTTGGGCACCATGGGCAATACGAGCAAAACTTCGTCTTCCACCAAAGCTGCGACGCTCATTTCGCGGCCCGCCACCACGCGCTCAATGTCATCATCGGCCGCCGTGATTTCGGCCTCGCTCGAGGCGAACTCCAACTGCGCCTCGAGGTGCACCGGAAAGTCCAGGCTGCCGAGACAACGCTGGCATTCCAGGCGCACGCTGCCGTCCACCGCCAGCTTCAGCCCCGACTTGCCGCGCTCGTTGATTTCGCCGGTCAGGACAAAATCGAGAACCGAACCCGAACATCCGGATTGGGCGAGCCGCGGCAGGGATTCCATGCCTAGCCGCCCCTTGAGCACCGCCGCGGTGCGGGCAAACGCCAGGCCATCAATGGCCGCCGGTTGCAACATAAGGCGCGCATGATATTATTTTTACCCCCCACTGTCAAAGGAAAAACAAAATTTTCAACACCTTGCTGAAGGTTTGCGTGCTGTGGGCGCTAGTCACTCCGGCGACCGCCCAAGTCTATAAATGGGTGGACGAAAAGGGGGTAACCCATTACGGCGAGCGCCCGCCCCAGGGCAAGAAGGCCAAGGAGGTGGAGCAGCGCCTGGCCAACCCCGGGCCGGCGCCGGGAAAGGCCGCGCAACCTAGCTGGAAGGAACAGGATCTCGAATTCCGCCGGCGCCAAATCCAAGCTGAGCAGACCGAGGCCAAAAACAAGCAGCGAGAAGCCTCGCAGGGCCAGGCGTGCAACCAGGCGCGTGACCAGCTTGCCCAGATGAGATCGGCGCGTCGGCTGTACCGCTTGGACGAAAAAGGCGAGCGCGTGTTTCAAAGCGATGACGAGCGCAACGCCTCGATCGCGCGCCTGGAGCAGCTGGTCTTAGAGCGTTGCCGCTAGCCGGTTTCTGAAAGGGGGCCGGGCGGCGTCTTGTTGCGCAAATTCGCTCGAATCCGTGGTTAAATCCGGTCTCATATGCAACCGACGCGCCAAATCGTTCTCGCCTCGACCTCGAAATACCGCCGAGAGCTGCTGACCCGCCTGGGGCTTCCTTTCGAGGTGGCTTCTCCGGGGGTGGACGAAACCCCGCTGCCGAATGAGGCGCCTCAGGAAACTTCGCGGCGCCTGGCTGAAGCCAAGTCCAGGGCCGTGGCGGAGCGCTTTCCCCAGGCAATAGTAATCGGATCGGACCAGGTAGCGGTGCTTGATGGGGTGCCGCTTGGCAAACCGGGAAATCACGCCAACGCCGTGCGCCAGCTCATTGCCATGCGCGGCAAGGAAGTGGTATTCCATACCGCCTTGTGCCTTTGCCATGCAGCGAGCGGCCGCACAGCAACGCGCGTTGTGCCTTATTACGTGCGCTTTCGCGAGTACAGCGACGCGCAGATTGAGCGCTATCTTCAGCGCGAACAGCCCTATGATTGCGCCGGCAGCGCCCGCTGTGAGGGCCTGGGTATCGTCCTCATCGCCGAAATGCGCGGCGACGATCCCAACGCACTGATCGGACTGCCTTTGATCGCACTTACCGAGATGCTCGCCGAGCAGGGCGTTAGCGTTCTGTGACTGACGCGCGGATCGCGGCGGCGGGCAAGCTGTATCTAATCCCCGTCACCTTGGGCGACAGCAAACTGGCGGCAGTCATTCCGCAGGAGGTGCAGCAGTGCGTGCGCACGCTGCAATACTTCGTCGCTGAAAATCCGAAGTCCGCGCGCGCCTATCTGAAGCAGGTCGGCATGACAAAGCCGTTGCAGGAGTTGCACATTGCCACCCTGAACGAGCATACGCCGGACGCGGCTGTCGCCGAGATGGTGGCGCCGCTGCTGGCCGGCCATGACGTGGGCGTAATGTCAGAGGCGGGTTGCCCCGGCATCGCCGACCCAGGCGCGAAGCTGGTGCGGCATGCGCACCAGCGCGCCATTCGGGTGGTGCCGCTGGTCGGCCCTTCCTCCATTTTGCTCGCGCTCATGGCCTCGGGGTTGAACGGACAGAGTTTCGCATTTCACGGCTATCTTCCCGTGGCGGATGTCGAGCGGGAAAGGGTCTTGCGTGAGCTGGAGCAGCAGTCGCGACGGCTGAAACAGACGCAGATCTTCATTGAAACGCCGTACCGCAATCAGAAACTGCTGCACAGTATCCTTGGCGTATGCGCGAGCGCTACCCTACTCTGCGTTGCCGCCGATATTACCCTCGTCGGGGAGGACATTCGCACCAAGACAGTTGCGGCGTGGAAAAAAACCCCGCCGCAACTCGATCGCCGGCCGGCATTGTTCTTACTATTGGCTACTTAGGAACTTTGCGCGGACGAAAAACCGTCCGCGCGGATCGTCGATTGCGCACGGATGAAAAGCCATCCGCGCGCAATCGACGATCTTGTATAAAACCCCCGCACTGTCCTTGTTTTTATCCATAACCGCGTTTTCTGTACGGATGGTTTTTATCCGTACAGAAAACGCAGTTGGCGCGCGCAGCGCGCAATTCCGCTCCCGGCATGCGACGGTATTCGAAACGCCGTATATAGTAATTCGCGCTCAGCGCAGCCGGATGCTTTCGCGCAGCGTATATTCGGCGAAGCTCTTCGCCGCAGCGGCGCCAAAGCGCTTGGCGATGCGCTCCACCGGGTTCGATTTCTGGGTGTAGTCGACGATGGATTCCGCCTTGATTACGTCTCGCGCCACCGATTCGACGCTGCCGAAACCGTCCGCCAGGCCGATCTCCACTGCTTTCTGCCCGGTCCAGACCAGACCGCTGAACAAATCGGGGTTGTCCTTCAGACGTTTGCCGCGGCCCCGCTTCACCACGGCAATAAACTGTTGGTGAATGTCCTCCAGCATGCCAAGCGCGTATTCCTTCTGCTTCGGATCCACCGGGGAGAACGGGTCCATGAAGCCCTTGTTCTCGCCTGCCGTGAGCAATCGCCGCTCGACGCCCAGTTTCTCCATGCCGCCGGTGAAGCCGAAACCGTCCATGAGCACGCCAATGGAACCGACCAGGCTCGCTTTGTTGACATAGATCCTGTCGGCCGAGGCGGCAACGAAATAGCCGCCCGAGGCGCAAATGTCCTCGACCACCACGTACAGCGGCGTGTTGGGATAAATGCCGCGCAAGCGCCCTACTTCATCGTTGATGATTCCGGATTGCACCGGGCTGCCGCCGGGAGAATTGATGCGCAGGATCACTCCTTGCGTGTTCTTGTCCTTGAACGCGCTTTGCAGGGCGTTATTGATCTTTTCGGCGCTTGCCTCGCCTTTGGCGTCGATGACTCCCTCCAGTTCGACCAAGGCCGTGTGCTTGCCATCGGCGATGAAGTCGCCGTCGCCACGCCATTCGAACACCATGACAATCAGGAAGGTGACATAGGCGAAAGTCAGGAGCTTGAAAAATATGCCCCAATAGCGTGCCCTGCGCTGCTCTTTCAGCGCAGAAAATGCCAGCTTTTCCAGCGTTTCGCGCTCCCAGTTCTTTTCCGATTCCGCCATCGCCTCAACCTTTCATTTTCATATAGACCTTGCCGCCGGCCTCGAACACGTTCAAGCGGAGCAGCTTCGCGCCGCGGCACGGCCCGCCACGGCACGCGCCGCTCTCCGGCGCGTACACCGCCCCATGAGTGGAGCATATCAAATACTCGCCGTCCGCATCGAAAAACTTCCCTTGTTTCCAGTCGAGTTCCACCCCGATGTGACGGCAACGATTGAGATAGGCGTACACATGTCCGTTGTGCCGGATGGCGAAGGCGGGAGCAGTCTCGCCTTCCCATTCGAGTTCGAAGCGCACGCCATTGCCGCGTTCCGCGAGTTCGGCGCTGGCGCATAGCAGGCGTGCGCCGTCCCCGGTCAAGCGTTCGCCGGGATCGCTCGGGCGTTCGTTGAGCTGGCTCAAGCGTGCGTTGCCAGCCATGGTGCCAGATCCTGCGGCGCGTCAATGCAGGCGAGCGGATTGAATGCGGTCAGGCTGTCCCTGGGATGCGCGCCGTAGCTCACCGCCAATGCCGCGACTCCCGCGCTCACCGCCATCTGCAGGTCGTGCGCGGTATCGCCTATCATCAGCGTTGCCTCCGGCGCCACAAGCAGCTCCTGCATCAATTCCTGCAGCATGGCCGGGTGCGGCTTGGAATGGGTCTCGTCGGCGCAACGTGAGGAATCGAAGTATTGCTTCAGCTGCGTCGCTTCGAGCACGCGCTCCAGGCCAACGCGGCTCTTGCCCGTGGCCACCGCCAGCATGTGTCCTTTTTCCTTCAGGGCAGCCAGCATTTCGCGCATGCCGGGAAACAGCTCGATATCCGGATCGCGCGCCAGGTAATGATGCCGGTAGCGCTCCGCGAGCTTGCCGTAGTCGCTGGGCGGCAACTCCGGCACGGCATAGGACAGGGCATCCTTCAAACCCAGGCCGATCACATGGGCGGCGCGCTCGCGCTCGGGCACAGGAAGTCCGAGATCGCGGCAACTCGACTGGATGCTGGCAATGATGGCCGCGGCCGAATCCATCAAGGTTCCGTCCCAGTCGAAAACCAGCAATTCAAATCGTTTTGGCATCTATGTTCTTAAGGTTAGAGATGAAATTATCGAGTTCGCGCGGCAGCGGCGCCTCCAGTTTCAGCGTCTCGCCGCTAAGCGGATGGACGAATGCGAGCTTCCAGGCGTGCAAGAACATGCGCCTCAAGCCTTGTTTGGCCAGGTGTTTGTTCAATTCGAAGTCGCCGTACTTGTCATCGCCCGCAATCGGGAAACCCAACTGCGCGAGGTGTACCCGAATCTGGTGCGTGCGCCCGGTTTTCAGGTGTGCCTGCAGCAGGCTGTACGCTCCGCAGGCCTGCTTCAGTTCGAATACGGTGTGCGACTCGCGGCCTTCGTCATCCACTCTGACACGGCGCTCACCGGCCCCGGTAACGTAGCGCTGCAGCTTGAGCTTGACATGCTGTTTGCCCGCGGGCCATTGACCATGCACCAGCACCAGATAGCGCTTTTCCATCTGCCCGTTACGGATCAGTTCATGCATGGCGGTGAGCACCGCGCGCTTCTTTGCGAGCAGCAACAGGCCCGAGGTGTCGCGATCGAGCCGATGCACGAGTTCGAGAAATTTCGCCTCCGGGCGTGCAAGCCGCAACTGCTCGATTACGCCGTAGCTGATGCCGCTGCCGCCATGCACCGCCAGTCCGGCGGGCTTGTTGGCGGCGATCAGGCCTTCGTCCTCGTGCAGCAGAGGCAGGTCGATTGTCGGGGGCTTGGATGGCGCGACCTTGGCGCCCAGCCGCAGGGGCGGGATGCGCACACGGTCGCCTTCCTGCAATTTATAAGTCGCATCCACGCGCCCGCTGTTGACCCTGACTTCCCCGCTTCTGAGGATGCGATAAATATGGCTTTTAGGTACACCTTTGCATTCGCGCAGCAGAAAATTGTCGACGCGCTGGCCCGAGGTTTCAGAGCCAATTTCCACCAGCTTCACGGAAACTTTACTTAAACCCTTCATTTTGCTTATAATGTTCTCACTGACTCAGTCGCGGGACAGGGTTTGTAGCGTCGATATGACATTTTCAAACCTGAACACGTCCCCGGTTTTGCGGCCCGGAAGGCCGTAACCCTGGGTAATGCGGTTAATATCGCTCACCGGAAGTAGCGAGAGTGTAATTGATTTGGCGCGCTGCAAGCAGCGGCAGATTGCGGTTTTCCGGGTACTCGTGCCGGAGACAAGTTCGACAAACCCAACCGATTCCCCTTCCACTCCCATAATCCAAGACTGGAATGCATCGCTAAGCTCCTGAACATTTAGGCCCAGGTTTGTCCTGCCCGAGGTTTGTCCTGCCCATGCGCGCGCAGGAGCAATAATTTATGAAGCGCATGCTGTTTAATGCGACACAGGCGGAAGAACTCCGTGTCGCCATAGTCGATGGCCAGAAACTGATTGACCTGGACATCGAATCCGCCTCGAAAGAGCAACGCAAGAGCAATATCTACAAGGGCGTCATTACCCGTGTCGAGCCCAGCCTGGAGGCTGCGTTTATCGACTACGGCACCGACCGCCACGGTTTTCTCCCTTTCAAGGAAGTCGCGCGCGCCTATTTCAAAGCTGGTGTCGACGTCGGCCGCGCCCGCATCCAGGATGCGCTCAAGGAAGGCCAGGAGCTGATCGTCCAGGTGGAAAAAGACGAGCGCGGCAACAAAGGCGCCGCGCTCACCACTTTCATCAGCCTGGCCGGGCGTTATCTGGTGCTGATGCCCAACAACCCGCGCGGCGGCGGCGTCTCGCGCCGTGTCGAGGGCGAAGATCGCGAGGAACTGCGCGATATCATGGACCAGCTTCCGGTTCCCCCCGGTATGAGCGTAATCGCGCGCACTGCCGGAATTGGCCGCTCGGTCGAAGAACTCGACTGGGACCTGAAATACCTGTTGCAGCTCTGGCACGCAATTGAAGAGGCATCCACCAGCCAGAAAGGCGCTTTCCTGATTTATCAGGAAGGCAGCCTCGTCATTCGCGCCATCCGCGACTACTTTCATCCGGAAATCGGCGAAATCCTGATCGACACCGATTCCATCTATGAGCAGGCGCAGCAGTTCATGGCGCATGTGATGCCGGACAACGTAAGCCGGGTGAAACGTTACCGTGACGACGTTCCTTTGTTTTCGCGCTTCCAGATCGAACACCAGATCGAGACCGCGTACTCGCGCCAGGTGAACCTGCCCGCGGGCGGTGCCGTGGTCATCGATCACACCGAGGCGCTGGTGGCGATCGACGTCAATTCGGCGCGTTCCACGCGCGGCAGCGACATCGAGGAGACCGCGTTCCGCACCAACCTGGAAGCGGCCGAGGAGATCGCGCGCCAGCTGCGCCTGCGTGACCTTGGCGGCCTGATCGTCATCGACTTCATCGACATGGAGTCGCAGCGCAACCAGCGCGATGTGGAAACCCGGCTGCGCGAATCGCTGCACTTTGATCGCGCCCGTGTGCAAATGGGCAAGATCTCGCGCTTCGGCCTGATGGAATTGTCGCGACAGCGCTTGCGCCCTTCCCTCGGCGAAGGCAGCACGATTACCTGCCCGCGCTGCAACGGCATCGGCCATATTCGCGGCATCGAATCCACCGCGCTGCACATCCTGCGCATCATCCAGGAAGAAGCGATGAAGGAGAACACCGCCGCCGTGCATGCCCAGGTGCCGGTGGATGTGGCCACTTTCCTCCTGAACGAGAAGCGCACCGACATCCACAGCGTCGAGGCCCGCCTCAAGGTCAACGTAGTGCTGATACCGAACACGCACCTGGAAACGCCCAACTACCAGATTTCGCGCCTGCGCCACGACGATCTGAATCAGTCCGAGCCCCTGCCCGCCAGCTACAACATGGTGCAGATGCCCGCTGAAGAAGAGTCCAAACCGCTGGCGAGCATGGAGCCGAAAGCGCCGCGGCCGCAGGCCGCGGTGCAGGGCATCACTCCGGGCGAACCTGCGCCTGTGTCCGCGCCGAAGCCGGTCGAGCCGGAAGTACAGGCGAAGCCGGGCATCATCTCCCGCGTCATGGGTTGGTTGAAAGGCGATGCGCCGAAAGTGGAAGCCGAGACTAGCAGCGGCATCCGTCCCTCGCGCCGCGAACCCAAGCGAGAGCCGCAGCGTGAACGCGGTGAGCGCGGCGAACGTAGCGAACGTGGCGGGCGCGGCGGACGCGGCGGGCGCGACCGCCAGGAACGCGGCGGGCGCGAAGGCCGGCCGGCCCAGGGGGAAGTGAACAGGCCGGAGCAGCGCGAGCCGCGCCAGGATCGCGGCCGCGGCGAACGCCCGGAGCGCGAAGCGCGTCCGGAACGCGAAGCACGCCCCGAGCGCGCCGAGCGTCCGCCGCGCGAACCGCGTGAGCCGCGTATGCCAAGACCGCAGCCGCAAGGGGAAGCGCAAGCTGGTGCTGAAACCAGGCCGCAGGAAGATCAACACCCGGAAGGCGGAAGCGAAACCGGGCGCAGCCGGGGCCGCCGCGGGCGTGGTGGTCGCGGTGACCGCGGCGGACGCGGCGAACGCGGGGAGCGCGTTGAGACAGGCGAGCGCGGAGAACGTGTGGAACAGGCCGAACACGCGGCAAGGGCTGAACGCGCAGAACGCGAAAACGAAGCCAGAGCCGAAGCGCAGACACCGGTGCAGCCATCCATGCCGGAGGAAAGTTCTGCCATTCCCGCCAGCGTGGCGACACCGGTCGAGGCTGAAATTCGCGCCGTGCCGGTCGAACTGCCGGCACCAGCCCTTGTTACCGAACCGGAGATTGTATCCAAACCGTTAGCGCCGGTGGCGGCGGCTGAGCCCGAGCCCGCTCTGGCACCGGTGCCGGTTCGCTCCGAGCCGATTGCCATGCCCGCACCCATCGTCGATGTGGAGAAGGCGCTGGAGCAAAGCGGGTTGGTGCTGATCCAGACCGATCCGAACAAGGTGAAGCAAGCCGAGCCGGTCGCCGAGCCGCAGTTTGTGCCGGCAGCGCCGCGTCCGCGGCGCGCACCTCCTCCCGGCACCGGACCACTGCAGATAGTGGAAACGAAAAAATAGATTCGTTCCAAGGCGAAGGCGCAAAGCCCGCGAAGGCATTACTCGAAGAACCCGATGTAAAATGAATTTTGCATCGGGCCAGTCTAGGGGAGTATGAGAGGAGGTATCCCCTCATACTGAAACAGGTTCTAAGAGTCCTTCGCCTGCTTTGCGCTTTTGTGCTCAACCCAGATAGGCGATCATCGCCAGCTTCCGCTCATGACTGCACCTTCATCTGCCTCCCCTGACGAGCCCCTGCTCGCCGGCATCACCGTTGTCGATTTCACCCGCGTGCTCGCGGGCCCCTACTGCACGCGCATGCTCGCCGATCTCGGCGCGCGCGTGATCAAGATCGAACGTCCCGGCGAAGGCGACGAAATCCGCCATACCGTATTCCAGCTTGACCCCGGACGCACGGATCAGAGCACTTACTTCACGCGCCTGAACGCGGGCAAGCAGAGCATTGCGATCGATCTTGCCCATCCGCAGGCGCGCGATGTCGCGCTCGATCTGGTGCGCACCGCCGATGTGGTGGTGGAGAACTTCTCCCCCGGCGTGATGGCACGTTACGGTCTGGACGACACCGCGCTGCGGGCATTGCGTCCCGACCTCATCTATTGCTCCATTTCCGGCTTCGGCCAGACCGGGCCCCTGAGTTCGATGCAGGCCTATGCGCACCTCATCAACGCCATCTCGGGAATGATGGATCTCGATCGCGGCGACGAACCCAAACCGCGCGTGGCTTACCTGCAGGCGGCCGATGTGCTTGCCGGTGCGCATGCCTTCGGCGCGATCTGCGCGGCATTGGTGCGGCGTGGCCGCAGCGGGCGCGGAGCGTATCTCGATGTGTCGATGCTGGAGTGCCTGGTGGCGGCGGACGACATCACTTACGGCGCGTTGCTCAACGGAGGCCCAGTGCAGCGCCAGCCGCGCATCGGCATGGTCGTGCACCCGATCGGCGGGCGCTATGTGGCGGTGCAAAGCGCGGGCGCGCCGCACCTGTGGTCACGCCTGGTGGCGCTGATCGGCCGCCCCGGGCTTGCGTCCGACCCCCGCTTTGCCACGGTGATGGCGCGGCGCACGAACTGGCCGGCACTGCTTGCGATCCTGCACGAATGGCTGAGCGACTTCGACAGCGTGGACCAGGCGGTGGAAACGCTGTCCGCCGCGCGCATTCCCGCGGTGCCGATGCTGTCACCCGAGGAAGTCGTGGAACACCCGCAGCTGGCGGCGCGCGGGGCCTTTCCCGAGATCGAACATCCGGCGCGCGGCCGCATCCGCGTGACCGCGCTGCCTTTCCATGTCGACGGCGCGCCCGTCGCGCCCGGCGGCCCCGCGCCGTATCGCGTCGGACAGCACACGCGCCGGGTGCTGTCCGAACTTCTCGGTTACTCCGCCGAGCGCATCCAGGCGCTGCAGTCGCTGCAGGTCATCGAGATCCCGGAAATCTAGCGATTGGCGCCGCGGCTGCGCATCAGCTGATACGGCCGCAACAGGTAGAAAACCGAGGCGAAACCGCTCCAGATGTGCACCAGGCGCGTGAACGGAAACACGAGAAAAATCGTGAGTCCCAGCACCATGTGCAGCTTGAAGATGATGGAAACATTGGCCACCAGCTCGGCGGCGCCGCCGCGGAAGGTCCAGATGCGCTGCGCCCATTGCATGAACTTGAGCATTTCCGACCCATCGGGATGCTGGGCCGAGATCGGGATGCCGGCCAGACCGAGGACGACCTGCGCCAGCAGCAGCAACAACACGAACAAGTCCATCGGCGTGCTGGTGGCGCGAATGCGCGGGTCGCTCAGGCGGCGCGTCAGCAGCATCGCCAGACCGATGACGCACATGGTTCCAAAAATCCCGCCGGCCACCATCGCCGTCATCTGCTTTTCGGGCAGCGATACGCCGATGGCATGCCAGACCGCAACCGGGGTCAGGAACCCGGTCAAGTGGCCACCGAAGATGCCGAGGACGCCGATGTGGAACAGGTTCGAAGCCCACCTCAGTTGGTCGTGACGCAGAAACTGGGAGGAATCGCTCTTCCAGGTGTACTGCTCGCGGTCGAAACGGATCAGGCTGCCAACGAAGAATACAGCCAGGCACACGTAGGGGTAGTAGCCGAACAGGAACTGGTTTAGGTAGCTGTTGAGGTCCATGCGACGCTCCGGATTCAGGGTTCAGGGGTTCTTGGGGACGAAGCGGATGAATTGCGGCCGCGACTGCTGCACGCCGTGCGCCGCGGCGTTGGGGCCGAACTCCACCGGAACCTCATCCCATTCGTCATCGAGCGATTGCCCGGCCTGCGCTTTGGCCGCGCCCTTTGCCGCCGCGAGCGGCGCCGCGCCGTGCAGATCGAGTAGCGCGGCGAAAACGGCCGCATACGGACTGCCGCCCGCGATCAGGCGTTCGCCGACTGCGCGCAGGATATGGGCGCAGTCCTCGAGCAGCTCGTGCACCTCCTCTGCCGGCCGGCTGGCGAGATACTCCAGCACCGCCGGCAGGTAATCCGGCAGATCGTTCACGGCGAGGACAAAACCCGATCGCCGATAGAGCGCATTCAGGTCCACCATTGCTTGGCCGCGGTCGCGCGAGTCGCCGTGCACGTGTTCGAACAGGTGCAGCGAGGTCGCGTGGCCGGCATCGAACTGCGCCACGTAGCGCTCCTGCAGATCGAGCAGATCCTCGCGTTTGAATTCGGCCAGAAGGCCGGCGAGCGCGTCCTGCGACGCGCCCCGGAGCGCTGGTTCCGTGCCTAGCCTTCGCGCGATCTCGGGCAGCGCGGCCACCAGTTCCGCCGAGGGATAGCTGAGCAGCACGGCAAGCAGCTTGAGCGTCTTCATATGGTCAACTCCTGGCTTTAGGATAACGACTTGATCGGGATGGTCTTGTGCTTCTTGCCGCCGAACAGGCTGGCTTCGGAATGGCCGTCGGAGCAGCCGTTGCCGAAGGAGAAGCCGCAGCCGCCACGCAGCTCGTAGGCGTTTTCCGCGTATTCGCGGTGCGTGGTCGGGATGACGAAGCGATCTTCGTAGTTGGCGATCGCCATGGTGCGGTACATCTGCTCGACCTCGTCCTTGGAGAGGCCCACCTGCTTCAGCACCTCTGCGTTCTCGCGCTGCTCCACATGACGGTCGCGCATATAGGCCCGCATCGCGAGCATGCGCTCCAGCGCCGCCACCACCGGCGCCGCGTCGCCCGCAGTGAGCAGGTTGGCGAGGTATTGCAGCGGGATGCGCAGGCTGCGCACATCGGGCAACTGCCCGAAGGCGCCGATCTGCCCCGAATTGGCGGCCGCGGTGATTGGCGACAGTGGCGGCACGTACCAGACCATGGGCAGCGTGCGGTATTCCGGGTGCAGCGGCAGCGCCACTTTCCACTCCATCGCCATCTTGTAGACGGGCGACTCCTGCGCCGCCTTGATCCAGGCCTCGGGCACGCCATCGGCCCGCGCCTGCGCCTGAACCTCCGCCGCGTTCGGATCGAGAAACAGCCCGAGTTGCGCCTGGTACAGGTCTTTCTCGCCCGCCACGCTCGCCGCCTTGGCGATGCGGTCGGCGTCGTAGAGCATCACCCCGAGGTAGCGGATGCGGCCGACGCAAGTCTCAGAGCACACCGTCGGCTGTCCCGACTCGATGCGCGGATAGCAGAAAATGCACTTCTCGGCCTTGCCCGTGGACCAGTTGTAGTAGATTTTCTTGTACGGGCAGCCCGACACGCACATGCGCCAGCCGCGGCATTTGTCCTGGTCGATGAGGACGATGCCGTCTTCCTCGCGCTTGTAGATCGAGCCCGACGGGCACGAAGCGACGCAGGTCGGATTGAGGCAATGCTCGCACAGGCGCGGCAGATACATCATGAAAGTGTTTTCGAACTGACCGTACATCTCCTTCTGCATCGCCTCGAAGTTCGAATCCTTGGAGCGCTTGGTGAACTCCCCGCCCAGGAGTTCCTCCCAGTTCGGCCCCCATTCGATCTTTTCCATCCGCTCCCCGGTCAGGAGCGAGCGCGGGCGCGCGGTCGGCGGCGCCTTCATCTCCGGCGCCGTGTGCAGGTGCTCGTAGTCGAAGGTGAACGGTTCGTAATAATCGTCGATCTGCGGCAGGTTGGGATTGGCGAATATTTTCAGCAGGGTCTCCAGTTTGCCGCCCTGCTTGGGAACGATCTTGCCGTTGTCCTTGCGTACCCAGCCGCCGTTCCATTTCTCCTGGTTTTCCATTGTTTCGGGTAGCCGATGCCGGGCTTGGTCTCGACGTTGTTGAACCAGGCGTATTCCACGCCCTCGCGGTTGGTCCAGACGTTCTTGCAGGTGACCGAACAAGTATGACAGCCGATGCACTTGTCGAGGTTGAGCACCATGCCGATTTGCGCGCGTACTTTCATGACTTCACTCCTTCAGCAAGTTCGGGCGCAGCCGGTTCATCCATCCAGTCCACCTTCTTCATCTTGCGCGCCACCACGAACTCGTCGCGGTTGGTGCCTATCGTGCCGTAGTAGTTGAAGCCGTAGGAGAGCTGCGCGTAGCCGCCGATCATGTGCGTTGGCTTGGTGACGATGCGCGTCACCGAGTTGTGGATGCCACCGCGCGTACCGGTGATTTCCGAGCCCGGCGTGTTGATGGTCTTCTCCTGGGCGTGGTACATCATGCACATGCCGGGCAGGACACGCTGGCTTACCACCGCGCGCGCGGCGATGGCGCCGTTTACGTTGTAGAGCTCGATCCAGTCGTTGTCCACGATGCCAGCCTTACTTGCGTCGTCCTCGGACAGCCACACGATCGGCCCGCCGCGCGACAGCGTCAGCATCAGCAGATTGTCGGTATAGGTAGAGTGGATGCCCCATTTCTGGTGCGGCGTGATGAAGTTCAGCACCACCTCGGGATTGCCGTTGTCTTTCTGCCCCAGGATCGGATGCACCGTCTTCAGGTCGATCGGCGGGCGATACACGCACAGGCCCTCGCCGAAGCCCAGCATCCACTTGTGGTCCTGGTAGAACTGCTGGCGTCCGGTCAGGGTGCGCCAGGGGATCAGCTCGTTGATGTTGGTCCAGCCGGCGTTGTAGCTCACCTTCTCCGACTCGATGCCGCTCCAGGTGGGGCTGGAAATGATCTTGCGCGGCTGCGCCTGCAGGTCGCGGAAGCGCAGTTTCTCGTCCTCCTTCGGGCGCGCCAAGTGCGCGTGCTCGCGGCCGGTGATTTTAGACAGCGCCTCCCATGCCTTCACCGCCACCTCGCCGTTGGTCTCCGGGGCCAGCATCAGGATGACCTCGGATGCGTCGATGTCGGTCTCGATCCGCGGCAGGCCCTTGCTCACGCCTTCGTCCGTGACGGCATAGTTGAGTTCGCCGAGCAGCTTCACCTCGTGCTCGGTATTCCAGGCGATGCCCTTGCCGCCGTTGCCGACCTTCGCCATCAGCGGCCCGAGCGCGGTGAACTTCTTGTAGGTGTTGGGGTAGTCGCGCTCGATCACCGTCATCGCCGGGGCGGTCTTGCCGGGGACAAGCTCGCACTCGCCTTTTTTCCATTCCTTGACGTCGAGCGCCTGCGCCAGCTCGCCCGGCGTGTCGTGCATCAGCGGCGTCAGCACCAGCTCCTTTTCCACGCCCAGGTGGCCAACGCAGACCTCGGAGAATTTCTTGGCGAAGCCCTTGTAGATGTCCCAGTCGCTTTTCGCTTCCCAGGCCGGGTCCACCGCCGCCGACAGCGGGTGGATGAACGGGTGCATGTCGGAGGTGTTGAGGTCGTTTTTCTCGTACCAGGTGGCGGTAGGTAGAACGATGTCCGAATAGAGACACGTCGTCGACATGCGGAAATCCAGCGTCACCAGCAGATCGAGCTTGCCCTCGGGCGCGTCTTCGCGCCAGGTCACTTCCTCCGGTTTCACCCCTCCGAATCCGCCCAGCTCCTTGCCCTGCACCCCATGCTTCGTGCCCAGGAGGTGCTTGAGAAAGTATTCGTGCCCTTTGCCCGAAGAGCCGAGCAGGTTGGAGCGCCAGACGAACAGATTGCGCGGGAAGTTGGCCGGGTTGTCCGGGTCCTCGCAGGCGAGGCGCAGCTTGCCGTCCTTGAGCGACTTCACCACATAGTCCTTAGGGTCCATGCCGGCGGACTGCGCATCCTTGACCACCTGGATCGGGTTGGTCTGCAGCTGCGGCGCCGACGGCAGCCAGCCCATGCGCTCGGCGCGCACGTTGAAGTCGATCAGCGAGCCGGTGTATTCCTTCGGATCGGCCAGCGGCGACAGGATCTCGCTGATTGCGAGCTTCTCGTAGCGCCATTGATCGGTATGCGCGTAGAAGAACGAAGTCGAATTCATCTGCCGCGGCGGGCGGTGCCAGTCGAGCGCAAACGCGAGCGCGGTCCAGCCCGTCTGCGGCCGCAGTTTCTCTTGCCCCACGTAATGCGCCCAGCCGCCGCCGGACTTGCCGACGCAGCCGCACATCACCAGCATGTTGATGATGCCGCGATAATTCATGTCGCAGTGATACCAGTGGTTCATCGCCGCGCCGATGATCACCATCGACTTGCCCTGCGTCTTGTCGGCGTTGTCGGCGAACTGGCGCGCAACCGTGATTACGTCGACGGCGTTCACGCCGGTAATGGTTTGCTGCCAGGCCGGCGTATAGGGAATGTCCTGCTCGTAGGTGGAGGCGACGTTGCCGCCGCCCAGGCCGCGGTCGATGCCGTAATTGGCGACCAGCAGGTCGAACACGCTCGCCACCAGGATTTCGCCCTCGGCAAGCTGCAGCTTTTTCACCGGAACATTGCGCAGCAGAATGTCATTGCCCTGTTCGTTGTGGGTGAAATTCTCGGTGACGATGCCGCCAAAATAAGGGAAGGCGACCGGAGCGACCTTGTCGCGCCGGTCGATCAGCGACAAGCACAGCTTCGCTTCCCCTCCCCCCGCCTCCTTCTCCTCCAGATTCCACTTGCCATCGGTCTGCCCCCAGCGGAAACCGATCGAGCCGTTCGGGACCACCACTTTTCCGGTCCGTTCGTCAAAGGCCACCGTTTTCCAGTCGGGGTTGTTTGCCTGCGCCAGCTTGTCCGAAAAATCGGTGGCGCGCACGAAACGGTCGGGCACGGTGCGCCCGTCGCGCTGCACCAGTTTCACCAGCATCGGCAGATCGGTATAGCGGCGCGCATAGTCCTGGAAATAGGCCGAAGGCTGGTCGAGGTGGAATTCCTTCAGGATCACATGCCCCATCGCCATCGCCAGCGCCGCATCGGTGCCCTGCTTGGGGTGCAGCCACAGGTCGCCGAGCTTGGACACTTCCGCGTAGTCCGGGGTGATCGAAACGATCTTCGCCCCCTTGTAGCGCACCTCGGTGAAGAAGTGCGCGTCGGGGGCGCGGGTCTGCGGCACGTTGGAGCCCCAGGCCATGATGAAGGTCGAGTTGTACCAGTCGGCCGATTCCGGCACGTCGGTCTGTTCGCCCCAGGTCTGCGGGCTTGCCGGCGGCAGGTCGCAGTACCAGTCGTAGAAGCTCATGCACACGCCGCCGATGAGCGAGAGGTAGCGGCTGCCCGCGGCGTAGGACACCATCGACATCGCCGGAATCGGCGAGAAGCCTACGACGCGGTCCGGGCCGTGTCGCCTGATGGTATAGACATTGGCCGAGGCGATGATCTCGTTCGCTTCGTCCCAGCTAGAGCGCACGAAGCCGCCGAGCCCGCGGCGCGATTTGTAGTCCTTAGTGGCCCGCGGGGATTCGACGATGGAAGCCCAGGCCTCGACCGGCCCCAGCAACTTGCGCGCTTCGCGCCAGGCGCGCAGCAGCCTGCCGCGCACCATCGGGTATTTCACCCGGTTGGCGCTGTACATGTACCAGGAATACGAGGCCCCGCGCGAGCAGCCGCGCGGCTCGTGGTTGGGCAGGTCGGGACGCGTGCGCGGATAGTCGGTCTGCTGCGTCTCCCAGGTGACGATCCCCCCCTTGACGTAGATTTTCCAGCTGCACGAGCCGGTGCAGTTGACGCCGTGGGTCGAGCGCACGATCTTGTCGTGCTGCCAGCG
>ERZ1292630.427-Hain-H41-02um-R3-427-length-44607-cov-7_pt1 | contig 28510 bp, 18 predicted proteins | sample MGYA00564408_ERZ1292630 | MGnify/ENA primary metagenome ERZ1292630 (study PRJEB36523, sample SAMEA6512641) | groundwater metagenome | collected 2019-01-08 | study: AquaDiva: Metagenomics assemblies of 32 groundwater samples
CGTAGTCGTGCAACTCCGTCGCGAGATTGTTGAGCGCGGCGGCCAGCTGGTCTTCACGGAAGCCGTAGTGTTTTTCGTACAAGGCGACGGCGCGGCGATACAAGTTGATTGTTCCTTGCCGCTCGGCAATTGTGCCGACTCGAGCTATGCTCACACCTAGCGCGGTGTTCAAGTGGGCACCTTCGATCGAGTCCTCGAGGTTGTTATGCCGAGACATTGCGAATGCTCTTTCCAGCGCCGCTTTTCGCCCGAGCTGCTCGTCGCGTAGCCCATCGGGATTGTACTCGTCAATGAGGCGCATCAGAATCGGGTAAGCGGAAATGTGCAGCGGCCCAAACTTCGCCTCCACCTCGGCCGCTTCCTTAAGCAAGGCGTCACGTTTTCCCCCCGACGGCGTTGTTGCCGATGCATGACATCGTCTCTCCCACATGTCTCCCGGCACAACCGCAAAAGGGGCGGTATGCGAAGACAGAACATTGTGCGCCTTCGTTCGTCGTAGAACACCACGAAGGTTTTTCCGCTGACCTGCAATCCACCTCGACATGGAGGCCCCAGACCGCAGTGGCATCGTGGGCCTTTCACCCCGGAGGAGGCCATGAGGTCCCGCGGCTCCTCCCTTTACGATGATGGTGCTGAATCGGACCGAGGGACGTCGCGTGGTGGTGGTGGCGACCGTCAGGAGGGTCGCCAGGTGACCGACGAATGTTCTTATCCATCCGCCGCCTAACATACAGGAAAAGGAATCCGTGACAAACGAACGACCACTTTTGAAGAAAATATCTGAATCCTCAAGGAGTCGCGCATTTACCCTCTCACGCAAACCCGTTTCGGTGCTCCCCAAAGTAGGACTGCGAAGTACCAAACAACATGCTACATTTTTCGGCGATGCTGGTGGTGGTGTCACTTGTCGATGTTCTCGGCGGCGAACTGAATCGAACAGAAGGTTGCGAAGTCGACCGCGGCGACCTGTTGACCGGTCACCAACGCGTCGAACATCTCTGCCAGGTCCGCATCCGTCAGCTTCTCACCACATTCCGCAGCCACGCGCCGCAAGCTTTCCCTCGTCACATGACCCGGCATGTCTTTGTCCTCGAGTAGCTTGAAGGCCCTCGTCGTGTCCTCCTGGAAGGACCGACCCCTCATTCGCTCCAGCACCATGCTCTCAAACTCGCCCCGGTCAATCGAGCCGTTATGGTCGCGGTCGTACTTTTGCATAATGGCAAGGGCTTCCTCCCGAGGTATGTTCTCGCCCGTGATTGTGTAGAGCGCGGAGGCCAGTTCGCCCGCGTCGATGGAGCCGGAGTCATCCTCGTCGAACATGCGGAAGACCTCGTCGATTTCACCTTTCAGCTCCTCGCTGAAGGTGGTCATTTCGTTTCAAGGTCAGACGGCACGCGAGAGAGCAACAAGTCGGGAAAAATGGGCCGCGAGAGAGTGTGTGGTGTATGCCCTTTTGTCTGCCCACGTCATGAAAAGCACTCAATGGGGCCAAAGTAGGCACCGCCGCTTCCCCTTCGCGACTGCCGTTGCACGACTCCAGCGCAATCAAACCCCTTTTGTGTGTGCATTTTGTTTGCAACAGAAGTGTTGTGCCCTCAAAAGCGTCGAGGGGAGGGATAGGTCAGCGCCCATGAGCGCAACGATTCCATCTGCGGCATGGCGTCCAGACACGACTGACACTCCTCCTTGGTGATGCCCGGGACGCATTCCACGGCAATGGTCGTCAACGAGCGACTCTGCTGGAGGGGTGACAACGAGGCGACCTGCTGGCAACTCGACAGGGATAAATGAGTCAACGAACGCAAACGTTGCAAGCCTTCGAGTCCACCAGGGGTAGAAATCGGACTCGAATCCGCCTTCAGAGAAGTCAGTGCACGGCACCGGGCAAACGGCGCGAGGGTGGTCAATCTCGCGCAACTTGTGACGTCGACGCGTTCAAGCCACGCCAACTTTGGTAGATGCACGGCGATGTCGTCTGCATCCACCGGCAAATAACCGAGCTGCAACGAGCGCAATCGAGGACAATCCGACACAATTCCTGCCAATGTCCGGATCTTAGTTGACGAGACATTGAGCGACGTGAGTTTGTGAAATGGCGATGAGCAAGGTCTCCCGCTACGCGGTCCGCTTAACCACCACGTGACATTCGTTTGGGAAACGTCCAGAGACGTCAACGAGCGGCATGCGGCTAGGCAAGACACTGACACGACGCTCTCGCAGGATCGCAGACTCAACGTGGCCAACGCGTCGCATCGGGAAAGCGCCTCCAGATCTCTCGGCAAGACGCTGTACGTGTTAGACAAGTCGACGCTTCTCAGCGACGTGCACAGCTCGACGCTTGCCGACCAATCTGACACAGCCGGCACGGGATGCTGCAGTCGTCCGCTCAAACGGAGTTCGCACAGTTTCCTGCATGCCGTGATGTAGGGAGTCACCACGGCGTGCTCCCATCCCGCCGCGTCGATCGATGTCAGCGAGGGCGCCGCGTTGAGGATCGCCGCCGCGCCTTCCGTGGTCAAACACGAAAGGGCTCGTAGCATAATGACTTGCAGGGACCCGCAGTTAGAGAACGACAACGTGACGTCGCCGAAGGTTTCCAAGGTGGAACAGTCGCACACACTCAGAGTCTCCAGCGCTGGCAGTGCATACAAGCCATGTAGCGACGTTAATGCGTGACAGCCGCTGATGCGAAGCTGCCGCATCTGCGGGCACGTACCGCCTCCTACGTGGGCCATCGAGGTGAGCAGCGCGAGATCCATCAAGACCAAGGATTCCAGAACGCGTGTCGACGACGATTCCATGACCTCGGAGAGATCTCTGACGTTGATCTTCGTGAGGCTCAGATAACTCAAGGTCGGCAGGGAGGGTAAGGACCGATATATCAAGGCAGGCACAGCCAATAACTTGAGAGATTTGAGACTCGTCATGACCGTCAAGGCGTGGTTCCCTGGGCGGGTCCCTATTGGCGCAAGCAGCTGGTCCCCTCCTCGCTCTCCTACTTGACCCGTCTTCTGATGGCCGATCGACAAGGAGGTCAGAGCCGACTGGGCGCCAAACAGATCGTCGATAGACTGCAGTCGCTCGCAGTCGCGGCAATCGACGGTCAGAAGCGACGCCGACGACGTACGCAAGCCTTGAAGCGTGCTAAGTTTACTGCGCTCCACGACGATGCTCCGGAGGCGAGAAACCTCTGCCGCGGCTCTCGCGCCGTTGTCCAATGCCGACAGCGACACCAAGTGAGAACAGTCCAACAACACCAACGTTTCCAAAGTGACGATGCTCTCCAAGCCGTCTAGCGCCGAAACACAAGTGCCAGACGCGTCCAGAGAACGCAGGGATGGACAGCCGCTGCGGAGCCCTTCCAAGGAGCTGACGTCCCGGCAGTTGCTGACGTCGAGATGCTGCAGGGACGGGAGCGATGCTAGAGCGGATAGACAGCGCGTGGTGACCGCTGTTCTCGCCATTTTGAGCCACGTCAGGCGGCCAAAGGCACCGTCCCTAGCGAACTCGCCACTGACGGCGGTGCACCAGGTCATGTCCAACGTCTCCAGCGCGAGAGGCGAATCCTTGGCCACGCGGATGCCGAGGTCATCCAACCCCGTCCGGACGGCCACCAGACGCCGCAGCTGCACCAGTTGCGGCAACTGCGCAAACGAGACAAACGCCGACACGTAGCTAAGGTCCAGGTCTGTCACCCACGTGAGCCGGCTTAGCGAACGGACAGCGTTCGGGCTGACGATTGACAATGGGCCATCGGATAACCGCAAGGAACGGAGTGATGCTCCCCAGTGGGACGTGACGTCGGTCAACGCCACCGTACGCAAATCGAGAGATAGGTGCGTCAGTGGAATATCCGCAACTGATGCGAGGAGCGACGGATCTTGCGTCAACGCAGGAGCAAGAAGGAGACCGCGCAATGTAGATCGGCTGCGCCAACAAAGCCGCCGCAACTGGTGTACGAAAAGCCTCGAGAATGAAACACCCCGGCGCAGCAGCAAAACAAGCCGGGTCACATTTCCATACACGACATCGTCTCCCTCCCAGTCGGACGCATGCGAACCGCACTTTCCCGGCCCCCCGGCATCCCCAAGGCCGCCGCCCAGCGTAAATGCGGAGGAGTCCCCATTGGCATCTTCGCACGCGATGGCCGTGACCCCATCGGCATCCGAAACGACCGCCATCAACCGCATCGAGGAGATCTTGTGGGATTCACGGAGGACGGCACGGGTCACGTTGCGCCGCATCGACCGCGAGGTGCGGCCGACTGCAACGATGGCGGTCTCGTCGGCCGCGGCTGCGTCAGCCGGTGCAGTGGGATTCTGCAGCCAGGATGCATAGACGCTGTGATATAGCACGGATGTGTGCAACGTGGCCAGCGACATGGGATACGCGACGGCAACGGAGAAACGAGCGTTCGCAGAAGTTGTTCGGTCAACCGCCTGCGGCCGTCATTAGAACGACGCAAGGGCAAGTCGTACTGTTAGGCCCTCTTGCCCCACCGTCGTGACAAATAAAAAGCATGCCGCATTGTTTTTTGGTCCACCGGTGTCACCATTTTTCCGGAGTCGTTGTGGGTGTAATGAAAAATGATAAACTCGAGAAAGGTACAAACGAAACTTAAGCCAACGTGTGTAGCTGGGAGAGGGGTGCGCACGCACCGTTGAGTGCTACTAACTAACGCGTCCCGAGAGATCCAAGTCGAGACGCTTGCTGCCGTCGTCAATCACAGCATCGCCGGGTACGACCGTCGTCTCGTGCAGGAGGAGGCGGCCACCCGTGGCCCTGGCGCTTTTCTCTCCCTCGTCGGGTCGCGGCCCCCCCTCCTTTGCATCGACGCTTTCATCGGCGGTCAGCATCCCGTCGGGCCCGACGTCGTCGATTGTTCCTGTCGCACCCCCTGCATCACTGGTGCTGTTCGGGTCGTCGTGTTCGGCCTCCACCTGCTCGACGAGACGCGGTTCTGATAGCGGTGCCGGTTCATTGTCATCGTCGTCTTTGTCGTTTTCGGGCTGTTCGTCGGCATGATTGGCGGGAGGAGGCATCACACCGGGTACCAACATGTCAGCGTCGCGGTGAGTCGAGTTGGATTCAACTGCGGCGAAAATTCGTTGCATGTCACCTATGCCCGGTGCCCCGTCGACCTCAGGCAAATGGCTCGACTGCATCATTTCTTCTTCCCCGAGAATAATAATGCGCTGCGGCTGCTGCCATGCATCACCCCGTGGGCGACCCTCTTGCCTGGCCGCTCGAGCCGACCAAGGATGGTTCCCTGAGGTGGAGGCCGCAAGTGGGTCCGCGTGACCGCCGCGGGATGGTTGCAGGTCCACGAGGGTGTTCCGGTGCGCCCCCATGACGACCACGACAGACGGCGTTGAAGACGACGGAGCGCGGGGGACGACGGCGTTAGGTAGCGGCGGGGTCCAGTTCCGCAATCCAAGCGGATCGTCGTCGTCGTCGCCTCCATCCGCGGACTCGCCGACGCCGGGGGTGCCTCCGTTGGACCCTGCGGGTGGCTTCACTGACGAAGGCCCCTTGGTGGACTGGAGGGGGTGGGAAGCCTCGACGGCCAGCGTGAAGGGCACTATGGCGGCGGCGTAGGTTTCGTGAAACACCGAACGAGTGTCGCTTGCGTAGGGCTCGCAGCCCATCAACGTCGCCAGGTCGTCCGCGATGGCTCCGCATTCGTGCAGCATGAGCGCTTCGAACTCTTGCGACTTGACCAGCCGACGGCTTGTCATCGCGGCACGACGACTCATCTCCCGCCCGCCTCCGGGACGGAGCCACTCGTGGAGCCGCACGAGAACATGAATGAAGCTGACGACCAGTGACGAGACGATGGCAACGCCGGCGGCAGCGTGAAACTGCGACTCCCGGCGGGCCATTTCGACTCTTGTCGTCCCACCGAACACCGCAACTTGACCAATCACGGCGCACAGGAGCTGCAACCCGCTGCCCGCAATGGCCACAGCGTTGAGCAACGGTTTTCGAAAGGGCCGCAAGACGAGCGTGATCAGGAGGCCACACGCGAGCCACACCGTCACCATCAGAAAGAAAGTGCCGCAGTCCACCGACCCGGTGATGGTTACGCCGCGAAGCGCCGCGATGAAAGCGATACTGATAAGGCACCAAGTGAGCCACGTGATCATGCCTGGGCGGCTGCGCATGTGCGTGACGATGGGCAAGCAGACCGCTTGCCAGGTCAAGCGCCCCAGTGAGAACGGGGCAACTTGCTTGAAACGCCAACACCAATCACATCCGGTCAACGCACCGAGGAGTCCGCTTCCGCGGGCCGAATGTGACGTCTCGTCGTCATCCCCTCTTGGACCATCGTGGGGATTCACGTTGCCACTGGAACCCGGCGCATGTTCGCTTCGGAGGTCGACACCGTCGTGGCTCGCTCGAACGGGTGAGTTTTGCGGAGCGGCGGGTGAGATCGCATCGCCACGCACGGGCGGGTCCGTAGTGTCCACGTCATCGAAATACAAGGGCCGCGTGATGGTCGGTGCCGCACCGGAGGCTGCGCTCCCAGCGGCCAGTCGCGCCTTCTCTGCGCTACGCACATCGGCCGCTTCGATAGCCTCGTCTTCGCGGTCGGTCGGGCTGAGCAGCTCGGCATACTGGTGACGCGCGTGCCCTCGTGATGATCCAGTGGACCGAAAACCACCGTTGGTGGCCGCTTTCACGGCCCACGTCAGCCACGACGCCCCGTCGCGTATGTGGGTAGCCGCGCGCCGGCGAGCCGTCGGTGGTGGTCTGAAGTTTGGTCCGCCGACGGCACCTAAACACCCAAAGAGGTTCACCAACCCGAATTCCACGCATAACAACACGGCAAAGGCACAAATGATAAGGTCAACGACTTGATCATCCGGCAAGCGCGATTGTGGCCCTCGGGCGCGAACCGAGGCACGATCGACCGCGTACGCGGGGAGCATCAGTCGTCTCTGCTCCGCGATGCCGCCCTCTCCGATGAACACCACGATGATGTTGACGATGACGTCGGGGAAAAGAACAAAGAAAATTAATTGGAGCAGTGGAAACCAACGAATCCGCACCAAGACGACGACCCACTGAAATGCTTGCGCCTGGCAAAACCGCCACAGTGTCATTCGCAATTGACGACGCCGGGGTGTCTCTTCACGTGACGCTGCTGGCGGCGGCGGCGGCTCCTTGCGGCCTGATGCCCTCCCCAGAGTCGCAGGCACCTGAAGCAACGGAACCGCCAACTCCACGTCGGCGACATCCACCGCGCGACCGGGAATTTGCAACTTCGAGATGCGCTTGTTGCCGTAGAGAATCGTGACAATCGCGACCACGGCACCGATCACCAACCAGACGCCGAAGACGGCAATACTGGCGACCACGGCCCCACGACGGTGCGCCTCATCGTCGCCCGCTGCGCGCGCGCCGATGGCCAGGCCGGGCAGTGGCGAGCTAGGGAAGGGCAGCGGGACGGGGTACGCGAGCTCATAGATCCGTGGTGGGGTCGCCGCGCGACTGCAGTGGTCGACTAGCGCGATCATCTGAATCGCAACGGCCGCGCTGAACCCCGTGAAGGCCACGTCCGACAACGAGGCTACTGCGGCGGCGGTCAGCGCACCGTTGACAAAATTCAGCGCCGCGCCTTGAAAGGGCTCTTCGAGGTCCTGCTCCAGCGCGGGAAGGCTAGCGGTCCCCGCGGTCCGGGTGACCGACCGGGTCACGGAGTCTTCCGCCGACGCCGACGTGGTGAACGTCGCGGTGCGTGTGCGATGCGGTACGTAGGTTGGCGTCGTGGTCACCTGCCAGGTGTAGGTCAATTCCACCGTTGGCGTGGGCACGACGGTGGAGGACACCGACGATGTCATTTCCGACACCGACTCTGCCATCGTTCGGTCGCTCGACGCTGAGGCCGTCCACGACCTCGTTGCAGGGGTCCCCGAACGGGTGACACTCACCGACACTGAAAGGGTGACGGTTGGGGGCGGTGTGACGGTCAACGTCGCCGTCGCGGTATCGTCGGCGGTCATCGACGAGGTACTCGACAACGTCGACGTCGGGGGCGGCGTGATGGTGGCCGTCTTCGACGCCGTGATATCGCTGCTCAGCGAGCGGAGGAGACTCCACGTGCCGGACGCCTCGTTACTCCCAGAGCGCGACAACGGCGATGGCGTCGTGGTCGTCGTTGGGGTGAAGGTCGGGGGAGGGGTGATGGTCAGGGTGATGCTCGATGATACAGACGACGACGCTGAGGCCGTCGCCGACGCGGTGAGCGCAGATTTGGAGAATCGCGAAGGCGATGCCGAGGTCGTGGGCGTCGCGGTCCAAGTCGCCGATGGCGTCGGGCGTAGACTCCGCGTGAGTGACACCGACTTCGACATGGTGTCGTCTTCGGACAACGTGGGATGCACCGTGACCGACACGGTGGCCGACACGGACCCCGAGACGGATGGGGACTTGGTCTTCCGCAGTGTTTTCGTCCTGGATTGTGACCATTCTGCCGTGCGCGACATTGAGAGCGTCACGTCCTGCGTGATACGACTTAGCGAATCGCCAATGCCGTGCGAGGTGCCTGACGACGACGAACTCAGCGTCCTGGACCCCCGTGTCGGATCGGCCGAGGTCGAAGGTCGGCTGAAGGTCACGGTGCCCGTGGCAGTCGGCTTGGAGGTGGTCACGCTCACGTCGAGGGACAATCGTGAGAGGGACGTGGTGAACGAAGCCGAACGAAAGGTGAAGGTCATGTCCTGCGAGGTTGTATTCGAGCCATACGACGACGCGAGCGCGCCCTCACCCGGTCTTAGGCCCAGCCCCAGGTAGACGAGCAGCAGGAAACCAATCGCCACCAGCCCAGTCGGCATCTCGCAGATGGGTTTCAATTTCCTGCCGCCCACTCGAATCCCAAATGCTACTCTTGCCGGTTAAGTGGATGAAAGGGGTCCCCCGCCACCCATCATCATCGGATCCGAGATGGAGGCGTCACACGGGTTCCTAAGATCGCTAACATCACGTATTAGAATGGGAGAGGGTGGAGGACAACAACATCGCAAAATCGCGCGTTTTTGAACTGGAGAGATCCACCCGCGTCATAGACTCCACTTTGACACTGAATTGGGGAACCGAGGGGAAAGGACAATATGCGGCGAGTAGCGCAGGGTGGGAAACGAGGGGACGGTACGCACGGAAGGGAGCGGACAAAAAATACAAACGTCGAGGGGAAATGTGAGTGAGAAACAAAGACTCCGCACAGGATGGCCAGGGGAAGGAGATCTCCTCGTGGCGCCCTAATGCGACGCGGTAACGACTGACACGACAACAACACCCGCGAGGGAAGAGAAGGCCAGGACGCGCCACTCTCCCTTGCTAACACTGCCTTTCCTGTAGCACTGCCTTCCTGTAACAGTGTCCTTCCTCATCACAGGTCAGCTTCATCGTCGGTGTCCAGAATACGACGCCGCGGTGAAACAGTTTCATCCGGACGAGGGCGGTTGACCGCTTGCTCGAGCGCCTCCACGCTGGGAGATTGAGGGCGGTGGCTCGAGCCACCGGCGGTGCCGGGTTCGTCGTCGTCGGAATCCAAAAGCTTTTGGGTATTTCGCGCGACGAATCCTGAGATCCTGAGGGGTTGCACCTGGAACGGCGAGCTGGAAGGCGATGCCGCTTGCCCATCTTGCAACGGCCGTGGAGGGGATGCTCGGAGCATCCCCACGTTGAACACGTCGTCGTCCAATGCTCCGGTGACTCCACCGTCGTCCGGCACATAAGGTTGGCTCTTGACAAAGTCGATGTCAATTGTGTCGATCAGAGGCAAGTTGAGCGCGCGAGTACCCACCAGCCCGGGCGCGGTCGGGTCGCTCACGGAGAGAAGCGGCGGGGACTTCCACAACGCGACGACGACCCAAATCACCCCCAGCGAGGTCACGAGGCATGCCACAATGATCAAAATGCCCGTCACCTTCAGCAACGCGGGATCCCCACCTCCAAGAAGGCCCCCCTTCAAGATGTACGAGGATAAGAGCCCACTGGAAGTGGCCAAGAGCACCGCCGATATGCCAAAGACGAGATTCACACCCACCATCGTACACGGACGCAATCCAAAAAGAACGACGGCGGACACCGCGAACAACACGGCGATTACGATGCTCCCCACGTGACAAGGGATGGCGCCACTCGCCGCGAGGCCTCTCACGATCGACATCAGCGTCAAGTTGACGAGCTCGAACACGGCATAGTATTTCCGAAAGTAGGTCGGCTCAAAGGCCTGATACAAAGCACTGTACATGAGCTTTTCCCACTTCATGTCGAACGCCGCATCCACCGAGGCTGTTTTCAAGCGCTGCACGGCGGGCGCCAGCCGGTAGCGTCCCGCCCCGTACAGAAACCGAACGAAAATAGAGGTGGTACCGCCCTCGATGGGCAAGAAATGGAACACCCCCGATCGCTGAATGCCGCGGGTGATGACCGTGAAGGCGATGCCAATCGTGATCACCAGCGCAGTCGCGAGCGGATAGTCCATCTCATCCGCACGACCGTACTTGACCGCGAGAATATGCGTGCAGGCGGCGACCGCCCCCGGCAGGAGCATGACGAGCACCACGAAACTTGAAGGAAACCGAAGCCTCGCGAGCCCGCTGATCGTAGCGCGGTAGACGGCGTGGATGCCGTGATAACCACCACCGGCGGCGGCTGATTTACTGCCCCCTGGCGTTGCAGGCGGAGAGGCATCCATAGTCATGATGCTAAAGTTTGTCTTCTTGGAATCGGGCGACGAGATCGGTACCATCGCTTCGTCCGAGTCCGAACTTGACGGAAGGGGCTGCACGTGTGGCGACAGGTCGTGATGTTGCCGAGCGTGACGTCGAGCAGACGACCCCCCTGCGGCATTGTTCGCCCCACAGGCGTGGCCAACGATGCACCCGATGACCATCGCGAGGGCCACCAGCGACCAAAGGACGACGACGGCGCCAAGGATCGCCATGCGGCGGTGCCCGTTGGGCTCGGGTCCGAGCTGCCTCCCGGGTAGAATCGAGGCGGGAAACATCAACGACCGAGATACATCGGGGCTGCCGCAATCGTTGGCCAGCTCCATCAGGTACATGGCGGCACCGAGCTGCATGGCGACGACCGGATTGGCGGCGAGCGCCGAGGCAATGGAAGCTGCCGTCGAGAATGAAGCCGCGGACGCTTGCAACGCTACAGGAACGACATCCACGCGCGGGACCACAAGACTGAAGGTGATCGAGGGAGTGACCGTTGGGGAGCTAGTCCCCGACACGAACAGTTTGCTCACCGTGCCAGCGGGGGACGCCGTTGCGCTGCGCGAAGCGCGGGTCACGGACCGGCTAGCATCCCACGAGAGCGACGACGATATGGACAAGGTGGAGGTGGGACGTACGGTGACACTCGCCGTGATGCGAATCGCCGATCCGGTCAGAACCGTTGTGGGCGAGAAAGACTCCGTGACGGTATCCGAGGGCAACGTTGTCCGCGACGCCGTCGTGGAGGTAGTGATTGTGATGCGACCGGAGCGCGTTCCGCTCACGCCTGGGGTTTTCGTCGGAGGCGGCGTGATCGTAGCCGTCTTCGTTTTTGTTGGAGGAGGAGTGATGGTCGCCGTGCTGGTCGGCGTCGCGAAGGAGGGACTCGAGGTCCACTTCATCGTTGTTGACCGCGTGTCGACGTGCGTGGCCGTTGGCGCTGGAATAACGGTATTCGAAAAAGTCGGGCTGTGCGTCGCGATGTCCGTTCGGGAAGGGGTCGGCAATTGGGTGCGTGAATCCGTGGGCGTCGGCGTCGGTAGCAGGGATGCGGTTGGGACGACCGGAACGGAGCGACTCGGCGTGGTGTCCTTCGACAACGTCCATGTAGGTGTCGCACGCAAGGAGGCGCTACGGGTTGGAAACACCGTGCGAGTTACGGTCGGACTTGATGTCGGCATGATGGTGCGGGTTAGAGAAGTTTCCGAGCTCGGACTCTGGGTCACGCTATGAGTTGGCAGCAGCGACGGTGACACCGTTGGGGCCACGCTCGCCGTGACCGACCCATCACCAGTAGGAGACAGTGACAGTGATGTCGTCGCGGTCGCACTCGGCGTTGGCCGAAGCGAGTCAGTCGCGCTGCGAGTCAAACTCGAAGTCACATCCTTAGACGACGTCGTGCTACGTGACGCATCCGGAGAAACGCTGACTGTGAGTCGGGACCTGGAAACCGTCGGCGTCGGTGGAGGCGTCGATGAAGGGGTGGGGCTTCGTGATCCCATCGTCAGTGACATGGTCAGAAGAGACTTAGAGAGGTCAGACGACATCGACGCCGAACTGGTGGCGGTCGAGGAAAGCGACATGCTGCTCGACCGCGACGCCGAAACGTCCTGGGACCGCGTCAGCGTTAAGAACGGCGTGACAGACGCGTCCACCGTCGCGGAGTCACTAGGCGACGAACTCATCGACTCGGAATGCTGCGTGGCCGATATCCATAGCGACTCGGAGTCCGAGGCGTCGTTCGACATCGATGACGATACGCTCACAGACTCCGTCGGCCACGATCTCGAAACGGTCGTTTCAGAGGACGGCGACACTGAGGTGGTGGGCGTTGGATCGGACACTGACGGCGATGGCGCGGTCTCTGAGCCGCTTGCGTCGGAGGTCATGGTTTTCGTCACGGTCACGTCACCGGTGGGCGACATCGATACGCTGTTCCGTGACCGCGAGGTCGTGGGATCCGAGAGCGACCACGATGCCCTGGTCATGGTTTCGGCCCCATACGACGCCGACAACGACCCCTCGTTGGTCGGCGACACCGTAACCGACGACGTTGCCGTGCGTCCACTCGCCGTGCGCTCCTCCGTCGGCGACTTCGTTGCCACCCACGACGCCGACCGCGTGATCACCGTGGACACGGATATCGTTTTGGAGCCGCTAACGTCCTGGCTCGCCGACACCGATAGGGTGTCCGTGGGCCATGAGGACGAGGACGATGGAGACCAATCGGAGCCCGTCGGCGAGACACTGACTGACGTCGTGGGCGTCTCGGACGCGGACACCTCGGAGGACCACGAAGAGGTGACACTGTCCGATAAGGATCCAGATTGGGAGCTAGAAAGAGTCGACGATGTCGAAGCCGATACGCTAGAGGTGTCCGATTTGGTGAGAGTGAGATCTCTGGAAAACGTTCGGGTGACCATGGGGGTCACGCTGGGGGGCGACTTGGTCACCGACATGGACGCGGTCGGCGACGCGCTGGATGAATCGGAGGCGGCGGTCGCGGAAAGATCCATTGTCAAGGACTCTGAATTCGAAAATTCCATCGAAAGAGACAAGCTCAGGCTCGTGCTGTTGCTGGTGGGCTTTCGCGTCGCGAGCCGTGACGTCGACGGCACGATGGCGCATGCGACGAGGACTAGGAGCACCGCCATCATCCTGCAGCGTTCACTTATCCGCTGGGTGCGTGGTCTTGTTCGCGCGGCACCGATCTCACGCCTAGCTGCTACATCGCATATGGCTCCTCCGCTTTGCTTTGCCGCCGTCATCACTGCCTCTCGAGGCGACATGGGGTTCGATGCAATGCGGGAGAGAGACAGAGCGCGAGAGAGAGAGAACCCGCGCTACCAAAGACGCCTCGGGAGACAACGAAATCTGCCTCGCCAACGTTCCGACATCCATCGGGGGGAATTGGTCATCGCGAAAAATCGAGGAGTAAAAACGCGCAGTTACGCGGCTGCGATGCGAGCACGCAGTAGTTCCAGCTTAGCCCGAAGACTGTTCGTTTTGCGCTCATCCTTTGGCGGCGGTGGCGGCGGCGGAGGCGGAGGCGCCACCCGCGTCGGCCTCGAGGGCGCCGCTTGTCCACCACCACGGCCCCCTCGGTGAGAGCTCAGACCGGAACGGGCTTGAGCCTTGTCCGAAACCCGAGTTTGCGGCGCGCCGCCGTCGCGAGGCCGCTTTTCTCCGACGGAGGCCGGTATGGTTGAAGCAGCGGCACGCCTGGTGTCACCGGCTGGTCGAAACTTGAGCGCCACTTCCCTTGCGATGCCAGCAAATCGCCGGCGGCAGTCAAAGAAGTGGAAAGGGGGAGGTGGGATGATCGACGAGCGCGCCGCGGTCGTCGTCGCGGTGATGGTCTCTCCCTCAAGCGGCTCCCCATTTTCAACGTTGGAGTCATGAGCAGGCTCCACCGCGTCGCCATTCCCTCCTGCATGCTGCTGGACTGCCTCCGTTGCCGCGGCCTCCATTGCGGCCGCATCCTCTGCGGCTTTGGCCAGATGGTGAGCCGCAGATTCTTTGGCCACTTTGGCGCTCATGAGCGCGTAGGCAAAGTGAGTTTTCGCCGGAGCAACGGTAATTCGCTGACCGCGAAGAGGCAGCCCGTTGAGTGCCTCAATGACACCCTTCATCCCTTCGACCGACATGTGCGCGAAACCACGACAATTGGTCGCACACGCGGCAGGTGTCGATAGGTCTCCCTCCTCCTGCTCGACGGCGCCGCCGAGCATGGCCACGCGGATGCGCTCTGCGAAGTACGCGGATCCCTTTGGAGCAGACAGTTCCACGTTTCGTGGATTCGCGCGCGACCGTTTCCGGACAAAGTCAATGAGCTCCTCCTTCGTCGTGTCGTGCGGGAGGCCGCCGATGAAGATGCGCTTGGCGGGTTCGTACACGATGAGGGGCGAGGGACCTGATCCTTGTCGGACTCCTGGAGCGGCATCGGTCATGGACGAGATGACGCGCGGTACACACGCGTTCGTGCTAAAAAAAGTAAATATTGAGATCTGAATGAATAAGGAATGGAAGGTGACACAATCGGTTCCCATCTCGAAGACGAGGCACCCCACAAAGGAAACACGCCGACGGATCAATTTTTTTTCCGCTTCGAGCGGCAATTGCTGAACCTGCCAGGTCCTGCGGCCAAAAAAAGAAACACAAGCGAACGACGACGATTGTCCAACACGCCTACTGACACTGCCGTTCGAGAGGCCAACGGATAAAAACCCCCCCCCCCCCTTCGCTTTCTCGCTGTCTGTCTTCGGAGAAAATCGGGAGAGAGTTGTGAGGGACAAGCAACGAAGAAAAGAAGACGAAAATGCATCGTGTTTGCGTCCCTTCCGGTTAATTTGGACCTGCCCGCACGAGATCGGTCATCATGGCCATGATGCCTTTCTGGGACTTGAAGTGCTTCTTGACCAGGTCGCCCATCATGTCCTCAAAGTCGGGTTGATTGCGCAGTCGTTGTGACACAAACGCGGGCGATGCGACCGTGTCGTCACTGCATTTTTGCAGCTGTCCCATCACCGTGAGAAGCTTGTCGATGCGCTGCTCAAGCTCCGCGGTCGTGGTCGTTGGACCACCCGATCCCCCGCTGTTGACGTTCGCGCCGAAACTGACGGTCTGTGTCGCTGAGTCGATGGTGGCGTTGATCTCGCCGCTCGTGATCATCAAACGCAAACGCCGCTCCAGCAACGGGACAGGTTCCTTGACAAGTTGCGAGATGTCCGCAAGGGTCAGGGTCAAATACGTGCGAGTGAGGTCAATGATGGTATGCCGCTTGACGCTTTGAATGGCTAGCCGAACCACTCCGTAGAGATGAGACGCCGCAAATTCTTTTGAGCACGACGCCATCACGGCGGCGATGGTCTCGTGATCCTTGTTGTCGATGGCGGCGCAGATGTCGATGTATTCTTGACTGAGCGTGCGACAGACTCGTTCGTGCTGCGATGACAAACCAGCTAGTTTCGTGGGTAGGGTGCCACGGTGTAGAACGTGAACCAAGTAGAAGAGCCGGAACGCCTCCACGACGAACATCGACACGCCAATGGCAGGTACACTGAGGCACGTCTCCAGGAAGCCCAGGGCATCGACCCAGCGATGCAAGCCGACATAGGTCAGCGCGCCGTAGTAGAAAAAAGAAAGCACGTCAACGTGCGACACCCCTGTGACGCTGGGCTCGAAATGCAACGCGTCGGTCGTACGGAGTAAATGCTCGGCCGCTGAAAAATTCTGACACTTCACGGCCACCTTGAGGAAGCCGCCATGCGCCGGCGACACGGAGGTGGGGCTCAAGGCCAGCTTCAGATGGTGCAGACCCTGTCGTCCCAAGGATGCCTCGTTATCGGCGACCACGGTGCTGTATTGCCGCAACAAGGAGCCGTAGAAGGTCAGCGGTTCGCGACGGCCGTGCAGCTGCCTGGCATCGCCGAGCTTGATGATCGATTCTGTCACCTTCACGATGGCTTCTGGGGTCAGGAGCAACACACTGGACGACGTGGATTGCTTCAAGAGCGCGAGGCCCGATAAATACACGATGGACAAGGTGTTGAGCGTCACGTCGTGCATAAGCTGCCCGATGGCACGCGGAAGCAAATCGCAGTTGGAAAGGCATTGGTCCGTGGATCGGTGAAGCAAATCATGGAGCTCGTCGATTTCGTTCCGGCGGGCGTGGCCCTCTGCGTGACCCACGAGCGATTCCAGCGCCATTTTTTGGAGACCAGATGCTCTCACAAAAATACAGTGGGAACACGGAAACCAACACATATCGATAGTTGGTTCAGTCATGAACAGAAGTCGCCAAATAATTTGGGGAACCCGCATAAACATCTATCAGCCTCTTCGAATCGGATCTGAAGAAAAGTAAGCGGGCGCCCACCACGCCCAAGGTCTGCAATGACGGAGCGAGAGAAATTGTTTAAAAGAACAGTAGTTGCAGCACTAACAACACGAGAATGGCAATAATACCGAAGAAGGTAATCGTGACCCCATTCAGACTCGAATACCGGACGGGTGCCTTGTCGGAGACGGCGGCGCGAGCGACTGGTTTGGGCCTCACAGACGTCGGATCGACCTTCCCAATGATGCGCTTCTTCCAGGATTCTTGAGCCCAGTCGCTCTTGTGTGAATGGGTGGCCTCGAACGTCTTCCGGATATCCTGGGTCGCCATGAGGAAGATCGGGTCGAAGCCCCCTGGATGCTGCCCGAGCCAGTCGGTCACGTCGAGCACGAACTCACCCATCACGACCCAGCAGTCGTTTTCCTTATTGTGCTTCATGATCTCGTCCCACTTGTAAATGCGGCTCGGAACAGCCGAGGACGACGAAGACGAAGACATCTTTTGTTGCGAAAGAAGCAAACAAAAAAAACCCTACACGAGCAAAAGCTTCACCACTTGCGCCAAACAAAACGCCACTTGCATTTTGCGACAAAAACACGGCGCCACAAAAAAAAGAATTGAGTTTCTTTAGCTCTGGCCGAACTGATTCTAAAAAGTGGTGGAGAGAGCTCGAGAGAGGGTCGCCCTCCCGGGCAGCTCGATTCTATATTTCATTCAGCGCGGGAGCCGCGCCTCAGGCGTCCAACGATGGCGCGTGGGCGTGGATGGTCAGCACCACGGAGGACGACCGTGGGTACGTCGCGAAGGGGAGCAAATCGGCCGCGGACAGCAGCGGCGGATTGGCGACCGCGGATGACGGAATCGCCGAGCCGCTCCCCATATCGTCGTCGAATGGCCGAGTGACTCGCCCCTCGGGCGGGTACGACTCGACTCGCAAGCACCAAGCCCCGACGGGCAGCTGCACCGTGTCACCTTCCTGGCACCGATGATAGCCGTCGCTGTCCTGGGGGTGACTGATGGCCGTTGTGCCTTGACCGTTGTGGCGCTGGGAGGTGCCCGAGCGGCTGTTTGCTTGAGGGGACGGCGGAGGAATTGGCGCGGCGGGCTCAGCATCATCGTCTCGGAACTTGTACCTGAGGTACCTTGGCACCTCGGCAACTACGAGCACGGGATCCCCTGCGTCGAAAGCGACAATCATCCTCGTGAAGGAAACCAAGTACACCAACGCTTTGGACGAGAACAGCGGAACAGGGTCCGAAGAGGGACCTGCCGTCCTCGCTGTCACGGCGGCCTTGACCACAAAGGACGTGCCCCATTTGCGTTGCGCGCGGAAGTGATCGAGATGACGAAGCAGCCATTCATCCCGCAGGACGTTGTTGGTGCCCGCCACGACGTAGGCCGCGCCGAACAACGCGACCCCTTGACCTACGCGCAGTCCTGTGAAGCGATCGGGGGCGAAGCGAGGCACGCCAAACTCGATGCGCTGACCCATCCGCGCAGCATGCGGCCGCGCCGGGCTGCTGCCCACCGGCCGCTCCGGCGACGGACAACCAGGAAGCACGGTGGCGTTTCCAGGTGACGGCCCGACGGCGTCCCTTTCTTGACCGCTCATGTGGCGCGACACGACGGAGAGGCCATTCGACTCGTTGACGACGGTAAGCTGCAGGGGGAGCGCTTCCGTCTTCCAGACCTCGCCCGGACGACTGAGCAGCCGGACTAGGTCGACGCGATAAAATACCACAAACCCTGATGTCGTTTCTTGAGCCAGGAAAGCGTAGCGGTGCCCCGAAGGAATGACCGACGCTGAAATGGTGGCCACGCCGAGGTCATCGTTGACATTCGCGGAGGCAGCGCCGGGGGCGGCGGCTGAAGGGGTGCGTTGGTTGGACTGTGCTTGGGTGGAAAGGAGCACCACTTTGGCGAGGAGATCGTGCATCCAGCGATCGGGGTCGGGGGTTGTCCGCTCGGCGGTCAGTCGAAGGCTCAGCGGGTAAACGTCCACCGCGATCGGAGTGCCCTTCAGATCCTCAAAATGCAGCCACCAAGGCCCGGACGACAAAATGCCCCCACGCTTCGACTGTTCCCGAAGCATTTCCTCCACTGAACTGGCCGTCAATCGATTCCCCTCCCCGTCGAACACGAGTTCCTCTTCGCGACCCCCTGCGCCACTGCCAGACACATCGTCGGTGCCGCGGCCGATGACAATCGATGCGGTGTGATAGGCTTCCGTTCTATTTGAGGACGCCACCGAGAGGCGCCACATGCCCAGCGCGAAGGCCCCCATGCCGGCCACGAGGAGCACCGCGATGATGGCGAGGGCGACGATCGCCCACGCCTCCATTCGTGAGGGGAGGGGGTCAGTGGGAGGGTGACAGCCTTGCCACACCACAACTGTGCTCGACGGAGCACAACTTGAAAACCGCGGAGGGCTCACGACGAAAAAGAGAAGGCTCTACTATTTCCAGCGATGTACCACGGACGGAGCAACCTCCCCCCATTTTTGCGTCGCGAAAAAAAAGAAGACAAAACTTACAGTTCACGCTACACCTACCTACTTCATTACAATTCTGGCACCGAAGGCCGCGCCGCGCATGCTGCCCCCGGACGAGGATCCAAGTCGTCTCCCAGCGCGCTATCGAGCCTGGAACAAGATATGGCGAGATTGGTCGTTCCCGGCTCCTCGCGGCGAGACTGCCCGACCCCACGCAGGACACTGTCCAGACGAGGAATCGGCGACACTGCGTTGTCGTCATCCTCTGGACGACGCCGTGGCGATGGCGACGCATCGTCCACGTGAACGTCGCTTGCTGCGTGAACGTCGCTTGCTGCGTGAACGTCGCTTGCTTGCGAATAACGCAGAGGGGGCGGACCACCCGTGTCATTGCGCCGTGCATCGCTCACGAGAACACTGTCCATCCGCTGGAGCAGGTTGCTGTCCCCACCGTCCGGCGCCTCGACGTCACCACCGTCGGACGCGAGGCCGTGATGCAGCTTGTGATGCGACTCCTGTTGGGCAGTGGAAAATATGGTGAGCGAGTGCGGCAACGCGGCGGCGGACATGGCAGGGGCAGAAATCGGTTGTTCGCCGGAACGTTTTATCGATGAGAGACCTTCCTTCGATCGCTGGGCACCACCAGGGGTTGATGACCACGTCGCCAGTCCGTCGCTACCGCGTCCACCCGCGGTGCGACGTAAGTCCACTCCCCAGCGCGCAAGCGAAGCCGGCATGTCGGTTTGCGTGCACCCGTCCATGACGTACCCTTGGCGTGCCTTGCTCCAGTCCAAGGATTCTCGAATGACGCGCAGCGCGTGCATGGTGTCGCTATAGACTAAGGCCAAACGCTGTTGCCGCATCTGGCGGCACAGTCCGGTTTCGTTGATCGACGCGAGGACGTCATCATAGTAGGCTCGTAGCTGCCTCCCACGATCCTCCATTGACCTGCTGACCGTACTGGGCCCGCAGTGCCCGAGGACGAACGCGGCGTCGTCTCGGATGGCGTCTCGTTCGCCCCCCCGTGGCTGGGATGACGGCTTCCTCGATGCGATGTCGACGTGATGGATCGACGAGGGGGCATCGTCGCTGGCGGCCGAGGACGCAATGCCGTCGCCGAGTTCGGCAGGCAGTTGGTGTGGGCCCACTCCATCACCTGCGACATGTTCCTCCTCGTCGTCTTCGTCCAATGATTCGGCGGCGAAAAGCGGAGGCTGCCGCGGCGGCGCATAAAATCGCGGCTGGTATCGCGCGATCGACGAAGCCGCTTTGTTGCGGCGTAACGGCGAGACATACTTCGGATTGACGGGCCCCGTCGCGCGTCCCGGAGAGGGCCCACGGCTCGCGTCACCATTTATGGATGCGGCACTACGGCCGCCGGATGCGGCGGCGGATGGCTCATCGTCGTCGGCACGTTGCGGCCACATAGGATGGCCAAGGGCGCGCCGGGGCGACAGGGGCGGTGCCGCTGCGTCGTTGGTGAAAGGACGTGCGCTACGACATAACGGGTGGCCGCCCCGCCGGTTCAACAAGCCGCTGGTATCCCCTCTCGCCAACGGTGGCGGCGCGTACAAGTGGGAGAATGCGGCCGGACGTGCCGCGACCGCTGTGGCGCCTACCATTGGTCAAAAGGGGACAATAACAAGAATAAAAGCAGGAGAAAAACAGAAAATTTAACGGAGAAACGATGTGGTCGGAGGACGAGTTTCACAGATCGCTTCAAAGGAGGGCCGGGGGGCGCAACTCACTCGGAAATTGCCAGCCGAAGCCCGCGCGGCCAAAACAGCCCTGAATAAAGTGAACTTCAACGGACAGAAGGGTTGGAAAGAATAGCAACGAAGGAAAAGGGGGGACCTCGTTGACGACCCTACTTGTGTACCTTCCGCAGTTCCGCCAAATAGCGCCGAAGGCGATCGGCGTCCATGCCCCCAACGGCGAACGGTGCCGTCTCACCTCGCTGCCAAAAGTGTTGGTTAATCTGTGCCAGCAAAGCGGCTTTCTCCGGATCCGTGGCAGCCGTCCCCCGGCACCCGGTGGACGCCTTGGCTTCGGCCTCCGCTTTCCTGCGCAGCGCGGCCTGCAGCACCATGTTTCGGCTTTCGTCGCCGACACTCCTCCCACTCCCTGCCGTGGTTTGCGACGCCAACCCATCGGGGGCCGGCAGCGGCCCGTCAGGCGCGACCACGGCAGCCGCCACCTCAACCTCCAGCTTCTTCGGCTCTGTTGCGGGTGCAACCGGCGGATCTCGCGCAAGGGTCGGCGGTGTGATCGCTACCGCGGGCCGGTTCACCGCGGACGCAGGCCGCGACGACGAAGGTCCTTGTGATTGTTGTTGGCGCCGCAAGGCAGCAAGCAGGACAGGATTCTGCTCCGCGACGCTGCGGTTCGGTGTTGGATCTGGAATCGTTGTGGTCCGTGATGGATCTGTGAGTGACCCGGCATGATTTTCCTCTCGTAATGAGGACGATGAAACAGCGGTCACGAGCGGCATCGCATCGGCTGCTGCCGACAGAGGTGGAGGTGCAGCGGCAGCGAGCGGCGGCGCACTCGGAGGAGGAAGAGGAGGCGCAGCCCCTGGTCGGCTGCTGCTGGATGTCGACGATTGAGGCCGGCCACTTTGCGCCTTCTGCTGCTGCCGTTTCATCGCCGCTTCCAGGATAGCTGCCCGATCGACGCCGTTCCCTGAGAAACTACTGGAAGGGGCGGTCGTGGCAGGTGCCGTCGAGGAAGGATCGTTGCCCATCGAAGGCCCAGTGCCGAAAAAACAACGATGATAAAAGAAAGAGAGAGAGAGACAAAAAGAGTGGCAATGACGGCTATTGCGGTGCGTCAGCGCTTCTGTCCCTTTACACAACGTAAAGTCAATTTCCCGTCAGTAAGCGGCTGCGACCTTTGTTTGTGATCGATTCGACCCCTTCGCGCGCTCGCTCTATGAAGGACGCAAGCCTTTCGTTCGTCGAAACTGTGCCTGGAATCCATTTGGTTCTCGAACGAACTCGGAACCAATGATAAAACCCAGAGGAGGTGGGTCAATGAACCGCCGGGACATGGAGGTAAGCGGGGAGGGAGACAGAGAGAGAGAGATAGACGGACAAGGGTGGGGAACAAGAGAGAGGGGAGGAGAAGAGGAAACAACGCAGTACGGCAAAGAACCGACGACGCGTAATTGCAACTCGTTACACGCGTGCGAAAGCGGACAGATAGAAAGGGGGGAGGCTTTTGAGTCAAAAAAAGAGGGGGAAACAATAACCCCGTGGAACAAATACGGCGGGCGAGCGATCTGAAAACGAAAGACAGGGAAATAACTCAAACAGAGAGAGAGAGAGAGAGAGAGCGAGAGAGACAGACGATGACAGACGATGACAGCGCGACGCCGACCGCTCTGTAGTGACTCGCCTGCCCCCGGAGGAGAAAAGGCAGCACTGCGATCCGCTCTAGATGCCGACAGCAGTTCCGTATGGGGTTAGTGAACCAAAAAAATGAGACACCGAACAAGGGGTAAGCAGCTAAGCGAGACCGAGGCGGAGATGGACTCGAAATGTCCCCCAGAACAGCCCGGCGCGACACCGCGGAACAGAAAAATGACTGCATTTCTCGAAATTCCGGCAGGCCCCCCCTCCTCCTTTGCGACGAGCAGCCCCCCGCTTCGTCAAAGCAGGTCGACAAACACTCGCAACGACATGGAGTCGAAATGCAACTGCGACGCTGGATTCTGCACGAAGCGGTGCCGTTCCCCAGGATACGCCCAGAGTACGTAGGGTTTGTTGTGTTTGACGAGCCCCCGCACGACGGATGTGCTATTCACGAAGTGCACGTTTTCATCCGCCAAGCCATGGGCGATGAAAACACGGTTGAACTGGTTTGGAAATCCGGCGGCATACGTGGCGACCGCGCCCTTGGCGTACGTCTCCGCCTCGGCGGGGAGCAACCCCATGTACCGCTCGGTGTAGCCCGTGTCGTACAGCAACCAATCGCCGACCGGCGCGCCGGCGACACCCAGTTTGAAACATGTCGATTGACTCATGGCCAACAAGGTCGCGTAGCCCCCGTAGCTCCACCCCGTGACGGCGACGCGGCTCGGATTGATCGGACCAACCAGTTGATACGCGGGGTCGCCACGGGTCGCGGCGTCGATGAAATCCTTCACGAAAGCGTCGTGCTCCGCCGTTTCATACTGCCCCATGCGCTTCTTGCAGATGGCTTGGTGCTGCAAGCAGCGACCGACGCTTGCGCTGCCGTCGACGGCGACGACAACGATGCCGTGCTCGCGAGAGAGATATTGATGCATCGCGTGGCACCGGAGGTCGAATCGTTTCGAAATGCGCCTCGTGTGGGGCCCGGCGTAAACGGAAAGGATCATTGGCCTCCCTCCGGCAGGTGCCGGCACCAAGAGAGGATCGGGTGCGAAAATGGCCGCGTGAACCGACGCGCCGGTCAGGGGGCTCCTGAAATTCGTTACGGCTATCATTGGGACGCTCGTGGCAGAAAGCGTGGTCGCCAGGTCTGAAGCCGATAGCGCGGAGCCTCCCTCGGGGCTGCCTCGGAGGCGACCAGTGAGCACTCGGGCGTCCGACCAGTTGGAGGCTGTCGATGCCGACGCGAAGCCCACGAAACTCGGTTCACACAGGGTGGACGCGACGTAAGCCACCACGTGCACCCCATGAAGCCCGCATCCCACGTGAAACGAGACGACACATTCCCCGACGGGAGTGATTCTTTCGGGCTCACCGATGGATAGCCGCATCCCCGTTTCCGTCCATAGTCGCACGCGATAGACGGCGATGCAAAGCGGATCGTCCTTGTTCGCGAGAAAATACACAAAGCTCACATCACTCGACGCCGCGGCCGACACATTGCTTCCTACGGTGGCATCTTTAGCGCCGCCGGCCACGTCCGTGGGTCCAGCGCTTCCATCCCAAGGTGCGGGTTGCATCCACTTCACGCTGTTCATCTCGACGGACCAATCCCCGGTCGTCACGGCCGTCCAGTCTGGGTAACCGATGGTGACGGCCTCCGTCACGGGTAGCAACGAGAGCATCGCTTCCGTGAGATTCCGCTCGCCCGGAGCGCTGGCCACGTAGATGTGATAGTGCACAGGCTCCGTCGGCGGAGGGGAGGTGTTGGACGATGATGCAGTGGACGACGACGGCGCCGATGGTGGTGCGCCAGGTGCAGAGCCTCGCACGAACGAGAGACGGTCCAAGATGCTCACCCCATCCGAGAGACTGCGGTGCATGGCGGTGAGCCTGGCGTTGGGCGCGAACGAAGGGCAGTGGTAGTCGTTCGTCGCTTCCACCCACGCCCACGGTAGGTGGTTGATGTGCGTGATGCGCACGCAGGTCGTGACATCCCCATAGGGTAGACCGACCCCGAGCGCCGGACCTTCGAATCGTGGTGCAGTAGGATCCGTCTTGCGACAAAACGGCGACGCCTCAAAATGACGCCGCTGCACGTCCTCGTTCGCCGCGAAGCAATAGTCCAGCGCCTCGCCCTCCGACGCCGCGACGTGCCAAGCGTCCACGTCGGTCTCAATGGTCACGCTACGTTCTTGATCGCGGCTGAAAAGGGTGACGAAGACGGTGTCGGCGTTGACCCAGCCAAACCGCACTACGTATTCGGCCATCGGACACGCGCGGTGAATGACGTGCCACGGCAGACAGTGCCAATGAGTGGGCCCCACGGGCGAATTGTTGGGCTCGAGGGGTGAGACCGTGCTGACGACGGAGCCGTTGCTACCCCCTATCCCTCCTCCGCCGCCGCCGCCGTTGGGGGTCGCGGTTCCATGTGAGGACCCATCAAAAGCGCGCAACCTCGGAGACTCGTGACGCGACGCTGACCCGTTGGTACCCTGCGCCTGGGGTGTGTGCACTTGCAGCAGATCTGACGCGGATAATCCTGTCGTCGTTGGAGCCACACCGCACGAGACGCCGGCGACGCTGTCCGTGAACGTCGCGCGGCCCGACGATGACGTGCCATGTGGCGACGAAATGGCCGTCAGTGGCCCGCCCCTGAGGACGATGAGCGACGTTTCGCAGTTTGTTTCTCCCACGCGGGGAAATATTTCGTTCACGACCTCATCCTCCTTGTTGATGAGAGCGTGACGGGGCACTTTTCGACTATCGACCAAGGAGAGCAAAATTGCGGTTCGCGACGATTTCGGCTGCTGAGCCGGGCTCCAAAGGTATCCTGTGAACCTGCCGAACTCCTCGGAGCTGATGTAATCGGCCGTGGCGAACGTGATGGAATTGTCCTCTCGCCCCAACCGCGTCAACGGCACCGTGGGCAGAAGGGCTTCCACGAGTGGTGACTCTGGCGAGGACGGCCCAACCCCACCGTTGGGACCCGCTGCCGGCCCCCCCGCCGGCGAGGAAGAAGGGGCGCCAGTACCTCCGTCGTTGGAAGACGCCGCCGTGGGTAGCAATCTGGCGGCGGCCGGAGCCGCCACCGTGTGCTGCTGCTGGCCGTTGGACGGACGCATCCGGTCCAAGCGGGAGGAATCGCAATAGTATAAGTTGCCGCCCGACACAAAGCAAATGTGATACGGGTCGGTGGGGCAATGTTTGAAGTCCAACGGCGCGAACAACCCAAGGATGTTTTTCTTGTCGAATATCTCGGACACGAGAACGGCTTCGATCTGACCCACGTCCTGAACCGGGCCGGACACCGGCGGGGGCGGCGATATTCCTGGGGTCGCGGTGCCTGCGTCCACACCGACATTAGATAGGCGTGTGGCGGGCCCTCCCACGACGGGTGGGATGTGCCCACGACCCGCGACGCCAATGTTGTGCGGATGAACCGCGAAAGGGTAACCGACGGTGCTGTCCGCCGGGCTCGTGGTGTAGCCCACGAGCGTCCGGTTCGTGGGCCGCAAGAGCTCCACGACGGAGCCACGGTGGATGAAGACGGTCGGCACGCGGCTGTCGCCCTCGACGACGCAAAAATTCGATACGCCCGTGGTCACCGTTCGCAGCCGCTCGCGGAGGAGCTCTTCGGCCTGGGACATGGGTCGACTGGCCGTGGTGGAGGCCGCCACGAGACCCGTGAGGTTGAATGGCACGCCTTCGAGCGACGCTAAGGGCAAGCGAAAGAGCTGCCCCACGCGGCCCATGATGAAGTAGATGTGCGAGTAGGTGAACTCGAATCCCCGCGAGGCGGAGGTACCACGTAGTTGCGATCGGTACTGGGTGAACTGGTCAATGACGGACATCTTTTGTGGATTGTCGAAAGGATAGGAAACACAAACGGATGGGCCGAAAAATGAAGAAGAAGAAGAAGCGTCGATGTGAAAGACGGAAGTCCAGCGTCAAATTGTAAAATAGCGAAGACCTTGCGAAGAACGGGACGGAGAGAGACAGACAGAGATAGAGAGAGAGAGAGAGAGAGACGTATGCCAATGTAGGGAAAGCGAAATCTGGGGGTGTAAGGGAGGTCATCAGGGGCATGTCAAGCCGTTCAAACCTCTTGACTCCGACGATTCGTCGATTTGTGCGCGTTCGAGGAAAGTAAATAGAGCAAATAGAAGAATGGGAAAAGGATTAACTGGGACGTGAAGCTATCAATCGCGGCAGGATTGTTTCTTGCGAGGGCTGATCTCACTCAAGCGCTCGTTTGCCATTCATGTGCCAAAAAAACCCGAAATGAACCATGACCCACCGTTGTCGTGAGCCCTTTCCGTTCGCAAACCCCCCTTCATCTCCGAGCCGAGACGGCTGGTGCCGCCGCAGCACCGACGTTAGCAGCCGCGGTGTCACGGTCGATTTGCTCCAACACGCGTACCACATCGTGAAACTCGCCGCCTGGGGCCCGGGGATCCACATCGTGTACTTTGATGAGCAGCGCCGAAAACACCATATCGGCCGTGTTGGTGGTCATGAATTGGGTTTCGGACTCGCTCACGTGGCCGCCATAGAGCTTGAAGACGTCATTGCGCCCCATCAAGCCCCGGGTAGCCGCACCGGAGCAGCCTTGCTTGGTGATGGTGTCTGGGGATTGACACAGCATAAAAAACGTCTGATAGAACTTCCCGTTCCACTCCTCGATCGGGGCGTAGAGTTGCGCGTACAAGGGCATGATCGACGTGTACACTCCCAGGCCGAGCGCACTCCCATTGGTCGTCGGCACGACGGCACCCGTGGATAGGACACTCCCTGGTACGCGCAGACCGTTTTGCAGAATGCTCATTACATTGTCCGGCGCGGTGCCGTGATACGTAGGCATCCAGAGCTGCTTGGGGTTGCCAGGTTGTAGTTGCTCGGCGATGAGCGCGGTGCCTGTTTTCAGCATGAACTTCGCGCACAGACTCGGCCGGATAAACCTTGCGCCGCGACGGTTTTCAATGTGGCAGTGATTCCGAAGGTAGAAGCAGTCCCGCTCGTGGGCGAAGAGATAGTCTGGGACCAGCAGTCGCTCTGCCACGTATCGCTGGGCGAGGAGGAAGTGTGGATGCTGCGACATGTCTGAGCCACAGACGTAGCCCTCCTCGTTGCTGGCCCAGGCGGCATAGGCACCGGTGGCAGTGGGCGGCAGGAGCGTCCCGCTCGTGTAACTGTCACCTTGCGGCATCGTCCAGTTCGGGCACGACGAACACAATGTGCTACCACGGGTTCGGAGCTGCCTCTTTCTTTGGAAACCATAAGCAATATTAGACGCAATGCACTCGACCGTTCACGTTCCCCAAAAAACCCTTTTATTAAGTGACGCAAGCCAATACGAGGGATGGGGGAGGGGAGAGCAGAGAACGTCATGCGACGAACTCGTAGAAAGGTCCGTCCCCGAGATCCTCCGCCGGAGGACGAATTGGACCGCCGCCGCCGCTGCCCACGCGACGAATGAAGTCCCTGTCGATCAGCCGTTCCAGTGCCGTTTTAAACGTGCGGGTGGTTGCGGCAAAGCGCGACTTCGCTTGCTCCGTCACTTCCGCGAGCAGCGGGGCGTGACCCGCCGAGCGGCGAGACTTCATGATGCGGACAATGACAATCTCGAGATACGCGATGCGCGACGCCACGAGCGCGTCTTCGTGCTGCAACCGCAGGACATCCTTGACCGCGGCCGCGGAACAGCCGTTTGACGAGGTCGATGCCAGTTGGGAAACGTCGTCCAACAGCGCTGCAGCACTGCCCATCACCGCCGCGGTCGTCGTGGTCCGCGTTGTCAACCAGTCGTATGATAGAAAGCTGCAGCCAACTCGGCCCGCAGCGTGGCGGCGACCGGACGGCGGCGATGGTGCACCGCTTTGTAGAGGCCACACCGCCACGCGCGGAGGCTCCCCCAAAACGCTCGCACGGTGCAAGAGCCCATGTCCGATGGCATACTTGATCAATTGCCGCGACTGCCACGCTTCGAGACCTGCACGGGAAAGTCGCGACTCCACGTCGGCGCAACTGACCTCGCCACCGCATTCGACCCATAACAGAAGCAGTGCCAATATCGGCGACATGGACAAAAGTC
>ERZ1292630.998-Hain-H41-02um-R3-998-length-28490-cov-9_pt1 | contig 28490 bp, 25 predicted proteins | sample MGYA00564408_ERZ1292630 | MGnify/ENA primary metagenome ERZ1292630 (study PRJEB36523, sample SAMEA6512641) | groundwater metagenome | collected 2019-01-08 | study: AquaDiva: Metagenomics assemblies of 32 groundwater samples
CGCTTCGAGCCGGCGCACCAGTTTTTATCTGACCGGTTCCCATGGCCACAACAAAATCGGACATAAAAGTATCTTCTGTCTCGGCTGATCGATGGGAAACTATCGCTGTCATTCCAGCTTTACGAGCCATAAGAACGGCGTCCACCGTCTCGGTCAACGTTCCAATTTGATTTAGTTTAATAAGTATTGAATTGCAGGTTTTTTCATCAATACCCTTTTGCAGTCTTTTAATATTAGTGACAAACAGATCATCGCCCATTACTTGCATCTTTCCTTCGGTTTTCTCATAAAGTTTTTTAAAGCCACCCCAATCGTCCTGATCAAAGACATCTTCCATCGAAACTATTGGGTACTTCTTCCAAAGATTCAGATAAAATTCTACCAATTCATCGGTTGATAAAATTAATCCTTCTTTTTTTAATTGGTACTTGCCGTCTTTGTAGAACTCGGAGGCGGCACCATCAATCCCCAAGCTAATGTCCGTTCCAGGAACATAACCGGCTTTTTCAATCGCCTCCACCAAAATCTGGAATGGTTCTTCGTTGGATTTAAATTGAGGCGCATATCCGCCTTCATCGCCAACGGCGACCGCATAACCTTTTGATTTAAGAATAGATTTTAAGGCCTGGTAAACTTCAGCTCCCATTCTGATTGCGTCCTGAATATTTTTGGCGCCAACCGGAAAGATCATATATTCTTGAATATCGCTGGCCCAATTTCCATGCTTACCGCCATTTAAAACATTAAACATCGGCAAAGGCATTGTATAAGTACCATTGAAGTCTGGATTGAATTTTGAAAGATAACTGTAAAGTGGTTTTTTCTCACTGACTGCTTCTGCTCGAGCAGCGCTTAAAGAAACCGAAAGAATTGCGTTTGCGCCAAATTTTACTTTGTTTTCTGTCCCATCAAGTTCAATCATTGTTTGATCCAGTTTTTTATGATCTGCGGCATCAAGTCCTTTGACAACTGACTGAATTGATGTATTGACATTATTAATCGCGGATAAAACACCTTGACCACCGTAGCGCTTAGGATCATTATCTCGAAGTTCAACGGCTTCGTACTTTCCCGTTGAAGCGCCTGAGGGAACGGCCGCCCAACCAGTTGTTCCATCTTCTAAGATGGTCACACATTCAATCGTGGGATTTCCCCGGCTGTCCAAAATTTCCTGAGCGTGAAGGGATTTGATTTTCATAATTTTATTATATCATTTCACCACTTCACACTATCTCATCAAATTCCATTCAGACCGAGTATATTTATTATCCTTTAATTCTTGTACCATCGCTAATTCTGAAGCGGTTAGCGGAGTCTTCTCATATTCTAACTTTAAAGCTTTTTTAAAACCTTTAATCAAAGCCTCTTGACAAGATTCAAACTCAATCTTTTTCCCTAACAAACCTCTAACTCCTATCACTCTTTGCTTGACATCTTTAATTAATTTATCTCTCATTTTTTCTTGAGGCACTTTTAACAAACTAAACATCTTTTCCACATCTACATCCAATAAAACTGTTCCGTGTTGCAGTAAAACATTTTTCTTTCTCGTTTGTGCGTTGCCGGAGATTTTTTTACCGGAAGAAGTAATGTCATTTAAAGGAACAAACTGAGACTCAATTCCTAAATTCTTTAAACCTTCAATTATTCCCTGACATATTTTTTTATAAGAGGAGATAATATCTTGGGGAATAAACTGTCCATCAACTGGGGCTATCAAACTATAAGTTACCTCAGCCTGATGAAAGACAGCACCACCGCCAGTCACTCTTCTAATATAGTCAACCTGTTGCTTTTGACATTCATCTAGATCAACCTCTTCCTTCAAACTTTGAAAATAGCCAATGGAAATCGCGGCTGGTTGCCATCCATAAAATCTAAGAGTGGCTTGATGGCTTTTTTGGGCATGAAGTAAAACTGACTCATCAATAGCCATATTTTCATAGGCGCTTTTAAAACCAGTGGTTAATAATCTAATTTTCATAGTCTTTAATTGGCCATTAAAATTGCTTCCGCTAAACCTGAACTATTAATTCCAAAACAGTCAATATGATAACTTTTCCAAAAATTATCTAAATGCTTTTTTAAAACCTCTTGATTCATCTCGCAACCAACCAAATTCTCCTCAAGCTTTTCGATCATTTCTTCTGGATGCATAAAAAAATCACCGGTTATTTTAATTTTTTTAATTTTTCCTTTTTCTGTTTCCAACTCAACTTTAACTAGTTTTCCTTCAGGGATTTTATAGACAGATTTTTTTATCATTTTGTTTCTAAGTTTAACTCATTAATTGCTTGTCTGAACTCATTTTTTGATAGTTTATAAGGATAATTATACAACATGCCACTAGGTTTTTCATTATAATAAGGTCGATTGCAACCCGAACAGCCACTAGTTTGAAATAAATTAGTCCCATAAAGTTTTTCTAATAAATCTTTTTTTTTCCAACCGACCGATCTTAACTCACCCTGCTTATTAAATCTTAAATCGCAACGCCAGTGACCCGTAATTAAAAACTGTGCCAGTTGAACTCTTCGATATTTGACCAGTTTAGGCGGTTTTTGCTTAGCCAAAGCGGTTCCTTGAATTGGCGTCAAAGCAAATAAAGCCATGGTAAGCCGATTCTGATGAAGCTTTTTTATTAACTCAATCACCTGCTTTTCTGTCTCGGAAAAACCAATGATCAAATGAGTAGTTATTTTACCGGGGAACTGTTTGCCAGCTTTTAATAAAAACTTTAAAAATTCCTGATAGTTACCCTTTTTAATTTTTTGATAGTCAATTTCATCAACCACATCCAAGGCCAACCCCAACCGACTCACTCCTTTCTTAAATAATAACTGGACTTCTTTTAGGTTTCTTGGTCTGATAGAAACACTTAAAGGAAGGTGACTTAATTTTTTTATATATTCAAGAAACTCTAATGTTTTCTCCAAATAACCAGGGCTTTGGGTGACCTGTAAACAGATTCTTTTAAATTTTTTATCCAATTTTTCTCTTAAAATTTCTTTGATCTTATCCTTTTCAAACTCCGGCCAGATTATTCGTGATAAGTATTGATCATCTAATTTTGCCGATCTTGCTTGAGTACAAAAACTACAGTCATAAACACACCGACCCGTGGTCATAAAATGAGCTGTCGAAGGTAGGCTTTTGTCTTCGATCTTGGTCTTTTTCAAACCCAACACATGGGCAGTGGCTAAAGCTATTTTAATCATGTAAACACACAGCATTGACCTTGCCAAAATATTTGATAACCTAGATTTTTTGCCAATTTTACAGCTTGTCTACTTGGTCGAGTGATTACTTTAAACCCGGTCAACACCGCCAGTTTATCTAACTGGTCGCGATACTGTCCGCCAGGTCTCATGCAACCCAGTCTTTTATCAAGTTTAGGATAGTTTTTTTCTAAATAATAAAAAAATTTTTCCACCGATTCAATGAGAGGTGATTTTTGTTGACTGAGTTCTGTTCCCGGTATTGGCAAAAACACATTAAAAACAACTTTTTGACAGTTAAATTTTTTTACTAACAACTCTACTGCCTGATACTCCCAACTAATTTCGCCCTGCCACAGACCCAAAGTAATATGAGGAAAGATACTAACCTCTTTTTGTAACGCCGTTAAACTCTCGTAATAGTCCACTAACTTTTTATTCAAGTTGTATACCTCTTTAATGATTTTCTGTTCAGTCACAAAATCAAAACTAACTATATCCACTAAACCAGCAATTTTTTTAGCTTCTGCTTGGCTAACCAAACCCACATGAGTATTAATTTTGTATTTACTTTTTAACTTCTTAATCTCTTTGGCAAATCTCAATACCGGCACTTTACCTTGATCATCACAACCGCCGCTAATTAAAATACTTCTAACTCCTGGCTTTATTCCATCAGCAAATCCGCTCATCGGTTTTAAAAATTTTTTGTTGCAGTGACGGCAGTTAAGAGCACAGCCGCTACCAGTTACTGATATAGATTGATTAGAGGACAGATCAGTAAAAAAAATCTTTTTTATTCTTCCCATTTAAGATTAGGGCTTCGAGCCGCTGTCACCTCATCCAATCTAGTAACAGGCATATTATGAGGAGCTTTTTTAACTAGTTCAGGCTTGGTTTTGCATTCATCAGCAATTTTAATCATCACCTCGACAAATTCGTCTAAAGTTCTTTTACTTTCTGTTTCCGTCGGTTCAATCATAATCGCTCCATGAACAATCATTGGGAAATAAATAGTTGGCGCATGGTATCCATAATCAAGCAGACGTTTGGCAATATCCAAAGTCGTTACTCCATATTTTTGCTGATTTTTATCAGAAAACACACATTCATGCATGCAGATTTTGTTATAAGCTAAATCAAAATATGGTTTTAGTTTTGTCATTAAGTAGTTAGCGTTTAGCACACTATGTTGACCAACTCTTTTTAAGCCCTTCGGCCCTAAAGCTCTAATATAAGTGTAAGCTTTAACCATCACTCCAAAATTACCCATAAAGGCTTTAACCTTGCCAATCGATTTTTTATAGTTATAATCTCGATAATATTTATGATTTTTTTTCTTAACTTGCGGCACAGGTAAATAGGGGGCGAGCTTTTTATTTACTCCTACTGGCCCAGAGCCTGGCCCGCCACCTCCATGAGGGGTACTGAATGATTTGTGTAAATTAAGTTGAATCAAATCAAAACCTTGATCGGCCGGCCGGGTAATCCCTAACATCGAGTTCATATTGGCTCCGTCACAATAAACAAGACCTCCTTGACGATGAACAATTTGGCAGATCTGTTTAATCTTTTGCTCAAACAAGCCTAAAGTATTAGGATTGGTCAACATCAAACCGACTGTCTCTTTGTCCATATTAGCCTTAAGATCATCAAGGTCTACTTCGCCTTCATTATTTGACTTAATTGTCACGGTCTCAAAACCGGATAAAGTACAACTGGCTGGATTAGTTCCATGAGCCGCATCAGGAATTAAAATCTTGGTTCTTTTTTCTTTTCTGTCTTCAAAATAAGCCTTCATTAACATCACTCCGGTCGCCTCTCCATGAGCTCCGGCTGCTGGCTGTAGGGAGACCGCTATAAAACCAGTAATCTCTTTTAAGTACTGCTCTAATTCATAATATAACTGTAAAGCCCCCTGGACATCGCCATCGTGAGCTAACGGATGAATCTGGGTAAAGCCAGCTAAACTAGCCATGTCCTCATTAACTTTTGGACTGTATTTCATCGTGCAAGAACCTAAAGGATAAAAACCTTGATCGACTCCAAAGTTACGCTGAGACAGCTTGGTATAATGCCTAACTAAATCAGTTTTGTTAACCGATGGTAAATCCAGCTTTTTTCTTATAATCGACTTTGGCAATAGTTGATCAATTTTTATTTTACCAACATCACTTTCTGGTAGAGAAACAGCTGACTGGCCAGAGATATTTTTTTCAAAAATCAGTTTCATATTTAACTTAAAATTTTAACTGCTTTGTCAATTTCTTCCTTAGTGTTTAGCTCAGTGGCGCAAAACAGCAAATGATTCTTCAACTGAGGATAGTATTTACCTAAATCAATACCTCCTTCAATTCCTTTATTTCTTAATTTTTGTAAAACCATCTGACTGCTTTTTACCTTAACCACAAATTCATTATAAAAACCTTGACTCTTAACCAACTTTATTCCCGGCAGTTTCGCCAACTTTTTAGCTAAATAATAAGCTTTTGCCATAGACAACTCAGCCACTTCTCGAAGCTTTGGTCCTAGGGTAGCGAGATAAATCAAAACCGTTAGGGCGCACAAAGCACTGTTAGTGCAGATATTACTGGTCGCTTTTTCGCGTCTTATATGCTGTTCTCTACTTTGAAGAGTTAACACAAAAGCCCTCCGGCCTTGAGTGTCTTTAGTCATCCCGACCAAGCGGCCGGGTATCCGGCGCATATATTCTTTTTTTGTTGCCATAAAGCCTATATATGGACCGCCAAAATTAAGGGGAATTCCAAAACTTTGACCATCACCAACCACAATATCTGCTTCTTGCTCTCCAGGGCTTTTGACCAAAGCTAATGAAGTTGGCTCCACCACATTGACTACTAATATAGCTCCTATCTCATGAACTATTTGAGCGATTTTTTTTATCTCTTCAAAAGAACCAAAAAAGTTTGGGTTCTGAATAATGACTCCGCCCACCTGATCAGTTAATAAAGCTTTTAGTTCTTTTAAATCAGTCACTCCATCTTTAAAAGGTAGATTTATCACGTTAATCTGATTGGCATGACAGTAGGTCTTGACTGTACTTTGATATTCCGGATGAACTGCCTGACTGAGTAAAATTTGTTTTCTATCAACAATTCTGGTGGCCATTAAAGCGGCTTCAGCCAAAGCCGAGGCGCCATCATACATTGACGCATTGGCCAAATCCATTCCGGTCAAGCGGCAGATCATCGTTTGATATTCATAGATTGACTGGAGCATTCCTTGGCTTCTTTCCGCTTGATAAGGAGTATAGGCAGTATAAAACTCACTTCTCATTACTAAATGTTTGACCACACTAGGGATGAAGTGGCGGTAAGCTCCGGCACCTCGAAAACTGGTTTTATAAACTCGATTCTTTTCGGCCATTGACTCGATCTCTCTTTTTAACTCGATTTCAGATAGGCCGGCCGGAAGATTTAAGTCTCGTTTTAGACGATGCTCTTTGGCAATTCCCTTAAACAATTGATCTAGCCCGTTTATTCCAACGGTTTTGAGCATTGTTTTTTCTTCTTGAGAAGTAGTGGGTACAAAATCCATACTAATGTTTTTCTTTTTTGCAAAAATTAGTATAATCGTCTGCGTTCATCAACTTATCAAGCTCTTTAGGGTTAATCATCTTAATCTTCACTATCCAGCCTTTGCCAAAAGCATCTTGATTAATTATTTCCGGCTTCTTAGTTAAAATAGTATTAACTTCGACCACTTCACCGCTGGCCGGCGCATAAACATCAGACACCGACTTAACCGACTCAACTATCGCCAATGGTTTCATCTGCTCAACTTTTTTACCAATTTTTGGCAGCTCCACAAATACCAAACTCGTTAGCAACTCTTGAGCATGATCGGTAATCCCCATAGTGACTATCTCTCCATCCACTTTAGCCCACTCATGTTCTTTGGTATATTTTAAATCTTTAGGATTAATTTTAGCCATAATCATCTCCTTTTATAAAATGGTAATTTGGCAATTTTTGCCTCAACTAGATTATCTCTAATCTTAATTTTTAATTTATTTCCCAGTTTATCATATTTTTTATCAATATAAGCCATGCCGATAGCTTTTTTAAATGTTGGAGAGTAAGTGCCTGAAGTCACCCATCCAACCCTTTGGCCATTTTTAAATATTTGGTAGCAATTCCGCGCAATTCCTCGGCCAACCATCTCAAAACCGACGAGTTGTTTTTCCCAACCTTTGACTTTAATTTTCTCTAAAGCTCGTCTTCCCACAAACTCTTTATCAAAACTTACGACCCAGCCGTAGCGTGATTGTAGAGGATGAAACTCTTCACTAATTTCATGACCGTAAAGATTCATACCGCATTCTAACCTTAAAGTATCCCGAGCTCCTAAACCAATTGGTTTTAGCCCCCACCTCTTACCGATGCTTAATAATTTATTCCAAACTTTAACCGCTTCTTTGGCGTTAAAATACAACTCATAACCAAGCTCTCCGGTATAACCACTACAAGAAATAATGACTTTAATATCTAAAATTTTAGTTTTAATGAAACGATAAAACTTTAACGAATCAAGATCAGCCGAGCAGATTTTTTTTAAAATTAATTTGGAGTTTGGGCCTTGAAGATCGAGCTTGGCAATCTTATCACTGATATCAGAGACTTTTACTTCAGAGTCAGTTAAACCCAGCTGTTTTTTGACTTTTAAAACCTGGCCAAAATCTTTATCTTTAGTGCCGGCATTAGTTACCAGCATATATTCATCTTCTGCTATTTTATAAATGGTTAGATCATCGATAATTCCACCCTGTTCATTACAGATTACTGATAGATAAACCTTACCAATAGGCATATTATCAATATTTCTTGTTATTAACTGTTGGACTAAGTCTTGGCTTTTTGTGCCGGTAATCTTTATCTCGCCCATATGGCAGATATCAAACAGGCCGGCTTTTTCCCGTGTTGCCTGATGTTCTTCTATCAGATTAGTATAAAAAACCGGCATATACCAACCGCCAAAATTAACCATCTGCGCCCCAAGTCTTTTGTGCGCAGAAGCCAAGGGAGTTTTTAACATAAAAGTTTAATGAGCTTTGATCTCTTCATATTTCCTTGCTTTAGTAATTACCATGTTGAGTATTCTAATACTAAATAACAATAAATGTCAACCACTGTTTTGCTGCTCTGTTTTGTTGAGCGTGTCGGTTAGGACCCTTTCAATCCTGTAATCTCAATCTCATTTTACCACTTTTCCAGGTTATAATCCTGAGCTTGTCGAAGGACTAAATGGGACATTTGAGACAGTATAAAAAAGAGTCATCTTTTCTTTTGGAATGAGGACTCCTCTATAATAGAAATTGTGAAAATAATTGTTACTGCAGATATTCATTATGGTGTTGGTCAAAATCAATTAATAGTAAAAAAATTGGTCAGAAAAATCATTTCTACAAAAGCGGACGTTTTAATTATTATTGGCGATACTTTTGCTTTCAAATCTGAACTACTGAATGAATGCTTGCGGTTATTTGATGATTTCAAAGGAGACAAATTATTAGTAGCCGGCAATCACGATCTTTGGACTGATCATAATAATTCATTAGTTATCTACAACAAAATTCTGCCACAAATTGCAAAAAAGAATCGTTTTCATTTGCTCGATAAAAAACCTTTTATAAAAAATAAACAAGAAATTAAAATTGCATCTGGCTCAAACAAGTAAAAATACAGAAAAAATTATATGTTCTATTCATCATGTTCCTTTTAAAGAATTACTCCGCAGTAACAATACTTCTACGGATTGGTTTCTTAATGCCTTTTCCGGAAGTGAAAAAACAGGTGACATCATAAAATCATTCCCAAAAGTGCGATATGTTTTTTGCGGCCATACCCATCAAAAGAAAAAAGCTCAGATCGGTAAGATTACTGCCATTAATGTTGGTGGTGATTATTTGCAGAAGCGTTTTGAAATAATTGAAATTTAAACAAGTACTTGTATCCTTGTGAAAAATTCTAGTTGATTTTATCAGTTATAATGTTTTATATGGACTTTTTTATTATTCTAATTCTTATCCTCTTCAATAGTTTTTTTGCAATGGCGGAAATTGCCATTATTTCAGCCAGAAAAAATAAACTAAAACATCTTGCTTTAAGTGGTGATAAAGGAGCTCAAATCGCCTTTGATTTAGCTGATAAACCTAGTGTTTTTCTTTCAACTATTCAAATAGGTATCACTCTTATTGGTATTCTTGCCGGTGCAATCGGCGATGCTCGTATTGTATCTAAACTATCATTGTTTCTTAAACCTCTCCCTTTTATTGGCGTAATTAGTGAGCAGATTGCGTTTGTTATTGTTGTTGCGGTTATTACTTATCTGTCTGTTGTTTTAGGGGAACTCCTTCCAAAACGGATTGCCCTATCAAACTCAGAACGTATTGCTTCGTTTGCAGCACCAATTATATTAAAAATTTCAAATTTTACCTCACCGATTGTTCGTTTTTTAAGCATATCTACTGAAACGGTGTTTAAATTAATAGGCCTAAAACCAGCTGTTGACCCGCCGATTACCGAAGATGAAATACGCGTACTTATCAGTGAAGGTACTAATATAGGCATATTCAATAAAACGGAGAAAAAATTAATTGATAGAGCTCTTCTACTTGATGACTTACGAGTAAAGATGCTGATGACTCCCAAGCACAAAATCATCATTTTTGATATTAATCAGTTTACCAAACATCCTCGTCACTATCTTTTTGATTATACTCATTCAAGAATTATTTTTACTGAAGGCGGACCAGATAAAATAGTTGGCGTTATTCATATAAAAGATTTACTCCCATACCATTTAAAAGACGATAAATTCGATGTTAATAAAATAAAAAACGTCATAACAAAACCTCACTTTGTTCCAGAAAATATGAGGGCTTTGAAAGTTTTGGAAATATTTAGGCATTCACCTGTTCATATTGCATTAGTATTGGATGAGTTTGGAAGCATTCAAGGGCTTATTACCTTAAACGATATTCTTGAAGCGCTGGTCGGAGAAATTAAATCTCAATCTTACAAAGATCCTGAAATTGTATCAAAACCTGATGGCTCTTTTTTTATAGATGGAACGGTTTCTGTAAACGATCTTAAAAAAACACTTCATCTGGGAAAACTTCCCAAAGAAGAACTATCAGCTTATCAAACAATTGGCGGTTTTATCATCTCCTTTCTTGAACAAATTCCTAAAACCGGAGATTATTTCGAATGGGAAGGATATCGATTTGAAATTCTCGACATGGATGATAATCGCGTTGATAAAGTTTTAATTACCAAAAGTAAGCACCATCTTTCAGTCAAAAAACTTTCGACAACTCATTAAATAATTTTGTTAAGATTTTTTACGATGACTGCCTTTTCTTTTGTAATAAAACCAGCTAATAAGACAAACGATAATAAACACTAATAATACTTCTATTGCATTATCTGTATTGGTGATTAACGATCGATACGCGGCTACTCCCAAATATAATAAGATAAAAATGCGGATGAACGATCCAATAAAAGCTGAAACAATAAATGTGCGGATATTTAGTTTAATAATTCCGCAGACAAGAGATAATGGTGTTGTAGGTATGATTGGAATAGCACGAAGAAATATCAGAACAAAAATATCTTTCCACGATCCGTTAAAACGTTTACCGATATTTTCTACATCCCGATGAGAGATTTTAAATAGTCTTCCAAACCGCCCAATGAAAAAATCCTCTGTCTTATCTGCCACAAAATAAAGAAAAATAGAGCCAATTGTTTTTCCAAAAACAGCAATACTTGTGAGTAGTAATATGTATAGAAACGTGAATTTTTGATTATAGGTAACTATTTTCGAGACGATTAAAAGAAGAGGAGAAGGTAGAAAAGGAAAAATTTCCTCAATAATCGATCCAAAAAAAACAACAAGTTCAATTGGTATTTGCGAAATAATTTGCATAGTGTTGGGATTAATTATAATTGATTTTTATTGATATAATTCTGTATGAAAAACAAGTATAAACAAGAATCAAAAGTATCTTGCATTATTCCTTTTTGGAATGAAGATCAGCGCTTATTTGCTGTCCTTGATGAAGTAGTTAAGATAAAAAAATTATCAGAAATAATATGTGTAGATGATGCGTCTGACAGAGATCGATCAGATGAAATTAAAAAAGCTTATCCTATCATAAAAGTTATCCGTTTAAATAAAAATGTTGGTAAGTCAGACGCAATCCTTGAAGGATTAAAACACGCTAAAGGTAACTTTATTTTATTACTTGATGCTGACCTTCGTAATCTTAACTATATCGAAATCAATAATGCAATCAAAGCAATCGAAGAAACGCCTGATATTGACATGCTTATTTTACGAAGAGTCAAAGCCCCGCTTTTTGTAAAAATAACACGTGGAGATGTGTTAAGTACTGGAGAACGAATAGTAAAGAAGGAATATCTACAAGAACTGTTGGAAGGATATATTAAAGGATGGGAGCTTGAATCGAAAATTAATTTGTACATGTATGATCATAAAAAGAAAGTTCTTTGGGTTCCTCACTCTGGCATCAATACACATTGGAAATGGGGATGGAATGCGGATTTAAAATATCACAAAAAAAAGATGTCAGATATCTATTCAATTGGATTGATCAATCTAATAAGGCTTTTTATATTCTTTGGGAAAAAGAAATATTTGAGGAGAAAATAAAGATATATTTTATAGCAATATGAATATAAAATTGTTTATTCAGCAATGTTTTTATCCAATTTATATTAGGTTTTGGGCGGAAAGGTTTTATAAGATTAAAGAGGGGCAGATTATTATTGATGCTGGAGCTTATTTGGGGAGCTTTACTCTTTATGTAGCCAAGAGAGTTGGGAAAACTGGAAAAGTTATTGCGTTTGAACCCGATCCAAACAACTTTAAAATACTTGAATCCATTATTGAAAAGTCAGGTTTACAAAACATCATTTTAATAAAGAAAGCTCTTGGAAATGTAATCAAGGAAGTTGAATTAGAAAGTGTTAATCATTTTTCTTCGGTAGTTATTAAAACTTTTAAAAACCCAATTTTTAAAGTCCAACAAACAACTCTTGATGAGGAAATGAAAAAACTTAAAATAATGAAAGTACATTTTATAAAAATGAATATAGAAGGAGCTGAAATAAATGCTATCAAAGGCGCAAAACAAACACTGGCTAATGTTGAGCATATAGCTATTTCTTGTCATGCCGTCAACGGTAAAAATACTGAGAATGAAATAAACCCTTTATTGAGGAAGTTTGGATTGAAAACCAAAGTTTTAAAAAGAAGAAAAATAGTTTTTGATTTAGGACATATTGATGTCTACGGATACAGATAAAATAATTTATGCCTTTCTTAAATTTTATTGGAAAAGAAGAAATTGTTAATTGTCATTTGGTGTCATCCCCGTGTTTACCCTGAGTTCCATCGAAGGGAAGACGGGGATCCAGTCGATAATTACATTCAAAATAGTGATTTTAGTCTGGATTTCCTCCTTCGAGGGAATGACAATCTGTGTCAAGACTTGTGAACTCTTACATTATAACAGTGTAGTTGAAAATATAGTTAATATGTGTTACTATCAAATGTAGTTATTGTCTAACATCGCCTTGGATGATAAGGAGCAAAAAAGAGAGATTGGTCTGAACTAATAGCTCTTTTAAGCAATGAATTATCATCAATTACAACCGGCCAAGACATTAAGGGTTCTGGTTGTAATTATGAAAAACACAAGGTTAATTTTTGGAATAGGATTTGTAGTTATTTTTATTCTTTTTTCTTCATTATCCACGATTATTTCTTTTGTTACTGACTGGTGGTGGTTTACCGAAGTAGGACAGACCGAGGTTTTTATCAAACCCCTGATTACAAAAATAATTATTGGTCTTACAACTACAATCATTGCTGCATTTTTTCTTCTTACTAACTTTTTTCTTGCGGTTCGATCAAAAACTTCATGGATCGCTCTTATACCTGAAGGATTACTTGGTATTCCGGTCAGTCTTGACAGTCGGGTATTAAAAAAATTGGGTATTATTGTCAGCATTGTTCTTTCTTTGATCCTTGGATCCATTACCGCAGTCAACTGGCAGGAAATACTCAAATTTTTTTCCTCGACTCCTTTTGGTGAATTTGACCCCATTTTCAAAAAGGATATTGCCTTTTATATCTTTTCTCTACCGGTTTTTAATACAGGCTTAGGAATTCTGAGACTTCTGATCATTATTTCCTTTATTAGCAGCGGAGCCATATATATTCTCAAAGGCAGTTTCAATTTTACAAGTCTTCTTGATAAATTTAAGTTGCCCGGTTTAAAGCTATCTCAGAAAGGTCAGACAGAACCAAAAGCGCAGCTACATCTTGGCATTTTACTCTTTCTTTTCTTGATAACAACCGCCTTTGGCACATATCTCTCTTTGTTTAAACTTCTTTCTACCCAGAGCGGTCCAATCTTTGGAGCCGCCTATACTGATATAGCTATTATGGTCCCTATCTTAAAAATTTCTATAGGCGTTACGGTTTTAATTGCAATATTAACTTTATTCTGGGGTATAAGCGGAAAATTCACACCTCTTATTGTAGCAATTTTTCTATATACCGTTGTTGGGATTGTTTCTGCACTCGTCCCGTCTCTTTTCCAGAAACTGGTTGTTGCGCCAAATGAATTGGTTAAAGAAACACCGTTTATTAAAAACAATATTGCCGCCACTCGCAAAGCATATGGCTTGGATAAAATTGAAGAGAGGGAAATAACAGCTGATAAACCGTTAACATCTTCCGATATTGCCGCAAATAGTTTGACAGTTAAAAACATACGGCTTTGGGATCGCGAACAACTCCTTTCAACATTCTCCCAAATTCAGGAGATAAGGACGTATTATGAATTTATTTCGGTTGATAATGATCGATATATGATAAATGACGAAATTCGTCAGATCATGTTGTCACCAAGAGAGCTTGCTTCAGAAAGTCTCCCAAATAAAAGCTGGATTAATGAAAAACTATCATTTACTCATGGATATGGAGTGGCAGCAGGTCCAGTCAATCTGGTAACCGCTGAGGGGTTACCCGTTTTATTTATCAAAGATTTACCACCAAAATCAGAATTTAAACAACTAAATATAAATCGCCCTGAAATATATTATGGCGAAAAAACTAACGATTATGTCATTGCCAATACTAAATCAAAAGAATTCGATTATCCTAAAGGAGACGAGAATGTTTACACAACATATCAAGGTAAAGGAGGAGTAAAGATAGACTCGTTTCTTAAACGATTATTTTTTGCTTTTAAGTTTAACTCACTTAATTTATTTTTATCAAATGATGTAACAACTAATAGTCGAATTCTCTATCACCGTAATATTAAAGAACGAGTTGAAAAAATTGTTCCATTCCTTACCCTTGATCGTGACCCTTACGCCGTAGTTGCCAATAAAAAAATATACTGGATTTATGATGCATATACAAAAACTGTCAACTATCCTTATTCACAGCCACAAACTTTAAATGGTGAAAGCATCAACTACATTAGAAATTCGGTAAAAATTGTTATAGACGCCTATGACGGATCAATTAATTTTTATCAGGTCGATATAAAAGATCCAATTATTCAAACATATGCCAAAATATTTCCCAATCTTTTTCAACCTATGAGTAAAATACCAAAAAGTCTTCTTTCTCACCTTCGCTATCCGGAAGACATTTTTAGCATTCAAACATCTGTATATATGATCTATCACATGGATCAACCACAGATTTTTTACAATAAAGAGGATCAGTGGGAAATCCCAACCATTAGCGAAGAGCAAAAACAGGATGCCACCAGTGAAGTACAACAAATGGCTCCTCGCCATATGATAATGAAGCTCCCTGATGAAAAAAAAGAGGAATATATCCTTATGCTTCCATTTACCCCTCGCAATAAAGACAATCTTTCTGCCTGGATGGTGGCCAGAAACGATGGAAATAACTATGGAAAACTTATCGTTTACCGTTTTCCCAAACAAAAGCTTATCTATGGTCCAAAACAAGTAATAGGTCGTATTAATCAGGATGCTGAAGTGAGTCGACAGATTTCTCTTTGGGACCAAAGAGGCTCGCAAGTTATTCAAGGGCCGCTCCTTGTCATTCCAATAGAAGAATCCCTTATTTACGTAAGACCGCTGTATCTTAAAGCAGAGACGGGAAAAATTCCAGAGCTGAAGCGAGTCATTGTTGCCTATGAAAATAAGATTGCGATGGAGGAAACTTTGGAAGCGGCCCTTTCAAGAATATTTGGAATGGCAGAAAAAACTGATCAACCCTTCGACTCCTTCGACGAAACTCAGGACAAGTCCGCTCAGGGTAAACCAACAAAAGATCTGTTTAAACAAGCGCAGGAACTATACGATGAAGCTATCCGTTCTCAAAAAGAAGGTAATTGGGCTCTTTATGGGGAAACAATCAAAAAATTGGGTGAAATCTTAAAAAGAAAATAACATGAATTTTTCCAAAATAATAATGATCGTCGTTGTTCTTTTATTATTAATAAGTTTTATACTGCCTATTTTCATGGGGTATTAGATTACATTATGGAGCAAACTTCGTTATTTAAAAAAGGACTATCATCTCAAAAGGTTCAAGCCCTATTAAAGCAATATGGCTATAACGAAATTTCCGAAGTAAAGCAATTTACCTTAATAAAATCATTTCTCGCTCAGTTTGACAATGTTTTAATCCTTCTTCTTATAGCTGCCGGCGGTATCTCGTTTTTTGTTGGTGAACGTCTTGACAGTTTATTTATTTTTCTTATTGTTATTCTTAATGCCTTTTTTGGCTTATATCAAGAGTATAAGGCAGAAAAAGCTCTTTCTTATCTGAAAAAACTTACGGTTACTACCATTCGTGTCATTCGGAATGGAAAGGAACAACAAATTGACAGTCGAGACCTTGTGCCAGGTGACCTTATCTATATTGAAGAGGGAGCAAAAATACCAGCTGACTGTCAGATAGTCGAATCACGTAATCTTGAAATCAATGAGGCTTCCCTCACCGGTGAATCATTACCTGTTGTAAAAAACAGTAATGATCTAAACAGTAATCAACTGTTTATGGGAACAGTTGTGGCTTATGGAAGAGGATATGCCCAGGTGTTGAAAACCGGCAATCAAACAAAATTTGGGGCTATTGCCAAAACCTTATCAACAATTAAAGAAACAAAAACACCATTACAGAAAAAGCTTGATGTTTTTACCAAGCAAATAGGAGTGATTGGAATTGCCGCCTCTTTAATTGTTTTTATTCTGTCTTTTGTACAGGATAAAAATCTTATTGAAAGTTTTATCTTTGCCGTAAGTTTAGCGGTGGCAGCCGTTCCAGAAGGATTACCGGCGGTTATGACGATTACTTTGGCTATTGGCGTGGAGCGAATGGCCAAGAAAAAAGCAATTGTACGTAAACTAAATGCTATAGAGGCATTAGGGTCAATCACTTTGATTGCTACTGATAAAACCGGCACACTCACTGCAAACCAAATGAGAGTTAAGAAAATCTTTGTTGAAAATAATGTCTATGAAATAACCAATCCTCCTCTTTTAACCAATCATCCGTTTTCCAAAATCGTTTTTAACGGTATTTTGTGTTCTACGGCAGCCCTTGTGACAAAGATTGATCATGGAAGAGACTTTGATATTATAGGCGATGCGACCGAGGGGGCACTTCTTCTTATGGCTCACAAAGTCGGAATGATTCCCGAAACAGTTAGAGAAAAATGGAAGATTATTGATGAACTGCCTTTTAATCCGGTGACCAAACGGATGACAGTTATAGTCAAAAGTCAAAAGTCAAAAGTCAAAAGTCAAAATTTTGTTTTTACTAAGGGAGCTCCGGAATCTATTCTTTCAATTTCATCGAAAATCTTAATTGGGAATAAACCAACCCCTCTTAACTCTCATCATATTAGTCGGATTAAGAGTGAATTTGAGCATTTTGCACGGCAAGGCTTACGAATGATTGCATTTTCTTATAAAGAAAATGTCAGTAGCGATCTGGAAAAAGATCAGGTGTTTCTGGGGTTCGTTGGCATTGCTGATCCGGTAAGGGAAGAAGTTAAGGAAGCTGTCAGAAAAACTCAAGAAGCGGGAATAAAAACAATAATGATAACGGGTGATAATCCATTGACCGCCGAAGCCATTGGGATTGAAACAGGAATTATTAAAGAAGGGGAAGACATTCTTACCGGAAAACAACTTGATGATTATTCTGACGAAGAATTAATACCTCTTCTTGGAAAAGTTAAAATATTTGCTCGCACTTCACCGGAACATAAATACCGTTTGGTAAAACTTTTCCAAAAGCAAGGAGAGGTTGTTGCTGTCACAGGCGATGGTGTTAATGATGCATTAGCATTGAAACAAGCAGATGTAGGGGTGGCTATGGGTATTACCGGCACCGATGTGGCCAAGGAAACTGCCCACATGATCATCACTGATGATAATTTTGCCACTCTTGTTGGCGCGGTTGAACAAGGAAGAAATATTTTCAATCATATTAAAAATGCGATAAAATTTCTATTAGCATGTAATATGGGTGAAGTTATATATATTCTTGCCGCTGTTATTTTTCAGCTTCCAATATTAACAGCACTTCAACTTCTCTATATAAACCTTGTTACTGATGGCATACCTGCCATTGCCCTTGCCTTTTCACCGAATGAAAGTAACATTATGCGGGAAAAACCAAGGCGAGTAATGACAATTTTAGAAAAACTTGATTTTAAATATATATTTTTATTTGGCATAATTACTGCTGTTCTTATTTATGTATCCTTAATTCCTTCATTTATTTTTTCTCAAAAAATAATAGCAACCACTCTTTTGTTTACCTCAATGATTGTTGTCCAACACTTTATCTTTGTTGATTTATGGCTTTCCCATAAATCCATTTTTACCCATTTTTATCTTTTGAAAAAACCAATCTTTCTTATGGGTTTTTTCTTTCCTTTTATTCTTCATCCATTTATTATTTATAATCCGTTCTTCCAAAACGTTTTCTCTGTCACTTCTCTGTCCTTCTGGTATATTATTTCTTCTATTTTCATATCTCTTCTTATTTTTATTCCTCTTGAATTATTTAAAAAAAATAAAATTATCAATTAGTTTTCGCCCTCCGTCAAAGTCCAGTTTGGCTGCGGGACTTGGATTCGAACCAAGATGACAACTTTCAGAGAGTCGCATCCTACCATTAGATGATCCCGCATATCCTTGACTATATTTTATCAAATAATTATTTTAACAATCGTTTATAAGTGGATCGAAATATTTGTTTAATATTTTACGAAGTAGTTTATTTTTGCCTTGGCTTTGAGGTCGGCCACGAAGGTCTGAATTTTTGCTTGAAGTTTTTGTTGTTTGATAGCTGCTCCTGCCTGATCTCTCGTTATTTCCGGAACAGTTTGACCCAAACCTAATGAAGACTGCTCTTTCTGTTTTGCTAAATAATTTTCTATCTCTTTATCAGTAACTATAACATTGCTGTCAACCATTTTTGAAACCAAAAGCTGTAGCCTGATTCCATCGGTTAAATCTTTTTTTGTCATTCCCTGTTGTTGTAATAATACTTCCAGAGTAGCTCCCTGAGAAGTAACGTTTTTTTCGATTTTGGATATCTCCGCGTCAACTTCCTTCTCGGAAATATTTATTTTTCTCTTCTTTCCTTCCTGGTTGATTAGAGCTTTTAAAATTAAGTCATCAAGAACCTTTTTACCTCCCTGTTTTTCCAGTTCTTTAACGATTGACAGACGGTTTACCAGTTGTCCGTTAATTGAGGCAACAAAAAAAACTTTTCCTCCGAAATAAATTAAACCGCCAACAACAAGAAGTATTAGAACATATAAAAACACTCTTTTGGGAAGTTTAATCGAAACCCTCGGAGAGATTTGTTTATCTATTTTTTGTTTCTTCACTCTTTTTGCCATAATTAATAGTACAAAATTATTTTCAAAAATCAATACCAAAAACTTTGGTCATTACGGTATCGAGAAACGGAGAGAGAGTTTTTTGACTCTTGAATGAATTTCTTTCATTTTTTTATTGACTCTCATTTCCCTCTCAAACTTGGCAATATATTCTTTCCTCTCCTCTTTAATAGCTGGCAAACAATATGGCTTCAATAGGTCAATTACTTCAAGAATAACACCGCCGATGAACTTCATTTCCTTTTCTTTCATTCCTCTGGTTGTTGACGCCGGTGTTCCTAATCTTATCCCTGACGGATAAAATGGTGACGAGGTTTCGTCGGGAACAGTATTCTTGTTTAAGGTCAGGCCGACCAAATCAAGTGCTTTTTGAGCAAATATCCCCGAACCGGCCCCGAGAACCGACGTCAAATTAACTAGTAATAAATGGTTTTCACTGCCCCCGCCGACTAATTTTAAACCACCATCTATCAACGTTTTTGCTAAAACACCTGAGTTTTTGACGATTTGAACCGCATACTTTTTGAATGATGGCTGAGACGCTTCAAATAAAGCAACCGCAATCGCTCCTGTTTGATTATCATGCGGACCGCCTTGCAGTCCGGGAAAGACAGCTTTATTGATTTTATCACCCAAATCCGGATCTTTTTTCAAACCTTTTTCCGTTACCATAATTATTGCACCTCTTGGACCTCTTAGTGTTTTATGAGTGGTTGTGGTCACAATATGAACGAAAGGCACCGGGGAAGGATGAGCTTTTCCAGCAATTAGACCGGCTACATGGGCAATGTCAGCTGTCAAATAAGCACCGACTTCGTCGGCAATCTCGGCAAACTTTTTATAATTAAATTTAAGCGGATAGGCCGTCGCTCCAACCCAAATCAGTTTGGGTTTATGTTCCTTAGCTAATCTTCTTATCTCAACATAGTCAAATAAATCTTCATTTTTGTAAATATTGCTTTTCTTCAACGAATATTGGAACGATTTATAAAAAATACCAGTTGCCGAAACCATATGACCATGAGTCAGATGTCCACCGGCAATCAAGGCCTGCCCCATGATTGTATCGCCCGGCTTGCAGGTTGCCAGATAGACAGCTAAGTTGGCCGGTGAACCCGAATAAGGTTGAACATTGGCAAAAGGAACGCCAAAAAGTTTTTTGACTCTTTCTTGGCATAATATTTCCAGTTCATCAACATTTTCGTTGCCGCCGTAATATCTTTTTTTCGGATAACCTTCCGAGTATTTGTTGACAAAGTATGAGGATAAAACTTTTCTCACTTCACTGGAGGCGTAATTTTCCGACGGGATTAACTCAATCCCCTCTTTCTGTCTTTTTTCTTCTTTTTTAACTAAATTGTAAATTTTTATGTCTCTCATGATTTTTTACATCTTAAAGTAATATTTCTTATTTTTCAAGTCTAAAGTATAATATGTGGATGATCCGAATATTATTTGGAGCTGATGTTTTGATGTTAGTTATTTTTTTATTTAAATTAAACAGTCTACCTCCACAGCTTCCCCTTTTTTATTCTCAAGCTTGGGGTGAAAAACAACTGGCTGACACCTGGTTAATTTTTTTATTGCCGGTCTTTCTTAATCTATTATTTTTTTTAAACAACTATCTTTACAAAAGATTCTTTTCTGACAATGAGTTGCTGGAAAAAATTTTTTATTATCTTAACCTCTTTCTCATTTTCGGTTTTACATTAATTTTTATTAAGATTATTTTTTTAGTTTCTTAAAAATGAATTTTATTATTTTAATAATCGCTACTTTAATTTCTTTTTTTTTGACAATTCCCACCATCGCTTTGGCAAAAAAGTTCCATCTTGTTACTGATTCTAAAATCAGACTGCATCCGGCTCATACTCACGTCGGAATAGTTCCTCGAGGCGGAGGATTACCAATTTATCTATCTATCCTTTTTACTTCTTTAATTTTTCTCCCTGTCAACAAAATTATTCTCGGCATACTGATCGCCGGTTTTTTGCTGATCGTCCTTGGTCTGTTTGATGATGCCTACGATCTTTCTCCTTACTGGAGATTTGCCGCCAATATATTTATTTCTGCTTTAGTGATTGTGTTCGGTCTGGGTATTCCTTACATTTCCAATCCCTTCGGAGGAGTGATCAGACTTGATTTTTGGCAAATTCCCATTACTTTTTTTGGAGTCCATTACATTTGGGTAATTGCTGATCTATTGGCCATTGTTTGGCTCACCTGGTCAACCAACATGATCAACTGGAGCAAAGGAATCGACGGACAACTGCCGGGATTTGTTGCCATTACGGCCATATTTTTGGGACTACTATCACAAAGATTTACCGGACATGACATCTCCGCCCAATCCGTCACCATCCTCAGTTTTATTGTGGCCGGAGCTTATTTGGGTTTTCTTCCTTTTAATTATTTTCCGCAAAAAATTATGCCGGGTTATGGCGGTGGGGCCTTGGCCGGTTTTTTACTGGGAATTCTTTCGATACTGTCTTTTGGAAAAGTTGGTACAGCTATTCTTATTATGTCAATTCCGATGATCGATGCCATTTATACAATGATCAGGCGACTTAAAAAAGGAAAGTCAATTTTTCGAGCTGACTGGGGACATTTTCATCACCGGCTTTTAGAAATCGGTTGGGGAAAGCAACGAATTGCCTGGTTTTATTGGTTAATTGCTTTAATATTAGGAATCGCCAGTTTATTTTTGAAAGGAATTGAAAAATTAATAGCTTTCATTACCATAGCAGTATTACTTTTAGTCTTCATATTTATTATTGAGGAAATGAAGAAACAGAACAAAAAATTGACCTAATTAACCTAATTGATCTAATTTCTAAAAAAATCCCAATTTCCCAAATTTTAAATTGAGTATTGAAAATTGGTCATTGATTAGGTTAATTAGAATAATTAGAAATTAGGAATTTTTATGAAGTATTTCATTAAAACCTTCGGTTGTCAGCAAAACCATGCCGACTCAGTCAGGATTGTTTTTTATCTTAAAGCTCAAGGAATGAAACCGGCCGGCTCATATGAAAAAGCCAACTACATTGTCATCAACACCTGTATGATCAGAGAGTCTGCTGAAAACCGAGTTTATGGCCTCGTAAACAACCTGTCAAAATTGAAAATTGAAAATTGTAAATTGAAAATTATTGTGACCGGGTGTATGACAGGAATGGCTTTGAAAGATAAAACAGGAAAATTCTTGAAGCTATTAAAAAAAAGACTGCCCGGAGTTGATGAATTTTTGGCTATTGAAGAGATTGGGTTTGACACCACTCCGCTGAGGGTTGATAAAACCTCCGCCTTTGTCCCGATCTCCAATGGTTGTAATAACTTTTGCACCTACTGCGTCGTCCCTTATACCCGCGGCCGGGAAAAAAGTTTACCCTACCAAGACATTATCAAAGAATGTTTGAAATTAAAAAAGAAAGGGTATAAAAGCATAACCTTGCTCGGACAAAACGTAAATTCTTACGGAGCGGACTTGATAAATGTTGCTCGTGACACTTCTCTTCTGCGAGGCTCTGCGGAATATCTCCGCAATCCGCTTCTCGAAGAGCCTCTTCACTCGCAACATAATCTAAAGCGATTAAAACCAATATACGTTAAACACCTTGGCCGCTATCGTATTCCAACTTTATTTCCTTATCTTTTAGAACAGGTGGCAAAAATTGGATTTGAAAAAGTTGACTTTATCTCCTCTAATCCTTGGGATTTTTCTGATGAACTAATTGATGTGATTGCCAGAAACAAAAATATTACTCGGACTATCCATCTTCCCGTTCAGTCCGGTGATGACAACGTCTTAAAAAGAATGAATCGCTGGTACACTCGCGACGAATATTTAAATCTCGTCGCAAATTTAAAATTTAAAATTAAAAATTTAAAATTAACAACGGATATTATCGTGGGATTTTGCGGAGAAACAGAAAAAGAGTTTAAAAATACTGTCAAACTTTGCAAAAAAGTTGGATTTAGCTGGGCGTTTGTTTCGGTATATTCTCAAAGACCGATGGCGGCGGCGGCAAAAATTTTAAAAGACGACGTCCCCCACCCGGTCAAAGATAAACGCTGGAAGATCTTGGATGATATGATAAACAAGCCGCATTTGAAGAAAAGATAAATCTTGATGTACAAATATTGGTTTAATTATTTGATAAAATTTAATGTATGAAATTACTTGTTACTGGCGGAGCCGGGTTTATCGGAAGCAACTTTATTCTTTACTGGCTGAAAAAATATCCTCAAGACAAGATTGTCAATCTTGACAAACTCACCTATGCTGGCAACTTGGAAAACCTGAAATCTGTTGAAAAAAATCCTAATTACGAATTTGTTCAAGGTGATATCTGTAGCTCGCAACTCGTTAATGAATTGATAAAAAATATTGATGTAGTCGTCCATATGGCGGCTGAAACCCATGTCGACCGCTCTATTCTTGACCCGGCCCCTTTTATCAAAACCAATATCGAAGGCACTTACGTACTGCTTGAAGCAGCTTTAAAAAACAAAGTTAAAAGATTTCATCATATTTCCACTGACGAAGTATTCGGAGCTTTAGAACTGAATTCGAAACAGAAATTTAATGACAATACGCCTTATAATCCTCGAAGTCCTTATTCTGCCTCAAAAGCCGCTTCCGATCACTTGGTTCACGCTTATTACATAACTTATAATTTACCCGTTACAATTTCCAACTGTTCAAACAATTTCGGTCCGTTTCAATTTCCCGAAAAATTAATTCCTTTGGCCATTACTAATATTATTGAAGGGAAAAAAGTCCCCGTCTATGGTGACGGTCTTTATGTCCGTGACTGGCTTTATGTCGAAGATCACTGCCGAGCCATTGATCTAATCTTGCAAAAAGGAAAAATCGGTGAAACTTATCTGATTGGTGGATTAACTGAAGATATTGCCAATATTGATATTGTTAAAAAGATTTTGAAAATAATGGAAAAAGATGAAACGCAGATTGAATTTGTTAAAGACCGGCCTGGCCATGATCGAAGATACGCCATTGATTGGTCAAGAATAAACAAAGAGTTAGGTTGGCAACCTGAACATAATTTTGATGAATATTTAAAGTTAACGGTTGATTGGTACCTGAAAAACCAGGATTGGTGGAAGAAAATAAAATATGCTTAAAATAGCTTTAACTGGTGCTGATGGCTTGGTTGGCTCACGAATCATTGAGCTACTTAAAAACGAATTTGAATTTATTCCTATCCCTCAAACCAAGATGGATATAACAGACGCCAATCTGATACAAAATGTTTTAAATAATATTGATTTTGATATTTTTTTCCACTTAGCCGCCTACACTAACGTCCCCGGAGCCGAAACAAACAAAGAGCTTTGTTTCAAGATTAATCGTGACGGAACAAAAAATGTTTTCGATGTCGTTATGCAAAAACAAAAAAAATTTGTTTATGTTTCAACTGATTTTGTCTTTGACGGAACCAGTCCTCCTTATTTTGAAGATTCCATACCAAATCCTATCGGAGTCTACGCTTTCTCAAAATATGAAGGTGAAAAAATTCTTGGCGGACAGGCTATGATTGTCCGGATCGCCTATCCTTACCGAGCTAACTTTGAATTAAAAAAAGATTTTTTTAGGACTTTTAAATCATATCTTGAACAAAAAAAGCCTTTAGCGATGATTACCAATTCACTCATGACTCCTACTTTTATCGATGACATCGCTTATGGATTAAAGTATTTATTTAATAATTATTCGCCGGAAATCTATCATTTGGTCGGCAGTCAATCCCTCTCGCCATATGACACAGCCATAAAAGTTGCTGAAACTTTCGGATATGATAAATCTCTTATTGGAAAAACCACTTATGAAGAATATATTAAAGATAAAGCCCGGTTGCCCCAGTTTGCCGATATCAGAAGTAAAAAGAACAATTTTTATAAAATGAGAACATTTGAACAAGGACTGGAAGAAATAAAAAAACAGTTGTAAAATAAAACCTTATGACAATCACCGTCATCGGTCACGGCTACGTTGGCTTGGTAACTGCCTGTGTTTTTGCCGATTTTGGCAATCAGGTTTGGGTAATCGGACACACTAAAGAAAAACTTGCCCGTCTGAAAAACGGTGACCCGATTATTTATGAGCCGGGATTGAAAGAACTTCTGCAGAAAAATATTCAGGCTAAAAGAATTTTCTTTACTTTAGATTACGAAAAAGCTATTCCTGAATCGGAAATCATCTTCATCGCCGTCGGCACTCCGCCGAAAGATACTGGGGAAGCCGATCTGACCGCCGTCATTGATGTTGCCCGAAACATTGGAAAAAATCTTAAAAGTAAGTTCACGGTTGTCTCCTGCAAAAGCACCGTTCCCGTCGGGACCAATCGGAAGATCGAAGTAATCATCAGTAAACATAAACCAAAACATGTTGACTTCGCTGTTGCGTCTTGCCCTGAATTTTTGCGTGAAGGAACAGGAATTTCTGACACCGTTAATTCCGATCGGGTTATCATCGGATCTGATAATAAGCGGGCAATTGAAAAACTTATTGTCCTTCACAAACCTATAAACGGTAAACGCATCATTACCAACCTTGCTTCAGCCGAAATAATTAAATATGCTTCCAACGTATTTCTGGCCAATAAAATATCGTTTGCCAATCTCATTTCATTTTATTGTGAAAAAACTGGAGCTGATGTTGATGAAGTTTTAAACGGAGTCGGGTTAGACAATAGGATCGGTAAGCAATTTTTAAATCCCGGACTTGGATACGGCGGCTCCTGTTTGCCAAAAGACGTAAAAGCGTTTTTGGATATCGGAAAAAGATTATTTGTCGATACAGAACTGCTTTCTTCGATTGAAAAAATAAATTTAAAATCCCAGGAAAATTTTCTGGAAAAAATAATCAAATATTCTCCCAGGAAAAAAGTTGCCATCTGGGGTTTAAGTTTTAAACCCAACACCGATGATATAAGATTTGCTCCGTCAATTTTTATTATTGAAAATTTATTAAAAAAAGGTTTTGAGATAAATGTTTACGACCCAGCTGCTATAGAAAATATCAAAAAAATATTTGCGGATAAAGTTAATTACGCCAAGGATCCCTATAAGGTTGCAAATAAAGCTGAAGCGTTGGTCATTATCACCGAATGGAACGAGTTCAAACAAATAGATCTGAATAAAATAAAAAAACTTATGTCAAATCCGACTATTTTTGATGGCAGAAATATTTACGATCCATCTGATTTAAAAAAATTGGGTTTTAAATATTATTCGATAGGAAGACCATAATAATGAAAATACTAATTACCGGAGGAGCCGGTTTTATCGGCTCTCACCTAACTAAATTTCATCTTGTCAAAAATGACGCTGTAACCGTTATTGATAATTTCATTACCGGGAATAAAAAGAATTTAGAATCTGAAACAAATAATAAAAATCTAAAAATAATTGAGGCTGATATTGTCAATTTTAACTTTTCAAGTCTATCAGCTTTTGATATTATCTACGACCTCGCCTCTCCCGCTTCACCAAAAGATTTCCAACAACTCTCAATTGAAATTTTAAAAACCAATAGTCTTGGTTTAATCAATATCTTAGATTTTTTTATTAAAAGTAATAGCAAAACCTTTGTGTTTTCCTCAACTTCCGAAGTCTACGGCGATCCGCTTGAGCATCCCCAAAAAGAAAGTTATTTTGGCCATGTCAATCCTGTTGGCCCCCGCTCCTGCTATGACGAAGGAAAAAGATTTGCCGAAGCTTTGATAATGGCCTATTACAGAAAATTTAAAAAAGATATCCGGATTGCCCGAATTTTTAACACTTACGGACCCTTTATGAAAAAAGACGATGGCCGGGTTATTTCCAACTTTATTAATCAAGCAATTAACAATCAACCATTAACCATCTATGGTGACGGCTCCCAAACCCGTTCCTTTTGCTATATTTCCGATATGATTGAGGGATTATATTCTATAGCTACAACTAATAATCTAGCTGGAGAAATAATCAATATCGGCAATCCTAATGAAAAAACTATTTTAGAAATGGCTGATATAATAAAAAAATTAATTCAATCCCGAACAAATTTGGTTTTTAAAACCATTGGGGCTGATGATCCGAAAAAACGTTGTCCTGATATTTCCAAAGCCAAAAAAATTTTAGGTTGGGAACCGAAGATAGGTTTGGAAGAGGGACTGAAATTAACTATTGAGTATTTTAGAAATTTATGAAAAAAGTAGTTGTTGTTGCTCCTACATTTAACGAAAAGGGCGAAATTGAAAATTTAATAAATAAGGTTTTTGATCAATCAAAAAAACTATCAAATTGGGAAATTTATTTATTGATAGTTGACAGTCAATCAAAAGATGGAACAATTGAAATTGTAAAAAAATTACAAAATAAATTTCCTAGACTTCATCTTCTTGAAACAGAAAAAGAAGGGCTTGGTAAAGCATACTTAAAAGGTTTTAAATATTGTGAAGAAAAGATTAATCCTTATTTAATAATTCAGATCGATGCCGACGGACAGCATGATCCTGATAAAATACCGGAATTTATTAAAAAAATCGAGCAGGGAGCCGATTTTGTTGTTGGTACAAGATATTCTAAGGGAGGTTCAATTCCAACAAACTGGGGCTTACACAGAAAGATACTATCAATCGGAGCAAACTTGATTGTTAAGCTTGGATTTATGAAATTAAAAGTGACTGAATGGACAAACGGTTACCGGGCAATTAAATTTTGGCTTATAAAAAATGCCTATGATCACCTTAAAAATTATTCCGGATACGTATTCCAAGTCGCCTTTTTGGATTTTGCCATAAAAAATAATGCGGTATTGGATGAAATCCCGATTCATTTTAAAGAAAGAACGACCGGAATTTCCAAAATAAACGCTTTTCAATATAGTTTTCAAACATTTTTATATGTTTTTAATAACTCATCATTTATTAAATATGTCATCGTCGGTTTCGCCGGATTTTTTGTCGATTTTGGTATTTCCTATATTGCCATAGAAAAAATCCATTGGCCAGTTTGGTTGGGAACAGTTCTCAGCGGCGAAATATCTATTATCTGTAATTTTTTCTTAAATAATTATTGGAGCTTTGCTCATAAAAGAATTAAGGGGGGATTGACCAGTTTTTTTTGGAGTTTTTTCAAATTTAATCTTGTTACTTCGGGATCTGTTCTCATTCAAATTGTACTTTTACAACTTTTGATTATGCTTTTGGGAAAACAGTTCTGGTATATTTATAAGGTCTTTATCATCGGCTTCGTCATCATTCCCTACTCCTATTTTTTCTACAATAAGT
>ERZ1292630.999-Hain-H41-02um-R3-999-length-28475-cov-62_pt1 | contig 28475 bp, 25 predicted proteins | sample MGYA00564408_ERZ1292630 | MGnify/ENA primary metagenome ERZ1292630 (study PRJEB36523, sample SAMEA6512641) | groundwater metagenome | collected 2019-01-08 | study: AquaDiva: Metagenomics assemblies of 32 groundwater samples
CACCGGTCACAGATAAAATGGAACATAGCAAAGGTTTAGCCATATTATCAGGTTGGTGGATAAATGTCAAGAAGTTTATAAAGAAGATAACACGAATCCCGGAACTACTGCCTCCTGTAGGGATAGGGCTATACATATTGTCCACAGGGTATTACCTCCGGGGGTATCCCGGGGGAGGGGGTAGGGTATAGGGGGTAGGGGGATAGGGTATAGTGGGCCTGCCTACAGGGTATAGGGAGAGGGGGGATAGGGTATGGTCCTCTACCCCATAGGGTATAGGGTCGGGTGGGATAGGGTATAGTGGACCCCCCGATAGGGTATAGGGAGAGGGGGGATAGGATATGGGGCTCTTGCCCATAGGGTATAGCGGGAGGGGGGATAGGGTATGGTGGTCCGGCCTATAGGGTATAGGGGGAGGGTAGATAGGGTATGGTCTCTCCCCCAATAGGGTATCCCCTCATAGGGGATAGGGTGGGTGATTAGATTATTTGTATACAGGAATTACGGGTCCGCTTTACCGAACTTCAATAATTAGATGTCCCCCGAATTACCGTACCTACCCGGGTATCCACTACTACCTCAGGGGGTATCCCATAGTAGGTAGGGGTATATCCATTAGTAGGTACGGGGGTATCCGTTACCAGGTCAGGGGGTATCCACTACTACCTTAGGGGGTATCGGTTAGTAGGTAGGGGTATATCCATTACTACTATAGGGGGTATCCATCAGTAGGTGGGGGTATATCTATCAGTAGGTCAGGGGGTATCTATTGGTAGGTATGGGGGTATCCGTTAGTAGGTACCGGGGTATCCAGTAGTAGGTGGGGGAGTATCTATTAGTGGGGGAGTATCTATTAGTGGGGGAGTATCTATTAGTAGTATAGGGGGTATCCCCCCTATTTCGGCGGGTAGAATACCCCCAAGACCATAAAGGTGTCTCTGAAACGGTGGACGTTACCTACATAGAAATAGGTGTCATTCTTGGGATTGCATAATTGGTCTAACCATTTTTGCTTTATTTTATCTAACAACACCTGTTCTGCAGGATATTTATATCGCCAACTTCTATATGACTGCCCGATTTCCCAGTCAATTATCAGCAAATCATGGCCCGGACAATTCGGCTCTCCGGCACAATAGAACTTATACCTGAATTCATAAGGAATAAATTCAATGACTTGTTTTTGTTTCTGAAGCAAGTCCATCTGGGCATAACTCTTTTTCGCCTCTTCAATATCTTTATTCCTGGCTTTGCCTATAGTAAATTCAATCCTTTCGGGTTTAATCAAACCCAGTGATTTATGGGTTGTCGGCTCCTGCATTAGAATCCCGCACATTGACTTATCCAAAACAGGCAGAACCATATCCTTGCGTTTTTGCCATTTGTCTTTGGTATCCAATGAACCGAGTATTTTAATGCTATCCGGATTGATTTTGTAACTCTCCGGCCTATGGTCATCATTGGCTTTGGTTATTTTCGCCTCAATAATATTATACTTCCTGAATTTCTTGTTCTCGTCAAGGTCCCGGAAAGGCACGGGATAAAGCCGGACCAATTGTTTCGTATTAAGCGATACCCCGGCAACGCAAACCGTTTCTACATATTTCTTGCTCGGCGTGGGATATGTCTTGATGGTAATTAGAATCTGATGGGTTTCCCAATTCATAATTATCTATTAAAGATGGACGACCTTTAATTTAGGGGATTGTTTTTCTATTGTCTGGGCGACAATCCGGCGGTGGCATAAATCAGAGGTTGGCTCAACGCACATCAGGCAACTGACTTTACGGGTTACCGTATCAACCACTTCTTTAACCGCATCCTGTTTTGTCTTTATATATTTAGTATACTCCGTGAAAAACGCTTCGTAATCATTATCCTGATGAACCTTATTCCGGATGGCTTTGGGACTGCCCAAAACCCCGACGTGTTTATACTCTATCCCTGAATCCTCAAGACGGGATTGCAACCTGGATTTTGAGAAATCGTGTTTACGACTGAGCGGTAACTGACGAACATCAATCAAGGTAGTAATACCGGATTGATGGAGCAAATTAATGAAACCATTGATTTCCTTACCGGCATAACCGATGGTAAATAAGGTTTGAGTCGGCATAAATATATATCGATTTTTTATAATTATACCATTAAACCATTTATATTGCAAGTATTAAATAACCGGAAGATTAAATTAGGCCGTGATTTCAGGACTCCTTTAATGTGATATTCAACTTCTTCAGTTCTGAATTAATCCAATTCTGGGCCTTGGTTTCGTCTTTTTCTATCGCCATCTCTACGCCCTGCTTGGCGATTTCAAGAAGACGCTTTGATTTCTCGCGGGCAAAGAATGATTCGTCTATCTTCTTTGATATTTCCTTCTGAATGGAATCTGAAAGAATAGGTATCAATGTGTTCTTAACCTGGTCCACAAGCCAATGGTTCAGTATTGACCCGCCCACATCCCGTTCAATCTGTTTCTGAACGATAACGGAATTTAATACGAGGGTAAGATATTCAGGGTAAGTTCTTTTGGTATCTTTTACGGTTAGGCGGAGAACCCCGCTTGACGGAATCATCTTTTTGGGCTCGTCCTTCAGATAATAAGCAATACCCGGCGTCGCATCCTTTGAAAGCAATATCTCTCCCTTTTTAGGTTGATGTTGCTTTAACGATTCATACAGGTCTTCTGAAATAAACTGCTGATTATTATCATTGATACCGAATTTTGAAAGATTACTGACCCTTGTAAATGGGATTCCTGAATCCTGATATGCCTCACTTCCTGGTTCAAAGCATTTCTTGGGAGTAATAATATTGTCCAAGATATCGTAATCCTTAACCGATTTAATCGCCTTAACCATTTTTTCATATTGGGGCTGATAATATTCGGCGTCTATGCGCTCGGCGGTCTTTGTGTCGGAGAAATCCCTGATAAATGATAACTGATGCCTGGGCTTCCAGTCCAACAGCCCTAACTCAGAAAGAAGAATTTGCTCGGCTTCAGTATATTGTTTTCTTGAATCATTCAATTTATTAAACGATGTTTTTATTAGGTTTGAAATTTCTTCTTGAAAAGTAGCGGATGTAATTGGAACAAGCATTTCTAAAACTGCTGGGTTACCAACATTTCTTTGCCTAATACCTTTTGCCCATCTTTCAATATGATCCCTGCAATATTTACATAAAAGTGCTGCATATAGATACTCAGGGTTATGTATTTTCCCGTTTTTCTTATATCTTATTAGTGCCACTCTTTGGTTCCATGAAAGAGAATTCTCTGGTATATTTAATATATATTCAACTTTTCCCACATCGGGAGGATCTCCCGTTAGTGTCATCAATATATCTTTATTCTTTAAGAAGCTCCCTCTTAGCGACTCAAAATGTGCCCTCGAAATCATTTCCCATGATTTATAATCGCGCTTTTGTGTAACATCTCCAATTTTTGCGATGTACACATCTCCAATGGCCCCAAATTCATTTGAATCGTATCCTCTACCGTTATGAAATACTGCACAGATAGAAAGATTTGTTGTGTCTATTTTTGATAGACACATACTCCTCTTCAATATATTTTGGTAGCCAGAATTCTGGCTCATACCTGAATTCAACATTTTGTCTTACGATATTAAAACTAACAATTGATTTTTGCATATTTTATTTCCCCTCACGGGACGCCTGCTGGCTGCCAAAAACTCTATTTGCCTTTTAATCTTTTATTCTGCGGTAAGGCAAGGTAGTTCTGTCCGGTTACCACCTTTTGCCTGGTTTCCTGCTCCAGTTTCTTGCGGGCGATGCCGGCTACATTGCCGCCCCGTTGCGCCACGCCTTTATTTTCAACAAAACCCTCCGGATGTTCCACTTTGGTTATCTGGGTGGTGGATGCCTCGCCTAACATAGAGAAAATCAGTTCCAAATCGGTCATATGGTCGCGCAGGTTTTGACGCTTCAGGTTTTTGAGTTTCTTATACTGTCCTGGCGTCAGCCCGAATGTGGCCTTGGATATTTCCGCAGTCAGGATTTCGTATTCCCGGTCTTGCTCCACGCCGTGCTTTTTCCACTGGTCGGTGAGTTCCTCGCGGATGGCAATGCCGCGCATCCGTTTTTCTATCCAGTCGTCCGGATAACCCTTGGCTTTATATAAGGCCCTGGTGCGCTTGGTGCCAAGTTCCGGGTCTTCTATCTCCTTGACCCGCTCGTATCCGACCCGGGCCAGCCAGCGCTTGAACGGCTCGGCCTTGGGCGAGGGGATGGATTGAATCAATCTGAACATACCTTCAGTATTCCAGCAATACATTTTTTGTCTGCCACCAGATGTTTCTAATTCCAGCATAAGGGGTGGTACAAATTGTACCCCCCCTTGATTGGTCAATTTTGCCAGTTCAATGTCCCGTTCCTTCATACGTTTAAAGTATTGGGCCGGGTCGGTTGAATCGGTCAATGTTTCTATTACATCGTTAATGACAAACCACCATTCGTTTTTATGGATGGTCTTGCGGATTTTCCGGCCGCGGAAGACGGCTATTTTCGTTGCGGGTATTAATTCATTTGCCATATCTTTTACCTCCAAAAACTCAGTTTCTCCTTTTTTGCCCAGTCAATAAACGCCTCGGCAATGCCGTCCGGCAGTTCATTGCCCTGATTGTGCAGGTCGTGTTCAACAATCAGGTGGTTGGACTTATCCAGATATGGCTTGCCCTCGCCATTTTTATAGTAAACATACTCCCCGGAGTTATCCTTGCCCGCCTTTTCCGATACGGCAAAGAAGATAGGATAATCCGGTTTTTTTGGGCAGAGTTTCGCATCCCATTTCTGCAGGAATAAGACGCTGGTTTTTGTGCCGGTGTGCGGCTTAAAGGTATTGCCGTGTAACCCAACGACGGCTAAGATGCGCGCCTTACCGGCAATAAACTGTCTGATATCCTTATCAGAGGTATTATTAAACCGACCCTGGGGCAGGACAATGGCCAGCCGACCGCCGGGCTTGATAAAGTCAAGGTTGCGTTCAATAAAGAGGATGTCACGACCGACCGCTGACTTGGGTTTTTTCTTTTCGTTATAGCCGAGTTCGTATTTATGGATAATCCGGGATTCCTTGATGTCGCCGGCAAAGGGCGGGTTGGCCATCAGGATATCAAATTGGAATTCTTTGTATGAATTCGCATCTTTTTTGAGCCCTTCAAGACGCTTGAATCCGTCTCCATAGGTATCGCGCCAGTCCGGATTGTTGACGGTCTCTTTCCAGCGGTCATAATCAAGGGTATTCAGGTGCAGGACATTGGTTTCGCCGTCCCCGGCAATCAGGTTAAGCGTCCGGGCCACCCGGACCACCTTTTCGTCAAAGTCAATGCCGAAGACCTTTAGAATGTCCTCTTTTTCCTCCTGCGAGATATCGGCATTTTCAAAGAGATGGCCGGTAATCTGGAATATAGTATGGACCGTAAATCCGCAGGAACCCGAGGCGCTGTCAACCATATATTCGCCTTTTTTGGGATTGAGCATCTTGACGCACATATCAATCACGTGCCGGGGCGTGAAATACTGGCCCTTTTCGCCCTTAGCTGACTTACTGATTAAATATTCAAAGGCCTCGTCTATAATCTGCAGGTTGGAATTAAAGAGTTTGACATCCTGTAAGCCGGAGACGCAGACCGGAAGATGAGAAAGCGCCAGGTCTATTTTACTCTCGTCCGGGAATACACCGGGCCATTTCTTCCGGGCATCGTCAAAGAGTTTCTGTATCTTCTTTTTCAGGTCGCTTTCGGATTGGCCGGTGTTCCTGAACTCCAGAACCCGGAAACGTTTCTCCAGTTGCGCAATGGTTTTATCTGTCTTCAGGAATGATTTTAATGTTTCATAGTCGCCGTATTGCGGCCTGGGCATATTCGCCTGAACAACAGAGTCAAGAACCTGCTTGTCTTTCCGGCTCTGGTATTCGTCAAATAGTTTGGTAAAGATAAGTTTGAACGCCTCTTCAAAGACATCTACGCCGGCATTGGCCAGGACTTCGTCTTCCATTTCGGTAATAATATCCTTAAGCGATTTGTTTTCATTAGGAATTTTGTCCTTGACGATAAGGTCGCGCCAGGTGAACCGTTCCCTTAAGATATCCACAAGGGTCTGGTTGGCTTTGGGAATATCGGTTATATCGTTAAAGAAATTAGGGTCTTTGCGGTTATAGTGGGAAATCTGGGCTCCGTTGGTCCAGACGCCGATGGGCGCGCCGGTGGCGTTGCAATATGACCGGAGTTGTTCCTTGCCGTCTTTGAGTTTGGGCTTCTTGACCTCAATAATAATGTATTCAACAGTCGGACGGTCTTTATCAAAGATAACGATGTCGGCGGATTTGGTTTCTCGGCCGAACTGGACCGGATGTTCAAAGCGGATACGCTGTTTGGGATAGTCGTATTCATACATCGGTTTTAAGGCGTAAAGCTGGCGGACAATTTCTTCGGGTTTGAGTTGGACTTCTTTTTCCCTGACGATACATTCAACGTAAGGCTTATTTTTAATTAACTTAATCTTTGATTCAAGGGTCTTGATGCTCTTTTCCCCGAATAGCGAGAGGTTGTAATCTGAATCTTTTAGAATTGAGGCAAGCGTGATATTTTCTTTCGGCATAAATGTTACTCCTTTTTAATTAGTGTTCCCATTCCTGACATTTCGCTTCGCTCATGGTCGCTACGCGGTCTCAGTAGAGTTCACGCGTTCGCTTAGTACGGTGCGCCTTTAGGACAATCCTACCATTTCCTTTGGGATTGAGCAAGGTTTTGATGTGCTTCTGGCGCCATAAGGGCGCCATGGCGCTTCGGCGCCAGCGTCACGCTTCCCACCGGGACCCTGTGGGTCGCTTAGTGGGTGTTATCTTCCTTGAGTTTTCCGGTATTTATTGATAAGATATGCCTATGGCAAGAACTTCCTGCGAACGGTATTACGACCGGGTGGCCGGTAGATACGATGATTCTTACCTGACGCCATACTGGGAGTTCTATAACGCCGTGACCTGGCATAACCTGAAACGTTTCCTGCCCCGTCTGGCCGGTCGCAAGGTTCTGGATATCGGCGGCGGCACCGGGCTCTGGGCCCTTAAACTGGCTAAGTCCGGCTATGAAGTGACAGTCGCTGATATCTCCCAGAAGATGCTTGAGGTCGGACGGCGTAAGTCCGAACGGGCCGGATTCGGCTCAAGGATTACCTTTGTCAAGGCCGATATCTGCGACCTGTCCCAATTCCAGTCCGACTCGTTTGATTTGGTTATTGCCCAGGGCGACCCTCTGTCCTGTTGCGCTGATAGCCGCCAGGCCGTCAAGGAAGTCCATCGCGCGCTTAAGCCCAAGGGATTCTTCATCGCCTCAGTGGATAATAAGTTCGGCGGGATGCGGGTATTCGTCAACCAGTCCGCCATAGACGAATTGGAACAGTTCATCAAAACCGGCCAGACCAATTGGTTCACCAAGAACGAAGCCGAACAATACCCGATAACCTATTTTACGCCGGATGGGTTGCGGAAGTTATTTGTCCAGGGCGGGTTTGAGATGCAGTCCCTGATTGGCAAGGTGGTTCTGCCCCTGACTTCCGGTAGCGAGATTCTCAATGACAAGGTGATGTTTGACCGGCTTCTGAAATTAGAATTGAAACTCCACGCCGAAGAGGTCCTGCTCGGCTCAGCCGGGCATCTGGAAATAACCGGGAGAAAGAAATGAATCACAGAGAAATACCAAACACGAATCACACGAATTAAGACAAATCACACGAATAATTAAGGTCTGGATTCCCGCCTACGCGGGAATGACATCTGAGTAATCTGCGCAATCTGTGGTTAAACCTATTCCTCGGATATTTTAGCGAAGATGACCTCATGCCCTATCTTGAGCAGTTTCTTGGCGTCCTGGTCGCACCTGAGGACCTTCTTATAGAGCACATCGCCTAAGACCTCGGCCTGGGCTTCCCGGTCTTCCTTGCTCAGGAAATAAGAACCAACGGTGTCGTCCGAACAGCAGGCGCCGTCGCTTTCATATTTTAATGTCATGTCATAGCCCTTATCCAGGACCTTTAGGGCGTTGGGGAACCAGTCATAGTCCTTGGCGCCCATGTCGGCGTTAATCGCTATATGGGCGGTTAGGGACAGGCCCTTAATCTTGGCCGCTTTAACCAGGTCTTTGCAGGCCATAAATTTCTCGGCGTTAATAGCGTTGCCCAGATTTATTTCCCGCACCGACGTGGTCTTGTCCCGGCGCTGGAATTCCTTGATGATGCCCAGCAATACCCGGAATTGGATGAGGTTGTGCAGTCCCATAAAGCAGGAGATTTTGAAGGACAGGTTGGGGATGTCAAAGCCGTAATAACAGCCCGAGGCAACGGTGGACCAACTGGGGTTGAGGAAGAAATTGTTGCCGGTCTCCAGCGCGGTCCGGGTGATGCTGTCCAGATAGACCAGATGGTTGTCGTTGCCGACCTCAATGCCGCAGAAATTGCCGAAGAAAGTGCCCATATTGCTCATCCGGGGTTGTTTGGTTCCGTTAGCGGCGTCAACGATATCAAACGTGGCGCCGGTAACCTTTTTGATGCGGTCAAACCTGTGGGCCGGCAGGGGCACGCCCAGTAGCGAGGCGGAGCAGTATTTGGCGCCCATAATGTTCTCGCACATAATCAGGGTGGCCAGCAAGTCGCCTCCGTAAACGTATTCCTCGGTCAGGGGCATGACCGAAATCATCTCGTCCGGCAGGAAGACAGAGCCGTTGTCGGCCAGCCGTTTCATGCAGTTGTGGGTGACCTTGTAACCCTGCCAGGCCGAGACCTGGGTAGTGGCTACGCCGCCCCTGAGGACCTTGATATTGTTCTTCTTGTTAAAGGTATCCACCTTGGGAAAGGATTTGGCGAATTCATCGGCTTCGCTTAGGAATTTACCGAATCCCTTTTTATCGGCTGTCTTCCGGCGTGATGCATAGTCCCGTTTGGCCTCTATTGTCTTGGCTATTTTCTTGGCCCCGCCGTAAGATGCTTTTAGTTTATCTATGGCCTTCATTTCCGGGTTACTCAGGAATAGTGTCTTCATAAGATGCATCCTTTTCTTACGGACTGTTAGCCCGTACGGGCGTTACAGTCCGTTAGGCCCGCCAAATCTTTAGCGTCGGCGGGCATTCTCATTTCTATATTTATCAATCAACATATCTCCATTGCCTGCCTCCGGGACCGGTTATCGCAGAAGGATTATTACCGGGCCATTGGAGGATTATTTTCTGGGCATCGCTCCCGCAATCATTTGCATAGACAGTGCCTTCCTGATTAATAATATAAGTGTTTATGCCGCTTGTCCCATACATATCCGGATAGGCGACAAAGGCGAACTTGGTCTGGTTGGTAGCCGGAACGCCGTTAACCATTTCCTGTTTATAGGGTTCGCCGTTCTGGTCTAATTCCATCACCTGGAATAAATAACCGGATTTGGGCTGAGCCGTAGCGCCAATTCGTTGGGATAATCTGTTGCTGCCGAATGTATTATCGTCTGCCGGAGCGGCGTCTGCATTGGCCATGTCAATGGAAATAAATGCACACTTGGTTAATCCATCAGCCCTGAACATCCGATATAGGCAGGAGACATCATAGGTCCAATAATCCATTACGCCGTTACCATCAGCGTCTTGCTGACGCCATACGGCTTCGGCATTAGTCATCAATCTTAGCGAGGTAGCAGCAGATGCTTCGTTGGCAGATATACGGCCGCTCAATAGGTTAGGTATGGCAATAGCGGCCACGATGGCAATAAATGGTATCATAACAAACCAGAGCCCGCCTAAGACAATACCGGCAATGGCCTTGCCTTTACCAACAAGCAATCCCTTGCTGGCGTCAATCTTTACCAGGGCAATGATTCCGAAGATTACAGCCAATATAGAGGGAATAACCAGCACGCACAGAACCAGACCCGCAATACCCAGGACCAAACTCCAGGTGGCCCAGCCGCAGTTTTGCGGTTGTATGCCGGTGTCGGTTTTTATCTCTTCCATAAGATACCTCCTTGACTCTGTTTAAACCCTCCCCCTTTGACGGGGGAGGGCGGGGTGGGGGTGATTATTTCTAATCTCACCCTCCCTTAACCCCTCCCATCAAGGGAGGGAAATTTCTGAAGAATTACAGTTAAACCATCATTTTGTTACACGCTTTAAGTAGTTGTTACAGGAATTGGTTTAGTGATACATCCGAATTCATCCCCGAAGCCCTCCAGGAATACCAATGAATACGTTCTGAAGAAGATGGTTAGCGGCAGATAAAACACCTGCGATAAATAGTTAAAGAGGAGCATTAAGATAATAACGCCGACGGCGAAAAGAGCCCACAAGACAGGCAATTTTACAGCCAGGACGGCAATTCCAATCAGTATTGCGCCGGGCAGGGCAACTAAACAGCAGAGACCCATCATCGGGATGCACATCAGCATAATCGCTCCCAAGGACAGTCCTGCTTTCAGGAGCAGGTAAAGCAGGAATTGCACTTTATTATGGCGGAGCATCCCGAGGAATATCTTCCAGGCCTCCAGGATTCTTATCCGGCGCAGATACATTATGGGCATGACAAAATCAACGGTCAAGACGCCGATGATTGCCAGAATGACAAGCAAGGCAATAAGGACCAAACCCAGCGCCACAAATGCCAGTATAATCCACAGGGAAAAACCTTTATCCAGTCCGGCAAATACCAGGAGAACAGTCGGGATGCCGATGATTAACAGGATTCCCAGAAGCACGGACGGGGAAAAGATTATCCGCCAGAGAAAGAACGACCAACTCAGGATTCTGTTTTCCTTATAGGCCTGCTTTATATGGACGTCCTTTTTCACCACCCCATCAAGAAAGACAAAGGTGAATCTTGAGCCGAAATAGATAAAAACAGTCCAGATAATAATGATAAGCAGGGCAATTAAGGCCCCGATAATAATAACCAGCGTTAAATTAGCCAGCACCCACTGAGACGCTTGATTAAAGAAAGGATTTGATTCGGCGACTATCGCTCTGTCCCCGCTGTCGCCGGGCAGATTGAAATTGAAGTTCGCGCCCTGGCCCGTTCCCAGAAGCATCAAGAAGGCAACCAGTCCGAACTTAAGCCATTTGACCAGTTTGAACGGCTTAAAGAGGATGGCAATCATATGCTTGAAGGCCGGAGCAATCGCATCAACCACAGAAATGACGGGCTGTCTGGTTGAGAAATCTGTCATATTCTTATTCTTGGCTCAAGTGCCGAACTTCTTCCCGGCTTCAAAGGCGTCCTTGAGCGCGGTCGGGTGTTCTCTGATAGCGCCCTTGGTATCTACCTTATTATATACCAGTTCGCCGGCATAGTCCACATTAATCGCCTTGAAGAAATACTTGACGGTCAGAATCGTGCCGGTAAAGAGGTTCTCGCCCTTGGTGCCGCCGGCTGAGATGAAGAATCCCTTCCGGCCGGTGTTCTTTATGGTCTGCTTGAGGATATACTTGCGCGCCCAGAGGGCCTGGCAGCGGTCTATGATTATCTTTACCTGGGCCGGGACGTTGTAGAAGAATACCGGCGCTGATAGAACCACGGCATCTGCCTTTGATAATTGCTCGTAGAGCGTATTCATCTCGTCCTGGATGATGCACTGTCCGGTCTTTAAGCAGGCATTATATTCCTGGCAGGGTGTAATCTTGAGGTCGCGGATGAATATCTTTTGTATCTGGGTTTTCGGGGCAACAGACAGGGCGCCTTTAAGGAATTCATCAAGCAGGAGGTCGGTGTTACCGTTCTGGCGGGGACTTCCATAAAGGGCTAAGAGGAACATAGGCGTTAAACGTAGTGCGTTTTAGAGCGCCCCGATATGTCGGGACTCCGTTTCACTACGCAAGATGCATAACGTAGGACTCATAGACGCAAAGTTACCCGCATTCGGAATAGGCGCAGGCATGGCAGACCACGCAGCCCTCCTCATAGGAAAGCGTTCCGCCGCAATCCGGGCAGGCGCCTTTGTGCATCACAGCGGTGGAACGGGACTTTTTGCCTGAGCCGTCGGCTGGGATAGATGTCTTTTCAGGAGCGGTTTTAATATCCGCTTCCGGTAGCATAGTTGCCGGGGTTATGTTTGACGAGCCCTCCAGGCAATATTCCAGCGCCTTGCTGATGGCGTCGGCGCAGGAGAGAATCTTGCCGTTCTTGCCCCAGGCCACCGAATGGCAGGAAATGCCTTTTAGTTGCTTGGTTATCTCTTTTACGTCGGCGCCGCTGCGCAGTGAGAATGAAATCAGGCGCGAGATGGCCTCGGATTGCGATGCGGCGCAGCCGCCGGCCTTGCCCATGGTGCTGAATAATTCAAAGGGCTTGTTGTCCTGGCCGTAGTTGACGGTAACATATAAACTTCCGCAGCCGGTCTTTATCTTGCGGGTGAATCCGTAGGTCATTTCGGGCCGGGGACGCGGGGCAATGCTGAACGGGGTTTCTGCTTCTTCAACCTGTTTGGCTTTCTCCGGCGTTTTCTTTCCGGTGGTCAGGACCTGTTCGCTCCGGCAGCCGTCGCGGTAAACCGTGACGCCCTTGCAATTGGTCCGGTAAGCCGTGAAATACGCCTCGGTGATATCCTCGCGGGTGGCCGTGTGTGGGAAATTAACGGTCTTGGACACGGCGTTGTCGGTATATTTCTGGAACGCGGCCTGCATCTTTATATGCCATTTTGGCGAGACATCGTGCGCCGTGACAAAGGCCCGGCGGACGTCTTCGGGTATATCGGTCATTGATTGGATGCTGTTATGGGCCGCGATATTCTTCATTAGTTCCTCGGAATACCAGCCATCGCGCTTAGCGATTTTCTCAAAGATGGGATGGACTTCAACCAGTTTGGCGCCGTCCATGACGTTGCGGGTGTAACAGACGGCAAAGAGCGGTTCGATGCCGCTGGAGGCGCCGGCAATGATGCTGATGGTGCCGGTCGGGGCAATGGTGGTAGTGGTGGCATTTCTCAGGAGCGGCCCGCCCGGACGGTCATAAACGCTCTTCTTGAAATTGGGGAAGGCGCCGCGTTCCTCGGCAATCTTCTGCGATGCCCGCTTGGATTCCAGCGAGATAAACTTCATCACCTCTTCGGCTGTTTCCAGGGCCGGTTCGGAATTATAGGGAATACCCAATTGGATAAGCAGGTCGGCGAAACCCATGATACCCAGCCCGATTTTGCGGTTGCCCTTGGTCATCTTTTCTATTTCAGGCAACAGATAGCAATTAGCTTCTATCACGTTATCAAGGAAACGAACCGAGAGATGCACGGTCTTCCTTAATTTCTCCCAGTCGATGGCCGGTCCTCCAGAGGCGGATCCGCCTTTGTCTTTGGCGGATTTGATGGCGCTTTGGTTCATCATCTTGCTGAGATTAATCGAGCCAAGGTTGCAGGATTCGTATGGCAGCAGCGGCTGTTCGCCGCAGGGATTGGTGCTTTCAATCGCGCCGATATGCGGCGTGGGATTTCCTTTATTCAGGCGGTCGATGAAGACGATGCCCGGTTCGCCGGATGCCCAGGAGGTGCTGACAATCAGGTCAAAGACCTTACGGGCATTAAGCCGTCCGGCTGGTTTCTTGCTTCTGGGGTTTACCAGGTCGTAGTCCTCGTTGCGTTCGGCCCGGCGCATAAATTCCTCGGTGATGCCGACCGAGATATTGAAATTAGTCAGCGCCTTTTCGTTGGTCTTGCAGGTGATGAACTCAATGATATCCGGATGGTCGTGGTTGAGGATAGCCATATTGGCGCCGCGCCTGAATCCGCCCTGATTAATGGCTTCAGTGGCTTCGTTGAATACCTTCATAAACGAGATTGGACCGCTGGAAAGGCCGTGCGAGGTGGAGACGCGGTCGTTTCTGGGACGGATATTGGTGAAAGAGAAACCGGTGCCGCCGCCGCTCTTGTGAATCCGGGCCGCATTCTTAACTGTTTCAAAGATACTGTCAATGGAATCGCCCACCGGCATCACAAAACAGGCGGAAAGTTGCTGGAGTTCCCGGCCGGCATTCATCAGGGTCGGCGAATTGGGCATAAATTCCAGGTGGGCCATTGCCGCGTAGAATTCTTTCTCCAATTTGGATGTGTCGGCTTTGTCGTTGAACGACTTTTCTATGGAGGCGATGTTGTGGGCTACCCGCTCCAGCATCCCCTTGGGTGTTTCTATGTTTTTGCCGTTGGCATCCTTGCGCAGATAGCGCTTTTCCAGTATGAGCAGGGCGTTGGGAGTGAATTCCGGCTCAATGAGATGCTCTGACGGCTTGGTTTCAGGTATTTTTAGGTCGTTGAGATTGAAGATTTCGGTTTCGTGCCCGATACTTGATTGTTTAGCTTTTGCCATAACCCACCCGTGACCCTTCCGCAAACGGATTAACAGATTCCACTGAGACCAGCAAGATGCCTAAACTGTTTTTGATGACAGTTGAATCGGTTAAAGCCGTTTACTAAAAACTTACGCCCCGACGTTCGTCGGGGCAGGGGTTAAATTATTTTTCTATATACCAGTTCTTGTATGGAGGCGTATTCTAATACTATAAATTGTAATGTCAAGAGAAAGTTCATGATTTATAAAAATTATTTTGGCAGTATACCAGCCGGCGAGGAATTTTCTTTGAGGGTAGAATCTTTTTCCGCCTTCCCATCGGCATTTTCAGGGCAATTGCAGGGGGCGGGCGGATAATTTTCGTTATTTCCGGGCGCTGGGAGCGTTTCAATCTTGGGCGAGATAAATTTTACTAAATTATAATGGATGGCCAGGTAAAACCCGCCGCCGGTCAGGACCAAATCCACAAAACGGCAGATTACAAGGTAAGAAAGAGCGTCATCCGCGCCAATACCTACAATTTTAAAGATGACGATTTGCCCCCCCTCATATACTCCGATAGCGCCCGGCGTAACGTGAAAGACCAGCAGTATCTGAGAAAAGGTGAATATCACGGCTATTTCAGTCAGGGAGAAAATGTTCTGGTGATAAAGGAAGTAGAAGAATATTACCGGCTTAATAACAACGGCGATGATAGAAAGGAAGTTGAAAAAGAAGGCGACCATGCCGGCTTTCCAATCATGCCTGAATGCCTGATAGATGAGCTCTTCAATATTGATTATTTTCGGTATGAGTTTTTCTATCTTTTTGGTTAGGATGCCTCTTCGGGCAATCCAGGCGGCGATATGGGAGAAAACCGGGCTGTTTTTGGCGATGCTTATCAGTGTCATGATGACAATAATTCCCAGGACAATATCCACCGTCAACAAAGTGCTCCACATCCACATGGGAAGATGGACTTCTTTGGCCTCAAGAATCATCACCAGAGTCCCGGCGTAAATAAAAAGGAGTAGACAAGTTAATTCCTGGAATTTGCCGAATATCGCGGTGGAAAAGACCTTGGTTTTGGATATGCCGTAAATCGTTCCGACGTAGTGGGCCTTGACCGGCTCGCCGCCCAGATACAAAGACGGCGTGATGAAACCGATGGCGTTGCCGATTAACTGGCCGATGGCGGCATGCAGGAATTTTATTTTTATATTATGCGAACGGAGAATCAGGTACCAGCCGACGACCGTGACCATCAGGCCGGCCACCGCCACGGCGAAGTATAAAATAAAACCCAGCGGCCCTATTTCCCGGAATTTCTCAATGATTTTATCCACGCCGACCCAGGCAAAAATGACGACTACGATGACAATCGCGATGAAAATGAGTAATGTATATAAAAGCCCGTGTCGCATTTGGTTACTCGCTTTTCTCCTTATTCCTGTGGAAATGTATAGAGACAACGGAAAATATGATGATGACGGCGATGATAATAATCTCCTGATGATCAATCAGACCGGGAACGATATCAAAGTTAAATGGTTTATAACCGGATTTGCTGGTAAGGAAAGAGAATATGCCGTCCGGGAATCGCCTGAACAGGAAATACAGGACCAGCGGATAAATCAACAGGCGCAGAACCCGGGTTATCTCATTACCGGCTGAGACGAGCACGGCCCAGGAAAAGCCCTTGCCGCTCGCAGAGAATCTCTTGAAGAGAAGAGGGGTAAACCTCGGAACTTTCTGTATATATTTGGGGTAATCATTTGGAAATAGTTCCGTCAAATGGGTTTCCTCTTTTTTCATCCGGCGGTAATAGATGAAATAGAACAGGGTAAAGTAGACGGTGAAAAGGCAGATACCTATTTTATAATGGCCGGAGCCGGCGGCGCAGAGTCCCATATCTATCAGGAGGTTAGCCAGGTAAAACGGATGGCGGACGAAACGGTACGGCCCCCAGATAGTCAATTGGCTGTTGCGGACCAGGCAGCCGATAGCCCAGATATGGAGCAATATTCCTATAAAGATAAGGCCGAAACCGATTAAAAGAGAGGTAAAATTAACCGTTCCGAATAAAAGAACCAGGAGTATGGTGAACCTTCTCAACCAGGCGCGGCCTTTTAGTTTCATATGGCAGGGTATTATATATTTTCCTATTGACAAGCCAAGAAAACGGCAATAAATATTTTGTTAACGCGTATTTAATATATTCAGGATATCTTCGGACGTGGTGTTTTCGGCAATGTCAATCGTTACTATTTTCGCTTCTGTAGAACGGTAGTGTTCGAGAAGTTCAGCGGTTCGTTGGTTAAATATGGATATTTTATTCCGGACAGATGCAACATCGTCGTCGGGCCTGTTAAGCCGGTCACCGCCGCTGTTGCTTCCGATTCTTGCCAAAACCACTTCGGGCGTGCAAGTAAGATGAATTACAGCTGTAATATCTAGGATTGAATCTATTTCTTTTGCCTGGCCGATATGTCTGGGCAGGCCGTTAAGGACAATCAATCCGTCTGCGCCAATCCGGTTGCGTTCAATAAACCGGTTAAGTATTTCTTGGACGAGATAAAAATGTTCGTTTTCCAGCAGAGCGCCTGAAACAAGGACTTTATTAATAAAAGCAATCTCTTCGGTCGTGAATTTCTTATCGGCGCTTTCAGCTCCGGCGATTGCCCTGAGATTCTCGCCGAAGTCAAAGTGATAACATCTCCGGCCATTGAGGCCTTTCTTTTCTATGAGATTGCCCAGCGGGGTTTTACCCGAGCCGGTCGGGCCTAAAATAAGAATGGCCTTAATGAGATTATTCTTAGAAATCATAACTCAGCCGTTTGATAATGATAGTCGCATAAGCCCCGCGGGGCAGTTGGAATTCCATTGTTACTTTTAGCCGTTTGCTTTTGGCGAGTTCATCATTTTCTATGCCCTTTATGGATAAGGTTTCAGGAAAGATAATTGCCTTGCGCTCGCCCCTTCTGAAATAGGTCTTTTCCATTCCGTGAATCCGGAAATCATTCTGGGGGATGCCTTCTTCCTTGAGAATCTCCGAGAAGATGGCAGACGTCGTCTCATCGGGGAATACGGTTTTATGGGTCATAAACGGAATGGATAATTCCTTCAGCGCCTTAAGGACATTGCTCCCCAGTGATTGGTAAAATATGAATTCGCCCAAAAGATAGGGCGTCTTAATGATGTTTTTGCTCTTTTTCTTCGCCGAGCCGAGATATTTGAGAAGCAACTGGTTTAACCCCTTGTTCCAGATGAAACTCTGGTAAGAATGCAGGAAGAGCAGGACCAGGTTGGGATTCATCATTTCAAATGCCTGCCTGAAGTAAAAGGGACGCATTATGAGGAAATTAACGATAGAGCGTTCCGGGGAACGGCTGGGCAGTAACTCAAGGCATTTCTTCCAGTTGCCCCAGTTCTCGGCGATAGTTTGTCTGGTTTGTCTGACGATACTACGGTCTTCTTTTGATGTAGCCGTTAGGGCGGTTTTCAGCGCTCCTTCATAGTCGCGTTTAATCAGTTGCTTGGCCGGGAATTCATTGCCGCCCCGGACTGACCCGAATCTCTGCTCGTCAAAATAGTTTGATACGCCGGATTGGTCGATTTCTTTGCTGCGTTCCTGAATCTTTTCCGTATCGCTCTTGGATAAGTCCCTCAGGACAATGGTAAAATGATTGGCGGAAAACGAATCCGGCCTGATGGGCTGGTCTGATTGCCCCAGGTATTTTAGGTTGATGGAGTGGTGCTGCAAATCCTTGGTCGGCCCGCGGCAGATAGAAATCATCTGTTCGGTCTGGGCGTGGCGGTCCTTGAGGGCGCCGGTGGAGAGCAAGGGGCGCCGGATATTCCATAACTGCAGAATCAGGTTAATCGCCTCTATGGTGCCGACCGAGGTCTTGCTCAGCCGGTAAACCGCCTGTATTCCTTCCTTTGAAGGGGTATAATTGCTGACCTCGCGGACGATAAAATCACTCGGCGTCTGTTTTACTTTCATCTTTAGTCAATGTCTTTATAGAAATAATTTGCGGCTACTTATCGGCAGGCCTGCCCGAGGGGATAAATAACTCAAACCGTTCTTTTTTCACCTTACAGATAGGGCAGGTTTCGGGCGGTTCTTCCCGGGCGCAGAGATATCCGCAGACCTTGCATCTCCATACAGGTAAGGGCATCTGCTTGTCGCCAGATGGTTTGGATGCATTATCATTCATCTGTTTTAACTTTCTCTTATCAGGGGGCGGTCTGCGTTCAGGTATTGAAGTGGCTTTTTTCTCGCCTCGCACTACCTTATCCGATACATACAGACAGCAATAGCAGGCATCGTAGCCATTCAAATCAGCATCGCGGTAATCGCAGGGGCAGATGATATCGAGGTCTTCGTCTTTCTTGCCGGAAGCCAGCCGGCAAGGACAGGCCCAATAGCCATAGCGTTTCTCATTTACGAGCAAGCCCTTGATTAAACTCTGGGTGAACTCTAAATCAGGGTTGAGATTATACCCGCCCTGTTTTGCCTCGCGGTTTAGATTCTTGTATAACCTTTGAATCTCTTCCTCGCTTATATTATTCGTGTCATTCGTCATATTCGTGTTTACGGTTTTCCCAGTTCTGTTTTAATTTCATCCTCGGCAAAACCCACGATGCATTTCTTGTCATTGAGGACCATAGTAGGAAAGGAGCAGGTCGGGTTCCACTTCTTAATATTATCAACAACCTTTGATTTCTCTGATTCTTCCAAAAGGTCAACATCCACATAGGAATACTCCACGCCGAGTTGGCCGAGTAAATCCTTGACCTTCCGGCACCAGATGCAGGTGCTTAGGGTATAGAGCATCACCTGGCCCTTGTTTTTCCCCGCAATACGTTTTATTTCCATAAAACCACCCTTTTAAATATTAGAATATTAATCTATCAAAGATATATCAATTCGTCAACTCTTTGTATTGAGGATGCGGTATTAAAGCCGTCTGCCTTAATTCATTTATAATGTTTATTATTTCTTCCTTGGTTTTGGCGCGGAATGCCTTTTCTCTAAGGGGTTTTATACCGGCGATTCTTCTGGTATACCAATAAAAGAACTTGCGGAAGATAATTACGCCAATCCGCTCGCCGTGGAAGCCGCAGGATAATTCAAAATGCCTGTGCATCGTTTTAATCAGTTCGCTGGACGCGGTCCCTTCGGGTTCATCAAGCGAAGGTGGCGGCGCTGTCGCGCCATCCTTGAGAAGCCGGACGGTCTGGGGAAATATCCAGGGGTTGCCCAGGGCGCCCCGGGCAATGGCCACTGCATCGCAGCCGGTTTCGTCAAACATCTTTTTAACCAGTTCCGGCGAGAGGGCATCGCCGCTGCCCACCACCGGTATCTTTACCGCCTCTTTAACCTGGCGGATGATATCGTAATCCACCTTACCCCTATAGCTTTGCGCCTTGGTCCGGCCGTGAATCAGGAGTGTCTTTACGCCGGCATCTTCAGCCAGTTGCGCCACCTCCACGGCATTGATTGATTTCTCATCCCAGCCCGAGCGTATTTTTACCGAGGCCGGTAATCTGGATTCACTGGCGATAATCTTGAGCAGTTTATGGAGTTTTTTTGGGTCTTTGAGGAGCGCCGCGCCTTCGCCGCGGTTGGTCGCTTTCCTGACCGGGCAGGCCGCATTAAAATCCAACACCTCAAAATCAGATTGGTTTAATATTTCTATGGCCTGCTGGATAAAAACGGCTTCAGCCCCAAGCAGTTGCACGCCGAGCGGTTTGTCTTCAGGGACCGAGGCAATCATCTTGTGGGTTTTTTTGCCTTTATGGGAGAGGGCCCGGGCGCTAATCATCTCGGCAAAGGCAAACTTACAGCCGAATGAACGGGTAATCAGGCGAAAAGGCAGGTCGCTTACCCCGGCCATCGGCGCCATGAGAATCGGCGGGGAAAGAATTACTTTGCCTAATTTGAACCCCGTTAGAGGCAGGCCGCCGGAGGCGGCCGTCTGATGATTGCAAGCCGGAGTATTTATAAATTTATCATTCATGGCCTGATTAAATAATTAGTTTTATTGCTTTAGCCGCCTCTAACGGGGTGAACATACGTTACTTTTTGTAAGATTGGCTGGTTGGTTTATTATTCTTATTACGGTAACGTTTTGACTATCTTTTTAAATAACGCGCCCCTCTCGGCGAAGTTGCGGAACATATCAAAACTGGCACAGGCCGGCGACAGTAAAACCGTATCGCCGGACTTGGCGATTCGTTTGGCCAGCAAGACAGTTTCGGCAAGAGACCCGGATTTTAACAGAACAAGATTTTTCTGTAGATGATACGAACCGTATTTCAATAAGGCATCTTCAATCTTATCAGCGGTTGCGCCTATCAGGATAATGCTTTTGATACGTTGATAATTTCGGATGATTATCTTTGCCAGTTTGTTAAAGGGTAATTGTTTGTCATAACCGCCGAGGATGAGATGCAGATTGCCGCTAACCGCATTTATTGCTCCGATAGTTGAAGCCGGATTGGTGGCTATGGAGTCGTTGTAATATTTTACGCCGCATATTTCCGAGACAAATTCCAGTCGATGTTCCACTCCGGGAAACGTTCTGATAACGTCGGCCAGATGAGAAGTCGGGATATTAAAGATTCCGGCCACGGCCAGGGCCGCCGCAATGTTCTCCTGGTTGAAATCACCCATCAATATAGTTTCTGAAACATCGCAAACGGCATGTTTAACGCTATTAGATGAGACATGAAATTTATGATTATGAATAAAAGCGCCGTTAGAAGGATGCTTGGAATGACTGAAATACAGGGTTTTGCCCTTGGATTCCCTTGACCATCGGCGGACTTCTCTGTCATCAAGGTTTAAAATTACATAATCAGATTTATTCTGATAGCGCAGGATTGACTTCTTGGCCTTGATATAATTCCTCATAGTTTTGTGCCGGTCAAGATGATTGGGCGAAATATTGGTAACCACGCTGATATGCGGTGATTTTCCGATGCGGCCGAGGTCTTCCAATTGAAAACTGGATAATTCAAGAATAACGACATCATTTTTATGAATCCGGTTGATATTGGCAAGTAGTGATTCTTTACCGATATTGCCGCCCAGCCAGACCTTTCTGTTGGCGGTTTTAAGCATTTCGGCTAGCAGATAGGCCGTGGTGGTCTTGCCGTTACTGCCGGTGACGCCGATAATAGGCGCCGGGCAGAGTTGGAAGAAGATATTATTTTCCGTCTCCAACCGGATGCGGTGTTTTTTAACCAGTTTCAGATAAGGCGAATCAGGCGGAACAGCCGGATTGACCACGACTAAATCAGTTTCGGTGAAATCATTATTCCGGTGTCCGCCCAAATGATAGGTGATGTTCTTTAGGTTAGATAGCGCCCGGAGAGATTCCTTCAGTTCGGCTGGCTTCCTGATATCCGTAACAGTTATTCTGGCTCCGGCTTTATGGAGCCATTGGGTTATGCCCACGCCTCCGCCGAAGAGTCCCAGGCCCATTACCGTAACGCGTTTGCCTCTGAATCTATTTATAGTTGAATTCATTCTTATGTCTCGTTCCGCGTGGCTATTGCCGTGCTCACGGTCACGCTTCGCTTAGGTCTTCTTTAGATTATGGCTTATTGTATCTATAATTGCCTGGCGGTATTTTTCGTCTATAGCCAGGAATTCAACCCTGGTATTATAGACCGCCATCTTGCCCATAGGCGATGATTCTATAACCCGTCCGATAATCTCAACCGGTTCGCGTGCCGAGGGCACCCGCACCTTCATGATAAGTTTGGCATCGGGTTGGAATTGGGCGCTGGTGGTTATGGCCATCCCGCCGATGCTCAGGTTCTTGGTCTGGGATATATCCAGGGCGTCCTGGCGCTCCAGCGGACAATACGATACCACAAAACGCGTATTGACACGGGGGAACTTCCTTTTATCTGCCGATGCGCTGCCCATTTATTTCCTATCCGGTTTACCCCGTTAGAAAGACCACTAAAAGTATAAAAATTATATTATTGAGTATTCCTGCCAAATAAGAACTTTCTAACGGGGTTTAGCCGTCCCGTCTTCTTTCAACTTTTCCTCTAAGTGGTCTTTGAGACGTTCCATTCTTTCTAATGATTTCTTGATATCTGGTTTACCCTGCTTTTCCAGGATGAAATAGAACGAGTGGTTGTCCACAAAAGGATACGGGACAAGAAGCATCATAATATCAAAAGGGAAAACCTGGAATATCGGCGCGCTGACCGGGATGATGGATTTATAGGTCTGGTAGCCGTCTTTTTCTACAATTACCTCGCGTTTGCCGTAGAAGGTAAACGGCACCGAAAGGGGCGTGATGCCTTTGTCCTGGCCGTCCAGCGCGACCTTGGCGCCGGCCGGCTCTGAGGTAATCAGAATCCGGTGCTCGGCGCAACCCGTTGCCAGAAAGATAAAAGATGAAAGATAAAAGATGAAAGTAACTGCTCGCCCCGTTAGAGATGCCTGAGAGAAGGAAATATATTTTCTTATTTTACGGAACATAATAATATTTGAGTATTCATAATTATTGTTTACGGTCGTCCCAGTGGGACGACCTATCTCTAACGGGGGTCGCATTTCCTTAATAACTCCCCAATCTTTTTATAGTCAGGATAAAATCCCTCTGCCCTATGGAGCGTCTCCCGGGCCTTGGGCTTATTACTCAATTCTAAATAAATCTCCGCTTCAGCGCAATAAAAATCAGCCAACACCTTATTCCGTTCGCTGGACGCGCTCCTCATCGTTAACCGGATGGCTATGTCGTATTCCTGCAGTGAGGTATCATACTGTTTCCGGGCCCGGTATCCCTTGGCCAGATAATTATGCAACTGGATGCTCTCCGGCTCCAGATAGACCGTATCTTTTAAGAGAGCCGCCAGTTTGTCATATTGCTTTAATGAGAGATAGCGTTTGGCCAGTTTCATCTGACTGGTGAAATCAAGGTGATTAATCTTAACCAGCTCCTCAATCTCGGCATACATCTTGGCCGTCTGGTTCTGTTCCTTGTAGATAGAAATTAGGTAATGGTAAGGACTGAAGCCCGCTTTGGTATAGCGCGGGAAATATTGCTTGGCTTTGATGAATTCATCAATGGCTTCAGGTATTTTATTGCGTTTATATAGTTCCCGGGCATTGTTGAACGTCTTCTCGAACTCCTTGAAATTAATGCCCTTGAGGAACTCGCTATTAAAATAGCCAAAGAACTCCGCGTCAAATTCATCCACGGTCTTATCCAGGTATTCCTTGAAGACCGTCTCGGTATTCTTGCCTGCGCCCCAACCTTTAAGCATCTTAATAATCGTTTCCATCCCGTATTTATTATGGATGTATTCTATGATAACCGAACTGAGATAATAAGAATGGGTGATGTCGGCGTCGCGCCGGTCTACGAAATCAGCCAGATGTTTGAGTTTATTCTCCGAGATGGCCTTGACCAGGTCGTCCTCAATCTCCTCGCCCCAGGCCGGGTTGTAGAGTTTCTCGGCATAGACCGAACAGCCCTCGGTGAACCAGCGCGGCACGCGGAACTTACTCATCTGCAGGGTGATGATGTGCATAAACTCGTGGACCGTAATCGAGCCCCAGTGGAAACGTTCGGCCATCTGTTCCTGGGCCTTGGGCGAGAGGACCAGGAAGGTCCGGGCAAAGCACACCCCGCGGGCCGCAATGAATCCGGGAAAGCCCATCAGCCGGACTGAGAAATCATTATGGTTCGGGAATGCCTCGACCAATAACGGAGTTATCGGTTTGTATTGATAGAGGGTGGTGAATTTATCATAGGCATTCTCCAGCAACTCCGTCATATACGGCTCCAGCAGGAATCGCTCGTCCTTATGCATCTTAATCTCAAAGTTTATGGTCTTGACCACTTCAAATTCATCCCGGAGCGCATCAAGGACCTTAAGCATGTTATGGACCTTGATATTAAACGGGTCGCGGGCAAATGCCTCGTCCAGTAATTTCCGGCCCTTATCTTCATAAGCCGGCCCGAGGTGCATATAATTAAAACCCGTGGCAATCCGGGCGTCCCAGAGATGCTCATCCAGGGCCAGGGCTTTCTCGTAAAATCCGGTTGCCTCGTTATAAAACAACCGTTGGTCGCAGTTGTTTCCGATAATCAGATAGAACAGCGCCGGTTTCTTGTTCACCTCCAGAACCGCCTGGCACTCTTGGTCAAACTCCGGCATCTTGTTATTAAGATAGTAGATGCTGGCCTTGGTGGCTCGGTACGAGACCGAATTGGGATTAATAGCCAGGGCATTGTTCACCGAATCAAGGGCCGGAGAGAAACGTTCGTTCATCAGCATGAACATAGCCAAGAGATTGTATGCCTCAGCCCGGATTGAGGAAATGGGTAATATAGTTGATGCGGTAGCAGAGGATGCTGATGATAAACTTATTGCCATATCGAGGTAAGAAAGCCCCTTTTGCCGGTTTGAAACTGCATAACAGGACTTGGCCCGGCCAAGGTGCGCTTCTGTCGAAGACGGGTTGGTCTTTAAGGTATCGCTGAAACATCCGGCCGCGGCCGGTAAATCCCCTTTTTCCAGATAGCAATTGCCCCAGAATACATAGAGCGCCGAGCGCAGCGCCGGGTCATTCGATGATTTCTCTATCTGTGGCAGTAAATCACGCACCACCTTCTGGAACAAGTTTGTGTCGCCCTTGCGCGTAGCGTATAACCATGTGCCCTGGGCCAGCCAGAGCAGGTCTCGGGGCTTGAGTGCGGTGATTGCGGATTCGCTCAAGGCCGGAAAATATTCCAGCAGGGCTTCGGCCTTGGCATATTCGCCGGTCTCAAGATAGAGATGGCTCAAGACCAGCCGCGTCTGGAGATTGTCAGGTGATTTTGCCAGAACCCCTTCTGCGTCTTTTATAGCTTTTTGGTATTCGCCCTTGACGGCCGAGGCAATGGCGGACTGGGTATCATCTGCGTAGGAGAGATTAGCCACAGAGAAACAGAGAAGCAAACATAAATAAAAACAACTTGAATGAATCGCTCTAATCATATCTGTGTTTATCCGTGTTTATCTGTGGTTCTTTAAAACGGAGAGGGTGGGATTCGAACCCACGGTCCCGCATAAGCAGGACAACGGTTTTCGAGACCGCCGCTTTCAACCACTCAGCAACCTCTCCGTGTTTAAGTAAGGGCTTTAAGGTCATTGCTTTTCCGCCATAGGCGGACTCGACCCCGGCGGGTGTCACTCAGGTATCCCTCCTGAAATATTTACAACAGGATTTAACTGATTAAACGGAATAATCTGCTAAATCCGTTTAATCCTGTTGTTTAGAACGTACGCCCGGCAGGGCTCGAACCTGCAACCTTCTGATCCGTAATCAGAAGCTCTATCCAGTTGAGCTACGGGCGCAATTCAAGAAAGCTTCTTAATTTCTGCCACGAAGGCACAAAGACACTAAGAAGAAATTAATGAATTGTTTTCTTCGTGTCTTAGTGTCTTGGTGGCGAGTTTTATATTTTCCTCTTCTTCTTAAAGAATTCCTTCATCAACCATTGGCAATCCTTGGCCATTACCCCTGAGACCACCTCAATCCGGTGATTGAGCCGCTTGTCGTTGACCACATTGACAATCGAGCCGCATCCGCCGGCCTTGGGGTCATCGGCGCCATAGACCAGATGCTTGACCCGGGCATTAACCAAAGCCCCGGCGCACATTATGCACGGCTCTATGGTCACATACAGCGTCACATCGTTCAGCCGCCAGTCCTCCAGATAGGCCGAGGCCTGAGTCAGGGCAATCATCTCCGCATGGGCCGTCGGGTCTTTCAGCCGTTCCCGTTGGTTATAGGCTCGGGCAATGATTTTATCCTTATGTACGATGACAGCGCCAATCGGCACCTCATTATCATCCAGGGCCTTAAGCGCTTCCTTAATCGCCTCCTTCATATATATTGGGTGTATTTCAGATTCAAGCATACGGGATAATCTCTACCAGAAATAGGGAAACAAATCAAGAATAAAATTACTTTGCGGCATAAGAAAGGCAACCACAGATTAACGCGGATGAACACAGATACTTAGTTTATCCGTGTATATCTGTGGTTAAAAGATTTTCTTGATTATTATAATTGTTTTGGTATACTAATTACATGCCTCCGAAGATGATTGGTGAATTTGAGTTATACGAAGACCGCTTAATCGGCAAGGGCGCCTGGGGCGAGGTTTATCATGGTCGCCAGAAATCGCTGGACCGCGCCGTAGCCATAAAAATCCTCAAGTCCGACCTGACCCGGGACGAGGAATTCGTCAGCCGCTTTAAGCGCGAGGCGGAAATCCTGGCTAAAATCACCGATGACCATATCATCCACGTCTATTCAGCCGGCCAGCACGAGGGCTCGTATTATTTCATCATGGAATACGTGGCCGGCCAGCCCCTGAGCAGTTTCGTGGACAGCGGCTATAAGTTCTCGACCGATGAAATAATCTACGTGGCCCAATCGGTGGCCCAGGCGCTCAATGCGGCCTGGGAATCAGCCGCCAAAATCATCCACCGCGATATCAAGCCGTCCAATATCATGGTGGCGCATTCCAGCTCCGTGGCCAAGCCAGGTGCAGACAACGCTATCAATATCCTGGCCTCAAAGATTAAGGTCATGGATTTCGGTCTGGCCAAGTTATCAGCCAGCGGCAAGGACGCCACCATTGCCGGCACGATTATCGGCACGCCCAAATACATCTCGCCTGAACAGGGCATGGGCAAGACGGCCGATATCCGTTCGGACATATATTCGCTCGGTATCGTGCTTTACGAGATGGCCACGGGCCGGATACCCTTTGAAGGCGAGACCGCCATCAGCATGATTCGCCACCATATCTATGATACGGTCGCGGTTCCGTCACAATTTAATAAGGATATCCCCAAGGAGCTGGAAGATATCATAATGAAGTGCGTCCACAAGGAGCCGGAGATGCGTTATGCATCGCCGGCCCAGATGCTGGAGGACCTGAGCGGCTTCAAGCAGAAAAGCGGGCTGATTCACGCCAAGGGTTCGGTCTTGGACGCCACGATAATCTCGGATGTAGCGCGCCGGAAACAGAAGACGCGCAATCTGGCCTACGCCGCCGTGGCCCTGGTGCTCTTCCTGGCCGCCGGATTTATCTTCTATAAGAATCAATCGCCTGCTGGCAAAACTAATTCCCCTGAGCGAAGCGCTGGTCGGGAGCACGCCGTAGGTGGCGCACCGGGAGGCACTGACATAGCACCTACTCAGGCAGTTGACGAAGCATTCAAAATCAAGGTCTGGGTCAACGACGGCAAGGCGCAGGCATATAAGGAAGGCGAGGCCCTGAAATTCCATTTCCGGGCCAATAAGGACGGCTACATCTATCTCTATCACCGGGACGCGTCCGGCCAGGTCAAGATGCTTTTCCCCAACGGCTACAGCAGCGACAACAAGGTCAAGGCGGACGTTGTTTACACCATACCGGACGGCAAGATGAACTTTGACATTGCGGTCACGCCGCCCTTCGGCACGGAGACGGTCTGGGCCGTGGCCAGTTTACAACCCATGACCGAAATGGAAGTAAAGGCCGGTGAGACCGGATTCCGGGATTTCGGCAAACTGGCCAGTTTAGGCGAGAGCGAACTGGTCACCCGGTCGCTGGATTTAGTGCCCAAACAGGCCCGGGCCGAAGACACCTGCACCATTAATACGGAGAAAAAAGAGTAAGCAGGACAGGCCAAAGATTAAGCATCATTGATTATCCCAAAGGGCTATTTTCAGAAAACGTTAACCTCCACCTCAAGTAAATAGGCAGGTATAGGAGGTCAAATGTGTCCCACGACAAAATGCTACTGCTATTGCAGGTAAAGGAGACCATTCCATAGCGCTTAAGACCGATGATACTGTCTGGAGTTGGGGATTGAATAATTATGGTCAGTTAGGAAACAATTCTACCACCAATAGTCCTACACCAGTTCAGGTTTCCGGATTAACTGGTGTAACTAAAATAGCAAGCGGGTATTCTCATTCACTTGCTCTAAAATCAGACGGGACAGTCTGGACCTGGGGGTATAATTTATACGGACAGTTAGGAGATGGTTCAAACATAGATAAATATACGCCGGTTCAAGTCGCAGGGTTAACTAGTGTCAATGGACAAAGTCAAGATATACTTGTAATGAAAAAGGGGATATCCAGCCGGTCCGGCC